>Ga0102851_10000211_pt1 | contig 26429 bp, 24 predicted proteins | sample Mud3Dept3metaG_FD_79558 | JGI IMG/M metagenome (GOLD analysis project Ga0102851, IMG submission 79558) | Freshwater wetland microbial communities from Ohio, USA, analyzing the effect of biotic and abiotic controls - Mud 3 Core 4 Depth 3... | ecosystem: Environmental > Aquatic > Freshwater >... | reverse complement strand
TTCCGCTCATTGGTGGCCTGCCGCCGCATATCGGCGAGCTCGCGCGCGGCGCGCTCGTTCGACGGATCGATCTCGAGCGCCGCTTCGAACCGTTGCGCTGCTTCGAGACGATCGCGTTGCGCGATCGCGCGCAGGCCCTCCGCGACCTCGACCCCGGCGCGCGAGGCGCGATCGCTGGGGTTCTTCTTCGCGGCGATCTTGTAGGCGACGACGGCCTCGTCGAACTTGCCCTGATCCAGCATGTCCTCGATCGGATCTTCACTGGGTTTGGGCTCGGTGGGCGCCGGCGGAACGGTCGCCGGCGTCACGCGGACGCCCTGGCTCGGCGTGTTGCGCGCGACCGGCTCGGTAACCATCCGCGGGATCCCGACGCCCGGCGTCTTCCCAGACGGCATTGGCACCGTCGGGATCGGCTGGCTGCGCGTCGGCGCTCCGAGCGGCGGCGCGGCGGCGGTCGGCATCGGCGGTGTTTCCCCCGGGCGCACGGTCGGCGTCCCGTCGAAGATCGGCTTCGGCGGCACAGCAGCGGTCGGCATCGGCGGCGTCTCGCCCGGTCGCGCGGTCGGCGTCCCGTCGATGATCGCCTTCGGCGTCTCGGACGGCCAGATCGCGCGCGGAGCGGGAAGCGGCGGCGGCGACCCGATCGGCTGGGTCTGCGCGCGCGGCGGCTTGACCGGGATCGGCGGCGGCGTCGGTGCGCGCAACGGGACGGCGCGCGGAGCTGCCGGACGGCCGAGTGCCGCGAGTGCCTGAGCGCGCGCGGCCTCGTCGCCCAGCTTGCGATAGGCGTCGCGGATCAGGATGAAGATCTCGGCGGCGACCTGGCGCAGCTCGCTCGACTCGTAACGCGCGAACAGATCGGGGTGATAGCGCTTCGTCAGCTCGCCGAACGAGGCGCGCACATCGGTGTCGCTCGCCTCGTAGCCGACTCCGAGCACGAGGAACGGGTTGAGCTTGCGCAGGCTCTCGGCCTCGGACAGCAACGCTTTGACTAGGTCCTGCTCCGCCGAGATCATGTCCTGGCTATCGCCGAGCGCGGGAGTCGGGCTGGTGACCGCCTGCGCGCCGACGACGGGGATCCCGGCCGCCGGCGTGTTGCGGCGCTTGCTCTCCGATGCGAGGGCGCTCTCGATCATCCACACCGAGCTCGCGGGGATCGGTGCGAGCTTGAGCTCGACCCCTTCGCCGCGCTGCGGATCCGTGAGGTGCTGCTCGACGACGCCGGTCAGGACGATCACCGAAGCACTCGGCAGGGTGAGGTCGATCTTCACCTCGGTTCCGATCGGCGGCGGCGTGCCGGCCTTGAGGAACATCGACCCGCGACTCAGATCTCGCTTGTAGATGGTCGCCAGCTGCTGCCACGAGGCGCACCGGAGCTTGATACTTAGCGGACCCGTAGCCATCGGAAGATCCGCGAGATCATAGGCCGATCACGGCTCGCGTGGCAATGAGCGGTACCTCGCGAGCACGCGTTCGTGGCGCTCTTTGATCCGCTGGACGTAGGCCTGCTCGCGGGTTCGGGCCAGCGACTCGCGGGCGAGCTGGGCGAGCCGATCGACGACGTCCTGGAGGTCTGCGAGCGGCTTCTGGACGAATCCGACCACTCCGAGGTCGGCGGCGCCGGCCGCGAGCTCCGCTTCGATCACCGAGGTCATCAGGAAGGCGGGGAGGCCGGCGACCCGATCCCGTAGCCGGCGGATGGTCTCCAGGCCGTCGATGCCGGGCAGCTGGGCGGCGACCAGGGCAAGGTCGAGCCCGGCGGTCCCGGCCAGCGTGCTGGCCTCGCGGATCGCCTCCTCGCCCGTGACATACGCGAACGTCGTGATGCCGCTGGCCTCGAGCAGATCCGCGAGCTCGTCCGCGACGTCGCGATCATGCTCGATCAGGAGGATCGCCGGGGCGCGGATCTCCGACGTGACGCCCTGCTCGCCGGTCGCGCGGCGTGCCTGCGCCGCGAGCTTGTCCTCGGCCTCGATCGACCGCCGCTCCGTGCGAATCAGATCGCGGAGCAGCTCCTCGATCATCGATCGCTGACTCGCGAGCGTGGTCGCCTCGTTCGAGCGACTGCGTTGTCGCTCGCAGATACGCTGGACGACCGCGCGTGCGCCGGCGGTGCCCTCGAGCTCGAGGTCGATCACGTCGCCGGCACCGGCCCGGATGCACGCGATCACGAGGCCGAGATCGGCTCGCTCGAGCACGGCCACGGGGCACGTGTGCGGCAACGCCGACACCACGCGGCGGATCGCCTGCGCGGCGAGCTTGGAGTCCTCGAGCTCGCCGCCCGCGGCATCACGCAGATCGAGCAGGAGGCACGGTGGTTCCTCCGCCCGTGTGGCGAGGTCGATCGCGACCGCGAGCTCGTCGACGATCGTCGTCGTGACCCCACTGCTCGCGAGGCGATCTACCAGGCCACGAAGCGGACCGGAGGCGCCCTGAGGGGCGAGCAGGATGGCAGCGTCTTCCACGGGGCCTCAGTGAAACAGCCAGCGGCTCTCGCCGACTTGCAGGATGTCGACCACCGTGAACGGTGCGTCGAAGTGGGTGTGAGCGAGGTAGTAGTTGTCGAGGAGATCGCGGTAGTGCGGGCTGCGGCTGTCGTAGATCACGCCGCCGGGCAGCGCCCATCGGACCCGGATCGGCCCATCGCCGTCGGCGATCGCGAGGAAGCGTTGCGCGGGGCCGTCGGCCGACTGCGAGAAGTCGAGATCGTCCCAGCCCTGGTCGGAGCGGTTCACCACGAAGTTGTCGCCCGGTTTCGGGAATCCGGGGGCCCCCGGCGCCGGGAGATCGAGCTCGGTGTTGGGAAACAGAGGCGTGATCTTGAGCCGGTGGAGCTTTCCCCACTGCCACTGCGCGACCTCGGCGGTCCCGAACCCGGCGCTCGACTCGAGGTGCACCATCGCGTCGAGGATCGCCTGCAAGAGGACGACGCTGCAGCTGTCGTCGGTGGCGGTCGCAAAGCCGTCGCACACGATCGGCTGCAGTGTGGTCGCGCTCTGGACGAGCGAGCCCGGGTTCGCGATCGCCGCGTGGACGATCCGCGCGAGCAGGTTGTCGTCGAGGCGCCAGACGTCGAAGCCGGCGGCCGTGAGCTCATCACCGAGCGCACGCTCGATGAAGAAGTGCATGAACGCGTTGAACACGGCGGTCGCCGCCGAATCGGTGAGCGCCGTGGGGTCCGCGCCGTCGAGGCCGGTCGGCGTCTCGAACGTCCACGCGGCGAGCAGCATGCGCGCACGGACGAGGCGGTCGCGATCGGCCGCGGTCAGGCCACCGACGTACGGCGCGAGGTCGGCTGGGCCCCCGGTCGGGCTCTCGACCCGGCCGAGCGCCGAGACCAGGTACGGCGCGAGCTTGGCGCCCATCGTCGACCGGGTGTCGTGCTGCATCCGCGCCATGTCGTCGAGGGTGATCGGAGAGGGGGCGGTCGTGATCATCTCGGCGATCCGCTCGTGGCGGACGCCGGCCGCGTAGGTCACGCCGACGTACAGCGGGATGCCGTCGACGATCGGCTGGTTCAGTGGATCCCCGTCGAACGTCGCGCCGACCGGATCGGCGTTCGCGCTGACGAGGTAGTCGCGCTCGGTCGGGTCGATCGCGTGCGGGATGTAGCGCGACGACATCATGCCGGTCCACTCCGCGCCCTCGCCGGGGAGGACGAAGAACGGGGCGAGCCCGGTCGGGTTGGACTCCGCATTCCACGTGTACGCCGCGGGCTGGCGCAGCGGGACGTCGGCGTGCGTGGTCCAGCCGATCCTCCGGTTCGAGTCGATCATCGTCCAGTTCTGGCTGCCGTAGCCGAAGTCGCCCAGGGCGGTGAACCCCTCGTCGACGTCGCGCGCGTGCCCGAGGTTCCACAGCGCACGGATCTCGTAGGTCGGGACGTAGCCGGTGTAGCGGACCGACAGCGCGGCCGGCGATGACCGTGGCACGAGCTCGTGCATCGTCTCGTTGATCGTCGGGATGATCGGTCCGTGGTGCGGCACGACCTCGTAGGTCGCCAGCCTCTTGTCCGTGATGGTTCCGAGCGCGCCGATCAGGATCTCCTCGGTGAAGGTCTCGAGCTCGACCTGCGCGCCGCCGAACGTCACGCAGCTGCGCACGCCGCAGTCCGTGATCGTCTCGAGGTAGACGTCGTTGACGTCGTGCTCGCTCACGGTCGCGGACCACGCGAGGTTGCCGTTGGTACCGAGGATCACACCCGGGATCCCCGGGAACGTCACGCCGATCACGTCGATCGAGCCGCCGACCGCGTCGTCCGCGGCCGCGGCGATCGTGAGGTGGGTCGGGTAGAAGATCGACGGATTCGGGAGCTGGAGGTGCTGATCGCTCGCGAGGATCGCCGGGCCGCCCGTGCGGCCTCCGTTGACGGCCCAGTTGTTCGAGCCCGAGAACGGCTGCATGAACGCGTGCGGGCCGAGGGCCCCGAACGCACCGGTCCGGATCCCGCGGGCGAAGAACCTGCGCGCGTTGTCGAGCACGGGTTGCGGGACGGTCGGGCGTTGCAGGGGGGCGGGGGCGGCCGTTGCGGTGCGCTTGCGGGTGCGCGGGCGCGCCGCGGGCGGGCGCCCCGCGTCGGAGCGCGTGCCGGTGTCGGCGAGGTTCGGGAAGCCGTCGATCGTCGGCACCTGACCGACCGGCGTGAACTTGAGGAGGTCACGCGAGATGCCGCGGCGGGCATAGGCGGCGGGAACCGCCAGGGTCGCCTCCTCGAACTTGGCGCGGAGCTTCTGGTCGAGCTCGGTCACGTCGAGCTCGAACGGCGTCGTCCACGACAGCGCGAAGGCCTGGAACCGACCGAGCACGAGCGAGTCGACGGGCTCCCACGGCACGAACCGCGAGGCGTCGAAGCTCGCGAGCAAGTTGTCGTCGAGCTCCCACGGGCCGTCCGGATTCGCCTCGCTACGGACCTGCGCCGCATACGTGTTGACGCCGTCGGCGAACCGCTGCAGCAACAGCACGACCTGCTGATCGTCCGGACGCTCCGAGACCTTGAGCCGTTCCCACGTCTCGCGCGCAAGCGGCTTCATCCGGTGCATGCGCATCTCGAGATCGGTGTCGATCACGTCGGGATCGAGCGCGCCGAACAGCTCGGACAGCGTGCCCGCGCCGAACCGCCGCAGGATGTCCATCTGCGGGAGCCGGTCGTGCGCCATCACATAGCCCTGCGCGAACGCCGCATCCGCGACGGTCTGCGCGTTGATGTGGGCGATGCCGTACGTGTCGCGGGCGACGTGCACCGGCTTCTCCAGCCCGACCGTCAGATCGAGGTCGAGGCGGAGGTCGTCGAACGGCCCCTTGATGGTGTCGTCGCTGCACCCCGCGAGGAGTGCGGTCACCACGACGACGACACGGATCATGGCGCGGACCATACCGGAAAACATGCCGCCTAGTACGATGTCCGAGATGTCGCGACCGACGCCCGATCACCTGTTCCTCCGCGCATGTCGACGCGAGCCAGTCGAGCGCACGCCGATCTGGATGATGCGTCAAGCGGGGAGGTACCTCCCGGCGTATCGCGCGGTCCGCGCGCGCGCCTCGTTCCTCGATCTGTGCCGGACGCCGGACCTCGCGTGCGAGGTGACGCTGCAGCCGATCGACGAGTTCGGCTTCGACGCCGCGATCCTGTTCTCCGACATCTTGATCACGCTGCCGCCGATGGGACTCGACGTCGCGTTCCCCGAGTCCGGCCCGAAGATCGCGACGCCGATCCGGACCCGCGCCGCCATCGACGCGCTCGCGGTGCCGGATCCCGAGGACGCCCTGCCGTACACGCTCGAGGCGGTGCGCAAGATCAAGACCGCGCTCGCTGGCCGCGTCCCGCTGATCGGGTTCGCGGGCGCGCCGCTGACGATGCTGACCTACGCCGTCGAAGGCGGTGGCTCGAAGGACTATCCGAACACCAAGAAGCTGCTCTACGGCGATCCGCAGTCCGCGCACGCGCTGCTCGACAAGCTCGCGCGCACCTGCGCGACGTTCCTCGAGGCGCAGGCCGCCGCGGGTGCCGACGCCGTGCAGATCTTCGACAGCTGGGGCGGCATCGTGTCGCCCGGCGACTTCCGCGAGTACCCGCTGCGCTACGCGAAGCGCGTGATCGAGATGCTGCGCGCGTCGCCGACGTTCGCCCAGCGCAACATCCCGATCATCTACTTCGTGAACGGCTGCGCGCCGTATCTCGACGACTACGCGTCGTGCGGTGCGGATGTGCTCGGCGTCGACTGGCGCGTCGGGATCGATCAGGTCCGCCGCCGCGTCGGTGACGGGGTCGCGCTGCAGGGCAACCTCGATCCAGGCGCCCTGTTCGCGAGCCCGGCGGAGATCCGCACGCGGGTCGCCGACATCCTCGAGCGGGCGGGCCGCGTCGGCCACATCTTCAACCTCGGTCACGGCGTGTTGCCGGAGACCGATCCCGAGCACGTGCGGGCGATGGTGACGGCGGTCAAGGAGCTGTCGGCGCACAGCTGATGCGGGTCGCGGTCATCGGGGGAGGACTCGGCGGGCTGACCGCCGCGCGAGCGCTCGTCGCCGCGGGCTTCGACGCGCACGTGCTCGAGGCGTCACCTCGCCCCGGTGGCGTCGTCGGCACGAGCACGATCGACGGCTTCACGCGCGAGCACGCGGCGAGCTCGTTTCTCGGCGGCCCATCGCGGGGGGCGGTCGTGCTGTGCGAGACGCTCGGCGTGCCCGTCGATGCCGCATCGCCGCGCGCGAAGCAGCGCTGGATCTACATCGACGGCAAGCTGCGCGCGCTGCCGCGCTCGCCCGTCCAGCTCGTGCGCTCGGATCTCCTGACCTGGCGCGGCAAGCTCGATCTGGTTCGCGAGCCGTTTCGCCACGCGCGCGCCGAGGGCGACGAGTCCGTGTACGCGTTCGCGGCGCGGCGCTTCGGCGCGGAGGCCGCGCGCGCGATCGTCGCGCCGTTCGTCACCGGCATCTTCGCGGCGGACGCCCACGAGATCAGCCTCGAGGCCGGGTTCCCGCGGCTCGCCGAGCTCGACGCGAGCGGTGGCCTCGTGCGCGGCTTCCTCAAGCAGGCCGCCAAGGGGGGGCTGCGCCGGCTCGCCGGCCATCGCCGCAAGCGCGCGGCCTCGGGGATGTTCGCGCCGCGCGGCGGGCTCGGCTCCCTGGTCGATGCCCTCGCACGCGAGCTCGGACCGCGCGTCCACACCAACCGTCGGATCGCGGCGCTGGTGCCGGCCGAGCGCGGCGTCACCGTCGACGGCGAGGCGTGGGACGCCGCGGTGCTCGCGGTCCCCGCGGAGGAGGCGATCGGGCTCGTCGCCGCGGTGCCGACGCTCGCGAGCCGGCTCGCCTCGTTCCACCGCGCGCCCGCAGTGCTCGTCTACCTCGGATACCCCGAGGCCGCGGTCCCCAAGGCCGTCGACGGCTTCGGGTTCCTCGTCGCGCAAGGCGAGGATCTGCGCGTGCTCGGCGTGGTCTTCGAGTCCGTCGTGTGGCCGGGCCGCGCGCCGGCGGGGCAGGTGCTGCTGCGCTGCATCTTCGGTGGCGGCCGCGATCCCGGAGCCGCCGCGCTCGACGACGCGAGCTTGATCGAGCAGGCGACGCGCGATCTCGGCATCGTGCTCGGTGCGGGTGGCGCGCCGACCCACGCGAGCGTCGTGCGCTGGAAGCGCGGCATCGCGCAATATCAGGTCGGGCATCGCGATCACGTGCGCGCTGCCGTGACCGCTGCGCGCACGCACCGGATCGCGCTTGCCGGCGCGGACTATCGCGGGCCCGGGGTCAACGACCTGTGCGCCGACGCCGATATCGTGGTCGAGGAGATCCGCTCGTGGGTGTGACGCGCGGAGTGTGGCTCGTGATCGCCCTCGGGGCGTGCTCGAGCGGCAAGCCAAGGACGCCCGAGGATGCGAAGCGCGCGACGACCCCCAGCGATGCCGCGGTGGTCGCGACCGATGCGGCGCCCGCGCCGAAGCCGCCGTCTGGCGACGTGCAGGTCCGCGTCGAGTGGACCCAGGTCCCGGCCGCAGCGCGCAGCTCGCCCGGCAAGACGGCGTGCGGGACCGCGCGCGCGGCCGCGGTCGCGCCGACGACGACGTGGGGAATCCCCGAGGTCGTCGTGTTCGTCGACGGCGCGCCAGGTACGCTCGGCGAGGCGCGCGTGCGGCTCGCGGACTGCGCGCCGTCACCACGGATCGCCATCGGCAGCGCGCTCGTCGTCGACTCGGCGGCGGATCGGCCGGCGGTCGTCGCGCTCGCGCACCGTGCACAGGCGTCGGACCTCCGCGCCGAGATCAAGTCGGCGATCCCCGCGCGCACGATCCAGCTGCCGATCGCGGGACACGCGGTCACCGCCTCCCTCACACCCAACGCGATCTACGAGCTCACCGTCGCGCGAGGTGACTCCGCGTGGATCATCGCGGCGCAGGCGGCGGTCACCGATCCGAGCGGCGTGGTGCTCGTGCGCGACGTCCCCCCCGGCCTCCATGCCGTGCGCGCGTGGTTGCCGCCCCGCGGAGATCAGCCCGCGCGCCACGCCCAGGGCGAGGTGACGGTCGTCGCCGCCGATCTCGCCGAGCTCACGCTGCAGCTCGCCCCCTAGCGGATCGGCTTCGCCGGCTCGCGACGTTCGACCGTGGTCTCGGCGGTGATCTCGACGCGGTCCGCGCCGGGCGCGGCGAGTGCCGAGACGACGACGACATCGCCGCGATCGGCGCGCTCGAGATCTCGATTGGCGTCGACGCGGTTGCGCCGCAGCAGGCGCAGCGGGACCCATCCCGCATCGCCGCACCCGGTGATCTCGTGCTTGCCCTTGGGCGAGCGTGGTGGGCTGACGATCCGCCACGCGCCCGGTCCCTCGACCACCGCGAGCGGCCGGCGACGCAGGACGAGGTACGCGAACTTCATCCCGTCGTCGCGCAGGTGGGTCAGTCGCGCGAGCTCGGCGGTCCGCGGTGGCAGCTTGATGGTGCGATCTTCGTGACACCAGTCGTTCGGGTCGGCGAGCGCGGGGCAGGGGGCGATCGACCGCGTGCAGGGCGCGAACACGTGACCCGCGCCGCGCACGAGGAGCGCATCGCGCAGCTCGTGCAGGGCGCGCGCGGTGTCACGGAGCGCGGGCTCGATCACGATCACCGCCCCGTCCTCGCCGATCGCCGCGAGCGCGCGCTCGACGAGGAGCTGGCGCGCGGGTGCGGCGAGCTCGTTGAGCAGCGTCCCGATCACGACGAGATCGCAGCCACCGAGCTTCGCGCCCGTCGCGTCGTCGGTCCGCGGCGTGAACGCGACCTCGAGGCCGCGCTTCGTCGCCAGGTCGCGGACTGCCGCCGCGGCGATCCCGAGCGCCGGCGCGTCGCGATCGATCGCGGTGATCGCGATCGCGGGCGGTGCTCCGAGACGGAACAGGGTCTCGATCAGGCCGAGGCTCATCGCGCCGCAGCCCGCGCCGAGATCGATCACGCGCAGCGGGCGCGCCGCAGGTAGGGCTCCGCGGTTCGCGAGCTCCACGATCGGGATCGCGATCTTCATCGCGTCCGCGATCGTGAAGAAGGCGGCGCGCGCGGCGAGGTCGCCGAGCTTGTCGGCGGGAGCCGCGAGCCGGGCCCGGTCGCTCGTGTAGCGCTCCGAGCGATCGACGATCGCCTTGATCAAGGGCGAGGTCTGCAGCCGCGCGTCGCCGACCGTCGCGCGGGTGGCAGCATAGACGGCCTCTTCGAGCTCCCGATCCGGAGACAGCGCCGAGCTCAGCCGGCGTCCTTGTCGTGGTCGTTGTCGTCGGGCGTCGCCTTGACCGATGCCTTGTCGTCGGCGGCGTCGGGCGTCATGGCGGCTATCACCGCGGTCTTGGTCTCGCTGGAGTCGTTGCCCTTTGCGGGATCCTTGGGCATCTGCGGCGGGATCGTATCGGCGTGACCGCTCGGTGGGTCGCCTTCGATGATTCGCATCGGCTGGGTCTGCCGACCGGTCTGTGGCGGGGTCGCGACCATGCGCGGCGGCCGCCCCATCGGTCCAGCCACGGAGGTCTCGGTCGGCTCGTCGGCGGCGAACGGATTCTGCAGCAGCTCGACCGGCAGCGTCGACTCGCCCTCGAGCTGCGTGGGCACGGCCTCCGCGACCTCGGTGATGTGGACGACGACGCCGGTGATGTTGTCGTGGCCGCCGCGGGTCTTCGCGAGCTCGACCATCTCCGCGATGGCCTTGCCCGGATCCTCGGCGCTGAGCCGCTGCGAGATCTCGTTCTCGTCCGGGAAGTAGTCGTGTAGGCCGTCGGAGCACAGCAACAGGCGATCGTTTCGCTTGAGCGTGACGTGCGCCATCTCGACGCCGACGTCCGCGGACACGCCGATCGCGTTGACGAGGATCGTCCGAAGCGGCGAGACCTGGGCCTCCTCGATCGTCAGCTTTCCCTCGATCACGAGCACCTCGGCGACGGTGTGGTCGGTCGTGACCTGCGAAGGCTTCCCGTCGCGGATCAGGTACGTACGGCTGTCGCCGACGTGCGCGACGAACGCCTCCGGGCCCGCGACCAGGACGACGTCGAGCGTGGTGCCCATGCCGGCCTTGTCGGACTCGCTCTGCCCGCGCTGGAAGACCGCCTGGTGCGCCGCCAGCACCGCGCTCTGCAGCAGCTGGACGATGGCGCGGCGCCCTGCGTCGGTCGGTGCCTTCTTGAAGGCGTCGATCTCGGTGCGGGAGTTCTCGAGGGTGGTCTTGACCGTGTCGACGGCCATCGCGGAGGCGACCTCGCCGGCGGCGTGGCCCCCCATCCCGTCGGCCACGATGAAGAAGCCCCGGTCGGCGTCCTTGTATGCCGAGTCCTCGTTGTGGTCGCGGACGACGCCGATGTCGGTCACGAGCCACGCGACGAGGGTCACGCCCGAGGTCACAGAAGCGGCCTCGTCTTGGGGATCACTGGCCATTCAGGTGTCTCGAACACTGGAATCTTCACCCGGGCCACCGCTGGCGGCAAGCGCCGGAACGGAAATGCGTCTCATCGTCGACGCTCGATCTCGATCGGCGGGGGTGGTGCGCCCTGTTCGGCCAGTGCCCGGCCCTGCGCCGCGAGCCGCGCGACGCACAGTTCGATCGCCGGGGGCTCGCGGTCGGTGGTCACGAACCGGCGCCCGAGGCGCTGGGCGACCGCCGCGGTGGTTCCCGACCCCGCGAACCAGTCGGCCACCCGATCGTCGGGCTTCGTGACCGCGCCGAGGATCCGCTCGAGCAGCCGCTCGGGCTTCTGCGAAGGCCATCCGGTGCGCTCGCGATCGGAGTGGTTGAGCGTCTCGATATCGGTCCACCAGTCCTCGGGGACCTTGCCCGCCGCGACCGGATAGCGATACACGCGGCCGGTCTTCTTGTCGGTCTTCTCCTGGACCGCGGTCCCGCCGTCGAGCACGAGCCGCATGTGCGAGCCACCGCGCCGGGGCACCCGGACGGTCTCGGGGTAGAACGCCCAGTCGCCGCTGCGCGCGTACCACAGGATCGTGTCGTGCTTGCGGCCGAACCCGCGACGGCTCTTGCCGCCGACGGCGTAACACCAGATCACCTCGTTGACGAAGCGCTCGCGGCCGAACAGGCGGTCGAGCGCGACCTTGACGTAGTGGACGGCGCGGTAGTCGAGGTGGACGAACAGCGAGCCATGAGGGGCGAGCACGCGTCGGCTGTCGGCCAGCAACGGGAGGAGCCAGGTCACGAACGAGTCGGGATCGTCGGCGCGGTCCGCGTAGCGATGGCCGCGGCCCTTCTGCACCAGGCCGGTGCCGAACGGCGGATCGAGGTAGATCGCGTCGAGCGCACCGTCGCCGAGCTGCCCGGCCACCTCGAACGCATCGCCGCACACGATCCGGTCGGGGAGCCGATCCGCGCGCCCGAACTCGAGGCGCTCTACGCCCGGCGAGTCGAGCGACGGATCGATCGTCTCCATCTGCCTGCGACAGTACACTGTGCGCGTGCGCTTCGGCCCCTGGTACCCGCTCGCCGCCGTGGGGGCCCACGCGCCTGCCGCCGAGGGGATCTTGCAGCTGCGCCTCGCGACGGGGCTCGTCGACTACCCGCGCGGCAAGAGCGCCATGCTGTGGTACGGCCACGCCCTGGACACCCGTGCGGCGGCGCTCGCCCTGGCGACCGCGCATACCGGAGAAGATCTGGTGTGCCGCCACCTGATCGAGATCGAGGACGCTACTGACCTGGCCGCATTCTGTGCCAGATTGCTGGCAGAGTTCGTCCGCCGGTTCGGGACGCGCCCGATGTACCTCCGATGAACCTCGTCGAAGCAGAATCCGTAGGGCCGGTCGAAGGCGACGCGCCGCTGGTCACCCCGCCGCGCCCGCCGCACCGTCGCGTCTCGGTGTCGCTGCTGTTCACGCTGACGGTGCTGATCGGCACCGTCGTGACGATCTACATGACGTTCCCGGCGCGCAACAATGTCCTCGTCACCGAGGCGATCGCGCAGCATCGCCTCGCGCAGACCTGGGACCTCACGGATCCGACCGCGCCCGAGGTGCGGGCGTGGGCGATCGGGATCGCGGGCAAGGATGTCCCGCTGCCGCTGGCCTCGACGACGATGATCGGCGCGCGGCGGATCGAGATCCTCAACCGCGACGCCGCCCTGATGCGGCTCAAGGTCGGCGCCGACGATGTCACCTACCTGATCCAGCGCGCGCGCGGAGTGGCGCCGAGCACCACCGATCGCAAGGACGGCGACCTCCACGCGGTCGCGTGGCGCAGCGGCAGGTTCACGTGCGTCGCGGTCGGCCCCGCCGCCACGCTCTCGACGTGGCGCGCTGCGTTCCCGTAGCGGGCGTCACTCGGGCGTGATCGTCACGCACGCGCGGCCGCGGTCGTCGCGGCTCGTGATCGTCACGCACACGCGGTTCGCGCGGTGGCCCGTCAGCGTGAACGCACCAGGGAGCACGACGCGGTTGCCGCACGCCAGCGTCGTCGGCACGAGGGGGCGATCGACCGACGTGCCACCCGCCTCGGTGACGCCGACCTCGAACGTCGCCGTGCCCGCCGGCGGGCAGGTCACGACGACCTTCCACCGATCACCCGCTGCGAACGTCCGCACATCGCCGCGGATCACGCCGGCGCGCTCGCGGACGACATCGATGATCACCGCACCGATGCCCTTCACGGCGACGACGTCCTCGCGGCGAGGGGGGGCGGGCGTCCCGCGCCACGGCGCGAGCACCAGGAGCCCGATCACCGCGGCCGCCGCGAGCCCGAGCGCGGGGACGAGCCAGGTCCACCAGGCGGCGCGGCGCGGCGCCGCCGGGGGCAGCGCGAGCACCGGCAGCGCGACGAGATCACCGCGGATCTCGTCGAGGCAGTGCGTGCACGCGGGACACGCCGCGAGGTGCGAGGCGATCGCCGGATCCATCGCTCGCCCGGTGGCGAGTGTCTCGAGCCGGAGCCACGAGATCGGCTCGCCGATGCATGCGAGCGTCGTCATGCGGACGCCTCCTGGCCGCCGCGTAGCGCGATCACCTCGTCACGGATCCGATCGAGTCGCTTGCCGATCGTCTTGCGCGACAGGCCGAGGTGCTCGGCGATCTCTTCCTGGGTCATGTCGTCGACGAACCGCGCGACCAGGACCTCGAGGTGACCTTGATCGAGCCGATCCGCGAGCGCCGCGATCAGCCCGACGCCGACGACCTGGTCCTCGAGCTTGACGCGCGCGACCGGCGCCGCCGCCTGCTGCTCGCGCTCGAGGAGCCGCGCGCGCGTCCCCCGGTCGCGAACGACGTTGAGGCAGCGGTTCGTGATCGCCCTGTAGAGGTAGGGGAGGTCCACGGCGTGGGTCCAGCGAGGGATCAGATCGACGAACAACGCGTGCACGACATCGGTCGCATCTTCTCGATTACGCAGCATGCGTTCGGCCTTGCGGACGAGCGCGGGCCCGTACGCGCGGTACGCCGACTGGGGATCACTGACAGCGTCCACCCTGGATGCCAACTGCCGTACATGCGCCGGGCTCGAGGTCGTCCATGACGGGACAGTCCGCCGGGCCGGCGCACGCGCGGCCGTCTCCGCACTGCATGCGCACGGATCCGGTGCAGCGGTTGCTCGCGCAGTCGGCGTCGATCGAGCACGGCTCGTTGCTCGTGCGACGGTGCTCCCCCGGCGCGCACACCGAAGGGCCGCGGATGTACGCGGGGCCGCACAGCTCGCTGCCACAGCTGGTAGCGCAGCTCGAGCACACGCCTGCGGTGCAGATGCCGCTCGTGCACTCGGCGTTCCCGATGCACTGCTCGCCGAGCTCGCGTGACGCGGCGCCGATGCACGTCACCGGGACCTCGAGGACGGGAGACACGGGCTCGCCGCGCCCGCAGACCTCGGTGGTTCCGCACGTCCCCGACGCGCAGCCGACACAGAGGTTGGCGTACCCGAACCATGCATCGGGGTCGGGGACCGCGTCGCACATCCCGCTCGCGCAGCGCGCGTCGTCGGTGCACGGGGCGCCGAGCGGCGCGGGCAGGGAGACGATCTCGGTCAGCCCATCGCAGTTACTGGCGATCTCCGCCTGGATCTGCGCGAACACGGCCCGACCGGTGCCCTTCTTCGACAGGATGAACCGCACGCCGCTGTACGGGGCCTGGATCCGGAGCTTGTACGACAGCGGCTTCCACCGCGAGGTCGGCATCCGCTCCGCGTGATCGATCGTGCCGTCGCCGGAGATGTCGAGCTCGAGCCGCGCCTCGACGTTCTCGTCGACGTTCGCGACGAGCTCGAACAGGATGCAGGTGCCGTCGGAGCTGGCGACCGGCGTGAGCTGGGCGATCGCTGCGTCGGTGCCGATCAGCTCGACGCCGGTGTCGTCCTTGTGCCAGGTCGCCGACTCGCGGACCTCGCCACGCAGGAGCTTCCAGGTGCACAGCTCGTCGCCGCACCACAGCTCGAAGCCCGGATCGCGGATCACCTGACCGCAGTCGGTCGCGCCGAGCTGCGAGGCCGCGGCGACGGTGAGGAGCATGGAGAGGGGACTTCTCATGGGGACCTCAGTAGCTGTAGGAGAGGGCGGCGATGACGCGAGGACCGCCGCTCGCGTGGGTGTCGCCGAGCTCGTTGTCGATGACCGGCGCGTAGCTCAGCTCGAAGCCGAGCGACAGCGTCAGGCCCTCGAACACGGTCGGGCGCGGGATGTTGGGATTGCCCCACTCGATGCCCGCGGCGGCCGCGAGCGAGGGGCCGTAGTGCGTCTCGCGGGTCACCGAGGCGTCGACGTCGACGAAGCGGGTCCGCCCCATCCCGATGCCGGCGGCGAGCTGGCCGTAGAAGCCGAGCTGCGCCCCGGCGCCGGTGGGGGCGACCCGTTGGATGCCGCGCGCGACGGCCGCGAGCGACGTCAGACTCCAGTCGACCTCGAGGTCGCCGAACGAATCGGGGCGCGTCCACCGCGGCGACAGGCCGTGGCTGATCACTGCGCCGACCCACAGCCGGCGCTCGACCTGCCGCGTGACCGAGACCGCGAGGTTGCTGCCGAGCCCGAGGAAGTCTTTCTCGTAGCCGAAGTTGCCGAGGGTCTCGGTGTACGCGTCGTCGCGTTCGGCGCCGAGGCCAGCGGACAGCTCGAGCCGGGTCGGGCGGAGAAAGCCGCCGCCTTTGCGGGTCGCGACGACGATCGCCTCGGTCGAGCAGCGATCGAGATCGACCGCACCACCGCCGGGACCCGCCGTGACCTGACACCGCGACAGCGACGAGCCGCGGCGCACGAGCACCTCGTACTCGCCGGGCGCGACCGCGATCCGCACCGCGGCGCCCTTCGCCTTGTACGTCTCGGCGACGACCGTCTTCGCGCGGCGATCCTGGACGAGCGTCTTGCCCTCGAGCGACGCGGGTAGCTCGATCGACGACGTCGCCGCGCGCGGGAACGACATCGGCACCTCACCGTGACCCTTGAGGTCGACCTCGAGGCTGACGTGCTGGCCACCGACGGCGGTCTCCGCGGTCGCGAGCAGCGTCTGGTGATACGCGTAACGATACGCCTCGTCGATCGAGACCTGGCCGTCGTGGTTCGCGTCGCCGGCGCCGCGCATCCCGACGAGCAGATGGTGGGTGAAGTACGACGAGCGGAGCTGCTCGCTCTCCTGCGAGAGCTCGCTGCCGCTCGACGACGCGAGCACCGCGATGCCGCTCGCATCGAGCTGGCTGCGCGAGTTGAACGAGAAGTCCGCGGCCGGCGTCGCGCCCTTGACCCGCGAGAACGCGCCGCTCTGACACGCGTCGAGGACGACGACCGTCAGCTGCGCGGGCACCGAGAACAGCCGCGTGCGCAGCTCGGCGAGCGGCATCTGCGCGTTCCCGAGATCGAGCGCGGTCGCGCGCGCGTGGCCCGAGTAGTAGAAGAACACGCGCGCCTTCTTGCCCGCGGCGAGCTCGGCGGCGACCTTGGTCCCGAGCTGCGCGAGTCGCTCGCGGAGCAGGTCCGGCGTCGGGTGGACGATGACGTCGATCTGGTCCGCCGTGTAGCCGCCGAGCTCCGCGAGGATCTGGCCGACGCGGCGGGCGTCGTCCTCGGCGTACCGCAGGTCGGTCTGACCCGGACCCCCGGCGTTCGACCCGACGACGATCGCGTAGGTCGCGATCTCGGCCGGGGCCGGCTCGGCGTGCGCGGGGCGGGTCGCCGCGACGCACGCCAAGGTGAGGAGGAGAGGGCGGAGCATGAGGACCTTTCGGCTTTGTCCCTATGACACGCCGTCCCGGCCGCGTGGGAACCGAAATCGGTCGGCAAGACGCGGAACAATCCTGCCGGGTTGCGGCAGATCACTCGTCGTCGGGGTCGCCGAGGTGGATCGCCCGGCGGATCGTCGCCTTGCCGAACTTGGCGGCGAGCTTGTCGATCGTGTCGCCGAGGCGCTCGCCGCGCGCGCGCGCGGCCTCGTCGAACGCGAGCTGGCGCGGCGCATCGCGCGGCTCGAGCGAGGTCGCCGAGATCCCGCACAGCCGGACGCGGGCACCCTTGCGCGCCTCGATCACCACCTTCGAGAGCAGCTCGATCGCGGTGCGCGCGAGGACGCCGCCGTCGCTGCTCGGCGCATCCAGGGTCGTGCGCCGCGTGATCTGCCGGAAGTCGTCGTACTTGATGATCAGGACCACCGCGCGGGCGCGCAGGTCTGCCTCGCGCAGCCGCACCGCGACGCGATCGGCCTGCTCGAGGAGCAGCACCGCGAGCTCGCCCTTGTCGTCGACATCGTCGTCGAACGTCTCCTGATGCCCGACCGACACCGGATCGGATTCCGGAACCACGGGGCGGAGATCCTCGCCGCGCGCGAGCGCCGCGAGGTGGTGACCGGTGACCGCGCCGAGCCGGCCGACCAGCGCGGCCTCGGGATAGCGCGCGACGTCGCCGATCGTCGACAGCCCCATGCTCGCGAGGATCTCGCGGGTCGCCTCGCCGACCCCCCACAGCCGCGTCATCGGCAGCGGGTGGAGGAACTGCAAGAGGCCTTCGGGCGGAACCACGCGCAGGCCGTCGGGCTTGTCGATGTCGGAGGCGATCTTCGCGGCGAGCTTGATCGGCGCGACCCCGACGGAGGCGACCAGCGAGAGCTCCGCGCGGACGCGGCGCTTGATCGCGTGCGCGATCGTCACGCCATCGCCGAGCAGCCGCTCGCTCGCCGTGACGTCGAGGAACGCCTCGTCGAGTGAGAGGCCTTCGACGTCCGGGGAGAAGTCGCCGAGGATCTGGAAGAACGTGTGCGAGGCCTCGGCGTAGCGCTCCATGTGGTGGCGCACGACGATGGCGCTCGGGCACCGGCGCAGCGCCTCGGCCATCGGCATCGCGGAGCGGATCCCGAACTTGCGCGCCTCGTACGAGCATGCCGCGACCACACCGCGCCGCGCCGATCCGCCCACGAGGACGGGCTTGCCGCGCAGGGATGGATCGTCCCGCTGCTCGACCGCCGCGAAGAACGCGTCGAGGTCGACATGCAGGATCGTCTGCGCCACGTCGTGGGCTACTTCGAAGGCGCCGTCGCCGCCGGCGTGTCGACCATCTTCGGCGCGAACATCATCGGTCCGCGGATCGCGAGGATGACGATCACCGTCATCGCCGTGAGGAACAGCGTCCACAGCCACTGCGGCACGGGCTTGAAGTCGCCCATGCCGAACCGCTTGATCCGCGCGCGCAGCATGCCGTGCACGGGAAGGATGCCGAGCACCACGACGGTGAGCTTGATGTGCAGCCAGCCCGCGCCGGGCTGCGCCAGGTAGAAGCCATGGGGCTGGAACAGCATCGCGACGCCGGTGCCGATCGCGATCGCGGCCGCGATGTCCGCCGACAGCGCGATCGAGCGCTCCATCAGGGTGAGCTTCTCGTGGGCGTCGGCCGGCGCGTGCGCGTGCAGGCGCAGCATCCAGTAGACCGCGAACAGGCCACCGATCCACAGGAACAGCGAGATCAGGTGCCCTGCCTTGAGCCAGAGCAGGATGTTGACGTCCATGGCGGGAAAGTAGCATCCGGCCCGACATGCCGCGGGGCCTCGACAGGGAGTATGATCGATCCCGCCGACGTGGCTCGGATCCTCAAGATCTTCTTCCACGACGCTTGCTTCGACGGCACCACCTCGGCGGCGTTGTTTGCAGCGTTCTATCGCGACGCGTTTGATCGCGACGCGGACGTGCAGGCGGTCGGGATGGTCCACAAGGACGGCGACCCGTTCGCCGGCATCCCGCTCGATGCCGATGATCACGCCTGCGTCGACTTCCGGTTCTGTGCCGATCCGAAGATGCGGTGGTGGTTCGATCACCACCCCACGGCGTTCCAGCCGCCCACGCTGCGCACCGTGTTCGAAGGCCAGCACCAGCCGACCTGGTTCTTCGATCCGACCGCACCCTCGTGCGCGGGTCTGATGGCGCGATCTCTGGAGGCCGGCTGGGGCTGGAAGCCGCCGGCACACCTCGTCGAGGCGGTGCAGTGGGCCGACACGATCGACGCCGCGCGGTTCCCGAGTGCGGAGGCCGCGGTCGCGCTCGCCGTCCCCGCGCAGCGCCTCGCCGCGTGGCTCGCGCACGGGCGCACGCCGATCGACACCGCGCACTACGTCGACTGGCTGTCACGCGCGTCGCTGTCGGAGGTCGCGGCGCGTCCCGAGGTCGCGGCGCAGCTCGCCGCGGTCGAGGCCGAGCGCGTTCGCGAGGTCGAGGACGTGAAGAAGCTCGGCGTGTGGGCCGGTGACGTGATCGTGTTCGATCGGTTCGCCGACGTCGGCGCGCGCAGCCCCGGCTTCCTCGGCTACCTGCTGTTCCCCGCCGCGCAGTACGCGGTCACCGGCACGCGCACGCCGCAGAGCATCAAGATCTCCGTCGGCGTCAACCCGTGGTCGGGCAAGCCGAGGCGCCACGACATCGGCGAGCTGTGCGCGCGGCACGGCGGTGGAGGGCACGCGGTCGTGGGCGGCGTCACGCTGCGCGGTGACGAGCTCCCGCGCGCACAGGCCACGCTCGCTGCGATCGTGCGAGAGTTGGCAGAGGGATGAAGGTCGCCGCGAGCCTCCACCGGGACCTGGTATACTGGGCATGATGCGGGCGCTGGTGGTCGTGGTCGTGGTCGTGGCGGGGTGCTTCCACCCGGGCCTCCCCGCGGGATCCCCGTGCGCCGAGGACGGCTCGTGCCCGGGCGACCTCATGTGCCGCGCGGGTCGCTGCGAGGCCGCGTCCGCGATCGATGCCACGGCGATCGATGCGCCGAGCGACAGCCCGACCGACGCGGCGATCGACGCCATGGTCGACGCGCCGCTCGTGTGCACGACGTTCTCGAAGCAGTTCGACACCTGCACGCTCGCCGCGGGATCTCCGCTGAACATCGTCGGAAGCTGGACCTACGACACCGATCTCCACGAGCTGCGGAACGGCGGCACGCTCGTCGCGGTCGCGCACGCGCTCGTCACCGGCAAGGCGGGACCGATCGACGTGCTGCTCGTCGACACGTTCACGCTGGCGGGGGGCAGCAGCTTGCGGGTCACCGGCTCCGTGCCGTTCGGGATCGTCGCCCGCGGCACCGTGATGATCAACGGCATCATCGACGCGAGCAACGGTGGCGCAGGTGCTCGGTCGTCGGGGAGCTGTGGCGCGGCGGCGGGCGGGTCGGTGGCGGCGTTCGCTGGCGGTCCCGGCGGTGGGGGTGGCGGCGCGTTCCGCGGTGCCGGCGGCCCAGGCGGCGTGGGTGACATGAACGGGACACCCCAGATGGGTGGTCCTGGCGGCACAGCGCTCGGGCTGCCGCTCGGGCCCGTCGGTGGCTGTCCTGGAGGCGCGGGCGCGAACGGCGAGGCAGCGGGGACCGCCGGGGCCCGCGGCAGTGGCGGCGGCGCGATCTACGTCGTCGGCGGGACGACGATCTCGATCGCGGCCTCGGGCGTGGTGCAGGCCGGCGGTGGTGGTGGCTGGCACGGTGACGCCGCCAGCGGCAGCGCCGGTGGCGGTGGGGCCGGGGGCATGATCCTGATCGAGGCGCCCACCGTGACCGTGGGCGGCACGCTGGTCGCGAACGGCGGTGGTGGTGGCGGTGGCGCCGACAACGTCGCGGGTGGGGACGGCAGCAACGGCGGCACCGGCACGACGACGACGGCGCGCGCGAGCGGCGGTGCTGGCGGCGGGGCCGGCGAGGGTGGGACCGGCGGCGACGGGGGCGCGGGGAACGGGACCGCCGGAGTGGTGGCGGCCACCGCGGCTGACAATGGCGGCGGTGGCGGTGGCGGTGGCGTCGGCTACATCTCGATCATCGGCACGACGAGCACCACCAACGCGGTGATCTCGCCGGCGCTGACGCCGTTCCCGTAGCGGTTCAGCGCAGCGTCGCGAGCGCGCGGCCGAGGCGGCCGACGCCGTCCTGGATGTTCGCCATCGAGCACGCGTACGACAGGCGCACGAAGCCGGGCGCGCCGAACCCCGAGCCGGGGACGACCGCGACCTTGCCGACCTCGACGAGCCAGTCGCAGAGCTGAACATCGTCGTCGAGGATCGAGCCCTCGGGAGACTTCTTCCCGACGTACGCCGAGAGGTCGGGGAACGCGTAGAACGCGCCCTTCGGCTCGCGGCACGAGACGCTCGGGATCGCTCGCAGCAGCTTGACCATCTCGACCCGGCGCTCGTCGAACGCCTTGCGCATCGTCGCGACGCAGTCCTGGGGACCGGTCAGCGCGGCGAGCGTCGCCGTCTGCGAGAGGTTCGTCGGGTTCGACGTCGACTGGCCCTGGATCTTGGCCATCGCCTTGATCAGCGGCAGCGGACCGGCGGTGTAGCCGATGCGCCAGCCGGTCATCGCGTACGTCTTCGACACGCCGTCGACGAGGATCGTCCGCTTCGCTGCTTCCGGGTTGACCGCGGCGATCGACACGTACTCGGCATCTCCGTAGACGAGCTGGCGGTAGATGTCGTCGGAGATGATCAGCAGGTCCTTCTCGACGCAGACCTTCGCGAGCGCCTCGATCTGCGCCCGGGTGTAGACCGCGCCCGTCGGGTTCGACGGGTTGTTGAGGACGATCGCGCGGGTCCGTGAGGAGCACGCGGCCGCGACCTGCGCGGCGGTGACCGCGAAGTCATCCTCGGCCTTGGTTTCGAGGATCACGGGGCGACCGCCCGCGAGCATCACCATGTCGGGGTAGCTGACCCAGTACGGCGCGGGGATCAGGACCTCGTCGCCCGGATCGAGCAGCGCCATGAACAGGTTATAGAGCGAGTGCTTCGCCCCGCAGGAGACGAGCACCTGGTCGGGCTCGATCGTCAGCTTGTGGACGGCCGAGAGCTCGGCAGCGATCGCCTTGCGCAGCGCGAGCGTGCCGCCGACCTCGGTGTACTTGCCGGAGCCGGGCTTGTTCAGCGCGTCATGCGCGGCGGCCTTGATGTGGTCCGGCGTGTCGAAGTCGGGCTCGCCGGCGCCGAAGCTGACGACGTCGATGCCATCGGCCTTGAGCTTCGCGGCCTTCGCCGTGACCGCGAGGGTGATCGACGGCTTGATGGGATCGAGACGGGACGCGAGTTTGATCGGGGTCGGCATGGATCACTTCCTGTACTTGGCTCGCAGCGCAGCCTCGACGGCGGCGGGCACGAGGCCGGTGACGTCGCCACCGAAGCTGGCGACCTCCTTGACCAGGGACGAGCTGACGTAGTGATTGCGCTCGTCGGTCATGAAGAACACGGTGTCGACGCCGGGCGCGAGCCGGCGGTTCATGTGCGCGAACTGGAACTCGTATTCGAAGTCGGCGAGGGCGCGCAGACCACGGACGATCACGGTCGCGCCGCGGCTCGTGCAGAAGTCGACGAGCAGCCCCTCGAACACGGCGAACTCGAGGCGCGCCTCGTGCTGCGGCAGCGCGTCCTTGATGAACTGCGTGCGTTCGTCGGTCGAGAACAGCGGGTTCTTGCGGACGTTCGGCGCGATCGTGACGATCACGTGCTGGAACACGGCGAGCGCTCGCTCGAGGACGTCGAGGTGGCCGTTCGTGATCGGATCGAAGGTTCCGGGATAGACCGCGACGGAGCGAGATTGCGTCATGCCGGTACCTCGAAGAACGAGACCATCGTGTCGCCGTAGCGACGTTGGTCCGTTCGTAGCAGAGATCCCAGCGCGTCGGGTGGCGCGTTGTGTCGATCGTGCTCGATGACGATCACGGCTCCGGGCGCGAGCCGGTCCGCGGGCACCGCGAGTACCGCGCGCGTCGCGAGGTCGGACCGATACGGCGGATCGACGAACACGAGCCGCCACGGGGCCGCGGGGACGAGGCGCGCTGCCTGTGCGACGGCGTCCCCGGTCACGACCAGGGCGCGGGCGTCCAGGCCGAGCTCGCGGAGGTTTCCGCGGACGGCCGCCAGCGCCGGCTTGCCGGCATCGACAAACGTCGCGTGGGCCGCACCTCGGGACAGCGCCTCGATCCCGAGGCCCCCCGACCCCGCGAACAGGTCCAGGACGTGGGCGCCCTCCAGCGAGCCCATGATATTGCCGAGGATATTGAACATCGCCTCCCGGACCTTTTCGGAGGTCGGCCGCGTCGCGGCCCCCGGAGGTGCCCGGATGACCCGCCCGCTGAGGCTGCCGCCGACGATGCGCACACAGGAACAGTGCCCGATCTTTTTTGTGGTCGCGCCGGGAGTCCCTTACAATTTGCGGGCATGTCTGTGGTGGGGAACCTGGCGGCGTGGCTCATCGAGGGCGCGCTTGCGACCGGAGCGGGTCCGCGGGGGGCCCTGCGCCAGGGGGACCGCGCCTGGACGTTCGACGAGCTCGCGACCAACGTCGCCAAGCTCTCCGGTGCCCTGCGGACGCTGAAGCTCCAGCGCGGCGAGCGCGTGCTGATCCTGATGCGCGACACGCTCGAGGCGGCCGCCGCGATCCTCGGCGTGATCCACGCGGGCGCCGTCGCGGTGCCGGTCTCCGAGCTGTCGACCCCCGATGATGTCGGCGCGTATGTCGTCCACGCCGGCGCGGTGATCGCGATCGTCGACGACACGCACGAGGCGGTCGTCGATGCGGTGCGCAGCGAGACCCCGATGCTGCGCGAGGTAGTCTGCGTCGGCTCGAAGTTGCCGAGCAGCCATGACTTCCGCGCGATCATGGACGCGGCGACGCCGCAGCCGCCGGTGGCGATGGGCCCCGACGACGTCAGCATGTTGCTGTACTCGGCAGGTTCGGGGCCGGGGGAGCTGCGCGCCGTACCGCACTGCCAGCGCACGATCGCCGCGGCGCATGATTCGTTCGCGCGCGATCTCCTGTCGCTGACCTCGAAGGATCGGATCCTGTCGGTCGCGCGGTTGTCGACGGCCTACGGCCTCGGCGCCGGCCTGCTCCTGCCGATGGTGGTGCAGGCCGAGGCGCTGCTGTTCCCCGAGCAGCCGCAGAGCGCGCTCCTGTTCGAGGCCCTCGAGAGCTACCAGCCGACGGTGCTGTTCGCGACCCCCTCGGTCTACGCGCAGCTCGCTCACGACGCCGAGGCCCAGAAGATCGACAAGCCCCTCGCCAACCTCCGCCACGCGGTCGCGGGCGCCGAGGGCATGCCGGAGCGGTTGATCCCGCGGATCCGCTCGGTGCTCGGCACCGAGGTCGTCGTCGGCTACGGGTTGACCGAGATCTTCCAGTTCGCGCTCGCGGGCAAGAGCAGTGATCCGGGTGCGCGGCCGGGTGTCTGCGGCAAGCCGCTGCAGGGCGTTCAGGCGCGGCTCGTCGACGAGGATGGTGATCCTGTCGGCGTCGATGAGATCGGGACGCTCGAGCTGCAGAGCGGCTCGCTGTTCACCGGCTACTGGGGCGGAGGCAATACGGGCGAGATCGACCTCCGCGCCGACGGTTGGTTCACGACGCGTGATCGGTTCATGGTCGATCGCGACGGCTACTACCATCACTGCGGCCGCGTCGACGATCTGTTCAAGGTCGGCGGCAAGTGGGTGTCGCCGTCGGAGGTCGAGCGCGTGCTGACCTCGCACGAGGCCGTCTGGGAAGCCGCGGTGATCGGCGCCGCCGACGACGAGGGGCTGATCAAGCCGTTCGCCTTCGTCGTGACCAACGTCGGTCAGGAGAGTGGGCCCAAGCTCGAGGCGGAGCTCAAGGAGTTCGTGAAGAGCATGCTCGCCCCGTACAAGTACCCGCGCTGGATCGAGTTCGTCGACGCGCTGCCGCGCGGTCCCGGCGGCAAGCTGCTCCGCTACAAGCTGCGTACGCCCAAGCAGCGCCGCCGCCACGCCGAGACCGGCCAGTACAAGCCGGAAAAGTAGGGCGTCGTGATCGGTCGCGTGCTCGCGGCGGCGACGGTCGTCGCGTTCGGTGATCGCGCCGTGCTCGCGCGGATCGGCGGCCCGATCGGAGAGGCCGCGCGCACCGCGTTCGAGCGGCTCGAGGCGATGTCGCCCGAGGCGCGCAAAGGCAAGCGCCGGACCTGGGCCGCGGCGTCGCGCGCGTCGATCCCGCCGGGCCTGCGCGGGGTCGATCCGAGCTGGATCGACGCGGCGCTCGAGAGCGTCCCGCCGGGGGCGCGGGCGGCGATCGCGTCGGGCGCGACGACCGAGGTCGAGGTCTGGCTCGCGCGCTGGGCGTGCGCCTCCATCCCGCCGATGCGCCCGATCGACGCGGCGATGACCCGGCCGCGGGAGGTCGCTGATGCCGCACGGCTCGCGGCGCCCGCGCTCCACGTGTGGCTCGAGGAGATCGGCGCCGATCAGCTCGCGTTTGCGCTCGGACCCTACGCGGCCACCGCGTCGTCGGTTTTCGGCGAGCGGTTGTTCGCCGCGGCTGCGCGGATCGGTGTGGCGCCGCGCGCCGGCGCGCTCGGTCACCGGCGCGCGGCGATCGATCGAGCCCGCGTCGATCCGGATGCGGTCGCCTTGCTCAAGATCGGAGCCCGCGCGCTCGCGCCGCACACCGATCCCCTGCTGCGCCGCCAGCTCGTGCACCGGCTGCCGCGCCCGATCGGGCTCGCGCTAGCACGGGAGTTACGGGTCTATGCGCGCGCTCCCGTCGACGATCCGCCGACCTGGGCCGCGCTCGCGGCGCCGTAGATCGGTCTTGCGGCACCCACGAGGGTCGATCACGATATCTCCCATGATGAGGACGTCCTGGTTGGGCCTCGTGGTCGTCGCGGCGTGCGCGAACAATGTTCCGCAGGATCGGGCGACCGGTCCTGATGGGCGCGTCAAGGGAGCGCAGCCGATCGCGCTCGACGAAGGGGAGGGCACCGTCCGTGGCATCGTCACCTATCCCGGCGGTGATCGCGTCGACTGGAAGCGGATCGAGCTCCCCGCGGGCACGCGCGGCCGGCTCGATCTCCAGATGTCGTGGACGACGCCGCGTCCCGGCCTCAACCTCGCGTTCGACGTCTTCGATCAATGGAACGTCCCGGTCGTCCGAGCGACGTCGAACGCACGCCGCACGCGCTCGGCGACGATCGAGGGCGCGCGGGGCGCGTACTTCGTCCGGATCTTCGCGCCACTCCGTGGCGATGCCGGCGCGTACACGCTGAAGGCCGCGTTCAGCCCGTATCCGGTGCACGTGGACCCCATCTCCACGCTCCTGATCCCCGATCCGCCGAAGCTGCCCGACGTGCCGCCGCCCCCGTCGACGTGCGAGGTCCACGATCCGCACGATCGCGCGTGCGACCAGGTCTGCGCGCCGGGCGCGCCGTTGACGTGGAAGGGCTGCGTCGCGCCCCCTCCGGTGACGCCGCCGGTGGCAACGCCCGTGACGCCTCCGCTGACGGCCGCCGTCGCGGAGCCGATCGTCACGCGCGTCCTCAAGTTCGAGATCACGCCCGAGGGCCTCGAGCTCACCGTCGCGGCGGGCTCGGCCCACGGCGTCGGCAAGGGGTGGACCGCGAGCGTCCTGCGGGGCACCACGATGTCGACGCTCGCCGGCGGGACGGGGACGATCGTCCGGGTCAACAAGCAGACGACGATCATCCGGGTCAACCTGACGACCAACGCGATCAACGCGAACCCGCAGGTCCAGCTCTCGCCCTGATCGCGCGGCGGCCCTGATACCATCGAGC
>Ga0102851_10000210_pt1 | contig 26454 bp, 24 predicted proteins | sample Mud3Dept3metaG_FD_79558 | JGI IMG/M metagenome (GOLD analysis project Ga0102851, IMG submission 79558) | Freshwater wetland microbial communities from Ohio, USA, analyzing the effect of biotic and abiotic controls - Mud 3 Core 4 Depth 3... | ecosystem: Environmental > Aquatic > Freshwater >... | reverse complement strand
TCATCGCCTGCTCGTCGGGCAGCGTCGAGGCCATGCCGCGCATGATCACTGCAGTCGGGTAGGTGCCGCGGATGCCCCCCTTGAGCTTCTGGAGCGACGAGAGCAGGTACCAATCGGCTTGGCTGGTGAGTCGCGGGGAACCAATGGCCTGGTTTCCGGTGCCGTCGGGACCGTGGCACGCGAGGCACACCTGGTAGTACTGAGCGCCGCGCGCCGGATCGCCGCCCGTGAGTACCGGCGCGGGGCGTGCCGGCGGCAGGGCGGCGACGTAGGCCGCGAGCGCGTCGATGTCCGCGTCGGTCTTGAACGTCTGCGCCATCGGATACATGCGCAGCCCGCCCGTGTCCTCGGGATGCGTGCCGCGTGTGCCGCCCTTGAAGTTGTGGAGCTGCGCCTTGATGTACCAATCGGCGAGGCCGGCGATCGCCGGCGCGAGCGCGAGCTGATTGCCCGCACCCTCTGGGCCGTGACACTGCGCGCAGAGCTGGAAGAGCTCCATGCCACGCGCGTTCGCCTCGGCGCGAACGGCGCTGGGCGCGATCACGACGAGCGCCGCCAGCGCTGCCGCGGCCATCAATCTCGACTTCGACCTCATCGAAACCAAGTCACGAGCATGGTGACCCGACCCCTGCTGAATAGTCTGGACTGAGTCTTGAAGCGGGGGGTAGTAGCAAGCCCCGGCAGGATCCACAAGACACCCGCGTCATCTCATCTGGTCGAAATCCAACCAGCTTCACACGCGACGACGGGGTCTTGGCCAGGGCGGGGTTCAGCCCGCCGGGTTCAGGTGATAGAGCAGCACGTAGATCAGCACGCCCGTGACTGACACGTACAGCCAAATCGGCCACGCGAAACGCGCGAGACGGCGGTGCTTCTCGCGGCGCCCGCTCACACCGAGCACGATCAGCGAGATCGCCAGCGCTGGCACGGTCATGGCCAGCGTGACGTGCGTGAAGAGCATGACCCGATACGCGACGAGCGCGACGCCTTCGGCATGGAACGCGGTGTTCACGAAGCCACGCGACGCCTTGTGCGCGACGTAGAGCACGAGGAAGAGACTCGACACGGCGAATGCAGCGGTCATCACGCGGCGGTGCAGTTCGAAGCGCTGCTTGCGCGCCAGGCGCCGGCCGACGACCAGCAATCCGACTGCCGTCGCGTTCAGCGCCGCGTTGACGCCGGGCAGGAACGAGAGATCCACGGCGCGCCCTCCCCTCCAGCGGTCAGCGTGCGGCTGGCGCCGCTGCGAGCGCGTCGCCCGCGGCGACGCGACGCGGCAGCGTCCGCACGAGCAGCGCGGTAGCGACCAGCAGCGCGCTCGCGAACCAGAATGGCGCCGCCTGGATCTGGTCGTAGAGCAGCCCTGCGGCGACGGGCCCGCCGACGCGCGCCAGCGAGGCGCTCGCCTGGAAGGCTCCCATCACCGCTCCGCGTTCGCTCCGCGACGCGGCGAGCGACGTCATGCTCAGCAGCGACGGTTGCACGATGGCGCGAGCGAGCGCCGAGAGCGCGAGAGGTGCAAGAAGCCACGCCACGGTCGGCATCTCGGGCATCGCCGCGAACGCCACCGCCAACGCCGACGCCCCGGTGATCGCGAGGCCGCGTTCGGAGTAGCGCCTGGCGAGTGCTTTCATCCCGCCGCCCTGGACGCCGCCCATCAGCAGCGCCATCCCGACCAGGATCGCGGCGACGTGCTGCGCGTCGTAGCCGAAGCGGTCGATCATGAAGAACGCGAAGACCGCCTCGAGCTGCGCCACCGCGACCGAGAACACCAGGTTCGCCGTGCAGAGCCGACGCACCAGCGGATCGCGCAGCAGCGCGGCCCGCGTGCGCGTCGTTTCCTCGGCGGCGGCGTGGCGCGGCGGCTCTTGGAGCGACGCGGCGGCGTGTATCCAATTGAGCGCCGCGAGTCCCGCCGCTACGAGCAACGGCACGTGGTAGCCAAAGGGCGCGAGCGCGCCCCCGATCGCGGGACCGAGCAGGAAGCCGATGCCGAACGAGGCGCCGAGCATCCCCATCCAGCGCGTGCGCTCCTCCTCGGCTGTGACGTCCGCGACATACGCCGACGCCACGCTCACATTCGCCGCAAAGGCGCCGCCCAGCACACGCGCGGCGAAAACCCACGGCAGGGAGGTCGCGAGCCCGAGTGCGAGCAGCGAGAGCGCGGTTCCTGCGATCGTCATCAGCAAGACGGGCCGGCGCCCGATGCGATCCGAGAGTCGCCCCCAGAGCGGCGCGAACACGAACTGCGCCGCCGCATGGCACATCAGCAGCATTCCGAGCACCGTCGCGCTCGCGCCGAACTCCTTGGCGTAGAACGGCAGCACCGGCATCACGATCCCAAAGCCGATCAGATCGACGATCACGACGCCGAAGAGCACGATCAGGGGCGAGCGTGAGTGCGGTTCGGGAATGGGAAGCCTCGACGCTAGAGCCGCGCCAGCAGGTCCACGTTCATCGCGACGAAGAGCGAGAACAGGTACGCGAGCGAAACGCGAAACACGCGGCGCGCCGCGTCGGGCGTTCGCTCGCGCAGCAGGCGCAGGGCCGACGCGACGAACCAGACGTTCATGCCGATCGCGACCGCCAGGTAGATCGGGCCGAGCAGCCCGAGCGCGACGGGCGCGAGCGTCACGGGCGCCAGGCCGAGCGTGTACCAGAGCATCCGGTGGCGCGTCGGCTGGTCGCCGATCACGCTCGGCAGCATCGGGATTCCGGCGGCTGCGTAGTCGGCCTTGCGATAGAGCGCGATCGCCCACACGTGCGGCGGCTGCCAGAAGAACACGATCGCGAACAGCGAGAGGCCCGCCGCGCCGACGTGGCCGTTCACCGCGGCGTCGGCGATCAGCGGCGCCGCGGCGCCCGCCGCGCCGCCGATCACGGCATTCCACGCCGAGCGCGGCTTCAGCCAGATCGTGTAGACGAACACATAGAAGAGGATGCTCGCGACGCCGATTCCCGCGGCGGCGCTTCCGGCGATCGCCCACAGCAGCGCGCTGGACGCGACGCCGAGCGCCAGTCCGAACTTCAGCGCGGCTCCGGGCGCGAGACGACCCGCCGGCAGCGGTCGATTCCGGGTGCGCTCCATCAGCGCGTCCTTGTCGCGCTCGATGTAGGCGTTGAGCGTGTTGGCCGACGCGGCGGCGAGCGAGATCCCGAGCAGCACCAACGCGCCGAAGCCCAGATCCGGCCAGCCGCCTGCCGCCATGCCGAACACGGGGATACCCGTGAAGAGCACCATCGGGAGCAGGCGGGGCTTCGTCAGGTCCGCGTAGCTGCGGGCGGACGAGAGGGCTGAGGAAGGCGATGACGCCAAGACGCGACCTCGGAGCAGTCAATGGGGCCAATGGAGATGGGCCGGTTTGATAACGCAGGCGGTCCACGGGGTCGACCCGGCGAGGCCCGCCGTCGGATCCGTCCAGGTCTCTCTGCTCGACCAGGCAGCCGGCCGCTGCGATGCTCGGCGGCTTCGTGACGACATCCGAACTCGCTCTCGTCGTGCTCTCCGCGTTCCTGCACGCGATCTGGAGCGCGTCGATCAAGGGCAGCCGCAATCCGCTCGGCTTCAACCTGCTGCAACTCGCCCCACCGGTAGCCGCCGCGTGTCTGTTGCCGCTCTGGGTTCCGCTCGGCGACGTCCCCCGCGCAGTCTGGTGGATCGCGATCGGCACCGGTGTCTCGCACGGCTTCTACTTCTATTGGCTGGCGCGTGCGCTCGCGAGTGGCGAGCTGTCGATCGTCTACCCGATCGCTCGCTCGGCGCCGGCCTTCCTGCCGCTCTTCGCAGTGCTGCTGCTCGGCGAGAGCTTGTCGATTCGCGGCGCGCTCGGCATCGCGGTGGTGGTGGCCGGCATGTGGGCCGTGCAGGCAGATGCGGGCGTCGTGGGATGGCAGCGTTTCCGCGCGCCCGGCGCGAAATTCGCGTGGCTCACGCTGCTCGCGTCGATTGGCTACTCGCTCTGCGACAAGGCGGCGATGACGCGTCTGAACGTCGCCCCCTGGCATTCGGCGATTCCGCCGGCCGTGGTCTACTACATGTTGCTCTCGGTCGCGGGGGGGGTGGTGTTCACGCCGCTCGCGCTGCGACACGTGCCGCGCGCGGAGCTGGCGGCGGTCGCGCGCAGCGAGTGGCGCAATGCCTTCCTCGCCGCGGCTGTGAGTTTCGCGAGCTACGGGCTGATCCTGCAAGCGCTGCGCAGCGCGCCGGTGTCGTACGTCGTCGCCGCGCGCCAGACCAGTGTGCTCTTCGCCGTCGCGATCGGCGCGCTGCGCTGGCGCGAGCGACCGAGCCGGCTGCGCCTGCTCGGCGCGCTCGCGACCGTCCTGGGCGTCGCGCTCGTAGCAGGGTGAGGGCTACCGTCGAGACGCATGGCCGAACCGGCACCGCGCACGCCCAAACCCCGCACGCGCTGGTTCCGCTTCTCGGTGTGGCTCGGTGGCGTCGTGTTCGCTCCGTTCCTGCGCCTGCTCGGCTCGACGTGGCGCATCGAGAGCGAGGGCGAGGACCCGCGCGCCAGCTCCGAGCCGTTCCTTGCCGTCACCTGGCACCAGGGCCTGTTCGGCGCCGCGTATCACTTTCGCAACTCGGGCGCCGGAATCCCGGTCAGCCGGTCGCGGGACGGCGATCGCATCGATGCGGTGCTGCAGCGGCTCGGATTCGGTCCTTCGCCACGCGGATCGAGTTCGCGCGACGGGCCGATCGCGCTGCGCGGGATGATCGAGGCCGCGCGGAAGGGCCAGCCGGTCGGAATCCTCTGCGACGGGCCGCGAGGCCCGGCGCGCGTGTGCAAACCCGGCGCGCTCGCGGCGGGACGCGCAACGGGCCGCCCGATCCGCCCGATTGGTATCGCCGCCAAGCCCGCGATCCGCTTCCCGAGCTGGGATCGTGCGTTCCTGCCGCTGCCCTTCGCCCGCGTCGTCTTCGTCTACGGCCCGCCGCTCCCGATCGCGCACCACCTCTCCGACGAAGAGTTCACCGCCACCCTCGCGCAACTCGAACGCGCCATCGAATCCGCCCAGCAGCACGCCGAGCAACTCGCCGCTCTCTGAGTGTTGACTTGGGGACGTTCCTGCCCGCGTTGCCTTAGTTGCCTTCAAGAACGTCCCCAAGGCAACAGGGGTTACTTCTCGTGGCGGGCGCGGGTGACGATCTCGGCGAGCCAGAGGCCGATGTCGGGGTGCTCGAGCAACCCGGATTTCTCGAGGCGCTCGCAGGCGATGATCTCGACCTCCGCGACGGTGCCCGCCGCGAGTGCGCGACGCGCGTCGGCGCCGACGTCGCCGGAGTCGAGCGCGCGCACGATCTCCTTCACGACCGGGACCGCCCGCGGCGTTCCCGACAGCTCGCCGATTCCGAGACCGACGAGCAGCGGCACCGCGAGCGGGTTGCTCGCCATTTCGCCGCACACCGAGATCGGGATTCCGGCGCGGCCGGCGGCGCGCACGCTCGCGTCGATCAGCGCCAGCACCGCCGGATGCATCGGGCGGAACAGGTGCGCGATCGCCTCGTTGCCGCGGTCCACCGCCAGCGTGTACTGCGTGAGGTCGTTGGTGCCGACGCTGAAGAAATCGCACTCACGCGCCAGCGCATCGGCGATCAGCGCGGCCGACGGGACCTCGATCATGATGCCGACGGGGATCTCATCGTCGTAGGCGTAGCCACGCCGCGACAGGTCGTCCTGGGTCGACGCGAGCAGCCGCTTCACCTCGCGCAGCTCGTCGAGCGACGAGATCATCGGCAGCAGCAGCCGCACGTTGCCCACGGCGCTGGCGCGCAGGATCGCGCGGAGCTGCGCGCGCATCAGGTCTTCGTGGAGCATCGTCAGGCGCAGCGAGCGGCAGCCGAGCTGCGGGTTCTCCTCGGCTTCGAGCCCGACGTTCGGAACTGCCTTGTCGCCACCGAGATCGAGCGTGCGGATCGTCACCGGTCGTGGCGCCATCTCGCGCGCCACGCGCTCGTAGAGGATTTCCTGTTCGTCTTCCGGCGGTGCGCCGCGGTGGGCGAGCGCCAGCAACTCGGTGCGGAAGAGCCCGATGCCCTCGGCGCCGTGGCGCTCGACGAGGCGCAGGTCCGCGAGCAAACCGACATTCGCCGAGAGCACCACTCGGCGGCCATCCCGGGTCTCCGCGGGTCGCGAGCGCAACCCGTCGAGATGCTCGGCGACGATTGCAAAGCGCTGCTGCGCGCGCCGGTATTCGGCGAGCAGCGCGCCGTCGGGCGCGAGGTAGATGCGACCGGAGGTGCCGTCGACGATCGCGGTCTCGCCGGGACGCGCAAGCCGCATGGCGCCCTCGACGCCCGTCACCGACGGGATCTCGAGCGTGCGCGCGAAGATCGCGCCGTGCGAGGTCGCGCCGCCGCGCTCGGCGACGATCGCGGCGACCTTGTCCATCTCGAGCATCGTGAAATGCGCCGGAAGGATCATCGAGGTGACGACGACGGAGCCCGGAGCCAGCGGTACGTTTCGATGACGCACGCCGAGCAGTTTCGCCATCACGCGCCGGCCGACGTCCTCGACATCGTCGCCGCGCTCGCGGAAATACGGATCCTCGATGCGACTGAAGAGCTTGCGGTAGTGGTCGACGGCCCTGCGGATCGCCTCGCAGGCGTCCCCGCTCTCGGTGACCTCGCGTTCGAGACGCGTCACGAAGCCGTGATCTTCGAGGATCTGCACGTGCGTGTTGAACACGCTCGCGAACTCGGGACCGAAGCTCTCGCCGACTTCTTCGATCACGTCGTCGAGTTCGCGGCGCGCCTCCGCGAGCACGCGCAGCAAGTCGCTGTGCTCCTTCGCGGGGTCGCCGGAAGGCGTGTACTCGACGCAAGAGAGGTCGAGCGGATCTTCGAGCAGATAGACCGGTCCGATCGCGATCCCGCTGGAGGCGGAGGTGCCGCGCAGCGCGACGTTACGTTCCTGGCGGGGTGGTCGGGTGCCGGTCAGCGGTATCCCGGCGCGCGACAGTTCGTCGACGAAGCGCCCGCGTTCCGCGTCGGGCGCGGCGACCAGGTCGAGCAGGCGCGCGTTCAGCACCACCGGAGCAAGGAGCTGACCGCAGGTCTGGAGCAGCTCGACATCTGACGCAGAAAAGTGACGAGGATTCACGGTCTGCACCACGAGCACGCCGATCGTCACGTCGCGCACGATGAGCGGTGCTGCCATCAGCGACGCGAAGCGATCCTCGCCCGTCTCGGGGAAGAAACGGAACTGCGGATGTTGCCGGGCGTGCTCGACGGCGAGCGGCGATCCCGACTTGGCGACGAGCCCGACGAGCCCTTCGCCCACGGCAAGGTGCACGTGTCCGACGGCTTCGGGCGCGAGCCCCCGGGTGGCGCGCAGTGTGAGGCGCGCGCCCCCAGGCTCGGAGAGGTAGACCGAGCACACGTCCGCATCGAGCCGCTTGGCGACACGGTCGACGACATTGCGCAACGTCTCCGCGAGATCGTGTGAACGGGACACGACCCCGGCGACGTCGGCGAGCAGCGTTCTGCGTTGCGGAATGACGCCCCCTTGCTCCGGACCCCACGTGCACTGTACCCGACGTGGGAATTCCGGAACCCGCCCGCAAGGAGGCCGATCCCCGAATCGGCCAGCGCGCGCAACGAGGCGCAGCCGGGCCGAGCTCACCGCGCTGGGCGGTGAGAGGAAGCGATCGCTAGGAGAACTGGGGCGGTTGCTGCGGCGGACGCGGCATCTCGCCGGACAGATCGGAGAGCGACGGGAAGACGTAGTCCTTGTCTTCGAAGCGCATGCCGAGTGCGAGCAGAATCTTGCGCTTGGTGTCCATGCGGCAGTTCATGCCCTTCTCGACGCTGTGGATCGTGCGGAGCGCAACCTTGGCCTTGCGGGCAAGCTGAGCCTGGGTCATCAGGCGGTTCTCGCGCAGCTCGCGCACGCGGTTCTGGCGGATGGCTCCGTTGGCGTTGGTCTCCATGTGCCCGTATTTCCCCCTGCTCGTGACCATCGCGAGGCGCGTTGCGCTCGTCTGGGCTTCGTTTCGTCCCATGCCTTGATTTCTTTAGGGAGAATCGGATGTTGCCGGCTCTCGTCAATTCCGGACCGGGCGAATCCCCCTCGCGTGGGAACGAGGAGAAGCAACGCCGAGATGCAAGCCGAGACGCACCCGTTCCGCGTGCGGGAGACCCCTAGCTTGGGTCCGGCGACCGGCAAGCACGCCGCCGAAGCGCGCAGCGAGCCGCAGGCGAGCGAAGCTCGTCAGGCTCGCCTCGGCGCCAGCAACCCTTGCCGCCCGCCGGAACTTCCGTGCGCAGACTCCTAGCCAGCGCCTGCGCACTGCTGGTGCTGGCGGCCGTAGTGGCGGGTGTCGCGGTGTCGAGCCGCCTCGGTCCCGAGCGCCTGCGGGAGGAACTCGTGCGGCGACTCGGCGCCGAACTGGGCCCCGTCCAGATCGACGCGGTGCGACCCCACTTCGGCTGGGGCGTGGGGATCGAGATCGAGGGCCTCCGCACAGTCGGGGAAGGCGAGGCGCCCGAACTCGTCGCCGACCGCGTCTGGATCACGCTCTCCGCGCGCAGCCTGCTGCGGGGCGAGCCGCGCGCGCGCCGCATCGACGTGCGCGGCCTGCGGGTCCGTGCCGAGCAGCGTGCCGACGGCGTCTGGGAACCACCGGCCCTCGCGCGCCTCCTCGAGCGCTGGCCCGCGCAGCCCGACGCCGCGCTGCCGGTGCCGCTGCCAGACGCTGCGAACGATCTGCGCGCGATGGCGAAAGCCTTGCCCGCGCTCTCGGTCGAGGATGGCGAGCTGCTCCTCGCGCGCCATCGCTCGGATCGCGTGAACCACCTGGCGTTGCGCGATCTGTACTTCGAGCTGACCCATGACCCGCTCGGCGGCGCAGCGCGAGTCGGCGCCGAGGGTCGTGTGCTGGTAGAGGGGAACGACCGTGGCCGTTTCGAGATCGCGGCCACGATCGAGCGCAAGGGACCCTACGTCGACGTTGCGCTCACCGACGCCGATCTCGGCGCGCTCGCCCCGTGGCTCGCGTTCGGCGAGTCGCACGTGGACGCAGCGGGGCGCGTGAGCGGGACGGCGTCGTGGAAACCGGAGACGGACGGCGGTTCGCTCGTCCTCGATCTGCTCGGTTTCGACCTGCGACTCGCGGGGCGCTTGCGCGCCGGCGACGGCGACGTGTCCGCGGCGTTCCCGAACGCTCGCCTTCACGCGAACGTGTCGGCCGATGCGCGCGTCGTGCGCGTGAGCGAGTTCGAGTGGAGCGCCGACCCCACCCAGCTCACCGGCAGCGCTTCACTCGAACGGCCCTTCGGCGACGGCGCACGACTCGCGTTCGAGCTGCGCGGCGGCCAGGTCCCGGTCACGGCGCTGCGCGACCTGGTGGTCGCCGGCGCGCCGAAGACCGGCCCGCTGTACGAGCGCGCGACGGCACTGCGCGCCGGCACGCTCGAGTCGATCGCCTTGCGCGCGAACCCGACGCCGATCATGGCCTGGCGCGCTCTCGCCAGCGCGCCGCTCGACGCCTGGCCGGACGGCCTCGAGATCGAAGCGCGCATCGCCGGCGTCGAATTGAAACTCGACGGAGCAGATGCGCTGCGCGATCTCGGCGCGCGCGTTCGCGTGAGCAGGGAGCGCATCGAGATCGAAGCCGCGCGCGCGAAGATCGGCGATCGCCCGCTGCCCGAGTTGTGGCTCGCGCTGTCGGGTCTGCGCGCCGTCGCCGAGGTTCTCGCCCGGGGTACGCAGCCGCCTGCCGTGCCGCCGCTGCCAGGACGCATCGCGCTCTCGGATTGGGTCGACTCGCACCGGCGAGCGGGCGCCCCCCCGCGCTGGCGTCGAATCGACGTCGACGCCGATTGGTTGGAGCATCCCGCGCTGCTGCGCCCGATCGAGGAGTTCACCGCGCAACTCACACCGGCCAACCCGGGCGTCCACATCGAGGACGCGAAGGGCTTCTGGGGCGGCGTGCCGTTCCACGGCAAGGTCTCCTTTCGTGGCGGCGACCGCGGGCGCGTCGACGCCGATCTCACGCTCTCGCTGCCGCGTCGCGAGGGACGGCGGCGTTCGAAAGGCGAGGTCTGGGCGCGCGCGAAGTTCCACGCCGATCTGGAGAAGCTCGGCGACTTCCAGGCCGAGGGACTCGACGGCGTCGTCCAGGCGATCGGCGACCGCGTCGAGCTTCGCCACGGCGCGGCGAAGCTGCGCCCGCGCGGCGACCTCTCCGGCATCGTCGCCCTCGATCTGTCGCGCTCCGATGCGGTGCCGTATCACGGGCGCATCGAACTGGTGAACGGCTCGCTGTCCGAGTTGATGAACGATCTCAAGATGGACGGCGGCGCCGCCAACGGAACGGCCGACATCGACACCGAATTGACGGGCCTGCTGGTAGCGGGGCACAACCTGCTGGCGGACACCACCGGCACGGCGATGATCCGGCTTCGCAAGGGCGAGATCCTGAAGCGCATGAACGTGCTCTTCTCGATCGCGCAGGCGAGCGACACGCTGAACCCGTTCCGCTCGCGCGAGACGATCCCGTACGAGCGCATCGACGCGCCGCTCCAGCTCGCGAATGGCCTCGCGAGCACCGACGCACTCGCGCTCGAGGGTCCCGCGCTGCGCCTGGTCGGAACCGGACACGTGAACGTGGTCGAGGATCCCCACCTGGTGGAGGCGGTGATCGGCATCTTCTACTTCCGGGCGCTCGATCGCGTGATCGGCGTGTTTCCGCTGCTGAACCGGATGTTGCTCGGCCCCGACGACAACCTGGTGTCCACCTACTTTGCAGTGTCGGGGCCCTGGGCCGACCCGCGCGCGAGCATCATCCCGAGCAAGTCGATCGCGTCGGGCCCCGGGAGTTTCGTGCTCGAAGGGCTGCCGTCGTTCGTGCGCGGCGGGATCTCGACGCTGGAACGCATCTTCACGGCGTCGGGCCCCAGTGCGAAGCCCGGGGCTGCGAACGCACCCCCGGCCCCGCTCGCGCCGCCGCCGCCAGCGCCGGTCGTGCCTCCCTCGTCGCCACCTGGAGATCTGCCGTGAAAGTTGCCGGCGCTCGGACCAAGGTGCTGACGCGCGCCGCCGCGGTGCGTGCCGTGCGCGCCGCACAGCGACGCGGCGAGCGCGTGGTGTTCACCAACGGCTGCTTCGACCTGCTCCACGTCGGCCACGTGCGCAGCCTCGAACAGGCGCGCGCGCAGGGCGATCGCCTCGTCGTCGCGCTGAACACGGACGCCAGCGTGCGCCGCAACAAGGGACCCGGGCGACCGATCGTGCCCGCGCGCCAACGCGCCGAAGTGCTGGCGGCGCTCGCCTGCGTGGACTTCGTGGTGCCCTTCGCCGAAGCGACCCCGCTCGCCATCATCGAGGCGCTCCGCCCGGACGTGCTCGCCAAGGGAGGCGACTGGTCCCTCGACGCGATCGTGGGTCGCACGGAGGTCGAGAGCTGGGGCGGCCGCGTGCTGCGACTGCGCGAAGTCCCGGGCGTCCGCACCACCCTCATCGCAGAGATGCTCAAGAGCGGACGACGTCCGCGCGCAGCGAGCCGCGGGCGCAAGAAGTCCTGAGCCCGTTCGCGGACGAAAGGGACTGTCCCTCCGTCCGCGCTCGATGGGCGGCGAGGGTGCGCAGCTGCACCGAGCGGGACGGGGCTAAGCTGACGCGATGCACGCAGCCGATGGCGATGCAGCCGCGACCCTGAAGCGACTCCTCGACGAAGTGGGCCGCGTCGTCGTCGGCCAACAGGCGCTCCTCGAAGGACTCCTGGTCGGTCTGCTCGCCGGCGGTCACGTGCTCGTCGAGGGCGTCCCCGGTCTCGCCAAGACGACGGCGGTGCGCACGCTCGCGCAGGCGCTCGGACTCGGCTTCCGGCGCGTACAGTTCACACCCGACCTGCTCCCGGGCGATCTCGTCGGAACGCCGGTCTACCACCCGGACGAACGCCGCTTCGCGGTGCGCAAGGGACCGATCTTCACGCCGGTGCTGCTCGCCGACGAGATCAACCGCGCACCCGCCAAGGTGCAGTCGGCGCTGCTCGAAGCGATGGAAGAGCGCCAGGTCACGATCGGCGACGAGAGCTTCGCGCTCCCGCAACCATTCTTCGTGATGGCGACCCAGAATCCGATCGAGCACGAGGGCACCTATCCGCTGCCCGAGGCGCAGATCGACCGCTTCCTGTTGAAGCTCGTCGTCGGCTACCCGAGCGCGGACGAAGAGCACGTGATCGCGGTGCGCGACGACGCCGACGTCTCGCGCGTGAACGCCGTCGCCGACGCCGCGCTCGTCGCATCGATGCAGCGAAGCGCCGCCGCCGTGCACGTCGCCGAGGCGGTGAGCGACTACGCCGTGCGGCTGGTGCGCGCAACGCGCCCCGCCCTGCAATCCGCTTCACCGAGCCCCATGACTCGCTCACCGAGCCCCCTGAATCGTGTTGGCGCGGTCCCGTCCGGGACCGCGCGAGATCATGAGCTGGCCGTGAACCTCGGCGTCGCTGTCGGCGCGTCACCACGCGCGAGTCGCTTCCTGGTGCGCGCGGCGAAGGCGCGCGCGCTGCTCGACGGGCGCGACTTTGCGACACCCTTCGACGTAAAGCGCACCGCTCCCGACGTGCTGCGCCATCGCATCGTGCTCAGTTACGAAGCCGAAGCCGACGGCGTGCGGCCCGAACGAGTCGTCGACGCGGTGCTGGCAGCCGTCGAGACGCCGTAGTTCGATGGCTTCCCAACGGGAAACCCAACCGGGAGCCCAACTCGAACTGGGAGCCCAACTGGCAGCCGCGCCGTCTCTGGCGGAGATCGTGCGTGCGGCGCGCATTCTCGCCGTGCGCAGTCGGCGCGAAGCGGCGGGCGTGCTGGTCGGCGCCTGGCGCAGCGCGTTCCGCGGCGGCGGCGTCGAGTTCGAGGAATCGCGCCCGTACGCGCCCGGCGACGACGTACGTGCAATCGACTGGAATGCAACCGCGCGCACCGGCGCGCCCTGGGTGAAGCGCTTCCGCGAAGAGCGTTCGTGCACGCTGCTGCTCGCGCTCGACGCGTCGGGCTCGATGGCCTTCGGAACGACGGGCCGCAGCAAGGCGCAGACCGCCGCGCACGCGGCGGCGCTGCTCGCCGCGTCGGCCGCGCAGGCGGGCGACCCGGTGGGTTTCGTCGCGTTCGGCGACGAGGTGCGGCGCGAGATTCCTCCCGGCCGTGGCGACGCCCACACCTGGCGCGTGATCCGCGCCGCAGCCGAGAGCGCGGACGCGCCGCACGGAGCTACCGCTCTCGGCGTCGTCGCCGATTGGATTCGCGCGCATGCGCGGCGGCGCTCGCTGGTGGTCGTGCTCTCCGACTTCCGCGACCCGGCACTGGCGCGACGCCCGTTCGCCGTGCTCGGGCGGCGCCACGATCTGGTGGCCGCGATCGTCGAGGATCCGCGCGAGCGCGATCTCGTTGCAGCAGGAGGCTTGCGTCTCGCCGACTCGGAACGACCGGCAGGGCACGTCGTGCTCGGCACGCGCCGCGCGCAGCGCGACGCCTACCAGAGAGCCGCGGCCGAGCATCGCGCCGTGCTCGCACGCCGGCTGCGAGAAGAGAGCGCCGAACTCGTGTGGCTCGACACCGCCGGCAACCCGCTGCGCCCGCTGGTGCGCTTCTTCCGCGCGCGCGGCACGCAGCGCCGCGGCATCCCGTGAAGCGCGCATTCGCGGCGGTGCTCGTCGCGCTCGCATGCAGCGGCGAGCCCGCAGCGGTTCCGCCGGAAACGCCCGTGACGCCGCAGGCCGCCGTGCTGATCGAGCCGCCGCGGCTGCGCGTGGGCGACGTCGCTTCGATCGAGGTGGTGGTCGTGACACCGCCCGGACATCGCGTCCACCCGCTGAAGCCGCCCGCTTCGGTGCCGGGACTCTGGTTGCTGGACGCCGAAGCGCTGCCCGCCGAGACCAGCGGCGCGCGCGCGGTGCGACGCACGCGCATCCGGGTGCGAGCCCGCGAGACCGGCTCCTTCGAGTGGCCCGCTCTGCGCGTCGAGATCGAAGACGCGAGCGGCGCGCGTTCGGAACTCGTCACGGCGGCGCGGCCGATCGAAATCGTGTCGGTGCTGCCGAGCTTCCCCGAGCGCGTCGAACCCTTTTCGTATCGGATGCCGGCCGCCGACCGCGACGCCCGGGCGCCGCTCTGGGCCGCCGCCGCGGGTTCGCTCGCTACGCTCGCGCTGCTCTCGCTGATCGCGATCGCGCGCCGCGCGCGGCAGCGCTCGCGTATGCGCGCCGCCGCGGCAGCCGGCATCGCAGCGTACCAGCCCTGGGTCGAGGCGCTCGCCGCGATCGCCACTGCGCGCGACGCGGTCGACGCGGATTGGCGTCGCGCCGGTGGCCTCGGCGCCTGCGCACTGCGGCGTTACCTGGCTCGTCGCTTCGGCGTCACGGCCGAGTCGCTGACGACCGAGGAGATCGCGGCAATCCCGCGGCCGTTGCGCGCCGGCTCGCAGTGGCCCGCCGCGCTCGCGTGCCTGCGCGACTTCGACGCCGAGCGCTTCCGCGCGCAAGGCGATGCCAGTGCCACCGCGCGGGTTCGCTCTGCCCTCGAGGCGACGCAGCGCTTCGTCGAAGCGTCGATCCCGCCGGAGGCGCGATGATGGACGCGATCGCGGCGCTGCTCGGCATCGACGCCTTCGAGCGACCGGCGCTGCTCGTGGCCGCGCTGCTGGCCGCGCTCGCCGCCACCGTGGTGGCGGCGCGACGCGAGGCGCCCGCGCTTCCCTGGTCGGCGTGGTCCGAGATCCTCGCCGCGGGCGCGCGGCGTCGCGACTTCGGCCGCATGGCCGCGCTCGCCGCGCGCGCTCTCGCACTGGTGCTGCTCGGCGTCGCGCTCGCCGGGCCCGTGCGCGAACACCGCGCAGCGCCGCCTCCCGGCGAGGGATTCGATCTCGTGCTCGTGCTCGACACCTCCGAGAGCATGCAGGCGCTCGACGCCGAGGTCGCCGGCACGTGGCACACGCGCCTCGATCTGGCGCGCGCGGTGGTCGCGCGTTTTGCCGAGCGCCGCATCGCCGAAGGCGATCGCGTAGGACTCGTCGTGTTCGGCGAGACGGCCTTCACGCAGTGTCCGCTGTCGGGCGACGGACGGCTGCTGTCCGCGGCACTGGCGCGCGTCACACCGGGGATGGCCGGCAGCGCCACCGCGCTGGGCGATGCACTCGCCCTCGCGGTGAAGCGCGCGCAGCCGCAATCCGGGCAGGCGAGCGCGACGGGGCCCGTGGCGGGCCGGCTCGTCGTGCTGCTCACCGACGGCCGCAGCAACGCTGGGGCGATTCCGCCGGACGTGGCGGCTGCGCTCGCGAGGACGCGCGGCGTGCGCGTCCACACCGTGGGGATCGGCAGCGTCGGCGAGGTTGCGATGGAGAGCGGCGAAGCGGCCGGCGGTCGTGGCCTGCACTTCGAACGGCACGACCTCGACGGCGCAACGCTCGGGGCGATCGCCGCGGCGACCGGCGGCCGCTTCTTCGCGGCGCGCAGCAGCGCCGATCTCGCTGCGGTGTACGCCACAATCGACGCGCAGGAGCGTGCGCCGCGGCGCTCGCCGCCGCGCCAGCACCGCACCGCGCATCCCGAGCCGTTCCTGGCCGGCGCAGCGCTACTGGTGGCGCTCGAGGTGGCGACGCTCCGCGGCGTAGCGAGGCGCATCCCGTGACGCCGCCGCACCTCGCGCATCCCGAGTGGGCGGCGCCCGTCGCAGCGGCGATCGCCGCGCTCGCGCTGCTCGCACTCGTCTCCTTCGCCCGCGCCCGGCGCCGCGCGCGGCGCCTGCTCGGCTCTCCGCGCTGGGTGCCCCGTTCGAATCTGCTGCGCGATCTGGCGCTCGTCGGGGCGCTCGCGGCGGCGGGCGCGGCGCTGCTCGGTCCGTACGCGGGCATGCGGAGCGTGCGGGTTTCCGGATCGGGGGTGGACGTCGTGCTGCTGCTCGACGTGTCGCGCAGCATGGACGCCCGCGACGTGCCGCCCTCGCGGCTCGACCGCGCGCGCGCGCTGGCGAGCCGGGTACTCGCGCGCCTCGGCCCCGACGATCGCGCGGCACTCGCCGCCTTCGCCGGGCGCGGGGTGCTGCTGACGCCGCTCACGCCGGATCTCGACGCGCTCGACGAGATGCTCGCGTCGCTCGACAGCGAACTGATCCAGCCGGGCGGCTCCAATCTCGGCGCGGGCGTCGCGGCTGCGGGGAGCGCGTTCGAGGCCGCCAGCGAGCGCCCGCGCGTGCTGCTCGCGCTCGCCGACGGTGAGGACGTCGATGCGCGCGCGGAGCCTGGCGCCGGCGCGGCGCAGCGCTCCGGAGCGCGCGTGGTGAGCGTCGCGCTCGGCAGCGAGGCAGGTGGCGAGGTGCCCGACGGCGCTGCGACGCTGCGCGACCGGCGGGGTCGCCCGGTGGTGTCGCGTCGCGACGCCGGCCGGCTCGCCGCGCTCGCGACCGCGACCGGCGGCGCCTCCTTCACCGGCGATCGCTGGGGCGACGTCGACGAACGCGCACTGCTCGCCGCGCTGCGCCGCGACGCAGCGCATTCGCAGGGTGCGACGGTGGAGCGTCGCGTGCCGGCGACGCGCGTCGCGCCGCTCGCGGCGCTCGCGTTCGCCTTGCTGATTCTCGAGTGGACCGGGCAACCGCGCGCGCTGCTCGGCTGGTTGCGAGCGCGGCGCCGCGTCGCGACTGCGGCGTGTCTTGCGGTGATCTCGCTCGGCGCCGCCGGCATCGCGGCGGACGGCGATGCGATCGCGCGACTCGAAGCGCTCCTCCGCACGCGCCCGGGCGACGCGCGGCTGCTCGTCGCGCTCGGCGTGGCGCGTGCGGAACAGGGACGCGAGGACGAGGCCGCGCTCGCACTGCGCGCTGCGGCCGTCGGCGCGCGCGATCGCGGCGACGCGGCGGTCGCCTACTACGACCTCGGCGTGCTCGAAGTGCAGCGCAAGCGCTTCGAAGCCGCGCGCGACGCCTTTCTCGATGCGCTCGCGCTGGCGCCCGACGACGGCGAAGCGCGCTTCAATCTAGAGTGGTCGCTGCGCGCCCTCGCCGCATCGCAGCAGGAGCCCGAGCAGCGCCGCGCCGACGACGCTGGGGCGGAAACCGGCGAGCGACCCGAACCGAAACGGCCCGACCCGAACGAGCCGCCCGGCGCGCGCGAGGGCGATCGGACGATGCCCCCCTCCGAGCTTCCCAGGCCGGCGACCGCTGGCGACGCCGAGCCGGAACGGGGCTTCGCCCCGGAGTTGTCGCCCGATCGCGCGCAGCAATGGCTCGACGCCGTCGCGGACGACCCGGGCCGCGCGATGCGGGCCGCCGCGCGCGACGGCGCGAGCCCGCACATCCCGCGCTCCGAGTTGGACCGCTGGTGACGCCGGCGCGCGTCGCACTCATTGCGGTGTCGCTGTTGCTGGGTGCGCCGTTGGGCGCCGAGCCGCTGTGTCGCGTGCGCGTGCTGCTGGAGCCGGAGAGCGCGACGGTCGGGCAGCAGATCGTCTATCGGCTGCAGATCCTTCGCCAGGTCGAAGTCGAGTCAGTTCATTTTACGCGCGATCTCGGCTTTCCGTCGTTCCGCACCGAATGGTTGCCCGGCCAGTCGCCCGACCGGGCGATCGCGGACATCGGCGACCACGCGCTGATCTTCGAAGAACGGCGCGCGCTCTTCCCGGTGCGCGCCGGCGAACTCGAGATTCCCGCAGCGCGCCTCGCGTGCGTGAGCGCCGCGCACACGGTCGAAGTCGAGGTGCCCGCGGCGCGCATTCGTGTGCGCGAACTGCCGGACACGGGCCGCCCGGCGGGCTTCGGCGGCGTGGTGGGCGCGGTCGCCGTGCAGGCGCACATTTCGAGCGAACGCATGACGCTCGGCCAGTCGCTGGCGCTGACCGTCACGGTGCGCGGCGCGGCCAACGCGTGGGACGCCGCCGCGCCGTTCGATCCAGCGCGCGACCTGCCCGGCGTAGACGTATACGCGCATCCGCCGGAGACCGAGCGCGAAGCGGGACGCCGGCTCGAAGTGCGGCGCTCGTTCTCATACGAGCTGGTGCCCCGCGCCGCCGGAGCGTTCGCGATTCCCGCGCTGCGCGTTCCCTACTTCGATCCGGAGCGCGAGCGTTACGAGATCGCGGAGGCGCCCGCGCTTCGCTTCGCAGTCGAGCCAGCGCCGCCCGCCGCAACTTCGGCGACCACGCCCGTCGCGCGGGCGAAGGTGCGCCCAACGGCGTCGCACGCGGGGCGCGGCATCGCGCGTCTCGGCCCGGCGCTGTGGATCGCGGTCGCGCTGCTGGCCGCAATCGCGTGGTTCACCGTTGCGAAGGCGCGGGGGCGCCGCGGCGATGCGATGCGTGCCGCCACGCCGTGGCTCGACGAGGCGACGGAGGCGAGCACTCGCGGAGATCCCGCCGCCACGGCGCGAGCACTCGCTGCCGCGCTGCGCGCCGCACTCGAAGTGCGCGCGCCGGGAGCGAGCGCACTCGCCGCGGAAGAGATCGCGGCGCGCGACGAGACGTCGCTGCGCGCGGTCGCCGACGCGCTCTTGGAACTCGACCGCGCGCGTTTCGCCGCAGCGGCGAGTCGGGTCCGCTCACTCGACGTCGAGCAGGTTCGCGCGTTGATCGCTTCGCTCTGAGTGCCGACGCGCTCCCGCGGCTCGGATCAGCTGCGCTCTTCGCGGGGCGCCCCGCCCCTCTTCTGCTCGATCTCCTCGAGACGGCGCTCGATGCCTTCGAGCCGGCGCAGGATCTCGCGGGTGCCCTCGTGCAGGCTGCGCCGCATTTCATCGTGGAAGTCGCCAGCTCCCCGCGCGCTCTCGTCGGGACGCGTGAAGGCGACCGGATCGCCGTCGGGCGCGACTGCGATCGTCTCGGTCTTGCCCTTGCGTACCACTTCGAGGGATAGCTTCTCACCCGCGGGCACGCGCGCCACGGCGGCGATCAAATCGAGCGGCTCGCTGATCGCCTCACCACCGGCGGTCGTGAGCACATCGCCCACCTGGATCCCCGCCTGCGCCGCCGGGCGCTCCGCGACGACGCGAACGACGAGCACGCCGCGGTCCGCGGGCGCCTCGAAGAACTCGCGGAGTGCGTCGGTCATCGACTGCACCTCCATCCCGAGCCGCCCCCGATTCGGCCAGCCCGCGGGCGGACCCGCCGGGTCCGCCGACGCCGCCACCGCCAACAGCAACGCCGACGCCACGACCACCATCCGCCCGACAAACCTCATGAACTCCCCTTTCGCCCCCCACCAAGCCCGCCTTCGACGCCCCACCCCCTCCCCCCATTCGCAATGGGGACGTTCCTGCCCTGTTGACTTTGTCGACTTCAAGAACGTCCCCAAGTCAACGACTCGAGGTGGGACCAGGTTTCGGGGGTGTTGGCGTTGGCGAGGGCGGTGGAGTCGGGGTCGACCGTGGCGAGATCGGCGCCTTCGAGGTAGCGGGCGTCGAGTTGCGCGATCAGTTCGCGCATTGCGAGCCGACCGGCGACGAGTTGCGCGCGCGCCGCGACCGTCGCCCGTTCGCGCGACCACAGTGCGCAGAGCGGCTCGATGCCGGCGCCGCTGCGCGGCAGCACGACGTCCGCCGCCGGCCACGCGACCAGCGCGAGCAGCAGCGCGGGCGTGAGCAGCGGGAGATCGGTCGCGACCACGAGCACACACTCGGCGCTGGACGCTTCGAGCGCCGTGACGATCCCGCGCAGCGCGGAGCGGGGTCCCTGGATGTCCGCGACGCGACGCCCAACGGCGTCGGCCGGCGGCTCGCCGCCCACCAGCATCACGTCTTCGAAAAGCGACGCGAGCAGCCGGCTCGTGCGCGTCGCCGCCGCCTCGCCGCGGAACGCGCGCTGGGACTTGTCGCTCCCCATGCGACTCGACGCGCCGCCGACCAGCAGCGCCCCGGCGACGTTCGCGATCCGCCCCTCGCGCTTCAAAACCCTGCGTCCGCGGCCGCGAGGAAATCCTCGTCGAGTACCTGCACCTGCACGAGGGTGCCTTCGCGCAACTCGGTCGCGTCGGCCGGAAACACCAGCAGACCCTGCGCCAGCGCCATCGAGCGCAACACGCCGGAACTCTGATTGCCGGTACTCGTCGCGACCACCTGGCCGTCACGGCGCTCGAGCCGCACGCGCACCAGATGCAGGCGTCCCACCGTCTTGCGCAGTCGCGTGCCGAGCACCGCCTCGACGCGCGGTCGGAACCATGCCGGATGACCCGCGAGTTTGCGCAGCACCGGCCGCACGAACTCCTCGAAGGTCACCATCGCCGAGACCGGATTGCCGGGCAGGCCGAAGACGAGCGGCCCGCGAGCCGCGGAATCCAGTGGGCCGTGCGATCCGAAGCGCCCGAAGACGAGCGGAAATCCCGGCCGGATCATGACACCCCAGAACACGATCTCGCATCCGAGTTTTTCGAGCACCGGGCGCACGTAGTCGCGATCGCCGACCGACACGCCCGCCGACGTGACGAGCACGTCCGCGCCGAGCCCCGCCCGCACGAAGCGCTCCAGCTCTTCGGGGCGATCGCGCGCGATGCCGAGGTAGATCGGCTCGGCGCCAACCTCGCGACACTGCGCCGCGATCGAGTACGAGTTCGACGACACGATGCGCCCGCCCGTCGGGTCGCCGTCGGGTTCGATCAGCTCGTCGCCGCCCGAGAGGATCGCCACGCGCGGGCGCTGGTGGACGGTCACATGAGAGCGCCCCAGCGACGCGAGCATGCCGAGCGCCGCGGGGCCGAGCCGCACGCCGGCGTCCAGCACCGTCTCGCCAGCGCGCACGTCCTCGCCAATCGGGCGCACGTTGGCGGCAAGCGGCGCAGGCGCTTCGAAGCGCGCGCGCTCCGCTTCGCGCCAGACGTCTTCCTGCCGCACTACGGCGTCGGATCCCGGCGGAATCGGCGCGCCGGTGAAGATCCGCGCGACCTCTCCCGGCGCGAGCGCGCGATCCGGCGCGCCTCCCGCCGCGATCTCGAACGCCACGGGCAGCGCCACCGGCGTGGCCGCCGCGGCGCGCGCGAGGTCGGCGCTGCGCACCGCGTAACCGTCCATCGCCGAGACGTCGAAGGGCGGCAGCGTGCGCCGCGAGACGACCGGCTCGGCGAGCACGCGCCCCTGGGCATCGGCCGCGGCGCAGGTTTCCGGAGGCAGCGGCACGGCCGCGTCGAGGATCAGTTGCTGCGCTTCGGCAGCCGTGAGTTGGGTCCGCATCGGCGGCGAGCGTAGCCCCGAGCGGGCCCGTGGGTCAGACCGCGATTGCGCAGGAGGGCGGCCGGTGGCGCGCGTACTGTTCGAGCACCCACGCGGCCGCGGGATGCTGCGCGAAGCGAGCCAGGAACGCCTCGATGCGCGCGGGCATCGGCTTCGGATGCGACATGTCGGGATGCGGCGGATCGACCAGGATTGCGAGCAGCGAGGCGCAACAGAGATCGGCCACCGAGAAGGCGTCGCCGACGAGGTAGCCGCTCGGACCCACTTCGCGCGCGACGAAGTCGAGCGCGCGCTGCGTGCGCTCGAAGGCGCGCTCGACGGCGGCGGCGCCGGTGACGCCGTTGGCCTTCGCGATGATCGGCGCGAGCACCGGAAAGGTCGCGCGGTAGAGCGCCTGCACCGGCCGCGAGCGGTGCCCCGCAAAGGTGGCGCACAGATGGTCGCGCTCTTCGAGCAGCACCGAGAAGGCGGCGGTGCGCACTGCTACACCGACCTCGGCGTCGAAGTCGCGCTGGATCGCGAGCGCGCGCTCGCGCAGCGCGGGATCTGCGGGGTAGAGCGGTCGCTCGGGAAAGCGCGCTTCGAGCGCATCGAGGATCGCCGCCGAGCCGGCGTTCACGGCGCCCTCGAGACACAGCACCGGCGTCGCCGTCTGCCCGGAGAGCCGCTTCATCGCCAACGCGTGGGGACCCGGCAGATGGGTCTCGCGCCGATGCACCACGCCCTTCCAGTCGAGGCCCCAGCGCGCCTTCTCGTTGTAGTGAGAGGACGCAAACTGGTGGAGGACGACGGTCGCATCGGGCATCTCGTTTCCCCTGATCCACTGCGGCGGTGAGCGCCGATTCTACGCCGCTTCGCGTTGCAGCGGCCGCCGCCCGCCTAGCAGGCTGCTAGACGCCGCAGAGCGCGGTGGCTAGCTTGCCCAAATCTTGGGCAGCGAGGCCCGTCCTGCTCAGCATGTCCCACGATCTCCCGCGGATTCTCGATGCGCTCGTCGACGGAGTGGCCGTCGTCGACGGCGAGGGCCGCCTGGTGCGCCTGAATGCCGAAGCGTGCCGGATTCTCGAGACGTCGACCGAAGCCGTCGCGGGACGGCCGATCGAGCAGGTGGTCGGCGCGGGCGGCTTCGCCAAGGCCGTGCGCGCGGCGCTCGCGACCGGCGCTTCCTGCGTCGAGCACGAGGTGCGCGTGCCGAGGCGCTTCCAGGGCGACCTGCTGGTGGACGCCGCCGTCGCGCCGCTCGCGGACGAGGCGGGGCAGCCGGACGGCGCCGTCGTCGGGCTGCGCGACCGGACGCTCGGCGCGGCGCTGCGCGAGGTCGAGCGCGAGCGCGCGGGCGCCGCGGCGCTCGGCCAGATCGCCTCGGGCATCGCCCACGAAGTGCGCAATCCACTGGGCGGGATCCGCGGCGCCGCCGAGCTGCTGGAAAAGCGCGCCGCGAGCGAGCGCGACCGCGCCGCCGCCAAGCTGATCGTGCGCGAGGTCGACCGCATCGCCGCGCTGCTCGACGACTTCCTCGTCTTCGGCCGCGCCGGCGAGATCCGCCTCGCGCCGGTGAACCTGCACCGCGTGCTCGACGATGTGCTCGATGTGCTCGCCGTCGATCCGCTCGGCGCGCGCGGACGCGTCGAGCGTCACTTCGACCCCTCGATCCCCGAGCTGCTCGCCGACGCCGACCGCCTGATGCAGGTGTTCCTGAACCTCGGTCGCAACGCGCTCGAAGCGATGACAGACCGCGATGGCACGCTCGGCATCAGCACGCATCTGCGCCTCGATCACCGCATCGACCTCGGCAACGGCGAGCGCGTGCCCAGCGTCGCGATCGACTTCGAGGACAGCGGCTGCGGCATTCCCGAAGCGGTGCGCGACCGCATCGCGACGCCGTTCTTCACGACCAAGTCGCGCGGGACCGGCCTCGGCCTCGCACTCGCACGCCATTTCGTGACGCAGCACGGCGGCGTGCTGCAAGTGGAAAGCCGCACCGGTCAGGGCACGCGCGTGCGCGTGCTGCTGCCGCTCAGAAGGGCCGCATGAACCAGGCAAAGGCGCGCGTGTTGGTGGCCGACGACGAGGCGTCGATCCGCTTCGTGCTGCGCGAGGCGCTGGAAGACGTGGGGCACGAAGTCGTCGACGTCGACTCGGGCGAGGCGGCGTGGTCGCTGCTGCCGGGCGGCGGCTTCGACATCGCCTTTCTCGACATCCGCATGCCGGAGCCCACTGGTCTCGAACTGCTCGACCGCCTGCGCGGCATGGGCTCCGAGACCGCGGTGGTGGTGATCACCGCGCAGAACACGCTCGAGAACGCTGTCGAGGCGATGAAGCGCGGCGCGCTCGACTATCTGGTGAAGCCGTTCCAGGTGGCCGAGGTGCTGGCGCTGGTCGAGAAGGCGCTGCGCACGCGCGCGCTCGAGCGCGAGGTGCGCTCGCTGCGGCGCGAAGTGCGCGGCCGCGCGAGCGGCGCGGGCGATCGCCTGGTCGGTCGCAGCAGCGCGATCCTCGAGGTCTTCAAGACGATCGGGCGAGTGGCCGCGCGCGACGTCGCGGTGCTGATCACCGGCGAGAGCGGCACCGGCAAGGAACTGGTGGCGCGCGCGATCCACCAGGCGTCGGCGCGCGCGGCGGGCGCCTTCGTCGCGGTGAACGCGGCGGCGATCCCGCGCGAACTGCTCGAGAGCGAACTCTTCGGGCACGAAAAGGGCGCCTTCACGGGCGCCGTCGAGTCTCGGCTGGGCCGCTTCCGCGAGGCGTCGGGCGGCACGCTCTTCCTCGACGAGATCGGCGACATGCCGATCGACCTGCAAGCCAAGCTGCTGCGCGTGTTGCAGAGCGACGAGGTCACGGCGGTCGGCGGCAAGCGCGCCGAGAAGATCGACGTGCGCATCGTCGCTGCAACACACCGCGACCTCGACCAGCACGTGCGCGACGGCCGCTTCCGCGAAGACCTGCTGTACCGGCTGCGCGTGGTGCCGATCGAGATCCCGCCGCTGCGCGAGCGTCCCGAAGACATCCCCGTGCTCGCCGAGCATTTCACCGCGCGTTACGCGGAGGAACTCGGCACGCAGGCCCGCTTGCTCTCCGAGTCCGCTCTCGATCAGCTGTGCTCCTACGAGTGGCCGGGCAACGTGCGCGAGCTGGAGAACGCCATCAAGCGCGCGCTCGTGCTGGCGAGTCGCGACGTGCTCACGCCCGACGACTTCGCCTTCCTGCGCGGCGCGCCGCCCCCGCCCGAAGAGGCCGGCGCTTCGCTCGAAGAACTCGTCCGCAGCGAGGTCGAGTCGCTGCTGCGCGGCGCCGATCCCCGAGACCTGCATCCGCGCATCCTCGAGCGAACCGAACGGCCGCTGCTCGAAGCCGTGCTCGCGCACACCGGCGGCAACCAGCTGCGCGCCGCAGCGCTGCTCGGCATCAACCGCAACACGCTGCGCAAGAAGATCACCGAGCTCGGTATCGAGATGCCGGAGCGGCCTTGAAGAAACCTTCCAGCGCCGTGCGCGGGCTCTACGTGCTCTGCGACGACGACCCGCGCTGGTCGCTCGACCCCGCCCGGCAGGCGCGTGCTGCGCTCGCCGGCGGCGCGAGCATGCTGCAGCTGCGCGCCAAGCGCGCGACGGATGCGCAGGCGCTCGCCTGGGCCGAGTCGATCCGCGCGCTCGCGCAGGCGCACGGCGCGCTCTTCTTCGTGAACGACCGCTTCGATCTCGCGCTGGCCGCCGGCGCGGACGGCGTGCACCTCGGTCAGGACGATCTGGCTCCGGCATGCGTCCCGGCGAGTGCGCGCGAGCGGCTGCTCGTCGGTCGCTCGACGCACACGCTCGAACAGGTGCGCGCCGCGCGCGGCGAGCCGGTCGACTACATCGCGTTCGGGCCGATCTTCGGCACCACCTCGAAAGAGTCGGCCTACGACGCGCGCGGACTCGACGCGCTCGCCGAGGTGGTGCGCCTCGCGGCGCCGCGGCCGGTCGTCGCGATCGGCGGGATCGACGCGTCGCGCGCCGGCGACGTCGTGCGCGCGGGCGCTGCCGCGGTGTGCGTGATCTCGGCGGTCGCGGGTGCGCGCGATCCGGAAGGCGCGGCGCGCGCGCTGGTCGGCATCGTCGCCGGGCGCGGCGCGTGAGCGACATCGGACTGCGCTTCGTCTCGGCGCTCGGGCTGGTCGCGATGATCGCGATCGCGTGGGCGTTCTCGGTCGACCGGCGCCGGATGCCGTGGCGCACCGTGCTCTTCGGTCTGGGCATCCAGCTCGGGCTCGCGCTGTTGCTGCTGCGGACGGCTGCGGGGAGGACCTTCTTCGCGGGCGCGAGCGCAGCAGTGGGCGGACTCACCTACTACACGAGCGTCGGCGCGCGCTTCGTGTTCGGCCCGCTGATGGATTCGGGTTTCGCGATCGTGACCCAGGTGCTGCCGGTGATCGTGTTCATGGGGAGCCTGTTCGCGGTGCTCTTCCATCTCGGTGTGATCCAGCGCGTGGTGGCGGCGCTCGCGTGGGTGATGATGCGCACGATGCGCACGTCGGGCGCAGAGAGCCTGGCGGCCGCGGCGGAGATCTTCGTCGGGATGGTCGAGGCGCCGCTGCTGGTGCGGCCGTACATCGAGCGCATGACGCGCTCCGAGCTGTTTGCGCTGATGACGACCGGGATGGCGACCGTCGCGGGCTCGGTGATGGTGGCCTACGCCGGCATGCTCGGCGCGGACTACGCGGGACATCTGCTGACGGCCAGCTTTCTGGCCGCGCCGGGCGGCTTGCTGCTCGCGAAGGTGATGATTCCCGAAACGGGACGCCGGTCACGGCGGGCACCCGCGGCGCGGACCTCGAGGATATCGCCGCGAACGTGTTCGACGCAGCGGCGAATGGCGCGATCGCGGGGTTGCGTCTCGCCGGCTACGTGGGCGCGATGCTGATCGCGTTCGTCGCGCTGGTCGCGCTCGCCAACGACGCGCTCGGGGCGCTCGGCGGCCTCGTCGGGATCGAGAACCTGAGCTTCCAGGGCATTCTCGGGCTGCTGTTCGCGCCGCTCGCATGGCTGATGGGCGTACCCGCCGGCGAGGCGACCAAGGTGGGTTCGCTGCTTGGCGTGAAGACGGTGCTGAACGAGTTCATCGCGTATCAGCAGCTGGCGGTGCTGGTGAAGGATGGCGAGATCTCGCGACGCGCGGCCGTGTTGGCATCGTATGCGCTGTGCGGGTTCGCGAATTTCGGGTCGCTTGCGATCCTGCTCGGCGGACTCGGCGGCATGGCGCCGTCGCGGCGCGGCGAGATCGCGTCGATGGGGCTGCGCTCGATCCTCACCGGTACGCTCGCAACGCTGAT
>Ga0102851_10000208_pt1 | contig 26509 bp, 46 predicted proteins | sample Mud3Dept3metaG_FD_79558 | JGI IMG/M metagenome (GOLD analysis project Ga0102851, IMG submission 79558) | Freshwater wetland microbial communities from Ohio, USA, analyzing the effect of biotic and abiotic controls - Mud 3 Core 4 Depth 3... | ecosystem: Environmental > Aquatic > Freshwater >... | reverse complement strand
TGGTTAATGGCCAGAACTTAACCTCTAGATTAAGTGTAGAACCTTGCGAAGACTGGTCTTCGCCATCAGCTACAGCAGGCACGTTAGTCTCTCTTCGAATATGAGAATAGAGCACTTCTGTAAAGTCCACCATAGTCTGACTGACAGGCTGCATCTGCACCGAGAATATATCAGGGGCATTTTCGTTTCCAGTAATGCCCTGCGTGCTGCCAAGGTTCAGAACAGGCAAGCCATTCTTGAGACGAATAAAGTCAGGAGAGCCCTTAACATTACGCATGGCAGTGAAACCGTGTGACTCGTCGTTAACTGCATCACCAATATCGCCCATTCTTAGATTAAGCTCTCGAGTAAGTCCCATGATACTGTCTGTAACCATAGTGCTGCCCAGGAAGCCTGAAGAACGAATGTGGGGGATATACACGAAAGGCACAAAACCATTGGGATTAACTCCACCCCACTCAACAGACTCACCCCAGACCTGCACCATTAGACTTTGACCATTAATCATGAAGTGCTGCTCAGTTGGCGTCCAATGCTCAATATAATAGCCTTCTGGACTGGATATGATCACACCATACTCTCTGGCAGTCTCAGCAGTAATCTTGCGAATAATCCATGCTTCCTTTAACTTCCATGGATTATTCTCATAAGGAACGCCAAAGAACTCTTTAGGAACAATGCGCTCTATCCTAAAAGGATAAAGCAGTTGGTCTCTTAGCTCAGGAAGATAATAGGCTCCAAAAACACATCCACCACAATACTGACTGATGATGCCATTCTCCATCATAATAGCGCCACCATTGCTCTCGTACCAGACGTGGTTCAGCACATCTGAACCCAGTTGGGCAGCAGTCTTGGCCTCATCACTTTTTATATCTCTGGCCAAAAGCCTGAAATGGACTAACTGTCCTGGATCAGTCTCAGGATATTCTCCAAAAAGGGCGAAGGCATGCTTGAGAATTATAGACTTTAATGGATTAACTTTTATTGGATATCGATCAGCCTTTTCACCTCCTTTCTTGGACTCTGAGACAAGAGCCTCCCCCGTAAACCACTTTTCCCATTCGTCATACTTACTGACCTGTTGAAGATATGCAGTATAGGGAAAGTTTGCTAATGATTGCAAATTAAATCCAGCGTCCGCGACCTTAAAAATGTTCTCGGTCTTATTTATCACGCGGGCAGGATTAAATGTTCTGGCACTGGTTATGACATCCCCAATATCTACTGTTGTCATATGTCTCCCTAAAATAAAAAAGCAGCCGCAACCGTGGTATTTGGTATGCGTCTGCTTAAATTGTCCGAACTTGATTTAGTATATCACAAAATACTATCTTCTGCCTCGTCTGTTTTTCTTACTAGGCACTTCTCCAAGCTGCTGCAAAGTAAAGCCTTGATTCTCTAACCACTTCTTGCGATAAGCGATAGTTGCCTGATTACCCTGTCCAAGATGCTTAATATACATTCTGGCGAAGTAATCTCTAAAGAAATTGGGTGGACGATTGGCGACCCCAGACATATTAGGACTAACTGAGGGATGCCAGCGATACTCTGCTGTAGGTTGCTTAATATGAACGTGTCTGAAAAACTTAGACATACGAATTCCAAGCAGGTCCCAGTCCTCGAAGACCTCAAAACTTTCGTCAAACATGCCTGTTCGCTCAAGCGCAGTACGCGTATGCATATAGCACAAAACTGGAACACAATTCTGGACCAGGATTTCGTTCCTGTCGATATCTTTGGAATATTCCAGCAGACGGCTCTCTGTAAGGAAAACTCCATTTTGTAAGGAGCCAACCGCCTTAAAGGCATCCGTGTAGGCAATATCTAGACCTCGAGAGTCCAGTGTGCTGTAAAGGATAGCAAGATGATTGGGATAGAATATATCATCATCATCTAGATAGCATATATACTTACCATGGGAATGACGAATGCCTGTATTACGTGCAGCAGCTAACCCCTGGTTCTTGGAGTGTGAGATATAGTTTATGGCTAATTTGTCATCAAAACTATTTACAATTGGAAATACATCTTCTCCAAAATCGTTTACTACAATTACATCAAATGGCTCTACGAAAGTCTGCTCCACAAGACTTTCGAGAGTTAGTTTTAGGAATTCAGGACGATTGAACGTGGGAACTACAACACTGACTTTGTAGTCATATTTATCCATTTAGTGCCTCCTCAAACATCAAATCATAGTCTCGTATTTTCTTGGACCAGTCCCAATCTTTAATTGCTAAGCGAGCGTTGCGCCCCAACTTCATTCTTAGAGAACGATCGTCGCGCAATTCTCGTAATGCGTCACTAAATGATTGAGGGTGGCGATCTACGATAAGTGCGCTTTCGTGATCCTTAAAAATTTCAGGGACTGTCCCATTGTCTGTAGTGATAATTGGTAAACCACAGGCTGCTGCCTCCATCAAGGGATTGTTGTTCCCTTCTGAGCTCGAGCTACAGATATAGACATCCAGGCTGCAATACCATCCTGGCATCTCTTCCTTTTTCACCTTGCGATCGCCATAACCACATAGCTTTATGGTAACTCCCTCCAAGTTGGAGAGTGGCTGGATGAACTCTTCATAGCCCTTAACCTTGCTGGCACGATTGCCTGCCCAACCCACAACAATTCTCTTAGTCATTCGCTGCACCCTTGGTGGACAAAAAGACTTAATGTCTACACCATGAGTGACATATCTTACTGGTAAGTGTGGCGAGAAGATATCATACAGCCTCTGGGAGACTACATGAACTATCTTGAAATGCCTGAGTCTCTCGAGCACAAGATTAAAGTCATACTGGTCCCATGACAAATGACTGCGGATACCTGTTATCATATTAGGGAGCCTATACCCGAAAGGCAGTAAGTTCCATTCAAGAGGGTAGACTAAGTCGTAGTCCATAGGGTTGAACCACTGTCCACCATAAGAAGTGTAAAATGCATATTTGCTCGAGAGCAGACGACTAATCGTGCGACAGTGGAAATCGAAGGTCCATCCTGGAATATCACCCATTAGAAGTATTCTTGGTTTCACGTTGCTTCATCCATTCATCAAATTCGGCCATGATCTTTTTATGTTCTGAACTATCAAGCCTCTTTATGAGGTCTGCCCACTCACTATATCTTTCGTCTTTCTCGTCCTTCTCGTATTGATAAACGACTAGCTCAGGACGGTATCCCTTACCACAATGAGGGCATCGTTCAATGTAGTCAGGTTTCATACCAACTGTATGAACATCGTCCCAGTCGTTAGTGCAGTCGCATGTCACATCGCAATGAAGGTCTTCACCAGAAATGTTAAAGTCAACTATCTTCATATTATTCTACCTTTTCCTTTGGCCTGAGAATATATAATCCACATATGATGCATCGCGTGGAAGTTGGTCGGTGGCTGTACGTACAGACCAGTTACTATCAGGTCGATCTTCCCCTAAAATAGTACGTGCTTCAGCTATGGCAGCTTCTGCGGTCAGAGCATATACTGTCCACTGCTTGACACTATGCTCTGGACGAAACGTTCCGCATACAACGTGCCACTTACTCTCTTTCATGCCCGCATCCTCCATTCGTTTATATAATGCTCTATCTTTCTCCACCATTGGACGACTGAATATTTAGTAATAACGGCCCGCCAACCCCAAAAGGCAATGTTCTGTCGTTCTTTATCATGCGCTAAGTAGTACTTGGTAAGATCAACACATTCTTCAATGGTGTCAAAACCAACTGCTTCCTTCTTGCCTTCTGTATAGAATATCTTGGCTAAATTGGACTTGTTGTCACAAATTTGCATGACACCCATTGCCGGAAGAGCCATTAAGCGAGAATTGCAAGGCCCTGTGCTATTATGCAAGTTCCAGCCTATCTTGGTCTTGGCGTACTTGGCTTTCATGTCCTGGAAAGGCACGAAGCCATTGGCCCAACCCTTGCCTGCTACGTAGACTCTATTCTGGAATGTAGTCACCAAAGTATCGATACGACTTGCTCGATCAGACACAGCATAGATACGCTCTCCAAAGAAAGAGATATCCTGTGGTCTCTCTCCAAGATTGAGGTCACTAGCTCTTGAAATTGAAAGCTTGTTATCAAAAGGAATAAATAGCCACTTTGGGTCTTTCACACCCCAAGAACGATAAGCATCTACTTCTGCAATATTGGAGGTACAAGCGATATCGAAGTACTGTGCTACAGGCTTTGAAAGTATTTCTGAAGACTCTGGGTCATCTCCAAAGTGAGCGAACGTTAATGCCTTGGCGTTCTTGAGATAGTCTGGATGCATCATACTACCTCCAGCCACAAAGACCACACAATCCTTGCTATCTGCCATTTTCTGGAGCACATCGTAGAACGAAAGGATATAACTGCCATTCTTTACTTGTGTATCTAGAGTTTGATATGTCCACCATCCAGAGACAGGAATGGGCACTGGAGTAACATCTATATCAAGACCCCTTAGCCTCTCTATTACTCTATTCTCTTCATCAATTCTATTCTGGCTATAGGCTGGATATACCCAGAAGTACTTAAGCTGGCTGGCTGTTTTCATTCTTCTTTCCTCATTAAACCAACCCAGGTATCTTTAACATGATAGATTGGATTATCCTGAAGTCCCATTTCATCAATAAAGTCTTCTGCACCTGACATTGCCTCATTAATCCAGGATGTGCGATAGTCATTACGCAACACAGGATTAAAGTCATGCCACAATATATATCCACCCACGCGTATAAGTGGCCAGTACTTAAGACTATCACGACACACATATCCTCGATCGTGACAGGCATCCACAAGAACAAAGGCAACGTCCTTAAGCGCTTCAGGTGTCTTCCACTTCTGCGTGTCGCTGTAAACCTGGATTACATTTTCGCACTTGTTCTCTCTATGCACTCTTCCAATGTCTTCTCTTGAAAGAACATGAGTTATGGCACGCATATCTTTAGAGAGTTGTTCTGGTAGGATGTTTACTGTCCAGACAACGCCAGGATAGATATTTAAGGCAAATTGAGTAGCACTATATCCAACACTGGTCCCCAAGTCAATGCAGTGTTCTCCCTGAAAGCTGGCACCCAAAGAGCCTTGAATTATTGCCTCGCTTCGCTTTCTGCCATTCCTGTCATACCACTGATCTTCAGTATCAAGATCCTTGGTCATAAGTGCTTTAGGATATTTAAGACCCTGAGCATCAATAAAACTTTTAACATCGAGATATTCCACTATAATCATTTGCCCCATCGCCTTTCTTTGTCCATTAGAATTTTTGACCAAACATTCCTATGATCCGCAGAATATTGCTGCCATGTCCAATTATGCACCTGATGAACGTAAGTTTTGCGTTCTTCCTGAATTTCCAGCAGCACACGAACTAATTCTGAGCTATCTTTGATAGGATAAGTGATACCTTGAGGAATATCATTGTGATATCCCTGTGGGGTTACGATCGTCTTCACTCCAGCACGAATAGCGTCAATCCAGGCCATTGAACCTTCGTCCCACCCAAAGTATAGGAAGTAGTCTATACTTGTCATCCATTGAGCATATACCTCTTGATTAAAACCCTTTTCCCAAGAAACACCAAAACCAAACCTCTCAAATGCTTCTAAGTAAGGCTCCCACCCATTTCCCATGATATAGAAGTCAAATACTTGAGGGCTAATAGCAGGCAGCAAATCTAAGATATAGTTCTCGCGTTTACGCCCATCACTATGAACTTTACTAAAAATGCCCAAATGAAGTTTCCTGGGAACAATATAGTCATTTCCAGCAGGATGAACCATAGCAAGCTTGGTTACAAGAAGTGTTCGACTCAGTTCTGTTAACATGGACAGTGACATGCAAATGAACTTGTCTGTATTGCGAGAAAGCTGCATTAGACGCATCAATTTCGAAGGATGGTCAATATGAGTTACCATTACAGTGTTTATTGTGCCTTCAATAGGAACAGCATCGTAATAAATGATGTGGTGATTGATATCATAGGAGACATCTGGCTTCCTGAGTATATCACAGTTAATACCAAGACTCGGTAAATACTCATTTAGCTTTCGAGCGAATTTACCAAGTATCCAACCTCGTTCTTCTGACGGGTCTTCGTAACAGACAATGGCGACCCTAAAATGCTCTGGTTTTTGCGGAAAGCTGATACTTGTGTCCATACAGACTCCTCTATTCCCTCATAAGGAGGGGAAAATGTCTCGAGATGTTCAAAACCACGAGTTTTGAGTATTTTTGCCAATTCTTCCAAAGAAAAGTATCGTAAATGGTGTCTGCTGTGGCCCACTACCCTACCCACAGTAATAAGGTACTCAATATCCAGAGTGTGGGATTCTGCGTGTAATGTGGGATAAACTTCTCGTCTAACCACACCATAATCTGCTGATTTATAGACCTTAACACTTAACTCTGGAGGATACTTCAGCACCTTATCGATATTCCACCAATCGAAGATAAGCAAACCTCGATTACAGAGTACTCGAGACCAGCTATTGGCTACAGCGTCTAAGTCTTCATCTTTGGAAAAGTAGCTGATAACATTAAACATCATTAAACCAACCTGGAATTTCCGCAAAGCATGCATTTCTCTGATGTCGCCAACCCGAAAGTCCATCTCTGGAGCCTTTTGTTTTGCATGCTCTATCATCTCCATCGATGCATCTCTGCCCGAAACTGAATGTCCAAGAGCATTTAGACGAATTGCATGCCTTCCAGTACCACAACCTGCATCCAGGATGCGTTTTTGGGACTTTCCAGGCAAATAACGCCGAATCAGGTCTTCTACAACATCTACCTCAAGCTCAGTGTCCTTATCGGCATAGAAAAGGTCATAGAGATGAGCATAAAGCCCAGAAAATGGTTGTTCAGTCATCTTTCACCTCGTATACGTGAATATTTGACCTGAAATAGAGCGCACGATTGCATACTGGACAGTGATAGGGATCCTCGCGATAGATACTAATATAGAATGTCCAAGGCTCGAATTTTGCTCCACAAACACATTCAGTAACAGGAAGTGTCTCGTCGTCAGGATTGTTAAAATCCATCAGTTCAGTTGCATCAATATCTGTCATTCTAGTATCTCCTTGAGCGTTTCTGCTGCATAACGAATATCCTCCAAGGGTGTATTAGGCCCAGAAGGCAAATAAAAGCCATTATCAGTCAGCCAATCTGCTACTGGATAGTCTTCACCCCAAAAGAGCCCCATTTTTCGCAAAACTGGCTGGCGATGCATCCCCACAAAGAATGGTCGCGTTTCAATACCCTTTTCGTCTAACTTATTGATTACATAGTCAAGATTTGTAACTTTTCCAAAATAACCAACCATCACCACTCCAAACATCCAGTACACGTTCCAGTTAGGCATATAGTTGTTACACTTGGGTGGCAAGATTATATTAGGGCATTCACCAAGCACTTCGTAGTAAACTTCAGCTATTTTTCGCTTCATCTCGATCGTTTTCTCGATATGTGCCACTTGAGACGCCCCTAACGCAGCCTGAAGACCAGTCATACGATAATTGCGTCCCCAATCATTATGCATGAAGCGACGCTCAGGAGAATGGGCTAGATTGCGAAAGGACTCCATGTAATCAAGTAGATTCCTGTTATCAGTAAGTACAATCCCACCTTCTCCTGTATTAACGATTTTGTTAGCGTAAGTACTGAAAACAGCCAAATCTCCAGCCTGTCCAGCACGATATCTTCCCAAAGAGGCTCCATGCGCTTCACTGGCGTCCTCTACCACATAAAGATGATAGAAATTCGCTAATTCTCGAATGCTTGCCATATTCGCCATTTGCCCATAAATATGGACAGGCATAATCGCGACTGTATTTTGGGTGATCTTGTCCTCAATCTGTTCTACGCGCATCGTCCAGGTAACGCGATCGCTATCTACAAGAACTGGCTTGAGACCAGCATCTATAATAGCTTCAGCACAGGAGATAATGGTAAAGGAAGGGATAATGACTTCTCCCAAATTGTCCAGTCTTAAAGGACTGAACCTTGCTACAGCATGCATGGCAAGCTCTAAAGCAGCCGTACCATTACATACCGCAACTCCATACTTGCGACAGCAGTATTTAGCCCAAGCTTGCTCATACTCAAGAATAGCAGGAGACTGACCTGAGATAAAACCACTTGACATTACATGGTTCACAGCCTCAAGGTCTTCTTTTGTATATAATGGTTCACATACTCTAACAGGGCGCGACAGCATATTCTTCTTCCTTTACTAGGATTGACTCAATATATTCTCTCCATACTTCAGAGATATGGACAGTGTCACTCTCATATTCTGTTCCAGCACGAGGTCCACTTGTAAATACTATGAAAGTGCTATCTACATTGGCGATTATTGTGTGCCACTCACCTGGACTGATACATACCAAGTCTCCAGGACATATATCCACGCCACAACCTGAACTTCCTGAATTAACAGAGAGACCCAGTGATCCTGTCAAAATATACATCCATTGAGTGGTTTCCTTGTGATAATGGTCTCCACGACGAGAACCCTTCTTACTAACAATGTAAGTAACTGAATTTATGGCGACATCTTGAAGAATGTCGGTAATCGTGCCACGCTCGTCTTCAAAACTGATTGGGGGCCTTGTAATTCTCATACTTCTCTCCTATACAACACGTGGGTGTGGAATGGGAACGATAAACATGCCACCCATCTTCTGGAAGTCGGAAAGATTAACCATAATCTCACTGGCGAAGTTCCAGGCAAGAATCAAGCCAAAACCTATTGGACGCATGACAGGCCCATACTCGGTTGGACCCATTAAGAGACAATCGTCACTAATAATTGGTATATGCTGTCCAGGCGTGAATTTTCCAATCTTTAGAGTGGATTTTTCAGTGATAAAGTCCAAAATATCGCCATCGATGCCACAATAGTTCAAAAGTGTCATTCCCTTTGCTGGCGCACCAATTCCAGCAATGAAATTGCCACCATTGAGTAGTTCTTCTAGAAGTTCACGAAGTTTACGACGATTTTCTGATACTTGATACTCAAAAGCAGCCAAAGTTTGCTCATTATGGAGCGAGAACTTCTTTTCCAGCGCTATAAAGTGATTTACAGCAAAAGAATCGCCATGATAGGCACCTTTCCGCATCACATGCACCCGAAATGAGCCTCCGTGGATATCCTGTTCCTCTACAAAGACGATCTCCATGCTATGACTCTCGAAGAACTTCAGGAGTGGCCTTACACTAAGGTAAGAAAGATGCTCATGGTAGATTGTGTCATACTCTAACTTCTGGACCAGTCGCAAGAAGTAAGGAGACTCCAGAATGAAAACACCATCTGGCCTCAAGAGAATCTTGACACCGTTTATGAACTCATCCAGGTTATCAACATGGGCAAACACATTGGTAGCTGTAATTACATCTGCTTTACCATGAAAATCAGCGATTTCTCGTGCAATATCTGTACTAAAGAAACCGCTCATCGTTGGAACATTGCAATCTCGTGCGATTTTTGCTATATTCTCGGCTGGTTCTACACCAAGCACCCGTACTCCCCTCTTTTGGAAGGCAGCCAACAATGTACCTACATTACTGCCAATATCCACAACAAAACTCTTCGTACTCAGCTTATATCTCAAGTGAGTACTGATGGAAAAAGCCTCCCAGTGCTTATGACCTGTCATGGTTATCGAAGATTCGTAAGGATAATCCTCTTGATAGAGATATTTAGGATCCACTACATATCCTAGCTGTGCCAAGCCGCACCTTGAGCACATCCAAACATCCAGAGGAAAGTAAACTTCTGGTTGTCTTAATTGCTCTTGTGTCAAAAAACGATCTGCGGCAGGTTGAAAGCCCAGGTCCAGAAAAGGGAATAACTCAGTAGATTTACACATCCTGCACTTCATGGCTATCTCTCACTTTCTCTGCCTCTTGATATATGGCTATAATATCCGATATATGAGCATCTATGCTCTGAGCAATGCCATATTCGTATGCTTTTGTTCTTGCAAGCTCTAAATGCTTGTCATAATTCTCAACAACATCAAGTAATGCTCTTCTCCAAGTTGGAACCATGTTGTCTACCAGCACACCATAGTCATTAAGGGCGCTATAGGAGTCACTTTTACTGCCAACCCATGGCTTTTTGACCACCATATACTCTAAAATTTTGATCCAGGAGCGTCTTTGGTCATATTGACCACTTAAAGGGGCCAAACCAATCGAAAACTGGTTCAAAACCTTATACCATTCTGTGTAAGGGACCCATTCCTGCTTAATAATACTACTTCTAGACGTTCCAAACGCCTCGTGGACGCGCGAGTCACTACCACAAAGCATTAAACGCACCTCAGGATGCTTTTTGAACACGTCCTTTAGAGCATCAATGATGCCACTGTTCCTTAAAGACTGCAAATGACCTAAGGAACCACCCCAACCCAGACGAACAAGACCATCTTTTGGGGGTTCTAGAATGGGATAACGTTCTAAATCGATGTAGTTTGGCAGATAAATGGTCTTTGTGCCTGTATCTTGCCAGTCTCTACATAACCTTTCGGAAGGTGTGGTGAGCAAATGAGCCTTTTTAATACCCTGACGAAGCTGAAAAATAGGTGCTGGTTTAACGTATTCGACGGCTGTTGAGCCATCTGGGTTCTTGTGTTTGATAATTCCATCGTTCCAGAACTCATAGGCAACGTTTGTGGGATGCATTCTATCAAATGCATCGTCAAAATCCATAACAATGGCCTTGCCTTTCATCTTCCAGAAGTCCATAGCAGCCAAAACAGGTCCAAAAGTGTTGCGTTGCACAACAATCACATCTGCCCACTCGAGAGCATCCAGGATACTTCCAGAAGAGTTGGAAAAGTCCGAGAGATGGAACATTACGGCCTGATGCAGACCTGACCCAGAACGATTGATGGCTCTACAAGGGACTGCCATTCGCCATTCTGACGAATTCCATTCTTGATCCGAATCTGCTGGCAGATAAACAATCTTCATGTATTTTCCTTTCTAGAGTGTTCTAGCCTTAACTCGCGTTCCCACGCCTCAAATTCTTCCCAGTTCTGTGTTATAAATATTGGCCCATGACTATTTCTATCGATATATCTGTAAATACTAAATGCACCACTTACTGGATCGTCTCCACACACAACATATATTGGGAAATGCTTTGATAAGGAGCCATAACACATATGCTCTGTTCTAGTTAAGATATCATCACGCGCCTTATAGTCCAGACCGGCTACAATATTTTCTGGGGTATTATCAAGTAATACTAAATCTAAATCGCAGGCAATGAAACCACTGGCGTGTGGCATTTTATTTTTGTGTGCCCACTTAAAGAGATCGTGTTTCCTCGAACCTATAAGATCGCGGGTGTCTACACTTGTTTGAGGTATTCGAATACTATCAGTTCTCGATTTAGTATTAAACATTTTTTCTCCTTTTTAGCTCGTTCTACCCAAAAGGCAGAATATTGTTGGGTTGAGTATGGGATAACATAACGACATGTAACACTATAGTGCTCTTTAATCGTATCGTAAAACTCTAACATTGGATCTATCCATTGCCACCTCACTTCACTACCTATATCCCAAATAGGACGAATTAGATATGCAATTGTATTCACCTTTCTTGCCATTATTTGATTGGCGAGGGTCCTCATTGTATTCACAAACTCTTCGCGAGTCATATTACCTAAATCACTCTCATCGTCTGAGTACTCGTTCTTTGCAAGTTTCCAATAGGGAGGATCAAGGAAAGCTAAGTCTGGTTTAGGCAAACCACTGTGTAAGCCTGTAGTGATATCATGAAAAAGTATATCCTTCTCACGCCCTGGCTTTACAAGCCGATCAGTACAGTAGTATCGTCTTAGCATTTCTCTACAAGCATCTATAGTTGTGCCTCCACCAGCAAATGGATCGAAAACTATATCCATTGGTTCTGTGTGATAATAAAGCAAGCTTTTCATGAAATAGAGTGGAAAACTACCAAAATGTGACTCGGTAGCATTGTCTTGCTTCTTCAAATTCCAGATATTATAAATTGGAGGCTCAAAATCTTTATGCAATTTCTGCAATTGCAGTTTTTGCATACGCTGAATTATTCTAGACACATCAGATTGAGATTCTAATCCAAACCTTTTTGCAATGTCTTCCTGTGTATTCCACGCACGTAGATATTGTTCCAATATTTTGCGATTTCGCTCTTCCTCAAGACTCTCGCGTTTACTCTTTGTCCATCGTCCGATAGTGGTTTCGTCCACTGACAAAATAAAGGCCAAGTCTTTAATACTATCTTCGCCTATCATTTCGTTTGCATAACTACGTTTCTCGTCTTCACTTATCTGCCAGCCATGCTCAGAGTTCAACCTATATGCCAAACGCTTTAGTTCTTTCTCACTTTGCACCTGGACGACATCTACCTTGATGGATATCTCACCTTGTAATTGATGTGCTTTCCAACGATGAAAACCATCAATCAGGATATTTGTTTGACTAATCTTTATAGGAGGTAAATACTCAATTGCATAAGCATATCGTTGAATAAGTGCCTGATTTGCCTCAAAGCGTGGATATAAGTCTTCTCGCCATACAATCTCATTTACAAGTCTAGTCTCTGTCATCTGTAATTACTCCTTCTTTCTCTCCATTCATTCCGTTTCTCTCTAGTAAGAGAATGGAGTTCGTTTCTCTCGATCGGTGCCTCGCTTTTCTCGGAATGAGAAATCCAGTTCTTCAGCCTTGTCATCAGTCTTTTTACCTTTGAGATCATCAAGTGAAACATTGTAATAGCTCCTTATCACCCAGGCCGTCATCGCCATGGTAGCCACAATATCTTGAGGCAACTTAGGTAATGGCCCTCTGTCTCTCTCTGGCTCATAGTTAGCCAATTGGCTACGAATGCCACCAATCGCAGCAGGCCAACGCATTAAGCCTGCCTCCAGGAAGAGTCTGAGTGTTACCAAGTAACCCATCTTCTTGGCACCCGAGAAATCCAACCCAGTGATATACAATCCACCCTTTTTGTCGTCTTCTTCACTAAAGTACTGAATATTGAGTGTTTGTGCGAAATAGGTCTGTGCACCAGTGCTATCTACTCCTGTAAACTGAGGCTTATAGCCAGGAGTGCCATCTACAGCACCCATCCAGTCTAGAAGACGATTAGTGAAGGGCGTGATGGCACCGAAGCCATTTCCCCACCAAAAAGCAACCAGTTCTATTGGTTTATTCGGAAACTCAGTAACATCCCACACCATTACGACAGGAGCATTTCTGGTAGGTGCTGCACCTGTTCCAGGATCCCCAAGGACAAAATAGATACGTCCTGGCCGTGGAGGCACAGCATAATCGATTACTCCAGCCCCAGAAATCCTCTCATAACGATAAAGCGCCATTCCTTTCTGGGTATTTCCTTGAGTTATCTCGCCCACGAAGGGGTCTTCACATTTGTCAATGGTGCTTCTCGAGAAATAGTTGCCTCTACCCTCAGGACGAGCCCCTAAAAGAAAACGAGTCTGCTCTTCCTTGGGTATCTTGGAAAGTAGCAACTTCAACTGTCTATCTGTGATATTCTTGTTGTCGATAGTAGCAAGAGCTAAGGAAAGGTTATTCTCGGGATCTGAACTAGCAAGATCAAATAGATACCACAAATAGGGATTATCCCAAGGGTTGGATATTAGGGATAGTCTGCCCAAATACTCGCGCCCGAGTGCAGTCATACCAGTAAGACGAGTGACGAGGTTAGTCATAATCTCGTCCAGATTATCAAATAGGCCAGCTTCTTCGATATTGATCTCATCTCCACGCCAGGAGAGAATACCTGTAGCATCTCTATCTGCTGACATAAACTCCATGGACGCTTCATGAAGATGGGAGCCAATATAGTAGCGACTGATAATCTTTGGATGTGGCCTACGAGGCTTCTCGAATATGATCTTGTCCATGAGAGTATTTCTAGCTTGCTCAAGGACAAGATTGTACATGATCTGAGCCTGCCACTGCTTTTGAGCAATATTCAAGAATTTGTAGTCATCCAGGATCATTCCCATGCTTATTGCCCCCATACCAACACCCAAGGACTTACCTGTACCAATACCACTCACTACGCATGCAAAGGGCTGCTTCCTTAAAGTGAATTCCTTTTGCCACTTACCGTGGTCTGTGAAATTATGATCGAACTGCCAACCTACGTCTCTCCCAGGAGCACGAAAGAAATAGCCAGGAATTAAATCGATGTCCCCAGTTTCCTTAGCTTGCATCAATATCCTGATCTCATCAGGAGTGAGCCGATAGACATCCTTTAACATTGCAGTCGAATTCTATCTTTCAGGACAGTGAGTGTAATTTGCCATGATTTCTCACTTGCCCAGACATCTCGAAGCGATACCATCATATCTGCGGTATTACCTGAGACGATCTTATCTCTATCCACAGACGTTTTAATAGCGTCGAAAGTAGAAACAATTCTATATCGTCCCTCTAGATATTGTCCTTCTGAGCAAAGAGGAACATGACCTCGAGCTCCAAGAGCCCTGACGAGATCGTCGTTGGTGGTCTTGAATAGGTGCGAGCCAGAGGGTTGTGGTTCTCCAGCCAGGATAAAACTTGGATTATTGTTCATAGAACCTCGTTAGATCGTTGTAGTCTGAGACGGTAGGCGCTTTCTTCGAAGCACCAGGATGCCGTCTTTCGGCAATCGATAAGGCTTTGGAAGGCGTAGGATGGAAGGGAATACCTGATTGCGTTTTTGGCTTATCCCAAGCATCGATCTGCGCCCTGGCATTTTTGCGAGCCCTACCAACATCGGCAATCACGCGTTCCCACTGTACGATTGCCGGAGCGATGAGTTGAAATGTTAACGCAAAGCCCATGGTCAAGAAAACCTCAGAGAAGATAGTGTAGAAAACAAGAGTAATCAGAAACGAGAAAATGATGTTACCAGCAATTGCGCCAGCAGAATAGTTTGGGAAAGCAAAGCCATTGCTACGATAGTAGACATCAACCGCAGTATCTAATGCAAATAGAGCAAAATAGCCAAGCATAAAACGCTTGTTCTTTTTGGTATCTGCCATATAGAGATACAACAGCACGATCTGCCCAACAGAGAAGGAGCAAGCCGTAGTACCATAGGTGATACCAAAAATGACAGGGCGAATATTGTACTGCCCCTGAAGTGTCTGAATACCATAATACGTAGACATGATATCTTCAATACCATGAACAGTACCAATAAACAACATGGCAGCACAAGCCAGGAAGATAAGAATAACGACAGGACTATTACTTAACCAATTCTTGATCTCATCAAAGATATTCATTTTGGTTCTTCCTTTGTCTCTTCGGTCTTATCATGTACTGGTACACCGACTAGCATACTAGACTCTATCTCTTTAACAAACTTCTCCCAAGCACTCTTCTTAACCAAGAAATATATGCTATCCTTAAGAGTTACCTGAAAAGCATCACCAGGAAGTTCCTCGAGTACATAAATAGCAGCAACTTTTCTACCCTCGTATGCAGGCACCTGTGCAAGCACGCCAAGAAGAGTACTTAATGTTAGTGTATCATTCATCTATTCTCCTCTTGCTCCAAGTTGGAGCCAGCGCCCCTGGCGAGTATTGGTCTCACTACCTACTCCTTAGAAGGGAGTTGCTCTATCCGTTGAGCTACAGGGGCATTATTTCTTATTATACTCCAGGATATCCAACTCAGATTTAACCATTAGCTGGACCATCTCATCAAAGGTAGTGGTAGGTCTCCAATCCAGAATAATGTTAGCCTTTAGTGGACTACCTACCAATAGTGGAATATCCAGGGGACGAATAAACTGCTCGTCTTCCACTACGTAGTCCTTATAGTTCAATCCAACGACATCAAATGCAGTCTGGGCGAACATCTTGACTGTGCGTTCCTGTCCAGTAGCCAGCACGTAATCTTGTGGTTTTGACTGTTGCAGCATTAACCACATGCCACGCACATAGTCGGGTGCATAGCCCCAATCGCGTTTGGCGTCCATATTACCCAAACGCACTTCATGATCCAGGCCGACCCTGATGCGAGCAGCAGCCCGAGCGATCTTTCGTGTGACGAACTCGTAACCTCTTCGGGGCGACTCGTGATTAAAGCAAATCCCTGAGACTGCATATATATCATAGGACTCGCGATAGTTGACTGTAATCCAGTGTCCATAGACTTTGGAGACACCATAGGGACTGAGTGGGTAGAAGGGAGTAAGCTCATTTTGTGGGATCTCCTTTACCTTTCCATACATCTCACTAGAACTGGCTTGATAGAAGCGAATCTTGGGATTTGTAAGACGAATAGCATCCAGAATACGAGTTACACCCAGAGCATTAACCTCGCACGTGTGTACAGGCTCATTCCAGGAAGCCTGTACGAAGGACTGTGCAGCAAGGTTGTATACTTCGTCTGGCTTATAGACACCAATAGCAGCAACCAGGGAATACTGGTCCAGTAAGTCGCCCTGCACCAGAATAACACGCTCGAGGATGTTTTTAAGGTTCTCCAGATGTGGAGTACTGGTACGACGCACAAGGCCAACGACCTGATAATCCTTCTCTAGTAAGAACTCAGCAAGATAGGAACCATCTTGCCCAGTGATGCCTGTAATGAGTGCACATTTCTTGGTCATGCTATCTCCTATCTAAAATCTGGGTTATCATCCAGGACATCCATAATACCATAAGCAACTGCATCGCAAACAGTCTCTGTTTGTTTCCCAAGATCAACCCCTGCTTGAGTTAGAATACCATGGATAATCTCGTGCCAGAGCACCTGTCTCTGATGCTGTACACTGGAGTTCTCCTCTATTTCAATAGTACACCTGGAATACTGGATATTACCATCCAACTTTTTATTATCATCAAAAAGGTTCTTGGTATACACAACCTCGAAATTAATGGGCCCAATTTTTATAATCATAGATACACACTTGCACTAATAGAAAGGATCTTGTCGTCATTTCGATTTTCATAACAGGGATCGTAGAAACGATTAACTTCAATAGAGTCTACCTTCAGTCCTGTTGCGGTCTCAAAGGCTACAATTGCTGCCCACAAGGACTTCTCTAGCATTTTCTTGCATTCTTTAACTTCATCAATAGTTATCATTTGTTTTATCCTTTAGAAATAACAATGTAGGCGTACCAGCAACTATATTCGTCATCACGAATGAGATCAATTGCCTGAACACGATGATCAATAGTGGTCTTAGTTGCTTCCTTAATACCAAGCAAAAGACCATCCAGGGTGTCTGAACTGATCTTGTATGTTTCTGTATTCTTAGACTTTTCAACTTCAAATGGGGGTCTATTACTGCCACCTAATGCAATAGAGCCAGAAAAATTATCCTTAGTAAGGTAAACAAGCTGAGTGCAATCACCACATAGCCCATTATATCCAGCACCTGATTTTAGGGGACTACTACAACGAAGACATATCTCACTGGTCATATCATCTCCTTATACAATCTTATATATCAATTATATCACGAGATGAACCTGCCTTCAGCTATATTATATCTCTATTGTTAAAGTGGGGTCAGGACAACAACGGAGAACCGATTGCACTACGCAAGTCCTGTGGTTTATAGTGACGCCATAACAAGTATATCACCATTGTTACATAGTTACCCCACTTATGGAAATATGCGGTAATTATGTAACAAAGAGGGGGCGGTATATCAAGACTTGTGCAAGGCTTTCTTTTCAGCCTTTATTCGTAACCGCTCCTCTTCACGCAATCTCCACATCTCGGTGAGATAAAAAGCCTGCTTGGAGTCATACTTCTTACGGAAGATACGATATACCCTTTCCAGCAACATTACCTTTATCATGAGGAAGATTGTACCATAAGAGCAAATATAGACCATGGAAATGCTAGAGAGAACCTGGATGGATTTTGGAAGAAAAACCTTGGGGGGAATTTAAGACAGTTATAGTAGGGGGTAGGGAGGAGAGATGGATGATGGGGGGGGCCTAGGGAGGGGGTAGAAAAACAATTATTTTCCAGTGCTGTAGCGCACAGCACTGATGGGCCAGCGGGCCAGTACGAAGGAGGTGCAGCATGCGCTACACAGTACATGGGACACTATTAGTGGTATTTGCCACAGCACCTGTGGTATTAGTAATATTGGGGTTAGTCTTCATCTCATGGGGGTGGGATGCGAAGCTAATAAGAAACTGCTTCCAGGGTGCGTATGGCATCTGTATGTATGGGGGAGTATATGTATTTCTAAGGGAATGTAACATACAGAATCTAAGGACAGAGGCCCTAATTGCGCATGCCTATGGGTGTGCGTTTGAGCAATGGCTCAATACTTTTCCTCAAGCAGAGCAACAAGCTATGCTTGAGAAGATGGTCGATGACAGTGCTTACTATGATAGTGTAGTAAGCATGATCATGCATGCAAAGGAGGTATATGTTCAAGTCAAGATACTACAGACAGCACAGGGGGTTCTTCATATTGTGGATGTGCGTAGCGATAATGAGTATGTACATCATGAGCGAACTGTGTGGGGGATGGAACATTATCAACTGGGCAGAGCAGATACTAGCTGCTCTAGCCAGCATACCTATATCTTAAAAGCAGGGACACTAGATCCCAATAAAGAATGTAACCATAACTATATATAAGGAGACAAAGAATGGCGCTACAAGGTGGATCTATTATTGTATTACTCTTGACAAGTCAGTCCTTGCGACTCAACGGTCGCGCAGGACCTGAACTGTTAAAAGAGAACCTGAATGTAGTACATGCAGGCGCATCCAATATTGGGTTGCTCTATCGTGTAGAACCCAAGCCAGAACAGACAGTGGAAGCCTTTCAAGCAGAGGTTGAGACTGTAATGGGAGTTGTTGATGCAGTCGAGTGGTATTAGATGGTATACTATACGTAAAGGAGCAATGAAATGGCACAACAACAACAGAAAGTCCCTAAGGGCGGAAAGAACGTAGCACGTGGTGTACGTACACGTGCATACCAGTTAGCACAACGCCCACACCATATCGCGCACTCGCGTATGGTGCATGAGCATAACGCCTTGCACTGCTGTGGCGCTAAGTTCGCTGCTGAGTTACACAAACAGTACGTGCTCAATAGCAACCCCGGCAAGAAGCATGGCAAGAAGAAAGCCAAGAAGTTCAATTAGTCTTGGCTAGTGTACTATTAACCTGCCTAGTATAGCAATGTACTAGGCAGGCTTTTGTTTGTAAGGAGATATACGATGGTTACAATAAGCAAGCCCTTTAAAGGCATATGGGCATACGAGTGGCAGGTAGGGCCACTTGTAATTCAGTGGTTCTACAAACCATTCAAGCCAACATTCTTCAGCAAGGGGATAGTACTGTTCAACAACCATTTCCATGTCTGGCATGACCCAGATTGGCGCAATCACTAGGAGGCGATAATGGGAGAACTAGATGAAGACGGATATTGCCAAGGATGTGCTTACTTAAGTCCTTGGGTTAACCTTTGCCTCAATCCAGAGTGCAAGGGTTTCAGTTTCTGGCGCTGGCTTGTATTTAAAGTCACGCGTCTATGGAGGTCATGATGCCTGATGTAATGAGAGAGTTATACGATATGCTGTATGTGCCAACCATACGCATGATACGTAGGCTAGATAGGGCAGACGAGAACAGGGCATGGTTAGTTAAGTTCGCTTGCTGGCTACGTTGCCCAAACGATTGGAGTCGTACTGATATGCAACGTCGGGTCGAGGCTGACGTTGCGAGAGGAGACATAAAATGAGTACGCAGAAGATTATCGCACACAAGAACGAGAACGACGAGATCGTAGTCGATGAGGTGATCTTTCAAAAAGAGACAACTCTGAACGTAGATCAACTCAAGAAGCTGCGCAGACAACGCAGCCGCACAAATCGCTCCCTGGAACGCTTATGGATGGAGAAGGACCCCGACTCCTGGGACGAATATGAGGCGCAAGTACGCGCCAGAAATGGAAAATAACATGAAAAGAAGCGAGTTTCTCTCCAATATCCAAATCGCCCTGGAAGAGGACCATCGTCCCTGGCGCGACCAACCACAGAACTTTGTTACGCGTCTGTGGGAAACCAAGAGCCCGACCGAGCTCTTTGCTCTAATTGAGTTCTTGGATCCTGTTGATATTGCGTTCTTTGAGTTTGCCATAACTCAACAGCGCAATCACCTGATTGACGTTGCAATCTCCAAGATGGAGAAGGCAATGAGTGAACCTGCTACTGTTGTCACAGTAGCACAGAAGGAGGTTGTTATCAGTAACAAAGAGTACAGGATGGGTAAGGGCTCGAGCCACTTAGTGGCGTTTGGTGATAAGGCCAGGGATGTATTCAAGTCCCGCGGCTATGTCGAATTAACGAATGCAAAGGAGCAATAAGATGAGCGATCTACTGCAAATGTTCAGTAAACCAACGGAAAAAGAAGTCCTGCAAGACGGAGGTTCTCCTATGTCTGACAACAATGCGTTAGGTATTGCGTTTCACAAGCTCGTGTCGATCTCAGAGACCGAATGGAATGTGACCTTTGGGCATCGCGACAACCCAACTGCCACAATCCTTCACTTTGGTGATCCCAAGACTCTGGGATACATGCGCAACGTGCGCGGTATCTTCAATCTCATGAGTGGTATGCGTGGTGGGTGGTATCCTGTTATCACTGCCACATATATCAGCCATCTGAGCGTGCTTGAATTGACTTCGAAAGTCCAGTACAAGCATTTCGCCTACGCCCTGGATACCTTCAATGGTGTCTTTGCAGATGGCGACATGACCCTGGACAAGCTCCTGCCTGTTCCTGACAAGGGCTATTTCGCAGTCTACAACAAGGACATTGGTAATGAGTATAAGATGGAGCAGCACTCCATTGCCAGTCTTCAGTTCGTAACAGATCCCAAGGACTTCTGGCTGTGCTCATTTGCCAAGCTTGCTGCGGCAAGCGTGTTTGCCCAAGGATATTCCTTGAACGTGTTCTTGAGCAATGATGCACTCCAACGTTGGGACACCTGCAAGGCTGTCCTATCCGAGGAAGACGACGCCAAGGCACAGCAAATGTCTAACGAGAATATTGTTGGCTCAATCGTGAGCCAGCAATCCTTCGATGACGTGGGCAATGATGTTCGCAATGGCTTTGATGACGCTACTGTGGATCTCTCCAAGTTGGAGTTAACTATCCATGGTGGTGGTGTTGTCAAGGCTTCAGAGATCCAGAATGGCGAGCGCATTGTGCGCTTCATTCGTGGTACCAACATCCCTGTTGGTCCCCGGAATGGCACCGTTCAGGTTATTCCATCTCCCTATCATGTACGTAACATGGTAGAAGATGCGAAGATGTACGACATCGTGCGTCTGCCTGCTCTTCAGTAATTAGTAAATGCGATGGGGCCATAGAGTGGGCTATGGCCCCATCCCTTGTATTCTGTGCAGTTATGTGTATAATTGCACATATTACCTTGTTCTTTGCATGTTAGGCCCATACCGGTGCTTGCATGCACAGATTGTTCGTGAATGATTAAGGAGATATACTATGTCTTACACCTTCCAACAAATTCGTACTGCTGTTAACAAGGTTGATCCTATGGACTTATTGCAGTTCACAGACGAGACTGAGTACGATCCTGAAGTGAGCAGGCTCGCTCTCTATGATGTACTCACCCCTGATATCATCTATGGCGTGTTCCGGGATATGTTCAACCCTATGCCCATCGCTTTCCTGGACTGTGAGCTTATCTATAAGAACCTGACTAGTGCCAACTTGGACCAGAAGATACTTAGTGAGCGCTAACTAAGTAACTAGGAGTTACACGATGAAGACGTTATATCCCTCTGTACAGACCTTAGCTTTAATCCCTCCTGCTGATACTGACTACATCCTTGCATTCACATCTATAGTAAACAATCAGACACACTGTGAATATATATCTCGCACTGTACTGTTAAGTGAATTCATTACCTATCCAGAAGTTAAGAATTGGGTATATCTTAAACCTGTACCTGGAGAGATGTTTCATATTCATGATGAAAACAGTTATCACATTGATATTTACATTATTCGAGTGTAATTCTACTATCATGTTATACTTCCCTGCACTTCCCATAAAGGTACCACATGAAATCAGAAGCCAATACCTATAGTTTCACGATACGTTGTACGAACTGTATGCAGCCTATTCTCTCTGGATATCAGCATGTCTATAAGTGTGAAGGTGTATGTACTGTATTGCCTATTACAGACTTGAATAAACCATGTAAAGTATCTCTAACAATAACTATCAAGAATAAGGAATAACTATGCTTGAGCTTGTTCTCTCTATTGGTGTTAATGGTCATTCTCGTGTTGCTTTTAACCATAAGACATATCATTACTCCAATACTGTTGAGAAGACTCTTACTGACTATCTGTTTCAGCATTATCACTGTTATGGCTTAGTGCCTCAGCTTTATCATGTTGAGGTACCTGATGCTGAACTGGATAGCTTGGTTAAGTTCCTGGAGACTCTATGACCCCTAACAATTCTCACATCTTGATCGCTTATCTTTTACGCTGGCTCATAGATTGGGCCAGTCTCATTGATGCACTTGCTGGTATATTATCCTTAGGCTTTATTACACTTCGCCTTGGACTGAGAATGGCAAAAGCCTATACCATATATCGCTATAATCATAATGTGTAACAAGACTGGAGAATGCTATGCCATTCGAAATAAATGATCCCAATAAGAACTGTAATCTTCTTACCTGTAAAATCTGTGGCCGTACTAAGACTCGCAAACATATTCTCTTTACGGAGAACTCTCTTAAAAACCATCTACGTTCACATCAAGAACGCAATGATACCAATTGGCATGGAGAAGATGATCCTATTCTTGAACTAGTTGATCTCATTGCAGATGGTGAAAGCGATGGTGTTTATTGGGGCATTGCTTATGAATTAGGATACTTTGGAGACTAATATGCCACTCCAGGACCTTTCAGTCTTGATCAGTAACTTCTTTGATGGTAATTACTTCTCTGACAGAGTTGTGTCTGTCCCTGTTAGTTTATTAACTACCTGGAAAAATAAGCTTCAACTTGTCGGAGTTAACCTGCCCCCTAAGTCAGACTTGGCCGGAATGGTAGCTACTATCCAGGCAGAGATCATTGAGCAAATCTACAAGGAGTAATTATGAAAACTCAAAACTGCTCTCGTAATCGTTTAGCCAAGCGTCAGCTTGCCTTGTTCAATCTGCAACATCGAGAATCTAAAGAATATCCTTCTGGCTATGATCGTGAAGCTGAAATGGCTATTCTCGAAGAGCGTATTGCTCACCCTGAACCTGTATTTACTAAGAAGTCGCGTGTCGAACGCGCTAAACTGATGAAAGCCTAGGAGCTATCATGAACTACGATGAACAACTGAAAGAAATCGAAAGACACCTTCGTAAAGCTCGTAAATATGAACGTCTAGCCTACATACTTGCAGGCACGACAATAGGCTTTAGCATTATGACAGTCATACTGTCTATCCTGTCTGCATTACATATTATATAGGAGACAGTATGAGTATCATTGGACGTAAACTCGTTATGGATTTTGGTCCTCACGTAGTTGCAATTGAGATCTATCCTAAAGTGGTCTCACCATATTCCGTAGAGAAGAGAGCTTCACTGCTATATGATATCGAGGAATTCTTGGGCGAGAAAATAGAACGACTTGTAGGTAAACCCGCTCAAGAACCATGGGGCCGTGATATGAATGGTTGTATGCCAGCTAAAGGAACATTTCAATGGATGACTCTTGAAGAATTTACAGATATGGAGAAGAGAAATGAAATGGTTTAAGATCATTAATATTGGTCATTGGCATATTATTACTCATGGTTGCTTATTTATTGAGCACCTAAAGATTACTCCTCTAGATGTTGAGCGCTATCGAGAAAGGCACCCATCTTCAGCCTCTGTGAAGACCAGTCGAATAGTCGCTGCTAGAAAGCTCTATCCCCAATTTACTATTAAGACTGCTGAACTATGGGTCGAGATCTCTTTTGAGAATGATGGGTGGGGCGCTATCCGTGAATTGAAAAAAGGAAAATAATATGTCAGTAAAAACACGTTCAGATGAAATTCGTGATGAACTAGAAACTAACCTATCTATAATAAATGACAAGCTGGGTGTAGCTCGCCAACAAATCATTACTATGTTCGATCCTAGTATATGGGGTTCTGAGCAATGGAGTTCTTCCTTTATAACTAAATGCGAAGACTATCAAGCAGAAATCGAACGCTTCATGACTTTGACACGGCGATTTCTAAGAGACTCACAAGGAGAATAATATGTCTGACTATCATGCTAATAACTCAAACTACATCGATGAGCCATTGCAAAATGACGAAGAAGAACTTGATATTGAACTAGATGATCAACACGCTACTAAGATTCTAGAAAGCCTAAGGAGAAAGCTAAGAATTTCTGATGCTCATGATACCATTGGTATCCTTACAGTAGATAATGATGTATCAGTGCAGTTTGTCTCGGGAGAAATGCAGGACTTGTATCTTACTATCAATTCTGAAATTTCTGGCTTTGTGGTATTGATGCCCAAAGAATTAAAAGCATTATTAAAAGTACTTAAATTCGCAACCAAGATAATCGAGACCCACAATGATGTTCTTGTGGGTCTACGAAAAGAATGCTACGTAACTAAGGAGCAATAACATGCCTAAAATGCATTTTGAGCAAATTACTAAAGACATAAAGCTTATCCATATTACTGCATCTTCCAAAGAAATGGCTGAGTATAGTCTCGACTCTCCTTTAGCCATAGCGCTTTTCTCAGATCAAACAGGTCATAGTATAGTACTCTATGAAGATGAACTGGAACAACTTGTTCCAATCTTAACGTCTTGCTTAGAGCAAATGAAACAGAAAGGCAACTAACATGACTCGTTCAATTCGCTCATACTCCAAGTTAGAACGCAGGTTCGTTGTCGATCGTCGTCTAAAAGATGGCGAGAAACTTGACACTAAAGGTCTCGGGTACTGGGCTGCTCGAGACTATTCCCCTGCCATTCAGCATGATATCCAGGCTGCTGAACTGGCCAAGAAACTCAAGATTGAATTGCCAAAGGAGCAATAAGATGTCTGACTCAAACTCAAACTCTGGTGGTTGCTGTTTCGGTAGCACAGCTTTTACATTGTTCATTGTCTTTCTTGTCCTGAAATTGGTCCATGTTATTGATTGGTCTTGGTGGTGGGTAACTTCACCACTCTGGATTTCTGCTGGATTAACCATGGGCTTTGTGTTTGGCCTTGCTTTACTAAGCGCACTAGATGAATAAGGAGATAAAGTGAACTGCGATATTTGCAATAAGCCTGTCGCTAAGAAAGATGATGCTGTCTGGCTTGAGTCATATGCCTACGATGAACCTATCATCTTATTCACATGTGGCCCTCGTCATATTCGATGTTCTCCCTCTCGAGCGCAATATATTAAGGGCATGAATATCGTTGACAATCGTCCTGAATACGACAAGCGCCTTCAAGATCCACAAAAGGTTGCTGATAGAGAATTTCTTCTTAATCGAGCCTACAAACGACTTCAAGAGGAGCAGAAAAAATGTCTAATACCAACTTTGTTCAAACTATTAAAGACTTGGCTAAAGAAGATCGTGAAGATAAAGCCGATCTTGTGTTAGCATATCTGGCTACGGCAATTCGTGCATATGAAAAAGGAATAGAAGTACCTTTGACTTCATTAGTTAAATGGGTCACTACTACTGGCATCCAAAATACTGCTTTTGTGGATTTCGTATTAATTCTAGCCCAAGGAATGAATGAGGAGCAATAAAATGACAGATCCCTTCCGTGAATTCTTAAATTCACTAAACGTTAATACTGACAACTTCGATCAACCTGACACACAAGAAACTCCAGCACCACCTGTCGAGGAGAAATCTGAAGAAGATAAAAGCATACCTGAACTCTTAAGCGAGCTTGCCTATATCTTAGAGCTTGCCTCTGCTGCTCGAGTCTTCATGGACATGAGCGACCAGGATATTGATGACTTTATTGCTAATCATCTAACTCCTGAAGAACAAGAACAGAAACGTCAGGAGTATCTCTCCAAAGAGAAAGATTGCTCAGGCTGCCCCTGTGAGCGTATCTGCAAACGCATTGCAGAAAAGTCCTAAGATGTAAGCTGCTGTCAGATTTTGATGACATTGAGCTAAAACAAGTTATATCTCCAACTTGGAACTAGAGCTGCTATTATGCAGAAGAGGAGTCTTAAATGTCTTTCAATCTTCCTGACGATGATAACAATGATGACAAGGTACCTCCTATCACTTTCCATGAAATGAGTCTGGGAGACTTTATTGCCTTGCTCTTCATCATGGTTCTAGTCATTGCATTTCTCTGTAATGGACCAATCGTACTTATATTAGAAAGGAGTATAACATGTTACTTTCTTACCATCTCTATATTAATTCCAAACATCATAGGTATATATACTATACACATAAGCAAAACAAAGCTCTAATTGCTTTA
>Ga0102851_10000207_pt1 | contig 26740 bp, 17 predicted proteins | sample Mud3Dept3metaG_FD_79558 | JGI IMG/M metagenome (GOLD analysis project Ga0102851, IMG submission 79558) | Freshwater wetland microbial communities from Ohio, USA, analyzing the effect of biotic and abiotic controls - Mud 3 Core 4 Depth 3... | ecosystem: Environmental > Aquatic > Freshwater >... | reverse complement strand
CACGCGACCCACCGCCCGACAAGACGAAGCCGATCCGGGGTCGCGACGCGGGCGCCTTCACCGATCCCATTGTAAACGCAACCCGACCCGTGGGTGGTTGTCCAACCAACATGAAGCTGGCCGCCGTCGGCGCCCTCCTCGCCGTGTCCACCGTCACGGCGCACGCCGAGACCTCGTTCGACGAGTATTCCGAAACCGTGCCCCGGCGGCCGACCCAGCAGCTGGTCGAGGCGGCGTGTGACCTCGACATCCAGGTCCGCGGGGCGGTCGCGACGTTCGAGGCACGCCACCGGATCGCCAACCCCGGACCCGGCGCGCTCGCGTCGAGCTACCACTTCGATCTGCCCCGCGGCGCGACGCTGACCGGATTCTCGCTGCGCGCGGGTGCGGGCACCGAGCAGGCGCTCGCGGTCTCCGGAGAGATCCCCCAGGTCGACGCCGAGGCACGCCCGGTGTTCGGCATCGATCCGGCGTTCGTCGAGGCGCTGCCGCCCGGCTCGCCGTCGCAGTACGTCCTGCGCCTGCAGCCGCTCACCGAGGAGCGCGAGGTCACGATCACGCTCCGCTACTCCGCCCTCGCCGAGATCCGCGCCGGCGCGCTGCGGCTCGTGATCCCCGGCCGCCCCAACACCGGCAAGCTCGCGGCGTGCCGCGGCTCGATCCGCGCGGTCGGGGGCCCGGGCGCCACGGTCGGTATGATCCGCGTCGCGGGCGCCGAGGCCGGGACCCGTGGGTCGGCCTCGTTCGTGATCGACACCCGCGACGTCATCGTCGACGCGGACCTCGTGTTCGCGGGCCGCGAGCCCGTGCTATGGACGCAGAGCGAGGCCCTGCCCGACGGCTGGTCCGCAACCGTTGTCACGGTCGCCGCCCCGCTGGCGCGCACGACGACGTCTCGGCCGCGCCGCGCGCTATTCGTCGTCGACGGCTCGCGCAGCATGGAGCTCGTCGGGCGGCAGAACACGACGCAGGTGATCCGCGCGATCGCGTCGGCGCTGCCGGCGGACACGATGATCGATGCGATCGTCTACGACCGCACCGCGAAGCGCGTGCTCGGCGCGTGGAAGAGCAACGACGCACAGACCCTCGCCGCGATCGACAACGAGCTCACGACGCGCGCCGCGGTCAACGGCAGTGACCTCGCGGGCGCGTTCCGGCTCGCGCACACCGCGATCGACGACGGCTCGCGCGACACCACGCTGGTGATCGTGATCAGCGACGGCGTGCTCGGCGATGTCGACGGCCAGGAGCTGACCCGGGCGCTCGACGCGAAGGCGAGCACCGTCGATGTCCTCGCGGTCGTCCTCGATCCCGCGACCACGCAGAGCCCCGGCGCCGCGGCGCTGCGCTCGCCGGTCAGCCTCCACGGCGGGGCGTTCGTCGAGGTCATGGTCTCCGAGCTCGACACGGCGCTCGGCGCCGTCGACGAATGGCTGCGCCCTGCGTGGCTCGGGCTCGCGCTCGGCGACCGGCTCGACGTCCCGCCGACGGTGCGCGCCGGCAGCGGCTTCACGCGGATGATGCTCCACCGCGGTGCCGCACCGAAGCTCGTGCTCACCGGCCACGGCGCGTCGACGATCAAGATCGCCTCGCGCAGCGCCCCGCGGGCCCCGATCGCGACGCTGGTCCTCGCCGAGCCGTCGATGGAAGGCGCGTTCGTGACCGTGCCGGATCCGAGCGAGCAGGAGCTCGCGCGTGGCGCCAAGACGCGGGTCCGCGCTCTCGCGCAGCACCCGTTCGCGCGCGACGGCCTCGCGTTCGCGGCGCTATCGACGACCGGCAAGCTCGCGAAGAACCGGCTCGCGGTCGTCAAGGGCGGCGGCCCCTACGAGCGGATCGTCGACCTGTTCGATCCACCGGAGCCCCCAGTCCTGGCACAGGCGCCGAATGGCGGGCCGCAGCCGTCGGCGATCGCACGGATCACGCTCGAGCGGCTGTTCCGCGACCAGCTCCAGCCCAAGGCCTACGCCTGCTACCAGCGCGTGCTCGGCACCTCGCCCAAGCTCGCGGGCACCGTGCACTTCGACTTCCGGCTCGGCCGCGGCGAGGTCACCTCGGTCGCGCTCGTCGGACTCGGCGAGGCGCAGCTCGACGCGTGCCTGCTCGACGCCGCGTACCAGCTCACGCTGCCGCTGCCCGACTTCACGGTCAACGCCGATGACCAGACGATCGCCCGCTACCCGCTGACGTTCGTGCTCGGCGAGAGCCGGCCGCAGGTCGTGCTCGGCGACGCCGACTCGACGTCGCCGCTCGACATCGACGCGATCCAGGGCGGCGTCCCCGGCAAGCGTGGACCGGTCAAGGTCGACTCGACCACGCCCCTCGGCACGATGCGTCCGAGCAAGACGCCCTAGGCGCACTTGGTGTACATCGTGACGGATGGAGCGGTCGCGAGGTGCGCGTGCTGCGACGCGGCTGAGGCCGTACGCACCGGCGATCGCGATCTCGCTCGTGGCGATCGCCCTCGCGTGGACGTTCGCCTACGCCGTGCTGCGGCGGACCCCGTCGTTCGGTTTCCCGCTCGATGACGCGTACATCTACCTGACCTACGCCAAGCAGTTCGGCCGGGCGCAGCCGTTCACGTACTTCCCGGGCGGCGGCTACTCCCCGGGGTCGACGAGCGTGCTGTGGCCGATGGTGCTCGCACCGTTCTGGACGCTCGGCGCGCGCGGTCATGCGCTGGTCTGGGTGTCGTTCGCGCTGTGCGCCGCGCTCTACGCCGCGACCTGCGTCGCGTGCTACCGGCTCGTCCGCCAGATCTGTGGAGGGACCGCCGGCGCGATCGCCGGCGTGATCGCCGCCGCGATCGTGATCGCGATCGCGCCGTTCGCATGGACCGCGCTGTCGGGGATGGAGGTCGCGTTCGCGAGCGCGCTGCTCGTCGCGACGATGATCCTGCTCGTGCGCTGCCCGCGCGAGGGTGCGCCGCCGCGCCTGCTCGCCGCCTGCCTCGCCGCGACCTCGCTGTCGCGGCCCGAGGCGACGATGATCGTCGTCGGGATCGTCGGCATCGCCGTCGTGTCGCGGCTCCGCCAACGCGACTGGCGCTCCGCCGCGTGGTGGCTCGCACCGCTCGTCGCGCCACTCGCGTGGGTCACCGCGAACAAGCTCCTCGCCGGCAACTGGTTCCCGAACACCGGCGTCGCGAAGAGCCACTTCTACTTGCCGGGCTTTGACACCACCTACTGGTGGTCCGCGATCACGACGCAAACCGGCAAGATGTTCAAGGGGCTGTTCTGGGACGGCACGAGCCCGCTGGTGTGGCCGCGTCTGGTCGCGGTGCTGTGGCTCGTCGGCGCCGCGCGCGTGCTGTGGTGGGCCAAGCAGCAGCAGCGCTGGCTCGTCGGCTTGCTGATCGTCGCGTCGCCGTTCGCGCTGATCTTCGCCGTGATCGCGTCGTCGGGGGCGTGGAGCTTCCACAACTACCGCTACATCGCGCCCGCGTTCCCGCTGTTCGCGATCACCGCCGCGTGCGCGCTCGCGCCGATCAAGCTGCCCGCCTGGCTGTCGCCCCGCGCGTGGCTCGCGATCGGCCTCGCGTGCGCGAGCGTGTTCGTCGCCCTGCTGTGGCGCGCCGCGCTGCCCGGCATGCGCTCGGACATCCAGCTCTACGCGCAGAATGCGAGCGACCTCAACCGCCAGGTCGTCACGCTCGGGCAGTACATTCACCGGAAGCTCCCCGACGCCTCGATCATGTTCCACGACGCCGGCGCGATCGCCTACTACGGCGACACCCGCGTCTACGACATGCTCGGCCTCGTCACCAACTACCAGGCCGGCATCGCGAACCACGGCCCCGGCGCGCGCTTCGAGTTCCTCGAGACGATGCCGCCCGAGCAGCGCCCGACCCACTTCGCCTACTACCCGGCGTGGATGGGCCAGTCCGAGTTCTACGGCGACATCGTGCTCGCGACGCCGCTCCCGGCACCGTTCTCGAAGCGCCGGCTCGTCGGCGATCAGGACATGCAGCTGATCACCGCGACCTGGGACCACGCCCACACCGCCGAGCGCCCGCTGGTCCCCGTCGACGGCTGGCACCTCGTCGATCGCCTCGACGTCGCCGATCTCGCGAACGAGCGCGCGCACCACTGGCGCGGTCAGCTCGGGCGCCGCGCGTACGCCGATCCGACGGCGAAGTGGTCGTTCGTCCACAAGGAGACCGGCGCGGACGGCCTCCTGCTCGACGGTGGTCGCACGATCCGCGGCAAGGCCGAGGACTTCACGATCACCGTCGAGCCCGGAAAGCCCGTGCGGCTCGTGCTCCGCTCCGGCGGCAAGCCCGGCTATCCATGGCAGGACACCCTGACCAAGCCGGCGAAGCTCGAGATCCGCGCGGCGGGCACGCTCGTGACCGCGACGGTGCCCGCGCCGTCGGGATCGCTCGCCGAGATCGCGATCGAGCTACCGGCCAGCAGCGCGCGCGAGCTGGACCTCTCCGTTCGCTCCGACGTCCCGTACCGCGTGTTCCATTGGTTCGTGCTGCAGCCGGACTGACGCTGATATACTTCCAGGCGGATGGGTGTACGTCGAGCGACGACCGAAGCGCGGGCCTTCGGGAAGTACACGCTGGTCGCGAAGCTCGCGAAGGGCGGGATGGCGGAGATCCTGCTCGCGCGGCTGCAGGGCGCCGCTGGGTTCGAAAAGCTGGTCTGCATCAAGCGGATCCTCCCGCACCTCGCCGAGGACGAGCAGTTCATCGCGATGTTCCTTGCCGAGGCGCGGATCGCGGCGATGATCTCGCACCCGAACGTGTGCCAGGTCTTCGAGCTCGGCGAGCTCGACGGCAGCTACTTCATCGCGATGGAGTACCTGGAGGGCGTGCCGCTGGCCAGCCTTCGGCGCAAGGACATGTACCTCCTCGCGCCCGACCCGCAGCTCGTGGTCGGGATCGGCATCCAAGCGTGCGAGGGACTCCATCACGCTCATCAGCTCACGCGCGCCGATGGCAGCTCCCTCGACGTCGTCCACCGAGACGTCTCGGGCCAGAACCTGTTCGTGACCACGTCGGGGATCGTGAAGGTGCTCGATTTCGGGATCGCGAAGATCCAGGACGCCTCCAATCGCACCACGACCGGCGCAGTCAAGGGCACCTACGCGTACATGGCGCCGGAGCAGCTCCGCGGGCAGACGATCGACTGCCGCGCCGACGTGTTCGCGATGGGCACCATCATGTGGGAGACGTTGGCGCAGCGGCACCTGTTCAAGCGCGATACCGACTTCCTGACGTTCCAGGCGATCACTACCGATCCGATCCCGGATGTGCGGACCGTGCGCCCCGACACCCCGGCAGCGCTAAGCGACGCGATCAACCGTGCCCTGGCGCGGGACCAGGACGACCGGTTCCCTTCGGCGCGCGCGTTCGGCGAAGCGATGACCCGAGCGGTTGCGCACCTCGGCGGGCCCGCCGGGCCGGCCGTGATCAGTGAAGAGATCGCGCGTGCGTTCACCGCGAAGCTTCGCGAGCAGCGCGCGCTCGTCCGGATCGCCCGCGAGGGGGGCGCGCTCGATCTCCACGAAGACCAGGGCCCCTCGCTCGGCCACGGCACGGAGGGCGTGACCACGCCGGCCCCGGACCAGAGCGCGTCCGAACCGGGCGCGCACACCGAGATCCTGATTCCCCGCGGTCCCCGGTCCGAGACGCTCTCGGTCGCGCCGTTGCCGCCCGAGCTCCCGATCGCACCTCGCACGTCGCGGCGTCGCTGGACCGTCATCGTGCTGACCGCCATCGTGTCTGGGCTTCTGGTCGGAACCGTGGTGTACGTTGGATCGCGGAGCTCTGCACCTACCCGGGCGGAACCGCCGGGGAAGTCGATCTCCGCATCGGCGATCGATGCGCAGATCGCCGACGCGACCGTGGCAGCGGTGGCCGACGCGGCTCCGGTGACGGTCGTGATCGCCGATGCGGCGCCGAGCCGCGACGCCGCTGCGATCGTCGCGCTCGCAGACGCCGCCCTTCCCGACGCCGCCATCCCGGTCGCGAGCAGCACGCCAGGTCCGCGGCCGACGCCTCGCCCGCGGCCGCCCGACAAGATCCCACTCGGGCCGGGGCCGATCGCGCAGGCCGCGGCGAAGGGGTTCCTGACGATCGACTCGACACCCGTCTACGCGTTGATCGTCATCGATGGAAAACCGTATGGCGAGACCCCCTTGTTCAACATCGAGCTCGCACCGGGGAAACACACGCTCAGGGCCATCTCTCCGTCCAAGGTGACCCGCAGCATGACGCTGACGATCGAGTCGGGGAAGGTCGCGGTCCGTCGGCTCGAATGGTAACGTGCTTGTATGGGTCCACGCGGGCGACGGGGTCGCTGCCAGGCCGGGGTTCGATCGGCCGTCGCCGTGATTCTGACGCTCGCGCTTACCCGTCACGTCCAGGCTGACGGCGATCTGCTGGCGAAGGCGCGCGCCTCGATCGAGTCGCTCGACTACATGGCCGCGCGCACCACGCTCGCCGAAGCGCTCGCCACCGGGACCAACGGGCCTGACGAGCTCACCGAGATCTACCTGCTGACAGGGGTCGTGTCGGGTGCGCTCGGGGATTCCCCCGCCTCGGCCCAGGCGTTCCAGAAGCTGCTCGCGCTGTCGCCCAAGGCGAGCCTCGTCGCGGGGACCTCGCCGCGCGTGACCCGGCCGTTCGCGGAGGCGACCGCGTTCTACAGGACTCACGCTCCGCTCAAGGTCTCGGTCCAGAGCGCGATCTCGCCACCGATGGTCACGCTGGTGGTCGAGAGTGATCCGATGGCGATGATCACCGGCGCGCGTGTCGTCGTGATCGCGGACGGCAAACCCGAGCAGACGCTCGACGCCAAGGGGACCGCGCGGATCGCCATCGCGCTCCCCGACGCCAAGCGGCTCGAGCTGAGGGTCATCGCCCTCGACGAGCACGGCAATCGCCTGGTGGAGCTCGGCGCGCCGAATCAGATCGTGATCGTCACGCCCGACAAGCCGGTGCTCCCGCCCGTGATCCCGGTCGTCGTGAAGCCTCTGCCGCCCCCCGCCGCGCGGCCGCTCTATGCGCAATGGTGGCTGTGGGGTGGGGTCTCGGCCGCCGCCGCGGTCACGGGGACGCTGTTCGGGCTCGGCGCGCGCTCCGCGGGCAACGACCTCGAGGCGCTCAACGCGGCGAGCATGGCGCACGATTTCGGAGAGGCCCAGGACGTACTCGCGCGAGCGCGTCGCAACGCCCTGCTCGCGAACATCACGTTCGGCGCGGCCGGTGCGACCGCGGTCGCGGCGGTGATCCTGTTCGTCACGCGACCCGACGCTCGATCGCGCGAGCGATCGATCACCGTCGTGCCCACGCCGATCCGCGGCGGCACGGCCATCACGCTCGAGGTGCCCTTCTGATGCGCACGATCCTGCTCGGCTCGCTCGTCGCCCTCGTGGCCGGCTGCTCGGTCAAGGCCGACTTCACCGGGACGCTCTATCACTGCGCACCGGACGGCGCCTGTCCCTCCGACTACGTCTGCCTCAAGACCTACTGCGTCCCCGAGGGCCCGCCCGATGACGGGGGGATCGATGGCCCCGTCGACGGCGGCACCGCGACCTGTGCGAGGGACGTGACGGTCGGCATCGAGCACAGCTGCGCGCTGCGGACCGACGGCAGCGTGTGGTGCTGGGGCCGCAACGACTTCGGTCAGCTCGGCGACTCGACGGTGATCGATCGGATGACTCCGACCAAGGCGGTGATCGACAGCGTCAAGAGCCTGGCCGCCGGTCAGCTCCACACGTGCGCGCTCAAGATGGACGGCACCGTGTGGTGCTGGGGCCGCAACGCCAACGGCCAGCTCGGCGACGGCAGCGTCGGTGACAGTCGCTCGCCGGTGCAGGCGGTCGGGCTCACGGGCGTGCTGGCGATCTCCGCCGCCGATCGCCACAGCTGCGCGATCCGCAGCGACCGGTCCGTCGCGTGCTGGGGTGCGAACGCGAGCGGCGAGCTCGGCAACGGGACCAGCCAGCAGTCGCCGAGCCCCACGCCGACGAGCACCGTCGCCAACGTCCAATCGTTATCGGCGGGCGGATCGAGCACGTGCGCAGTCCAGATGGACGGCAGCACGTTCTGCTGGGGGCTCAACGACAACGGACAGCTCGGCATCAACAACCTGATCGCACAGAACCTCCCGATGCAGGTGACGGGCTTGACCGGCGCCGCGGGCGTCGCGGTGGGCGAGCGCTTCGCGTGTGCGTACACGACCGCGGGAGCCGTGAAGTGCTGGGGCTACAACGCCTTCGGTCAGCACGGCAACGGGACCTCGACCAGCTCGCTGGTCCCGGTGAGCACGGTCCTGCCGACGATGGCCGTCAGCATCAGCGTTGGCACCCGCAACACCTGCATCCGTGACGTCGCGAATCGCCTGTGGTGCTGGGGCAACAACACCAGCGCCCAGCTCGGCGACGGGACGGTCAACAACGCGTTGACGCCGATCCTGAGCTTCCCGCGGGTCACGGTCTCGAGCGCGAACGCGGGGCACATGTGCATCCTCCAGGACGGCGCGATCCTGTGCGTCGGCGACAACGGACGCGGCCAGCTCGGTGATGGCCAGCGGGTGACGCAGCCGCTGCCGGTCGCCAGCCCGATGCTGACGGGGCTCGTCGGGATCGATTCGGGCGGCGCGCACAGCTGCGGCATCGCCGCCGATACCGGCGTCCAGTGCTGGGGCCAGAATGACGACGGCGAGCTCGGCGACGGCACGCGGATCAACCGGAACCTGCCGACGCCGGTGGTCGGCGTCACGGGGAGCACCAAGCTCGCCAGCGGCGCGGACTTCAGCTGCTCCCTCGGCGCCGGTGGGGCGGTCTCGTGCTGGGGGCAGAACGGCGGTGGCCAGCTCGGCGACGGGACGCGCACCACGCGCTCGATCGCGGCACCGGTCGCCGGGCTCACCGGGACACCCAGCGAGATCGCGGCCGGGAGCCGACACGCGTGCGTGTTGACCGGCGGGGTCGTGTGGTGCTGGGGGCAGGGGACGCAGGGTCAACTCGGCAACGGGGCCAGCGTGGACTCCTTGGTGCCGGTCATGCCGACGGGCCTGCCGCCCGGCATCCTCCAGGTCGCGGCCGGCGATCAGCACACGTGCGCGCTCCGGGCGGACGGCATGATCAGCTGCTGGGGCTACAACGTCGAGGGCGAGCTCGGGAACGGGACCATCGTGTCGAGCAACCTCCCGGTGACCGTCTCGAACCTGACCAGCGTCGCCGAGATCGCCACGCTCGGCCAGTTCAGCTGCGCGCGGCGCAGCACCGACAACACGGTATGGTGCTGGGGCTACAACCTCAACGGTCGGCTCGGCAACGGCAACGCGGTGAACCAGAGCCTCCCGGTCCAGGTCGTGAACCTGACCAGCGCGACCAGCCTCGTGCTGGGGTACGAGCACAGCTGTGCCGTTCGGACCGACAACACGCTGTGGTGCTGGGGCGCCGGGACCTTCGGTCAGCTCGGTGACGGGACCTACGCGGAGCGGGCGACCGCCGGGCAGGCCACGATCAGCGGCGTCGTGAGCGCGAACATGGGCAACACGTTTGGTTGTGCGACGAAGACCGACGGCTCGGTGATGTGCTGGGGCAACGATCGGTCCGGCGAGCTCGGCGATGGCGTGACCAATCCGCGGACCCCGCGGACCGTCGCGCTGGCGTGCCCGTAGCCCGTCCTGTGAAGGATCGCCATCTACCTTGGCGTTGGTACGATCAGCGTGCGACGCCCGGCGCTCACGGCGGCGCAACGCGGTACCGCAGCTCGACGAAGTCGACCGTGGGCTCGTCGACACCGTTCGAGGTCAGCACGACGCGGAGCTGGGAGTAGCGGGCGGCGGTCACGCTGGGCTGCGCGCCCGGCGCGTGCGGGCCCGACCACGGCGCGGCGTCGCATGCGATGACCGTCGCACACGAGCGGACGTAGAGCTCCGCGGTCGAGCCGGGCGGCAACGCGAGCCCGGCGTCGATCGCCTCGATCTCCGTGACCTGGCCGTCGAGCTCGAGGTCCTTGACCGTCGAGATCCACTCCGACCGCTCGGCGATCTGACCGGGGCCGCCCTGGGTGAACACGGTCAGCGTCCAGCTCTGCAGGGTGCCAGTCATCCCGCCGCTCTCGTCGTCGACGTGCAGCGTCCACGCGCCGGCGAGCGGGCCGCCGTCGAAGGTGGTCGGCGAGTGCCAGCGATTTCCGTTGGTGGTGCTGTTGCGCAGCACCGCGGTCTTGCCGTCGTGGATCAGGTCGACGTCGACCTCGCCGATCATGCCGTGCGCGATCTGGTAGCTCACCCGGACATCGGTGACGATCTCGGCGCCGAGCACCTCGGGCGTGACCACTCGATCCACCCCGGCGGTCGTGTTGTTGGGGATCGCGGCCTGCGCCGGATCGAAGTACGTGACGAACGCGTTGCGCCGCGGCATCACCGGACGCAGCAGGGCGACCGGGATCTGGCCGCCGATCGCGCCCCCTGTCGGCGCCTGCGTCACGGTCATCGCGATCGCCTCGCCACCGCCGGTCTCGCTGAAGTCGATCACGAGATCGTTCCAGCCCGATCGCAGCGCGGCGGTGACGTCCGTGGCCACGGCGCCGCCGGTATCCTCCAACCGGTCAGGCGACGCCTGGTCGGCGAGGAACACGCGATTGCCGTCGTCGCTGATCGTCGTGAGCCGGTGGTCGCCCGCAGTCGTGGCGCGCAGCTGGCCGAACCAGCGCTGCGACAGGTCGTCGGCATTGGTCAACCCGGGAGCGAGCGGCTGGTCGATCTGATCGGCGAGGAGCGGCCTGGTGTACAAGCTGGCGGTCGCCGGTCCCGTCGCCAGCCGGTCATCCCATGCGACGACGAACGCGCCGCGCAGCTGGTCGACCCGGCCGCGCAGCTGGCCCCTCGTGATCGGCGCGAGCACGCCACCCGTAGGAGTCGCGGTCCGGATCCGCATACCTGAACCCCCACCGTTGGTCTGCACGACCGCGGCGCGGAACGGGAACCAGCCCCCGGCCCCCGCGTCGAACGTCCCGACCTGCGGGTTCGGGAATTCGGCCTTCACGACGTCGACGAACGCCCGGGTGTTAGCCGGCGCGATCTGCAACGCGGCAAGGTCGTCGCCCGCCAGCTCGATGTCGCTGACGCCCGCCTTCAGCGCGACCTCACCCTCGATCCAGTACGTCCAGTCGTCGTTGGCCGTGACACCGACACCGACCGGCGCGTTGCCGCTCGAGGCCAGATCGGTCCCGCCAAACGACACCCCCGCGATCGTCGCGGTGTCGATCGCCGGCCAATCGACGCCACTGCCGAAGCTGCCATGCCCGGTGTTCGAGCCGCGTGCGATCACCGCGCCGCGGACGTACGCAGCGGGCGTCAGGGTCGCGCGGGCAGGATCAGCCGGGACCGCGACGTCCGGATCGACGGTGATGTCGATCAACGAGATCGCGTCGGCCAGCTCGGCGTCGGTGTCGAGCCGGAGCCGGCACTGGTTGGCGTTGCACACCACCGGCGGTGGGGAGTCGGGCCGGGTGGCATCGCCAGCGTCCCCGGTCGCGCCGAGCCGGAAGCCGCAGGCCGCAACGCCGCACGCCGCGACGACTGCTAGGCCCCGAGCGATGATGCCCATCCGTTGATTCTACCGCGGGGTCGACGTCGATGGGCCCCCGATCCTCGGAGGCCATGGGTACGGCGGGGCCTCGACAACCGAACGATCGACGAGCGTCGACTCGTGTCGTCGCGGCCTGATCACGCGATGTTGCCGGACGAAGGTTGCGGAAGAGGAAAGCATCCCTCGTCCCGCCAGCTCACTCGACGTGGGATGCTCGCGTTTGTGTGGCTGTGTTGCCGATGCAGTAGCGAGGTGATGGAGGAAGACGTCGGGTGCTCGGCATGTCCGTATCCGATCGAGGTCGCCGCCATCGAGCGCATCGCGCGCAGGCATCGGTTGAACGAGAACGTCGACGGTCGCGATCCGAAGCGCGTCGTTGCCGCGCAGGTCATCGGCGCGCGGTCGTGCGATATGGGAAAGCGAAGCGCCTACCGAGTCGAGCTCGCGCACGCGGACGGCGCGAAGTTCGGCTACGACAGCGACGGATACCCCAAGCGTGAGCTGCTCGGCGCGATCGTGGTCGCCACGCTGGTGGGGGACCGGATCCACGACTGGACCATCGAGGAGGAATTTCATCCTCCCGCGCACGACATCGCGCCGGACTTCACGCGTGGCCCAAGCCAGGTGCCCGCGAGTGTCGCGTGGCCTGTGCCGAGTGTGCCCGGCGTTCCCGATGGGTACCTGCCGCGAAGGACGCCCACCGGGCAGCTCGTGGGAGAGCCGATCGATCCGCTACGCGACCGCGTGCGAAGCGCGGCGACCCATGCCCGGCTCGCCGAGACCTTGGCGCAGCCGGTGCCGCGCACGCTCGACATCCACTGGCGCATCGTCCTCGTTCTCGCGATCGGCGCGCTCGGTGCGGTCGGTTGCTGGATCTACCTCGCCGTGGATCCACCCCCCGCTGAGAACCTGACGGCGCTCGTGATCGTGGCGAGCTGTCTATCCGTGCTGTTCGGCGGCCTCCTCGTGGTGCCGACGATCGTCCGGCTGTGGAGGCGGTGGCACGCGCCGATCACGCGCGCGGTCGCCGGGGTCGTCGACGTGCGCCGAACCGAGGACAGCTCGCACCGCGGCATCCGACGCGCCGCCCTCGCGTTCGCGGATGACACCATCCGCGACTACGAGCTGTTACCCCGAGCCGCGCGGGCCGCGACGCCCGGCACCGTCGGCGTCGCGTGCTTTCGCCAGCACCACGTGATGGCGTTCCTACCACTCGACGGTGCGTGACGGATTCGGGTTCTCGACAGACGGCGACAGACGGGGTCAGACAGTCTCTTCAGCGGCGGCGCTTGGTGCGAACGGATCGCTTGGCCTTCTTGGACCGCGATTCGGCGCTCTTCTTCTTGGCAACGCTGCGCGATGCGGTCCTCTGGGTTGCAGTCGCCTTGGCGTCGCGTTGCACTGGGGCCGCTTTGGCCGGGGGGCGAGAGCCCGCCGGCTCGAGATACTCGCTCCAGTCCATCTTGCCGCCCGCGCCCGCATTGCGTCCGAGCCCGAGGCCAACCAGCAGGACGAGGACGGGCAACCAGGTGGAGGCGCGCATCTGCTCACTGGGAGCACGGTTCGTACCAAGCCACCGATCGGGCAACGCAATGAAATCTCGTCGGCGAACCGACATTCGGGATGAAGGCGGAGACACCCGGCCGCCCAGCCGGGGCGGCAACCCTCAGCGTGCGATCACCGCACAGGTTCCCTGCTCCAACGTCCCGGGATCCAAACGCTACGTTGTCGGCCCGCTCGCGCTTGGCTGGAACCGGCGCATGATCTCGTCTCGCGGGGCGCCGGCCTCGTCGAACACCTTCTTCGCGACGTAGATCGGGACGTGGTTTCCGATCGCGAGCGCGAGAGCGTCTGACGGCCGTGCGTCGATCCTGATCACCCGTCCTTCGGTGCGAACGAAGATCGAGCCGACGTAGACGCCGTCGCGTAGCTCGTCGACCTGCACCTTGACGAGGGCGCCATGCAGCTTGTTCATCACCGTGTCGAGGAGATCGTGGGTGAGCGGCCGCGGCGGTGCCGCGCTGCGCATTCGCAGCACGATCGATGTTGCCTCGGTTCCACCGACGAAGATCGGGAGCACGGCCAGCGTGGTCTCGTCGAGCAGCAGCACCACTGCGCCTTCGGGGAGCCCGACGACCTGCATCACGTGTGCGTCGACATAGTCGCTCGGGATCCCCGTCGCTTCGGACGGCTCGACGGGCGCTCGAGTAACCGGAGCGGTCGGCGTCGACGGCTTCACCACCGGACCACCGCACGCCGCGAGGGCCGCCAAGACAAGGAGCAAGCGCATGCAGTGCACTATAGCCACCCGGGCAAGGCGAACCTGTCATCCAGGCGCCCCGAGTCAGGGCGCGGCGCGGCTCGTCGGCGACACCGAGGTAGGCCTGCAGGCGCTGGTGAACCGGCGCGCGTGACCCAGGATTCACGGCGTGACGGACTCGACCGCGAGCTCGGCGAACTGCCTTCGAAGTGGGCATGGGGAGGCAGGTCGACAGCGAGGCCGCCGAGCGTCGTGCGTCGTGCCGTGGAGTCACTGCCGGGGTCATAGTGGAACGTGACCGTCGAGGTCCCCGTCACCGTGATCTCGCCGCGGGCATGAAACACAGCGGTGCTACTCGGCAGCCGAGAACGTCACGACCACCCTGCCCAGATCGCGGTTCTCGCCGGGTCGTGCTCGCAAGGGCACGCCGGAGAACTCCCCCGAGGGACTGGAGATCACCAGCGCCTTGGAGTCCGGATGAACCCGGCGCAGCTCGAATCGACCATCACGATCCGTGGTCGCGTTGGTCGTGGCGAGGATGTCCTCCACGGATGGCGGCTTGCCATCGCGCACGCGAACCGGCGCGACGACGTGACCAGCCAGTGGGCGATCGTCGGCTCCCACCAGCGTTCCCCGAACCACGATCCATTCCCGAAGCTCGAGCTCGATGGTCCGCGTTGCGCCCGCTTCGAGCACCACCTCGGCGGCTGCGGTTCCGCCGTTCGCGAGGATCTCGATGGTGTGGCGACCAGCCGTCAGGTTGCCGACGGTGATGGTGCCATCCGCGCTCCGCGACCGCAGTGAACGCTGCGCCACGCCACGCACCCGCAGCTCGAACTCGACCGCGGGCTGTCGCCCCTGGCGAACGAGTACCTCGAGCGAGGCATCGCCGCGGAGCTCGATCCTATGGTTCGTCTCCGGCGCAGCTGATTCGAGTCGGCCGCGCCCGTGGACAGGGTGATAGGCGGTGACCACGAACTCGCCATCGTGGAGGCCCGTCGCCGCGAACCGGCCATCGGCGTCGGTCAGCATCGGGGCGGTGCGGAATTCGTCGCTCTCGAGCTGAACCCAGGCGTCGGCAACCCCGCCTCCTTGCTTGTCGACGACCATCCCGCGGACCGTGCGTTCGCATGCGGTGACGATGAGCCTGAGGTCAGCCGGCTTGTCCGTGAGGTTGAACGTGGTGGCGGATTGGCCGGCCTCCCCGTCCACGACGATCGTGCGGTGGCATCGAGGGTCGACGATCGACAGGCTGTGGGTGCCCGGCGGGAACCCGCGAATCGAAAACCCACCGGCGGCGTCGGTGATCGTCTCGTGCGCGTGATCCGGATAGTAGCGGTCGGACGACACCTGGAGTGCGACGCCCGCGGCCGGCTTGCCGCGGTGATCCACGATCGTTCCACGCAGCGTGGGCGTATCGCCAAGAGCGATCGTGACGGGCTCGTCCCGCCCGACCACCACCGCCGCCTCGCCTCGCGTACCGTCATCGGCAACGGCGACGAGCGTGTACGCACCACCCGGAGCGCTCGCGATCTCGAAGCTGCCATCCGCGCTGGTTCGCGTCGTCGCGGCTCCCAGGTTGACGATGTCCGAGATGTCTCCGCCGAGCGCCAGGGTGGCCAGTTCGGGTCCCCCTGACCGCGCCAGCCTGATCGTGGCGAGCCGCGCCGGCATCACGCGTCCTTTGACGACATGGCCGTTCTTGACGACCAGCTCGAGATCGCTCAGGTCTCGATCGCCGACCTCGACGCCGTTTCGGCGCACCAGCAACGGCCGGCCGAACGCCTGGGCGAGAGCGCCGTACGACCCGCGGGCCACCCCGTGGATCACGAACCGGCCGTCGGCGGCGGTCGGAACCTGCGCGACGTACCCGACGCCCTCGGTCGAATGGAGTAGCGCGGCCGTGACGTCGGCCACCGCGCGGCCATCCTCGTCAACGACGCGGCCGGACACGTTGGCACCGCGATCGAGCCAGACCTCGATCCCGGTCTGGGTCTGCCCGATGTCCACCTCCACGATGCTCGGAGTCAGGGTGACCTGGTGGGCGGAACGGGCGCGCAGTGCGAAGCTGCCAGCGGCCAGGTGTTCGAACCTGAACCGGCCGTCATGGTCGGTCAAGGCGCCAAGATCCGGCTGCGCGTCGACGAACACGTTCGCACCCGCGACGGGGCGGCCATCTCGACGGTCGAGCACGACGCCCTCGATGATCGAGGCCGGGACGAGCTGAAGGTCCCGTTGGATCTCCGAGCTCGCGACCAACAGATGGACTTCTGCCGGCGCATACGCCGCGTGTTGAGCGCGGAGATCGTACTCCCCGGCCGTGAGCCAGAGCTCGTAGCTGCCATCGTTACCGGTGATCGCAGCCTTGCGCTTTCCGGTCGGGATCTCGGCAGGTGCTGTTTCGGCGGTGACGATGGCCTCGGCCACCGGGCCGCCCTTGATATCGGTGATGGTGCCGCGAACGCGGACGCCGCCGCGGATCAGGCGCAGCTCGAGTCCCTTGACGTCACCGGTCCGGATCTCGATCGCCTCGGGCTTGTTCGACGTGTAGCCCGGGAGAGTGGCATCGACGTAGAAGTGTCCGGCGGACAGCGCGAGCTCGAAGCGACCCGCCTCGTCCGTGACAACGACCATGGGGGGAGCTTGTTGCTCGAGGATGGTGGTGGCCAGGGTTCCGCCGCTCGCACGGCTGACCAGAACCGACGCCCTGGGGAGCGGCGAAGAGGTGCGGTCGTCGATCACGACCCCGGAGAGTCGCTGCCTTCGCGCGGACGGTGGGTTCGCTTCGTCCACGGGCGCCGCTACCGAGTGCGCTGCCGAACCGGACGTGGACCCGCTGGCGGCGTCGGCCTCGGAACCGCGCAGCACGCGATACCCGAGCAGTGAAACGAAGCACGCAACGACCGCAGCGACGATGACGAGGATCTTCTTCACGGCGACTCCGGTCGTGGCAAGGGTTGTGATGGCGCCCGTCGTCATGGTCGTCTGCGCGGCCGCGGACCGCGCCCCGACCGCCGCGATGACAGCCACCGCCAGCGTCGCCGGGACTCGACATGCGCTCGCGAGCTCGGTGAACCGCTGCGCCCGTTCGCGAAGCATCTCGCGTCCCCGCGACAGCAGCTTCTTCACGTTGGGCTCGCTCAGCTTCAGACATTGCGCGATCTGGGACACCGACTGCTCGGCTGCGTAGTGCAGCACCATCGGTGCGCGATAGCGGTCGGGCACGCGGCCCAGCAGCTGGGACAGCGCTTGGTCGGCTTGCCGCTCCATCAACTGACGGAGCGGAGTGGCATCCGACTCGAGCTCGTTGACCACCTCTGGATCGTCGGTCACCTCGCGCGATCGATCACGGAGCAGCGTGCGCGCGACGTTGCGCGCGATGCCGCAGAGCCACGGCGCGACTCGGTCCGGATCGCGCAGGCGATCGAGGCTTGCCCAGGCGCGCAGGAACGCCTCCTGCGCGGCGTCCTCCGCGAGCGCGCGGTCGCCCACGACCGACAGGGCCACTGCGAATGCGGCATTCTGATACCGGCGCACCAGCTCCGCGAACGCGACCACGTCCCGCGCATCGCGCGCGGCCGCAACCAGGGTCGCATCGGGCGGGGACGTTTCGGCCATCATCGGGAAGTACCAACCAGCGTCTCCGTGGTGACAAAAAAGACCGCGCGATTCGTCCTCGGACCGAACTAACGGGAATCACTGTGATTCGACGCGTCGTTGGGTGACCCCGCACGTCCCGACGCGAATCACGGCCGGCGGTCGATCACGTCCACCGAGAGAAACGTGACCTCGGCGTAGAACGAATACAACCCGACGTGGGCGGACGGGATGACGGACTCCTCGCGCGGGCTGATCAGGTTCGAAGCACCACTTGCGCGTCGCCCCTTGCACAACGGCGGTCCGCTCGGGAGCGAGTCTCCCGAGCTCGCCTGGAGCGTGACCTGCAGTGGCAGCGTGTATGGTGCAAACGTCACCTGGTTGCCAACGGGAACCGAGGTTCGCGCGTCCCAGACCTCGAGGCCATCACCGGCGGCTGACCGATGGACCTCGTAGCAGATCACGCCTGGGGGACTGGAGCCCGCCACACCGATGTCGGTGACCAAGTAGACCCCGAACCCGTAGTTCGTATTGCCTTGCGTGACCTCGTCGAGTGTCGCGATCACGGTCGGCTCTGCCAGTTCCCCGGTCGACAGCAACACCGCCAGCTGGTTCCCGGACACCGAGTCGACGCGAACCTGATCGGCTCCCTGGATCCAGCTTCCCGTGCGAACCGACCAGTCGTTGAAGTCGCGGAGACTCGAGAAGTAGGCACGGCGATCGATCGGGAGTGCCGGGTGTGGATCACACGCGTCGCCCACGTCGTCGCCATCCCTGTCGGCCTGATCGTCGAACAACCCCGGGCAAACGTCGATCGCATCATCTGTTCCATCGGAGTCCTCGTCGTGATCGGCGAGCGCGACGGCGTCGCCCGGCCGGACGTTCAGCCCGAACACCGAATCGCATCCGGCTGCGAGGATCGCCAGCATTGCCGCGCGCATCCCGCGATGGTAGCCCAGACAGCCCCCTGGCCCGACCGGGCCGCCGCGGCCCAGATTCCTCGTAGAGCCGGAGGGCTCCGGTGGCATCAGGATCGACTTGCCGATTGTCGATCCGGTCACCATGGTGTGGTGCGTCGTGAAAGGCACCGTTCGTCCACCCGCGGTCGCGGGTAGTTTCTATCCCTCGGAGCGAGGCGAGCTCGTCCGCGTCGTCGACGCGCTGCTCGCGTCCGCGCCGCAGGTCGTGGGCCCGTGCCCCAAGGTCCTGATCGTGCCGCATGCGGGCTACGTCTACTCCGGCCCGATCGCGGCGTCCGCGTTCGCGCGGATCGCTCCCCATGCGGACAGGATCGAGCGGGTCGTGCTCGTCGGCCCCGCCCACCGCGTGGCGGTCGACGGCCTGGCCTGGCCGGGCGCAGCGTGGCTCGCGACCCCGCTCGGCGAGCTCGAGGTCGATGTCGCCGCGATCTCCAGCGTGCCCGAGCTCGGTGCGAGCGTCGCGGCGCATGCGCGCGAACACTCGCTCGAGGTCGAGCTGCCGTTCCTGCAGCGGGTCGCGCCCCGCGCGAAGCTCGTCCCACTCGTCGTCGGGCGCGCGGGGCCCGAGGAGGTGGGCCGCGTGCTCGACGCGCTGTGGGGCGGCCCCGAGACCCTGATCGTGATCAGCTCCGATCTGTCCCACTACGAACCGTACCGGGTCGGCCGCGAGCACGACGAGCGCACCGTCGCGCGGATCCTCGACGGCGACCTCGGCCTCGCCGGTGCAGATGCATGCGGAGCCGCCGCGCTCAACGGCCTGGCGTGGGTCGCGCGCACGAAGCGGCTGCGTCTCGAGCTGATCGATCTCCGCAGCTCGGGCGACACCGCCGGGCAGCGCGACGAGGTGGTCGGGTACGGCGCGTTCGTCGGGCACGAGGTGCGGGCATGAGCCACGCGGACGGTCGCGAGCGAGGGCGCGCCCTGGTCCAGTGGGCGCGCGCGCGGGTGCGCGAGGCGCACGGCGGCCCGACCGCGACGCCACCGAGCGCACCGTGGTGCACGGAGCTCGGGGCGACGTTCGTCTCGCTGCGCTGGCGCAGCGGCAAGCTCCAGGGCTGCATCGGATCGCTCCGGCCGGTGCGTTCGATCGTCGGCGACGTCGCCCACAACGCGATCGCCGCCGCCACGCGCGACGCTCGCGGAGCGACGCTCGCCCTCGCGGACGTCGACGAGCTCGACGTCGAGGTGTCGATCCTGTCGGCGCTGGAGCCGATCACCGCCGCGAGCGAAGCGGCGATCCGCGCCGCGATCCGGGTCGGCCACGACGGCCTCGTTCTCGAGCACGCGGAGCGGCGCGCGACCTTGCTCCCCACGATGTGGGAACGCCTGGTCGATCTCGACACGTTCCTGGTGGCGCTCAAGCGCAAGGCCGGCCTGCCCGGCGACTTCTGGAGCGACGACGTGCGGGTGTCGCGCTACTCGACCGAGCACCACGTCGACCACGCCCCCACCACGGGAGGTACCCGATGACTCACCCCGCTCGCTGGTGGCACATGGCCGACGATGGCCGCGTCCAGTGCGATCTGTGCCCGCGCGACTGCCAGCTCCGCGACGGCCAGCGCGGGATGTGCTTCGTGCGTCAGCGCGAGGGCGACGGCATGGTGCTCACCACCTACGGCAAGTCGAGCGGGTTCGCGCTCGACCCGATCGAGAAGAAGCCGCTCAACCACTTCTACCCGGGCAGCTCGGTGCTGTCGTTCGGCACCGCGGGCTGCAACCTGGCGTGCAAGTTCTGCCAGAACTGGGACATCTCGAAGTCGCGCGAGATGGACCGGCTCACCGACCAGGCCTCCCCGGAGGCGATCGCGCGCGCCGCCGTCGACGCGGGCGCGACGAGCGTGGCGTTCACCTACAACGATCCGACGATCTTCGCGGAGTATGCGATGGACGTCGCCGACGCCTGCCACGCGGTCGGCCTCAAGACCGTCGCGGTCACGGCGGGCTACATCCACGCCGAGCCACGCCGCGCCTTCTACGCCAAGCTCGACGCCGCGAACGTCGATCTCAAGGCGTTCACCGACGACTTCTACTTCAAGCAGACCGGCGCTCACCTCGAGCCGGTCAAGGACACGCTCCGCTACCTCGTCCACGAGACCTCCGTCTGGACCGAGATCACGACGCTGCTCATCCCGGGGCTCAACGACTCCGATGCGGAGCTCGCGGAGCTGTCGGCGTGGGTCGCCGGGGAGCTCGGCGTGGAGGTCCCGCTGCACTTCAGCGCGTTCCACCCCGACTTCAAGATGACCGACCGGCCGCCGACCCCGCCGGAGACGCTGCGTCGCGCGCGAGCGATCGCACGCGAGCACGGGCTCCGCTACGTCTACACCGGCAACGTCCACGATCTGCAAGGCGACACCACGAGCTGCCCGTCGTGCGGCACCGCGGTCATCGAGCGCGACTGGTACCAGATCCTGTCCGCGAACCTCGACCACGGAGCGTGCGGGACATGCGGCACGCAGATCGCCGGCCGGTTCGGCGACAGCGTCGGCCACTTCGGTCGGCGCCGGATGCGAGTCGTGATCGGGTAACTGACTAGACCCGCGTCGGGGCGACGGGCGCGAGGGTCAGTTCGAGTAGTTGCTGCACTTGCCGCTGCTGCACGTGCCGCCGTTGCAGTCGGAGCTCGAGCTGCAGCTACCGCACTTGCCGCTCGAGCACTTGCCGATGCTGCAGTCGGAGCTCGAGCTGCAGCTACCACACTTGCCGCCCGAGCACTTGCCGTTACCGTTGCAGTCGGAGCTGCTGCTGCAGCCGCCGCACTTGCCACCCGAGCACGTGCCGGTCTTGCAGTCCGAGCTCGAGCTGCAGCTACCGCACTTGCCGCCGGAGCACTTGCCGTGGCCGTTGCAGTCCGAGCTCGAGCTGCAGTTGCCGCACTTGCCACCCGAGCACGTGCCGAAGCCCGCGCAGTCCGAGCTCGAGCTGCACGCCGTCTCGCGCTGCGGCGCGAGGAGCTCGTCGAGCGAGAACGAGGGATCGAGCTCGACCCGATCGGCCGCGAACGCCGGGACCGCGACGGGGGTGACCGCCGGCTTGGGATCGCCGCCACACGCCGCGAGGAGTCCGACCACGAGAAGGAGGAGCTTCATGGGAGGGTCATATCATCAACCCACGACGGGATCGTGACAGACTGACCGCGAGCATCATGCAGTCCTCGCCGCCGACGACGCCGCGCAGGAACCTCCTCCTCCCGCAGCAGGAGCGGTGGCCGCTCGACCTCGACAAGCCGGTGATCGAGCTCGTCGACGTCTCGCTGTCGTTCGGCCCCAAGCAGGTCCTCAGCGGCCTCAACCTCGCGATCGTCCCCGGCAAGACGACGGTGATCGTCGGGCGCAGCGGCTCCGGGAAGTCGGTCCTGCTCAAGTTGATGATGGGACTGCTCCGGCCGACCAGCGGCCGGGTGATGCTGTTCGGCCGCGATCTCTCGACCGTGTCGCCCGTCGAGGTGCTCGAGCTCCGCAAGCGGATGGGGATGCTGTTCCAGAACTACGCGCTGTTCGACGCCCTCACCGTCGACGAGAACGTCGGGTTCCCGCTCATCGAGAACTCTCGCCTCGGCAAGCGTGACATCACGGAGCTCTCCCACAACTTGATCCAGCTCCTCGGCCTGGGCGGCAGCGAGCGGCTGCTGCCGGCCGAGCTCTCGGGTGGCATGCGCAAGCGCGTCAGCCTGGCGCGCGCGCTGATCGCCAACCCCGAGGTCGTGCTGTTCGACGAGCCGACCACCGGCCTCGATCCGATCATGATCGAGAAGGTCGACGAGATGATCGCCCTCGCCAAGGAGCAGTACCAGATCACGTCGGCGATCATCAGCCACGACATGGCCAGCACCAAGCGCCTGGCCGACCGGGTCGGGTTCCTCCACGAGGGCAAGATCATCTTCTACGGCACGTACGGCGAGCTCGTCCGCTGCAAGCTGCCGCCGGTCCATGCCTTCGTCGAGGGGGCGCAGACCTCACGCCTCGCGCGGGAGGGCGAGGTCTCGACCGCACCGAGCGAGGCGCCCGCCCCGATCGTCGAACCGCCGATCGTCGAGCTGGTCGCGGTGCACAAGCGGTTCGGCGACAAGCAGGTGCTCAAGGGCATCGATCTCCCGATCTATCCGCGGCGGACCACCGTCCTGATCGGGGCCAGCGGCTCCGGCAAGTCGGTGATCATCAAGCACGTCATGGGCCTGCTCAAACCCACGAGCGGCGAGATCCGCGTGCTCGGCAAGAACATCGTGCCGATGAACGACCTGCAGCTCAACGAGATGCGCATGCACTTCGGGCTGGTGTTCCAGCACGCGGCGCTCCTCGACTGGCTCTCGGTCCAGGATAACGTCGCGTTCCCGCTCAAGGAGCGCAAGGTCCCGTCCGCCGACGTCCGCGCGCGGGTCACCGAGATCCTCGAGCGGCTCCACATCACCGACATCCGGACTCGCATGCCGGGCGAGATCTCCGAGGGCCAGAAGAAGCGCGTCGGCCTCGCCCGCGCGATCGTGTTGAAGCCGGAGATCATCATCTACGACGAGCCGACCACCGGACAGGATCCGCTGCGCACGCGCGAGATCGACGACATGATCCAGGAGACCCAGGAGCAGTTCGAGATCACGAGCATCGTCATCAGCCACGACATGGCCTCGACGTTCCGCATCGCCCACATGATCGCGATGCTCGACGAGGGCGAGATCGCCGCCTACGGGACGCCCGCGGAGATCCTCGCCTCGCCCAACCCGCACGTCCAGCAGTTCATCCACGCCGGCTCGGTCGGTCGCGACGCGCCAGCCTGACTAGCGGCAGTACATCGCCGTGAACGCTCCCGCGGGTGCCGGCATGTCGCGGGTGATCGCGAGCCGCCATCCGAGCGCGCAGCTCGCATCCTCGACCAGCTCGAAGCACGGGCCCGTCCCGGTCGTGCCACACGCACGGAGCTCGCTCGGCTCCTGGGCGTCGAGCTCGTCGACCACGGTGCAGTCCATCGGCTCCGGGATCGCCCGCTCGAGGCAGCGATCGCCGACGAGGCGCCTGAGGCCCTTGCCCACCTCGATCGCGGCGGGTGCGAGATCGCTGCTGCACACCGACGTCAGCGCCTTGCGACCGGAGAACTCGTTCACGAACGCCGCGATGCGCACCGAGGGATCCGCGACCGCCATGCCCATCGACGTGTCGTACGAGCAGGCGTGCATGATCGCGTTCTGCGCGGTTCCGCCTCCGGGCGGCGCGCGGAGCTCGACCTCGACGCGCGTGGCCGGCCCCGTGATCGCCCCGATCATGACGCGGCGCGGATCGCCATCCTTCGCGGCGAGCACCACGTCACGATACGGTGCGACGTCGTCGATCAGCTGCGAGCTCGCGCGCGGGCGGCAGCTCGCCTTGACGCCCGGCGTGTTGACGTCATCGGGCGCGCACTCGGTGCCGAACCGGAAGCAGCGGAACGACTGGAGCGGGCCGAGCTCGGCGCTCTCGGGGCCGAACAGCGCCGGCTCCTTGACCGAGCAATCGTCCTCGTCGCTCAGGATGATGATCGCGAGGCTGGCCTCGGGACGCACGAAGCCCACGTTGTCGGGGTTCGTCAGCGACGCCGCGATCGCGGCGAGCGGCTGCTCGAAGCCGCAGCCGCTGGCGCCGAGCCGCGCGAACAGGCCGAAGGCAGTGGAGAGCGTGCCGTTGAAGTTCGCGCCGCCGGCCCGCGGCTGCGCCAGGAACCGGGCGGCGGGATCGAAGAGCACGTTCGGCGCCACGAGGAGTGCACCGTTGTCGCCGTGCGCCGCGCAGCCACCGTTCCCGACCTGACCGATCGGGGCGCCGGGCACCATCGTCGCGCTCGCGTGAACGCCCATGTCCGTGCTGATCACGCCGAGGTGAAGATCCGGGACGCCGCCGTCGAGTGACTGCAGCTGCTCGACGAGCCGCGGGAACGAGGCCGCGAGCGCGGCTTGCTTGTCGGCCATCGACGGCGAGTCGTCGATCACGAACAGCAGGTCGAGCGGTACGGGCGCCGCAGGGAACGCGACGACCTCGAGCCCCGAGGTGTCAGGAGGCCCGGGCGGCACCTGGGGCCGGGGAACGCAGGCGACGAGCACGACAAGGATGGCAGTGCGGGCCTTGGTCATGTCCCTTCATCGAGCAAGCACCGCGCCACGCCCAAGAGTCGAGAATCGCGGGCGACGTTCCCATCCCGCCCAGGGGGCCCATGACAGCTCTGTCATGGATCGGCGCTAGTCGAGGCCGTCGAGGGGGAGACGCTCGATCGCGGTGCCCGCGATGAAGTAGACGAAGCCGGCGTCGATCGCGCCCGCCGTCGCCGGCAGGTGGCCGACGATCGAGGCGGCCCCGCCCGCGCGTGACGCGGTCAACAGCGCATCACCCTCCTGCCAGTAGAACGCGTCGGCGCCGGTGAAGAACGCCGACGTCCCGCGGACGTGCTCGAGGACGACGGTGGTGTCACCTTGCTCCGGCAGCGACACGAGGATCGCGCGCGTCGGTGAGGTGGCACCGGCCGCGGTCTCGTCGACGAGCCACAGCGCTCCGACGTCGTCCGCGCCGACGAGGCGTCCGCGATATGCGGCTCCCGCCGCACCGCCACCCGGGAACGACGCGGCGTGCGGGTTCGAGGCGGTGAGCGGAAACACGACGCCGGTCTTGCGGTCGACGCGCAGGAGCCGCCGCTCGCCCGACGTCCCGTCGGCCGCAAGGTAGATGCTGGTCGCGGTGACCCGGAGGTGATCGCAGCGGACGATCTTGGAGAGGGTCGCCGACTCCATGATGTCCCCGTTGCCCCACGAGACCCCCGGACCTTCGGTCCACACCACGATGGGATCACGCTCGGAGCTCTCGCCCAGCGCCTCGGCGGTGACCGTGACGACCTTCATGGCTGGAGTCGCCACGCCGGCTCGCACGATCGTGCCGTCGGTCGAGAACACCACGTGATCTCCGACGTGCGCGATCGGGCCCGAGGCCGTGCCGAGCTGCTGGCCCTCGGCGGGCAGCGCGGCCAGCGAGCTGCCGGCGACGAGCTTCGGACCGGTGCCCGCGGACACCGACCAGTACACGGTGCCGGCCTCCGCGCCGAGCAGCGTCGGGGTGCCGGCGCCCATCGCGGAGTCGACGACGACCTGCTCCGGACGGACGTCCGTGCCGCACGCTCCAAGGAGCGCAGCCGCGATCACCGACGCTGTGGCCGACCGGGTGACCACGATCAGAAGGCAGAGCCGTCCGCGTGCTTGCCCGGCGTGAAGTTCCCGACGGCGCCGGCGACCGCGTTGTGCAGCACGTAGGCCGTGCCCGTGACGTCGGGCGACAGGTTGAACGACGTGCCGATCGTCGGCGCGGTGTACGTGGTCGTCGCGAGCGTGACCGGCGTCGCGCCCGCCGTCTTGAGCGTGATCGTATCGCCGGTGTCGTTGAGGCTCAGCGTGTGGGCCGTTCCGTTGGTGAAGAAGTTGGTCACGCCCGGGCAGGCCGGCACTCCTCCACCCCACACCACGACGGCCTTGCCCGGCGTGAGGATGAGGCTGCCCGTCGTCTGGGTGGCGAACGTGAACTTGACGCCGAGCGAGTCCGCGATCGTGAGCCCGGTCAGGTCGAGCATCTTGTTCGACACATTCACGAGCTCGATGAACTCGTCGTCGCTGTTGACGACCGACCCATCGCAGTTGGAGTCGACCCCGCCGGTCGTGGTGCCGCCGTCGGCCGCCAGGAACTCGTTGATCTTGATGTCACCGGCCGCGGGCACGACAGGGCCGCCACCCACCGGGGTGATCTTCAGGTCGAGCATGTAGCGGCGGGTCGTGATCGTGCCCGCCAGCGGATCCTCGGTGAGCCGGATCGTGTACGTCCCCGCGGCCAGGTTCGCGAGCTGCGTCGGATCCGCGCCGCCGGCCTCGAAGTCGGTGTCGAGGGTGTCGCGAACGCCGAGGTACGAGCAGTACAGGTCGCCGTCATCGTAGTCCGCCGCGAGCGCCAGGGCGTCCATCGTGGTGTCGGCGCCCGCTGCGAACAGCGCGACGAAGGCGTCGTCGTCGCCGGTCGGGCAGTCGAACAGCTGGTTCGTGCCGGCCCCGGTGTAGTCCATCGTGCTGCCGTTGATCGTGTAGTAGGTCTCGATCTCGACCGCCGCGGCGGTGGCGAGGGTGAACGTGTAGAGGTCGACGTCGCCGGTCTCGAACTGGCCGCGGATGATGTGGCTGCCGGCGGTGAGGACCAGCGGGGTCGTGTTGTTCGGCTCGGCGGCCTCGGTGGCCGTCTGCTCGAGGACGCACCCCGACGAGCAGCGATCGCCGCTCGCCAGGTTGCCGTCGTCGCACTCCTCGGTGCCCTCGATGAGGCCGTTGCCGCAGGCGATCAGCACGCAGACGGAGGGT
>Ga0102851_10000206_pt1 | contig 26801 bp, 28 predicted proteins | sample Mud3Dept3metaG_FD_79558 | JGI IMG/M metagenome (GOLD analysis project Ga0102851, IMG submission 79558) | Freshwater wetland microbial communities from Ohio, USA, analyzing the effect of biotic and abiotic controls - Mud 3 Core 4 Depth 3... | ecosystem: Environmental > Aquatic > Freshwater >... | reverse complement strand
GGCCGCATCGACGAACTCTTCGACGCCGCGGAGACGCTCGCCCGCGCGCGTCCGCTGCGCGGCGATCGCGTGGCGATCGTGAGCAACGGCGGCGGTCTGGGCGTGCTGGCGGCAGATTGTGTCGTCGCCTCGGGCGGCCGGCTCGTGGCGCTCGCCGAAACGACGCGTACGACGCTCGACGCAGTGCTGCCGGCAAACTGGTCACACGGAAATCCAGTCGACATCGTCGGCGATGCGCCCGGCGCGCGGTACGCGGGTGCGCTGGGCGCGCTGCTCGACGATCCGGGCGTCGACGTCGTGTTCGTCTTGCACGCGCCGACGGCGCTCGCACATGGCGATGATGCCGCACACGCCGTCGCCGCCGTGCTGGCGGAGCACCCGCACGACGCGCGCGTGCTGACGAGCTGGCCCGGCCGCGTCAGCGCGGAACCCGCGCGCCGCATCCTGCGCGACGCCGGCGTCGCCAGCTACGACACGCCCGAGGACGCCATCGCGGCCTTCTCGCGCATGCTCGCCCATCGCCGCAATCAAGAGCTGTTGATGGAAATGCCGTCGTCGCAACCCGTCGAATTCGCGCCCGACGTCGCGGCGGCGCGCAAGGCGATCGACGCGGCGCTCGCGGCGGATCGCACGCTGCTCAGCGAACCGGAAGCAAAACTGGTGCTCGCGGCGTTCGGCGTGCCGGTGGTGGAGACCGAGATCGCGGGCGATGCGGCCGAGGCGGTCGCGAAGGCGCGCCGCCTCGGCTTCCCGGTAGCGCTCAAGATTCTCTCCCCCGACGTTACGCACAAGTCCGATGTCGGTGGCGTCGTGCTCGATCTAGAGACACCCGAAGCGGTCGCCGAAGCGGCGCGCGCGATGCGGGCTCGGCTGCTCGCGCATCTCCCGAACGCGCAGCCGGGCGGCTTCACCGTGCAGCGGATGGTGCGGCGACCCGGCGCACGGGAACTGATCGTCGGTGCGGCCTGCGATCCCGTCTTCGGCCCCTTCGTGCTCTTTGGCCACGGCGGTACGGCCGCCGAGGTGATCGGCGACCGCGCGGTCGCGCTGCCTCCGCTCAACGCGAGCCTCGCGCGCGAGCTGGTCTCGCGTACGCGCGTCGCGAAGTTGTTGGCGGGCTACCGCGATCGAGCCCCCGCCGACCTCGACGCCGTCTGCCTCGCGCTCGTGCAGGTCGCGCAGATCCTCGTGGATCTGCCGGAAGTGGTGGAGCTGGATGTGAATCCCCTGCTCGCCGACGAACATGGCGTGCTCGCCCTCGATGCACGCATGCGCGTCGCGTCGATCGAGTCCATCGAGACGGCGCGCGGGCGGCCCAGCGCCGATCGCCTGGCGATCCGCCCGTATCCGCGCGAGCTGGAGGAACGGGTCGCACTGCGCGATGGCCGTCGCGTGCTGCTGCGACCGATCCGCCCGGAAGACGAAGCCGCGCACCAGGCGCTGTTCGCGTCGCTCGCGCCCGAGGACGTGCGCTTCCGCTTCTTCAACATGGTGCGCGAGTTGTCGCACTCGCAGATGGCCCGCTACACGCAGATCGACTACGACCGCGAGATGGCGTTCGTCGCGATCGCCGAGGATCCGCAGCGATCTGCTGAGACGCTCGGCGTCGTGCGCGGCATCTTCGACCCGGATTTCGTGCGCGCCGAGTTCGCGATCCTGGTGCGTTCCGATCAGAAAGGCAGGGGCCTCGGCCATGCGCTGCTCGAAAAGCTGGTGCGCCATTGCCGCGCGCGCGGCGCGCGCGAAGTCGTGGGACAGGTGCTCCCCGACAACCGCGCGATGCTCGATCTGGCTCACACGCTTGGATTCGAGAGTCGCTTCGTGCCGGGCGACGGGGTCGTCGAGGTACGGCTGGTGATTGGAGCCGGCGCCGGCGCAGAGTCTGCGTAGATCCGTTCCGCGAAATCCTCGTGGAGCGCGCGCCGTCGCTCAGTCGCCGTCTCGCAGCGCGTAACGCCCCGCCTCGGCGTCGTACCAGTCGAAGCCGACGATTTCGCGCAGCTCCGGGAACGAGACGCGGCGTTCGGCGGGGCGGCCCTCGCGGAGCTGTTCGAGCGCGTCGCGCATCGCGCGCACCGAGGCGCCGAGCAGCGCGAGCGGGTAGGCGGCGATCTTGAAGCCGAGTTCGGCGAGACGCTCGGGCGCGAGCCACGGTGTGTCGCCGTCTTCGACGAGGTTCACCATCAGCGGAGCCGCCAGCGCGCCGCCGATGTGTTCCAGCTCTCGCTCCGTCTTCGGCGCCTCGACGAACAGGATGTCGGCGCCGATCTCCGCGAAGGCGCGGGCACGGTCGATCGCCTCGTCGAGGCCGTGCGTGGCGCGCGCATCGGTGCGCGCCATCACCAGGATGTCGCGGCCTTCGTTGCGAAGCTCCTCGCGCGCGTCGACCGCTGCCCGGATCCGGACGCACGCCTCGCTGCGCCCGACGACCGCCTTGCCGCGCGTGTGTCCGCAGCGCTTCGGTGTGAGCTGGTCCTCGATCATCACGCACGCGAAGCCGGCGCGCGCGTAGCCGCGTACGGTGCGCTTCACGTTCACGGCGTTGCCGTAGCCGGTGTCGCCGTCGCCGATCACCGGGAGCGAGATCGCGCCGGTGATCGCCTGGCCCACGTCGACCATCTCACCGTAGGAGAGCAGTCCCGTGTCCGGGAGGCCGGCGCGCGCAGCCGAGACGGCGAAGCCGCTCATGAAGGTCAGTTCGAAGCCGGCTCGCTCGACGAGTCGCGCGGAGAGCGCGTCGAAGCAGCACGGCATCAGCCGGATGCCGGGCCGCGCGACCAGCGCGCGCAGCCGCGCGGCGGGGCTCGGAATCTCGGACGACATGGTGGAGGCCTCCGGGCGAGGCATCATAGGCGCGATGCGTCCGGCTCGACACCGGCTCCACTTCGCTGCCCTCGGAGCGCTGCTCTTCGCCACCGACCGACAGCTCACCCGCCCGCAACCGTCTTGCTACGGGAGCGGGTCGCGAGGCGAGCCGCCGATTTCGAAGTGGTGTGTGACGCCTGCATCGCCGAACGCCAGGACGCCGCGCTGCGCGACGGAATCGCCGCGCTGCGCGAGCGGGAGCGGGCGCGATGAAGCGCGTCGCGACGCTCGGCCTCGTGCGCGCGCCGCGCCGACGCCGCCGCCGATCGCGTCGGCGTTGCGCGGCGACCGGTCGCGCTGCCGTTTGGCTTCGGCCTGCTGCACGGACTCGGTTTTGCGAGCGCGCTCGGCTCGCTCGGCGTACCGGCGCGCGAGATTCCGCTCGCGCTCGCTGGCTTCAACCTCGGGATCGAGGCGGGCCAGCTCGCGCTGGTCGCCGCCTTGCTGGCGCTGGCGGCGCTCGCGCCGCGCCTCGCCGGCGATTCGGGTGCGCGGCCGCATCGCTGGACCGCGCTCGCTCCGGCATACGCGATTGGGTCGCTCGGAATCTACTGGTGCTTGGATCGCGTCGCCGGGGCGCTCTAGAGTACGCCGTCCGCCCCGGTGCGGAGGAGGCATCGATGACGGGGATGGTGCTCGCGCTGTTGGGAATGGCCGTGGTGGTGGCCGTCATCGGGTTCGTCGCGTGGCGTGGCGAATGGACCCGAAGACACGGGCTCGAGAGCGAAGTCGCCGGCCTGCGCGATTCGATCGAGAGCGAGCGCCGCGCGCTCGAACAGAAGACGACCGAGCGGCGCGAGCGCGGCGACGAAGTAGCGGAGCTGCGGCGCCGGCTCGAGAAGGCCAAGCGCCGCGCGTTCAGCGCGCAGGAAGAGCGGGCGCCGCTCGAAGCGCGCGCCAGCGCGCTCGAAGCGGAGCTGCTCGCCCGCGAGGCAGAATGCAAACGCCTGCGTGACGAGGTCGCGAAACTCGAAGGCGACGCCGAGGGCGCGCGGCGCGAGACGGCGCGACTGCGGGAGGAAGCGTCGGTCGCGGTGCAGGAGCGCGACAAGGCGTCGCGCGTCGCGCGCATCGACCCCGACGAGCACCGCGCTCTCGCCCACCGTGCCGACGCCGCCGAGGAAGAGGTGCGGCGTCTCAACGCCCGGATCCGTGACGTCGAACGCGACGCGATGCGCTTCCGCCAACGCGAGCGCACGCACCGCCGTCTCTACCTGGTGATCCGCGGAGAACTCGGCGCCGCGCAGGATCGCATCCGCCACCTCAGCGGTGCGCCGCCCGGCGAGGCCTTCGCCGAACCCGACGGGCCGCACGACGCAGCCGACGATCCGCTCGCCGAAGGGAGCGGGGTCTAGCTGTTGAGTTCAGGGAGGTTCGTCACACGGACCTCCCTGAACTCAACAGCTAGCGACGCCTTCGTGTGCGGCGTCCTGGCGCGGGCGCTGCGCGCGGCAGCGCGGGCCGGCGCACTTCGAGTTCTTCGAGCGTCTTCGGCCAGTCTCCGTGCAGCAGCCGCGACAGCGCGCGGTCCGCGAGCAGCTTGCCGTCGGTCTGACACGGCGCGCAGTAGTTGGCCTCGTTGTCGGCGTAGGCGATGCGCTGGACCGGGGCGCCGCAGCGCGGACACGCTTCTCGGTAGCGACCGTGGACCGCCATCTCGGGCCGGAACGCGGTGACGTGCTCGGGGAAGCGGCCGCCCGTCTCGGCGCGCAGTCGCTCGGTCCAGGCGAGCAGTGTGCTGCGCGTTGCGGCGTGGAGTCGATCCATCTCCTCTTCCGTGAGCTTCCGGGTCTGCTTGAACGGAGAGAGGCGAGCCTCGTGGAGGATCTCGTCGGAGTAGGCGTTGCCGATGCCCGCGAGCACGTGCGGGTCGGTGAGGGCGCGCTTCAGCGTGTGGTTGGCGGCGCGCAGGCGGACGGCGAAGGCGTCGCGCGACGCAGCGAGCGGTTCGAGCCCGCCCGGATCGTGCTCGGCGAGCGCGGCTTCACCGGCCAGCAGGTGCAGCGACGCGCGCTTGCGCGTGCCTGCCTCGGTCGCGACGAGGGTGCCGGTCGAGAAGTCGAGCGCGCCGAGTTCGGTTTTCGGGTGTCGCGATGCGGGCGCCGTCACGGCGGACTCGTTGCGCGGCGCGCGCCAGAGCAGGCGTCCGGCGACCATCAGGTGCAACACCACGAAGAGGGCTCCGTCCAGGTCGAAAACGATGCGCTTGCCGAGCCGCCGCACCCCGCGCACGCGGCGACCCTCGGCCTCCACCAGCCGGGGCTCCACCGTGCGCAGCCACGACGGCCCGAAAACGCGAATCCCGAGCAGCGTCGCTCCCACGGTGCGCGCACGCAGCGCCTCGACGTAGATCGCGAGGTCGGGAAGCTCGGGCATCGGCGGCTATGCTACCGCCATGCCGAGAACTCCATCATGCGCGACATGCTGAGCGAGACGCGGAGCGACGCGAAACAGCGCGTTCGCACCGAAGCTCGCGAGCGCGCCGGTTGCGGAACCGGCGTCATCGCGCAAGATGGCCGGCCGCTCGGAGCGCGCGCGGTCCGCACGCGCACGAAACTGCTCGAATGCACGCAGCAACTGCTCACCGAACGACAGGCTCGGGACGTGTCGGTGGTGGAGATCGCGCGGCGCGCGGGTACCTCGCCGGCCACCTTCTACCAGTATTTCGCCGACATCGAGGAGGCCACGCTGGAGCTGGCGAGCGCCGCCGCCGAGGAAGTGCCTGCCATTCTCGAGCCGCTTGCGGCGAACTGGAGCGGGCCGTCGGGTCTCGACGCTGCGCGCACCGTCGTCGACGCCTTCATCCGCCATTGGGATCAGCACCACGCAGCGCTGTTGTTCCGCAACGTCGCGGCGGAGCAGGGCGACCCCCGCTTCCAGAAGGTGCGCATCCGCGCCCTGCGCCCGGTTCTGCAGGAGCTGGCGAAGAAGATCGAGAGCACACACGGTGGCGCGAAGGCCGCGGGCATCCATCCGGTTGCGGCGGCGGCAGCGCTCGCCGCGATCCTCGAACGCCTCGCCGCGTACCATCAAGAACTCGAACTGCTCGGTGTCTCGCACGAGCAGCTCGTCGAGACCAGCGCGCGCATCCTGCACCAGATCGTGACGGGGCGGATCGCGGCGTGATTCGCAGCTGGCCCGCGACGGGGCTGCGCGTCGCGGGCGCGATCGCGATGCTGGCTGCACCGGCGGCGCGCGCGCAGGGCGCGGCCTCCGCCCACGACGCCGACCACTGGATCACGCGGATCGCGGAGGCGCTGCGAATCGGTGACACGATGTCGGCGCACGCGCACGTCGACGTCGACAAGCCCGGCCGCGACGACGACTTCAACTTCGACATGCAGATCGCGCGCGACGTCGACGGCCGCACGACGCGCACCGTTCTCGAGATGCGCGAGACCGGCGACACGCAGAGCATCGTGACCGAGCTGGTCGAGACGCCCGGCGAGCTGCTCATTAGCTGGTACTGGGACATCCAGAAGCGCCGCTGGATCCGGATCCGCGGGCTGCAGGGGACGGACCCCTTCGCGGATACGACGTTCCGCTACGAAGACCTGTGGCTCGTCGAGCCGTCGCCGCGCCGCAAGGGTCGCGCGAAGTGGGTCGAGGAAGGCGGGCGGCGGCTCGTCGAGGTCGAGAGCGATCCCTATCACTACTACCAGCGCGTGGTGACGCGCATCGACCCCGAGAGCGGCCTGCCGCTGTCGGTGCGCTTCATCGACAACACCGGCGCGGCGATCCGCGAGCAGCAATACGAAAAGATCACGCTGGCGGATGGCCGCGCGTTCCCGACCGTCGTGCGGCTGCGCGATCTCGCGACCCGCTCTGCGACGACGATCAGCTTCAGCGACGTGCGCTTCGGCCAGCGCATTCCGGCGTCGTTCTTCGACCTCTCCGTGATCGAAGACCGCCTCCGGCGCGGCGCCGATCCGCTCCCCGAACCGCCCGACCTGCGCGACGGGACGCCGCCTGCACCATGAGTGTCGACGCGCTCCGCGAGATCGAAGCCCGTCTCACCGCACCGGGAGGGCCGTTCGAGGTCGTCGAAGAGCAGGTGCTCGGTGAGCCGGCTCGTGTCTTCAAGGAGCGCATGCCGTCGCTGCGCGCGCTGCTCGCCGCGTCGGCCGTGCACGGCGACGCCGAGTATCTGGTCTGTGACGACGGGCGACGCATCTCGTACGCCGAGAATCTCCGCCGCGTCGCGAAGCTCGCCTCCGCGCTGCGCGATCGCTATGGCGTGCGTGCTGGCGATCGCGTCGCGATCCTCGCCGCCAACTGCCCGGAGTGGATCGAGACCTTCTGGGCGACCGTGAGCCTCGGCGCGATCGCGGTCGGTCTCAACGGCTGGTGGGTGCGCGACGAGATCCTGCACGGCCTCGAAGACAGCGAGCCGACGCTGCTCGTCGGCGACGCCAGGCGCCTCGCGCGGATCTCCGGCGCGGCACTGCCCCGTGTGGAGGGTGCCGAGCTGCGCGTTCTCGAGATCGGACCCGATTTCGACGCGCTGTGGAATCACGGCGGCGACGTCGCGCTGCCCGAGGCGCCGATCGCCGAGGACGATGCGGCCACCATCCTCTACACGAGCGGCACGACGGGACGGCCAAAGGGCGCCGTCAACACGCATCGCGGGATTCTCTCGATGGTGCGGCTCCAGGTCTTCCACGGCGTGCGCCTGATGATGAAGGCCGCGGCCGATGCGGCGGCGCGGGGCGTGTCGCGTGACGGTGTCGGCGCCGCGGGGCGACCCTGCAACATGGTCAACGCGCCGCTTTTCCACGTCTCGGGTCTCTACGCGGGTGCGGTGACATCGCTCGCGAACGGGCTGAAGACGGTCTGGACGACGGGCCGCTTCGATCCCGTGCGGGTGATGCAGCTGATCGAGGCCGAGCGCGTCACGGCGTGGGGACCGATGGGGAGCATGATGAACCGGGTGCTCTGTCACCCGGAGTTCGGGCGCCACGATCTCTCGAGCGTCACGCATCTCGGCTCGGGCGGCGCGCCGTTGCCCGGCGAGCTGTTCGCGCGCATGCGCGAAGCCTTCCCGAACGCACGCACTTCGGTCGCGATCGGCTATGGACTCACGGAGTCGACGGCGCTCGCCACCATCAACGGCGGCGAGGAGTTGCTGGCCCGGCCCGACTCGGTCGGCCGTCCGCTGCCCACCATCGACGTCGAGATCCGCGACGCCGACGGCAAGCCGCTGCCCGAAGGCGCCGAGGGCGAGATCTGCCTGCGCGGTCCGCTCGTGATGCGCGAGTACTGGCGCCGTCCGCGGGAAACCACAGAGGCGATCGGGCCCGGGCGCTGGTTGCGAACCGGCGACGTCGGCCGGCTGGAGGACGGCTATCTCTACATCAACTCGCGTCGCCGCGACCTGATCCTGCGCGGCGCCGAGAACGTCTACCCCGCCGAAGTCGAGCAGGCGCTCGAAGCGCACGATGCCGTGCACGAAGCGGCCGTCGTAGGCGTCGACCATCCCGAGCTGGGTCAGGAAGTGAAGGCGATCGTCGTGGTCGCGGAAACCTCGCTGCACGGCGCGGCCGCGCAGCGCATGCTCGCAGAAGAGCTGTCGCGCTGGGTGGCGGGACGGCTGGCCTACTTCAAGGTTCCCGCGCACTGGGAGTTCCGCAGCGCCCCCCTCCCGCGCAACGCGACAGGCAAGGTCCTGAAGAACGTCCTCACCAGCGGCGCCCTGAATCCCTTCGTCGAGGAGTGAGTGTCGACCTGTTGACTTGGGGACGTTCCTGCTCGCGTTGCCTTTGTTGCCTTCAGGAACGTCCCCAAGTCACCACTCACTCGTCCCACTCGAGTTCGCGGATCGCGACACTGCCCGCGATGACCGGCTGGAACAGCGCGCCGTGCCAGCCGCAGCTCGTCACGAACCAGCGCCCGCTTTCGGGGTCGCGCAGGTACTCGGGCGCATGCGCGTGGAGCTTTGCTACTACCTCGCTCGGGTCGTCGCCGCTGTAGGTGCCGAACTCGAACGGGTTGGTCGACCGGAACAGCAGCGTGTTGTGGTAATCGGCGGGCCCGCCGAAGCTCGTCGTGTAGGTAATCGAGAGCCAGTAGTAGCCGCCGTGTTCGAAGACGAACGGCGACTCGGTGGCGCCCCAGGGCGGGTTCGACGGCGCCGCGAGCGTGGTGCGGAGTGCGAAGCGCACGAAGCGCCAGTCGAGCAGGTTCTCCGAGACGCAAACCGAGACGGCGCCCGCGCGGCCGCGCTTGCCCGTTGTGTAGAGCAGCCACGTGTCGTCGTCGAGGCGGAGGATCATGCCGTCGCGCAGGCAGGCTTCGAGCGGTGCGCCGGTGAGTGAGCACGGCACCTCGCGCCAGTGGTCGAGTCGCTCGTCGTCGCAGACCGCGGCGCGCAGCAAGTCCGGGCCGTAGAGCATGACCCAGCGTTGGCCGTCGAACGCGACGCTGGGCGCCCAGGCGCGCGGGCCGAAGTCGCACACGCGCCCGTGTTCGTCGAAGCCGCCCGCGGCGAGCGAGGCGCCCGAGCCGTGACAGAACCAGCGCTCCTGGTGCGGGTCGAGTTCGAGCGACGGTCGCGTGATGCCGAACACGTGCCAGAGCCCGGTCGGCGCGCGCACGACGCAGTGATCGTTGACGTAGGCGCCGGTGCGCTGTGGCGTAAAGAGCGGACGCCAGCCGCTTCCGCCGAGTCGCGGCTTCACCCTTGTTTCTCCGCCAGCAGTCCCTTGCCTGGCACGAAGTTCACTTCGAGACGGATGCCGTCGGGATCTTCGAAGAGCACGGAGTAGTAGCCCGGCGCCCAGTTTCCGGGTTCGGGCGGGTGCACGATCGTCGCGCCGAGTTCCTTCGCGAATTCGTAGACGCGATCGACGTCCTCGCGGTCGCGGGCGCGAAAGCAGACGTGGTGCAGCCCGACGCGTCGCTGCACGAAGCGTTCGCCGCGGTGCTCCGCATCCGCTTGCTGCACGCCGACGGCCGTGCGACCGCCGACGCAGTAGAGGAAAGTCTCGCTCTTCATCACCGGCTTCATTCCGAGAAACACCAGCAACTTCTCATAGAACGGCAGCGCCGCCTCGATGTTGCTCACCGTCAAGAACAGATGCGCGACACCGTTGATCTCCATGGCCTCCTCCTGTTGACTTGGGGACGTTCCTGCTGTGTTGACTCATTTGACTGGGGACGGTCCTGCGGCGGGCGGCGCGGCGCAATTCTCGCGCAGGCATCGCGAGGTTGCTTCCGGCGCGCGACGATCGCGTCGCGGCGTTGCCTTGGGGACGTTCCTCGAGTCGACAAAGTCAACGCGGGCAGGAACGTCCCCAAGTCAAGAGTAGAACTGCTTGGCCCAGCGGCGGAAAAGGACGATTTCGCGTTCGCCTTCGACGAGCAGGGGGCGCTCGAGGTGGATCTTGTTTTCCCAGATGGGAATGTCCTGGGCGAACTGGCGTTCGATCTCGGCGATGAAGGCTTTGCCGACGCCGCGCGTGGTGTCCGAATTGGCGAGCTTCTTCACGGCGAACTGGAGGCGCGTGTGGTTGTGGTCGTCATCGACCGGCGAGCCGCTGGTGACGACGAGCAGGCCGGCGATGCCCGAGACGCGCGTAATGCCGAGACCGAAGCCGTGCGCCTGGATTTCGATGCGGCCGCGATGTTCGCCGCGCGGCGTCGCGACGCGGTTGTTCGCGACGACGTGCAGGATGTGATCGCGGATCGAGGCCTTCTCCGTCTCGGGCACCGTGTTGGTCTTGTGCACGAAGCGGAAGTGCGCGGCATCGACGGTGTTCTCGGCCATCTCCTGCGCGGTGCTGCGCACGACCCACTCACGCCGCTCTGGCGCCGTCCAGGCGTCGTCGCGTCGCGCGACGGCGAGTGGCCCGCGCTCGGTGTCGAGCAGCAGCGCGCGCGCGCTGCCTCCGCCCGCGTCGAGGCCGAGCAGTAGCGGACTCACATCGCTATCGGCCGCGCCGGGTCGAAGCGCACGGGCAACTCGCGCGGCGAGCGGAAGATCAGGCCGGTGATGTGCACGTCCTTCGCGTCCGGATCGAGGCGCAGGTTCGGCAGTCGCTCGAAGAGCGTCTGCAACAGCACGCGAGTCTCCATGCGCGCGAGGTGCATGCCGAGACAGACGTGCGGCCCGATCGCGAACGCGAGGTGCGGTTTCTGCTCGCGGAACACGTCGAAGCGGTCCGGTTCGCTCCAGCGCGACGGGTCGCGATTGGCGCCGCCGAGGCTCACGCTCACCGGCGCGCCCGCCGGAATCGCAACGCCCGCGAGCTCCGTGTCGGCGCTGGCGGTGCGCAGGATGCCGAGGAGCGGCGGCTCCCAGCGCAGTCCTTCCTCGATGGTCTGCGGTACGAGTGAGGAGTCGCGGCGCACGGCATCGAACTGGTCGGGATGCGTGAGCAGGCCGAAGAGCAGGTTGCTCGACGAGCGGTACGTCGTCTCGGCGCCGGCCGGCGCGAGCAGGCACAGGAAGGCGTAGATCGCCTCGTCGCTGAGGTGCATGCCATCGAGTTCGGCGTGGGCGAGTACGCTGATCAGGTCGTCTCTTGCGGTGCGGCGTCTCGCTGCGACGACCGGTGCGAAGAGTGCGCGCAGTTCGCGCGCAGCGCGAATGCCGCCCTCCCAGTCGACTGCGACGCTGATCAGTTCGACGGCGAGGCGGTGGAAGCGCGCGTGATCCGCCTCTGGGAGTCCCATCATCGCGGCGACTACGCGCACCGGGAACGGGAAGGTCAGCTCGCGCACCAGGTCGGCGTGGCCCCTGGCGGCGAGGCGGTCGACGTACTCGTTCACGATCGGGCGCACGAGTTCGCTCTCCCAGCGCTCGATCGCGCGGGGTGTAAAGGCGCGAGAGAGCAGCGAGCGGTGGCGCAGGTGCTCCTCGCCGTCCATACCGAGGATGGTGTGTCCCATCACCACGCCCATGCTCTTCTGGTAGCCGGCCGACGAGAAGCGCGCACCGTCGCGCAGCACCTCGAAGACGGCGTCGTAACTGAGCACCGTGTAGATCTCGGAGGCTGCCATCAGGTTGTCCGCCGTCAGATGCACGTCGCCCATCAATGCCGCCAGGTTGAGCTTGTGGACGGCTCCCTGCGCGCGCATCGCCGCGAGGTCTGGGTAGGGATCGCGTACAGCGCCCATGCCCTGCGCGCGGTTGAACTTCTCGAACGGATCGGTCTCGTCGCGCGCGTCCGCGTAGGCCTGGCGCAGCGTGTGGACGTCGTTCTCGAGCATCGGGATCCCCCGCGAGCGATTCAGGATGGCGGCGCGCCGAGCAGCCGGCGCACGATGTCCAACACTTCGCTGCGGTGACCCTCGAGTCGCTCGCGTTGCAGCGGCTCGAAGCCCTCGCCTGGCAGCAGGACCGGCATTGCCGCCACGAAGAAGACGGTCGAGCCGGTCACCACGCTCGCGAGGTGCACGGCATCGACATGCGACGGGACCGCCGACGCGTCGTTCGCGCTTGCTTCGAGCACGTGTCCGATCAGCGCGGAGAAGGCTCGCGTATGCCGCACGAGCGGCGGCTCACGGCCGACGCGACCGTCGGCGACCTCGCGGAGCAGGATGCGCGCGGTCGATGGCCGCCCGGCGACGTAGTCGATCCAGGTCGAAACCGCCGCGATCGCGCGCTCGGCGAGCGTGCCCGCGCCGAGCAGCACCGGCTCGACGCGGGCGAGAAGCCCGCCGAAGACGTCGGCGAGGACCGCGTCGTAGAGCGCCGGCTTGTCGGCGAAGTAGTAGACGATCGAGGCGCGGCGGATCCCGACCGCCGCGGCGACGTCCTCGAGCCGGGTCTCCGCGAAGCCGCGTTCCGCAAACAGCGTTTCGGCCGCCACGAGAATGGAAGCGCGCGTGCGCTCGGCGCGCGTCAGCGTTCGAGAAGCGATCTCAGCCTGTACCATCCACCAAATCTACCTGCGCGCAGGCAGAAAACGAACTAGAAAACGGAGAAAGGTTGAGAAAGGGGACGGTCCTCGCCGCGACCTGGCTTTGGACGCGGGGGACAGACCTCGCGAGGTGTGTCCCCAAACTCAAAAGCCCGTCACGAGCGAGGACCGTCCCCTTTCTCAGTCGAGGTCGGCGAGGACTGGGGCGTGGTCGGAGGGGGTGAGGTCGTTCTGCTTCTTGCGGAACTCGCGGTCGATTTCGGTGCTGCGGACGCGGGCGACGACGGGAGGGGTCGCGAGCAGCAGGTCGATGCGGAGGCCGTGCTTGCGGTGGAAGGCGCCGCCCCGGTAGTCCCACCAGGAAAACGCCTGCGTTCCGGGATGAACGGCGCGGAATACGTCGACGAAGCCGGCCGTGAGGAGTCGTTCGAAGTGGGCGCGCTCCTCGTCGGTGTGGAAGATCGACCCGTGCAGCGACGCCTCGTCGTACGAGTCGATCGCCGCGGGCACGACGTTGAAATCGCCGCACAGCACGGCCGCGCGATCCGGCTTCGCGGTCGCCTCCAGATGCGCCGCGAGCGACTCGAACCAGCGCAGCTTGGCCGGGAAGTCGTCGTGCCCGGTGTGTTTGCCGTTCGGGCAGTAGACCGTCGTGAACTCGAGCCCGCCGACCTGCGCGCCGAGCAGTCGCGCGCCCGCCTGCTCCTGCCCAGGTAGCCCGATCTGCGTCGCGACCGCCGGCTCGCGTGACACGATCGCCACGCCGTTCCAGCTCTTCTGCCCATGCACGAGCGCGCGGTAGCCCGCCGCCTCGATCTCGGCGCGCGGGAATTGGTCGTCCTGGAGCTTCAGTTCCTGCAGGCCGACGACGTCCGGCTTGCGATCGCGAAGCCACAGCAGCAGCAGGTCGAGTCGGGCACGCAGGCCGTTGATGTTCCAGGTCGCGATGCGCATTGCGGGATCCTAACGGGTTCTGCGGCTTGCTTGCCGCACCTGGCGCCGGGTGCGAAGTTGCGCCCGTCAGGCGGGCGAGATCCATCCATGCAACACACGACGCAGAGCGCCGATCCGCGGCGACAGGAACGGCTCGGCCTGCTCTTCGCGGCGCTGTGCGCGCTGAACGGCGCGTTCGTCCCGGCCGTTGCGAAGCTCACCACCGCACACAGCGACGCCGTCTTCGTCGCGACCGTGACGACCGTCGTCGCCGGTGTCTGCGCATTGCTGGTGCTGGTGGCGCTCGGCGAAGTCGCCGCGCTGTGGGCCCGCGGGCAGCGCCGCGCGCTGCTCGGGATCGGCACGCTCGGCACCGCCGTCACCTTCTTGCTCTTCTTCGAAGGCGCGCGCCGCAGCTCGGCCGTCGAGACCGCGCTCTGCCTCCAGATCGAGCCGGTCTACTCGCTGTTCCTCGCGCGCCTCTTCCTCGGCCATCCGCTCACACCACGCAGACTCGCCGCAGTTCTCGCGATCGTGGCCGGCATCGCGCTGGCACTGAACCCCGCCGGATTCTCGCACTGGATCGGCAACGCGCTGCTGCTCGTGACACCGCTCGGCTGGCAGATCTCGCACCTGATCGTGTTGCGCGGGTTGCCGTCCGTTCAGCCGCGAACGCTGACCGCGGCGCGCTACGTCTACGGCGGCGCGGTGCTGGCGCTGCTCTGGTTCGCGACCGGCGGCGTCGCGCGCTTGCCCGCGACGCCCGAGCTGCTGCGCATGCTGCCTGTGCTCGTGTTGCAGGGCGCCGTGCTCTCGTTCGTCGGAACACTCGTCTGGTACGGCGCGATCGCGCGACTCGATCTCGCGCGTTGTACCGCGATCGTGGTGCCGAGCGTCCCGCTGCTCTCGCTGGGCGCGAGTTGGCTGCTGCTCGGCGAGGTCGCATCGACGCGGCAGTGGGTGGGACTGCTGCTCACGGCATGCGGTGTCGTCGCGTTCGTCACCGCGCCACACGCGACGTCGCCGGACGAGGAGCCGGTTCCGCCTTCGGCGGCCTAGAGTTGACCCGCCGCGATGCGCGCCGTTCGGAAAGCAGATCCCGACGTGCGTTCCCTTGCCGACGCCGGCCGCGAGCAGCGATCGCGCCATGCGCGCCGAGATTGCGTCGGCCAGCGCAAATGAGAGCCGCCTGTCGCGGCCCACGATCCGCTCGCGGTCGCCGTGGCGCGCGGCCAGCGTGCGAATCAGCGCCGGCGCCGTGGGGGCGAAGTCCGGAAAGCTCGGGGCGCGCATGCCGCTCCTCTTGGGTAAGCCGGGCGCCCGCCTCACGGGTCTCTATGTCTCGACTCGGCGCCGCGAGAAGGCCCGCACTGCATCCGGATCCCGGCTCGCTTGCACGGCGCGGGGAGACCGCTATCCCGACACGCAATCCCGTGACCAGACGTGACGTCGCAACGGAACGCGCATTGGAAGGGGTTCGCCAGCACCGAGGCGTCGCCAGGCGCGCGGCGTTCGCGCTGCTGGTCGGGCTCGCGCTCGCCGTTCGGGCTGGCGCGCAAGCTCCCGAGCCGCAGCCGGCCGCCGGGACGAAGACGCTCGCGCAATGCATCGAGATCGCCCTTGCGAACCGGCCCAACCTCGATTCCGCGGCGGCCGAAGTCGAGGGCGGCCACGCCCGCGTGCGGCAGGCGTTCTCGGGCTACCTGCCCCAGCTGAACGGCTCCTACTCGTCCAACCGCCGCAAGTCGAGTTTTTCTTCGCGCACCCAGTCGGCGGGCGATGGTCCGATCGGCGCGATTTCGAAGTCGACGATCTCGAACTTCCACAGCGGCGCCTTCACGCTCTCGCAGACACTCTTCGATTTCGGCCAGAACCTCGCCGCGATCCAGGCGGCACGCGCCCGCGAAGCATCACTGCGCGCCGACGCAGACACCCAGCGCAAGCAGGTCGTCTACGAGGTGAAGCAGTCCTACTTCGACCTGCTCGCCGCGCGGCGCCTGCTCGCCGTCGCCGAGGAGACGGTGACTAGCAACCGCCAGCAGCTCGAGCAGGCGCGTGGTCGCAACGAAGTCGGTTTCGCGCCGCGCATCGACGTGACGCGCTCGGAAGTGCTGCTCGCGCAAGCCGAGCTGGACCGGCTCGCCGCGCGCAACAACGCGACCGTCGCCGCAGAGACGCTGCGCAACGCACTCGGTCTCGACGGCCCGCTCGACTTCGAGATCGCCGACGAACTCGGGCGCAAAGCGGTGGCGCTCGACGAAGCGAGCGCGCTCGACGCGGCCTATCGGAGCCGCTCGGAGTTGCAGAGCGTGCTCGCCCAGCAGCGCGCCACCGAAGAGGACGTCGCGCAGCATCAGCGCGAGCACCTTCCCACCGTCAGCGCCGACGCTTCCTACGGCTGGTCGAACAGCGACTTCCCGCTCGCCGACAACTGGGTGTTCGGGGCCAGCGTGAACCTGCCGATCTTCAGCGGCGGGCTCACCGCCGCGCGCGTCGCCGAGTCGCGCGCGAACTTGCGCGCGCTGCGCGCCGACGAACGCACGCTGCGCCAGCAGATCGCGCTCGAAGTGCGGCGTGCGCTGCTCGACGTCGCGCGCTTCTCCGAGAGCATCGACGTCAGCGCACGCGCCGCCGAGCAGGCGCAGGAGAACCTGGAGCTGGCGCAGGGCCGCTACGAGATGGGAGTCGGCAACGTGATCGAACTCACCGACGCGCAGGTGCAGCGCGCGAGCGCCGAGGCGGACCGCGTCGGCGCGCTCTACGACCATCAGATCGCCGTCGCCGCTCTCGAGCAGGCAATCGGCCAGGAGATTCCCGCACCGTGAACGCGCCCCACGCGAACCAGAAGACGACCCGCGCGCGCTCGCCGCGCGTGTGGATCGCCGCCGGCCTCGCTCTCCTCGCCGTCGCCGCCGGGGCGTGGTTCTGGTGGCGCGACGGCACGACCGAAAGCGCGGGCTTCCTCACCGAGAACGCCGATCGCGGTCCGATCGAAGTTCTGGTGACCGCCACCGGCACCGTGAATCCGGTCACCACGGTGACGGTTGGCACGTATGTGTCGGGCCCGATCCTCGAACTCTACGCCGACTTCAATTCGGCGGTGACGAAGGGCCAGCCCGTCGCGAAGATCGATCCGCGGCCGTTCCAGGTGAAGGTGCTGCAGGCCGAGGCGGGCCTCGCGACGGCGAAGGCAAAGGCCGAGAAGTCGCGCGCGGACCTCTCGCTGAAGCAGCTCAACTTCGAGCGCAACCAGACGCTGCGCGCGCGCAACCTGATCGCGCAGAACGACCTCGATACCGCACGCAGCGACTTCGCCCAGGCGAAGGCGCAGCTCGCGCTCGACCAGGCCGGCGCGCAGCAGGCCGACGCGCAACTCTCCGAAGCCCGCATCAACCTCGGCTACACGAACATCACCTCGCCGGTGGACGGCGTGGTGGTGTCGCGCAGTGTCGACGTGGGTCAGACCGTGGCGGCCAGTTTCCAGACGCCCGAGCTGTTCAAGATCGCGCAGGATCTCACCAAGATGCAGGTGGACGCGAACGTCTCCGAGTCCGACATCGGCACCGTGCGCGAGGGGCAGCCGTCGCTCTTCACGGTGGACGCGTACCCCGGGCGTTCTTTCGAGGGCCAGGTGGTGCAGGTGCGCAACGCGCCGATCACGGTGCAGAACGTCGTGACCTACGACGTCGTGATCCGGGTGGCGAACCCGGACCTCGCGCTGAAGCCCGGCATGACGGCGACGGTCTCGATCACCACCGCGCACCGCGAGGACGTGCTGCGCGTTCCGCTGCGCGCGCTGCGCTTCAAGCCGGAAGCGGGCGAAACGGATGCGATCGCGGCCTCGGCGCACGTCGATCCGGGTGCGCCGTCGGTCTACGTGCTCGACGCGAACGGCGCCCCGCAGCGCGTGGAGATCCAGACGGGCCTGCGCAACGACCGCCACGCCGAGCTGCTCGCGGGCGACGTCGAGCCGGGCGAGGCGGTGGTTGTGGCGCTCCGTCGCGGAACGGAGCAGGCCGGGCCGACGCCGGCGGCGTCCCCGTTCATGCCGCGACGCGTGCGCTGAGCGATGCCGGCGCCGCTCGTCGAAGCGCGCGACCTCTGGAAGGTCTACGAACTCGGCGACATGCGCGTCGAGGCGCTGCGCGGCGTCACGCTCTCGATCGACGCGGGCGAAGCGGTGGCGGTGATGGGCGCTTCGGGTTCGGGCAAGTCGACCTTCATGAATCTGCTCGGTTGCCTCGACCAGCCGACGCGCGGAAGCCTGCGCTTCGCCGAGCACGAGATCCTCGAAGCCTCGGCCGACGAGCGCGCCGAGATCCGCAGCCGCGAGATCGGCTTCGTGTTCCAGAGTTTCAACCTGATCCCGCGCACGTCGGCGATCGAGAACGTCGAGCTGCCGCTGGTCTACGCCGGCGTTTCGGCGGTCGAGCAGGAGAGCCGCGCACGCGAAGCGCTGCGCGCGGTGGGACTCGCGGGCCGCGAGCACCACACCCCGAGCCAGCTCTCGGGCGGCCAGCAGCAGCGCGTGGCGATCGCGCGGGCGCTGGTGAACCGGCCGCGACTGCTGCTCGCCGATGAGCCGACCGGCAACCTCGACACGCGTTCCAGCCAGGAAATCATGGAGATCTTCCAGCGCCTGCAGCGCGAATCGGGCATCACGCTGGTGGTGGTGACGCACGAGCGCGACATCGCCACCTATCTCGACCGCGTGATCACGTTCCGCGACGGCGAGGTGATCTCGGACCTGCGGCAGACCGCCGTTCGCGTGGAGGCGTCCGCGTGAGGGTGTTGCTGATGACGCTGCGGGCGGCGCTGCGCGCGCTGCGCCGCAACAAGATGCGTTCGGGTCTCACGACGCTCGGGATCGTGATCGGCGTCGCTGCAGTGATCGCGATGGTCAGCATCGGGCGCGGCGCGAACGTCGCGGTGCAACAGCAGATCGCGAGTCTGGGGACCAACCTGTTGATGGTGATTCCCGGCGCCACCACCAGCGGCGGCGCGCGCTCGGGTTGGGGCGGCGTGTCCACGCTCACCGTGCGCGACGGGGAGGCGATCCGCTCCGACGTGCCGGCGGCGGAGGACGTCACCTGGTTCAAGCGCGCGATCGCGCAGGTCGTGTACGGCGACACCAACTGGTCCACCTCGGTGCAGGGAACCACCGCGAGCTATTCGACCGTGCGACAGTGGCCCGTCGCGAAGGGCAGCTTCTTCACGCAGCGCGACGACACGACGGCCAATCGCGTCGCCGTGCTCGGGCAGACTGTCGTCGACAACCTCTTCGGTCCCGGCGAGGATCCGATCGACGCGACGATCCGCGTGAAGGACGTTCCCTTCCGCGTGATCGGCGTGCTCGCCCGCAAGGGCCAGACCACCTGGGGCCAGGATCAGGACGACGTCGTCGTCATGCCGTTCGGAACCGCGGAACGCCGCGTACTCGGCACCGAGATCCTCGGCTCGGTGGACATGATCTGGGTGACTGCCGCGTCGCAGCACGACATCGCAGCGGCCGCGGAGCAGGTGACCCTGCTGTTGCGCGATCGGCACCGCATCCAGCCCGGTCAGGACGACGACTTCACGGTGCGCGATCTCAACGAGATGGCGCAGGCTTCGGTGAGCGCGAGCCAGGTGATGACGCGGCTGCTGCTCGCGGTGGCTTCGATTTCGCTGCTGGTCGGCGGCATCGGGATCATGAACATCCTGCTGGTCTCGGTGACGGAGCGCACGCGCGAGATCGGCATCCGCATGGCGGTGGGCGCCAAGAGCCGCCACATCCTGCTCCAGTTTCTGGTCGAGGCGATCACGCTGAGCTTCGTCGGCGGGCTCGGCGGCGTGCTGCTCGGCGTTTCGACCGCGCGACTGGTCTCCACGCTGGCGGGTTGGCCGACCCTGATCTCGCCCGGCGCCGTACTCGGTTCGCTGCTCTTCTCGGGCGCGGTCGGCGTGTTCTTCGGCTTCTACCCCGCGCGCAAGGCGGCGCGTCTCGATCCGATCGCGGCGCTGCGATACGAGTGACCGAGAGCCGCTGCTCCTCGCGCGGCGCGGCAGGCGCTCGCCGCTCTTTGCTCTCCGCTAGCCGAGGTTGAGCTGTTTCGCGGGGCGGATCTCGATGTCGAGAATGTTCACTTCGATCGGCTGCGTGACCGCGAACAGGACGGCGCGTGCGACGTCGTCGGCGTTGCCGAGCACCTGCGGGAGCAGCGGTTGGAGTTTCGCGATCACCTCGTCCGGGAGCCGCTCGCCCTTGCGGATCTCGGTCTGCACGCCGGTCATCTTCGCGAAGCCTTCGAGAAAGGCCGGATCGAAGTTGCGCGCGAAGTTGGTGGCGATCGCGCCCGGCATCACGTTCACGACGCGGATGGTGTCGTCTTCGAGTTCCGTGCGCAGCGTTGCGCTGATGCAGTTGACGGCGTGCTTGGTGGCGCCGTAGACGCCCGAGTCGCGGCGCTGCGCGGCGATCGACGAGATGTTGACGATGTGGCCGTGCGCCTTGCAGGCGCGCATTGCGCGGATCGCCGCCTGCGATCCGGCGAGCAGCGCCAGCACGTTGGTCTCGAGCATCGTGCGCCACTCCTCGGGGTCGGCCTCGGCGATCTTGGAGGGAAACGAGACGCCGGCGTTGTTCACCATGATGTCGAGGCGACCGGTCGCTTCGACAGCCCCTTCCACCAGTGCGCGCACCTGCGCGACGTCGCGGACATCGAGCGCGACCACGCGCGCGACGCCGCCCGCCTTCTCGATTTCGCGCGCGACTTCGTCCATCGCGTCGCGCGTGCGTCCGGCGAGCGTGACGTGTGCGCCCGCGAGGCCGAGTTGACGCGCGATCTCGCGGCCGATGCCACTCGATGCGCCTGTGACGACGGCGGTCTTGCCCGCGAGAGGCTGCGCTGTGGCCATGGAAATCTCCTTCGGCGAGTGGATCCACGCTACCGCCTCTGAGGCAGTTGCAACACAGTCGGCGATCGTTCATGCCGGCGCCATCTGGCGCGCGTCAGCGCCTGATGGGTGCGGGACGCGGCCGCAGCTGCATCGATCCACGAGAGGGAGCGAGCTGGTCATGGCGCGACGTCCGGTGGCGAGTTCGATGGTTCTCGCATGCGCCGCGGCGGTGCTCGCCTCGGCGTGTGCGAGTTCGGGCGCAGCGCCGCGTGCGACGGTGGGCGCCGAGGCCAGCGTCGCTCCCGACGCGGACGTGCAGGCGGCGCTCACCCGCTCCTGCTACGGCTGCCACTCGGATTCCGGCTCGCTGTCATGGCACGCGAAGCTTGCGCCGTCCGCGTGGTTCGCCGGATCGGCGCGCGAGAAGCTCGATATCTCGAGCTGGCAGAGCCTGCCCGCCGATCGCAGGAGCGAAGCCCTGCGATCGATCGAGCGGGTGGTGAGCGGCGGGGAGATGCCGCCATGGGATTCAGCGCTCTTCGTCCTACAGCTGCGCGATGTCCTCGCGGAACTACGCGCTCGGCCGCATCGACAGCTCTTGTCCGGCCGGCATCCACCCATGCTACACCACCCCGTTCCCTCGGACCCTCCGGACGATCGACAGTCGCGCGCATCACCGGTCTTCTCCCTGATCCCGAAAGCGGAGTCCAAGGAGAATCCCATGCGCCACAGCGCCCCCGAGTTCATCGAGCTGCCCCGCCATGCGCGAGCGGATCGAGAAGTTTCGCGAAGAGCACGCCGGCGACCCGATTGGCGACGTCGCGAATCGTGTGCTGTTCGAAGACGACAACGTGGGGATCTCGGAGATGACGCCCGCGCCCGGCTAGCACTCGAACCTCCACCATCACGACCACGACTACTACCGCGTAATCATGTCGGGCGACCTCGTCGCCGGAGTCCCGCCGAAGTCGAGCGGCGTCGATCCCTTCGTCGGAAGGATCCCCGCGGCCGGCAGCACCGTGGGCGTCCCGAAGGGCGGCACCGAATGGGCGCTCAACGTCGGAGCCAAGACCGACCACGAGTTCCCGATCGAGCTGAAGAAGACCTGAGCGGGATTCCCGCAGCCGCATCGAATAACTTGACGAGAAATGACTTGACGCCCGGCACCTCTCCTAGGGCGCTACGCTGGCCGGTAGCGACGGATACTCCGTTGCCTCACTTGGTGGTAAGCATCCATGTACAAGCAAGTTCTGACGGCCATGGCCGTGGGGCTCACGCTCCTCGGGCTGGCGGGATCGGCGTCTGCAACGGACAAGCTGATTGGCAGCGTCACGGCGGTCGACGCCGCCGCGAAGACCGTGTCGGTTCAGGAGACCAGCGCCTCGCAAACCACCACGTTCCGCGTCGATGACAAGACGAAGATCGTGGAGGGTCGCAAGGGCATTGCGCTCGCGGACCTGCAACAGGGTCGCAGCGTGAAGGTGACGTACGAAGATCGCGACGGCGTGGCCGTGGCGTCGCGCATCGAAGCGGAGCTTCCGATGGGCGCCGACAAGTCGAAAGCGCTTCCGGATCACCGGCAAGGCAACAAGTAGCGCCCGGCACCACCTCCGACGGCTACTCTGCGGTTTCCTTCCAATCGCGTGGACGATGGCGAAGCAACCGACCCAGGACCCGAGCGCGGCGCCCAAGACATCGAAGGAGGCGGTTCCGCGCACGCCGAACGTTCGGCCGCAGCCGTGGTGGATGATCGTCATGATCGTCGTGACGGCGAACTTCCTGCTGATGCGCGCCTGCTTTCCCGAACCGTCCTCGATCACCATCCCGTACACGTTCTTCAAGCAGCAGGTCGAGTCTGGGAACGTCGAGGATGTCGTCGGATTGGGGGATTCGATCCGCGGCAGCTTCAAGGCCGAGGTCACCTATCCCACCCGGGACACCCAGCCGCGGCCGGCGTCGGAGCCGAAGCTGCCCGCCTGGCTCGTCGCCGACCCGAACGAGCCGCACACCTCCAAGCGCTTCGTGACGCAGCGACCGGCCTTTGCCGATGCCGGTCTCGAGGCGCTGCTCGAGAAGCAGGGCGTGGTGATCGACGCGCGCGACGAGGACGCCTCGTCGGTTTTCAAGCTGCTGATCGGCTTCGGGCCCACGCTGCTGCTGATCGGCGCGTTCATCTGGATCAGTCGCCGCGCTGCCGCGGCCGGCGGCGCCGGTGTGTTCGGACTCGGCCGCAGCCGCGCCAAGCGCTACAGCGAGGAACAGCCGAAGGTCACCTTCGACGACGTCGCCGGCATCGACGAGGCCGAAGCCGAGCTGGTCGAGATCGTCGACTTCCTGAAGAACCCGGCCAAGTACCAGCGGCTCGGCGGCACGATGCCGAAGGGCGTCCTGCTGGTCGGTGCGCCCGGAACCGGCAAGACGCTGCTCGCGCGCGCGATCGCCGGACAGGCCGGCGTCCCGTTCTTCAGCCTCAGCGCTTCCGAGTTCATCGAGATGATCGTCGGCGTCGGCGCGGCACGCGTGCGCGATCTGTTCCAGCAGGCCCGCGAGGCCGCGCCCTCGATCATCTTCATCGACGAGCTCGACGCCATCGGCCGCGCCCGCGGCGGCGGCGTGAGCCTCGGCGGTCACGACGAGCGCGAGCAGACCCTGAACCAGATCCTGACGGAGATGGACGGCTTCGATCCGCGCGAAGGAATCATCGTGCTGGCCGCCACCAACCGCGCCGACGTGCTCGACCCGGCGCTACTGCGGCCGGGCCGCTTCGATCGACGCGTCGTGGTGCAGCGGCCCGACCGCGCCGGGCGCGCCGCGATCCTCGCGGTGCACACGCGCAAGGTTCCGCTGGCGCCGGACGTCTCGCTCGAACGGATCGCCGCCGAGACCCCCGGTCTGGTCGGAGCCGACCTGCGCAACCTGGTCAACGAGGCGGCGCTGCTGGCGGCGCGCAAGGCCGCCGACGCCGTCCGCGTCGAGGACTTCGCGGAGGCGCTCCAGAAGATCACACTCGGGCCGGCGCGACACGTCCTGCTGACCCCCGCCGATCGCGAGCGCACGGCATACCACGAGTCGGGACATGCGCTGCTCGGGCTGCTGGTGCCGGGCAGCGATCCGGTGCGCCGCGTCTCGATCGTGCCGCGCGGCACGGCGCTCGGTGCGACCTACCAGATTCCCGCCGACGATCGCAGCAGCTACGGCGAGGACTACCTGCGCGCGCGTATCACCAGCGCGCTCGGCGGCCGCGCCGCCGAGCATCTCGTCTACGGGGTCACGACGACGGGCGCCGAGAACGATCTCCAGCAGGTGACCGAGATCGCGCGGCGCATGGTGCTGCGCTGGGGGATGAGTGAGCGACTCGGTCCGATCAGCTTCGTCGCGCCGCAGGACGAGGGGCTGCCCCCGGCGTTCCAGCAGCGGCCCTACAGCGATGCGACGTCGGAACTGATCGACGGCGAGGTCCGCCGCATCGTCGAGGAGTGTCACCGTGAAGCGGAACGACTGCTGGCCGCGAATCGCGACAAGCTCGACGCGCTCGCGCGCGCGCTGCTCGCAGCGGAGTCGCTCGACGAGCAGGAAATCCGCGTGGCCACGGGCTTGACCGGGTCGCCCGTCGCGGACGACCCGGTCAAGCGCCTGCGCGCTTCTCCGAGCTAGGCGGCCTGGCCCTCCACCCGCTCAGCGCGTGATGGCGTCGCGAAGGCGATCGACGACCGACGCGGCGGTGGCACGTGCGTCGGCGAGGATCGCGTCCGCCGACTGCTTGATCTCCTGCCATGATCCACCTGCCGCAGCCGACACCTGCTTGAGTTGGCTCTTGGCTTCGCGCTGCTTCGACTTCAACACGCCGAGCTGCGCTCGCGCGTCGGCGCGAAGCGCGCGAACCCGCGCGCGCGCGTCGGCTTCGATCGCCTTCTCGGTCTTGCGCAGGCCCTTGGTGATCTCGCTGATCGACTTCTCGAGGTGCTTCACGCCCTGCTTGATCTCGGTGTACGCGGCCTTCTCCGCCTGGGACATCGCCAGTCCTGCGCGGCGGCCCGCGCCCTTCGCTCGAGCACTCTTCCTGGTTTTCTTGGCGGCCATGCTCTTCTCCCCTTGAAATGTTCGTGGACCGGCGAAACGTAACGCGCTGATGCACCAGTCCCAACAGCGAATCCACGGGCATGCGATGCGAGACTGCGATCGCCTCGGTGGACTCGAACATGTCGGGTCCAGGACACGCGGCGGCGCTCCCGGCGCCGGCTCTTCAGCCGGCGGCCGTGAGCCGGACGACTGTACGACTTCGATCCGCGTGCCGTCGGGGTCGACGACGAAGATCGCGCCACTCGCGTGCTCGGCGTTTCACATCCGCGTGGTGTGTAGAACCCGCACTCCGGCTTGTTCCAACGCCGCGATCGTTGCAGCGAGGTCGTCGGCGCGCAGCGAGAGGTGGGTGCGTCCGAGCGCGTTCGTCGGGCGTGCTTCGCTGCTGCCGCGGTGTCCCGGCGCGAGGTCGTGCAGCAGCTCGATGCGCGGGCCGTCGCGTTCGAGGAACGCCACCCGCAGGTCGAGGTCGGAGACGCAGATTCAGACGTGCGAGACGCGGCGGATCGACACGGATCAGACTCCTCGCGTGGGCGCGTTCACGCGTGATTGCCGACTCGCAACCACTCCGCCCCGAGGCCCCGGCCGCGCAGCTCCGCAGCGAGGAAGTCGCGGTCCACTTCGAGGCCCGCGGCGAGCATCGCGCGCACGTCGCGGAGGTGCTTCTCGGAGCCCCCTTCGCGGAAGAACTCCAACTTGCGGATGATCACGTACTCCGGCGGCGCCACCCACATCGCGCCGGCGCCGAGCGCGAGGCGCCGCCGATGCGCGAGCCCCCAACGATGGAGTGCATCGCTCGCAGCCAGGTAGATGTCCGCTTTCATCCCCGTCGCGTGGTGGATCAGGTTGAAGTGGCCACGCGCGTCTCGCCCCGCCTCGACACGAACGACTTCGAGCGGCGGTCGGTAGAACGCCGACTCCGGGAACGCGTCGAGGAACGCGCCCGCGCGGTCGATCTGGAGTTCGAGCACGACGTCGACGTCGAGCGTCAAGCGCGGCTCGCCGTAGACCATCGACGCGACCGACCCCGTCACCATGTACGAGAGCCCCACGGCTTCGAGGCGAGTCACGAAGAGTTCAATCCAGCCAGGCGTGGCCATGGAGTTGCCAGGCGCGGAGTCGCCGCCGGATCGCTGTGTCGTCTTCGTCGGGATGCCGCGTGCGCAGCCAGCTTTCCTTGAGCGCCAGCGCTTCCTCGCGCAGGCGGCGCGCCACCTCGAGCTTTCGCTCGGGTGCGAGTCGCGCGAGAACGCGCATCTGCTGCGGGTCGGGATGATCGGCGGCGCTCACGGCGAGCGCAGTCTAGCGCTGCGGTCGGTTTGTCCGCGGCTTCGTCAAGCCGCCGCGCGATCGCGCGCTCCGCGAGGATCGAAGAGAGCGCCACGCCGATCGCCTCGCCGACCTCGACGGCGGGATGGAACGCGCCGAGCGCCGCGGATGATGCTGGCCGAGACGGGATCGACGCCGACGCGTCTTCCGACGGGCCATGGTAGACGCGTGCGGGAAGGGCGTGCTAATCGGCGCATGCGTCGCCCAACAATCAGGAGACCCGCCCCGTGAAACTTCACAACAGCATCGGACCCAACCCGCGCGTCGTGCGCATGTTCCTGGCGGAGAAGGGAGTGGTGCTCCCGCTCGTCACCGTGGACCTGCTCGGCGGCGAGAATCGCCGCGAGCCGTATCTCTCGAAGAACCCGAGCGGTCAGCTTCCGTGTCTCGAACTCGACGACGGTTCGTTCCTCGCGGAGATCACCGCGATCTGCGAGTACATCGAAGAGAAGCACCCGAAGCCGGCGCTGATCGGCAGCACGCCCGAGGAGCGCGCCGCGACGCGCATGTGGGTGCGGCGCATCGACCTCAACATCGTCGAGCCGATGGCGAACGGATTTCGCTACGCCGAAGGGCTGGCGCTGTTCAAGAACCGCATTCGCACCATCCCGCAGGCGGCGGACGATCTGAAGGCGATCGCGCGCGAGAAGCTCGCGTGGCTCGACGCGCAGATCGCGGGGCGCGACTGGATCGTGGGCAATCGCTTCACGCTCGCGGACGTACTGCTCTACGGGTTCGTCGATTTCGGCGCGACGGTGGGCCAGCCGATCGATCCCGCGTTGAAGAACCTCAACGCGTGGCGCGACCGCGTCGCCGCGCGGCCGAGCGCGGCGGCGAGCAAGTAGCGAGCGC
>Ga0102851_10000205_pt1 | contig 26816 bp, 23 predicted proteins | sample Mud3Dept3metaG_FD_79558 | JGI IMG/M metagenome (GOLD analysis project Ga0102851, IMG submission 79558) | Freshwater wetland microbial communities from Ohio, USA, analyzing the effect of biotic and abiotic controls - Mud 3 Core 4 Depth 3... | ecosystem: Environmental > Aquatic > Freshwater >... | reverse complement strand
TCCCGCAGGTCGGGCTGTGTGGTGCCGACATGGGCGTGACCTATCTGTTGCCGCGGATCGTCGGCCTCGGGCACGCGTCCGAGCTGTTGCTGTTCGGCGACGTCATCGAAGCACCACGCGCGCTGGAGATCGGGCTCGTCAACCGTGTCGTCGCCGATGGCGCGGCCGCGGTGGCGCTCGGTCAGGAATGGGCTGCGCGCCTCGCGAGTGGGCCGGCGTTCGCTCACGCGATGACCAAGCAGATGATCGAGAGCGAGCACACGATGCCGCTCGCCGAGGCGATCGAGGCCGAGGCGCAGGCGCAGGCGCTGTGCATGCAGCACCCGGACTTCGCCGAGGCGCACGCCTCGTTCAAGGACAAGCGCCCGGCGCGGTTTCGCGGGGCCCCGGAGTGACCATGCGCCTGTCGACCGACGACCTGCCGATGTTCTTCGCCGAGAGCCACAAGGCACTCGCCTCGCGGCTGCGCGCGGCGGCGGCCGCGATCGAGGCGGTGGAGCTGCCGGGGCGCCACGTCACCGAGTCCGAGCGCGATCGCTCGGCGGCGGCCGCGCTCGCGGAGGCGGCGCTGTTCGAGCTCGTCGTTCCCACGGGCAAGATCGACACGCGTGGGCTGTGCCTGGCGCGCGAGATGCTCGGCTACGTCTCGCCGCGCGCGGACTCGATCTTCGCCGTGCAGGGCCTCGGTACGCACTCGCTCCTGCTCGCCGGCACGGCCGATCAGAAGGCGCAGCTCAAGGCGTACGCGCGTGGTGCAGGCATCGCGGCGTTCGCGCTGACCGAGCCCGAGGCGGGCTCCGACGTCGCGTCGATCCAGACGCGTGCGGTGCCGACCGCCGATGGCTACCGGCTCGATGGCGACAAGCTGTTCATCTCGAACCTCGGGATCGCCGATCACGCGACGGTGATCGCGACCACCGATCCGGCCCTCGGGAGCGCCGGGCTCACGGCGTTCTGGGTCCCGCTCGACGCGCCGGGCATCACGGTCAAGCCGCTGCACGCGATCGCAGCGCACCCGATCGGCGCACTCGAGCTGCGCGGGGTGACGGTCCCGGCGGCCGCGCGGATCGGCGAGGTCGGGCAGGGGATGAAGCTCGCGATGCAGACGCTCGACGCGTTCCGCGTGTCGGTCGGCGCGGCGGCGGTCGGCATGGCACGGCGCGCACTCGACGAGGCGCTCCGCTTCGTCACCCGGCGCAGCCAGTTCGGCAAGCTCCTCAGCGATCAGCCGCTCGTCCAGGCGCACCTCGCCGATATGGTGGTCGACCTCGACAGCGCGCGGCTGCTCGTGCTGCGCGCGGCCTACGCGAAGGACACCACCGACGCGAAGGTCACGACCGAGGTCTCGATCGCGAAGCTCGGCGCGACCGAGGCCGCGCAGCGCGTGATCGACCGCGCGGTCCAGCTGCTCGGCGGTCGCGGTGTGATGGCGGGTGCCGTCGTCGAGCACCTGTACCGGGCGATCCGGCCGCTGCGGATCTACGAGGGGACGAGCGAGATCCAGCGGACGATCATCGGTCGCGCGCTCGCGCAGGGGGCGAAGTGACGGCGCCGGTGTTCCCCGAGGACTTCAACCTCGCCGACTACTTTCTGTTCGATCGGATCGCGGAGGGCAAGGGCGACAAGATCGCGCTGCGGTTCGGCGATCGCTCGTGGACCTATGCCGAGGTCGCGGATCGGTCGCGCGCCCTGGCGCGGTACCTCGTCGAGGCCGGGCTGCGCCCCGAGCAGCGCGTGTACATCGTGCTGCCGGACATGCCGCCGTTCGCGTGGAGCATCTTCGCGACGCTCGCGGCGGGCGGCGTCGTCACGATGGGGAACTCGATCGCGCCCGTCGACGATCTGCGCTACGTGCTCGACTACGTGCGCGCGACGGTCCTGATCACGACGCCCAGGGTCGCGTCGTCGCTCGCGCCGTACTACGCGGAGCTCTCGCACCTGCGCGTCGTGTTGCTCGCACCGGACGCCGCGACGGGGGAGGACCCCGAGGCCGAGGTGCCAGTGCCCACGATGCCGATGCGCTGCGACACCGTCAGCAGCGCGATCGCGAAGGGCCGCACGCTGAGCACCGCGCTCCCCGCGATCCGCCGCGATGATCCGGCGATCTGGTTATTCACCTCGGGGTCCACCGGACGGTCGAAGGCGGCGATGCACAGCCATCGCGACTTCGCGTTCAACACCGAGGTGTTCGCGAAGCGCACGGTCGGCTATCGCGAGACTGACGTCTGTGTCAGCGTCCCGCGGCTGTTCTTCGGCTACGCGACGGGCACGAACCTGTGGTTCCCGTTCGCCGTCGGCGCCACCGTCGGCTTGTTCAGCGAGCGGCCCACCGCGGAGAGCATCGCGGCCGCGATCGCGCGCTACCGTCCGACGATCGTGACCAACGTGCCAACGATGCTCGGCAAGCTGCTCGATCTCGACGACGAGCGCCGCGCGAAGGGCGAGCCTCCACTCGATCTGTCGTGCGTGCGCTTCCACTTGTCCGCGGGCGAGGCGCTGCCCGAGCCGCTGATGCGGCGGTTCACGGAGCGGTTCGGCGCCGAGGTCTACGACGGCATCGGCTCGGCCGAGATGTTCCACATCTACTGCTCGAACCGTCCGGGCGAGGTGATGCCTGGATCCCTCGGCCGCGTCGTCGAGGGCTACGCGTTGAAGATCCTCCCCGAAGACGCCGACGGCGCGGGCGCGCCAGCGCTCCCGCCGGGAGAGATCGGGGTCCTGTGGGTCAAGGGTGACTCCGTCGCGCACGGCTACTTCCAGGATCGCGACAAGAGCTGGAAGACGTTCCATGGCCACTGGTGTCGCACCGGCGACCTGTTCTCGATCGACGAGCGTGGCTTCCTGTGGTTCCAGGGCCGCGCCGACGATCTGTTCAAGGTCGGCGGCATCTTCGTCGCCCCGCGCGAGGTCGAGGACTGTCTGCTCGGTCACCCGGCGGTGTCGGTCGTCGCGGTGATCCCGGCCGAGGATCAGGGGCTGACCAAGCCGAAGGCGCTGATCGAGCTGCGCCCTGATGCGCGGGAACGGATCGGCTCGGAGGACGCCCGGCGTGTGCTCGTCGCCGAGCTCAAAGCGCACGTCCAGGAGCGGCTGTCCAAGCACAAGTATCCACGGTGGGTGGCGTTCGTCGACGATCTGCCGAAGAACGATCGCGGCAAGGTCGACAAGAAGACACTGATCGAGCGCGAGAAGCGCGGCGAGCTCGGAGGCGAGTGATGGGCGAGAAGTTTTTGGCCAGACATACGACGGCGAGCCTGTACACGCTGCTCGGCGGCAAGAAGCCGGTGATCGCGCTGGTGCCGATCGGATCGACCGAACCGCATGGCCCGCACCTCGGCCTCGGCACCGACGTCGTGATCTCCGCGGCGGCGTGCGTCCGCGCGTGCGAGGTACTCGACAAGAAGGGGCCCGTGACCGCGGTGATCGCACCCGCCGTGAGCTACGGCGTCACCGACTGTGCCGTCGGCTTTCCCGGGGCCGTGACGATCCCGCCGGACGTGCTCACGGCGTACGTCGCAGCGATCTGCGACGGGCTGCTCGCGCAGGGGCTGCGCCACGTCTGCCTCGTCAACAATCACCTCGAGCCCGCGCACGACACCGCGATCCGCGCGGTGCTCGCGGGCCGCGAGGGCAAGGTCAGCTACGCGTGCCCGCTGACGAAGAAGTGGGCGCGCACGCTGTCGGCGGAGTTCAAGAGCGGCGCTTGTCACGCGGGTCAGTACGAGACCTCGATCGTGATGGCGGCGGCGCCGGAGCTCGTCGACGAGCAGCTGCGGACCACGCTCGCGGCGGTCCCGGTGTCGCTGTCGGAGAAGCTCGCCGCGGGCATCAACACGTTCACGGCGATGGGGATGGAGCTCGCGTACTGCGGTGCTCCGGCGGCAGCGACGGTCGAGGAGGGGGAACAGTTGATCCAGCGACTCGCGGAGATGGTCGTCGGTGAGGTGCGCGAAGCCCTCGGGTTGCCGGCGTGATGGCGCCCGCGAAGCGCAAGGCGACCGCAAGGGCGAAGCCGGTCGGGACGACGTCGAGGGCGACCGCGAAGTCCTCCGCGAGGCACGCGGTGAAGCCGGGCCCGAACGCGAAGGCACCGGCGAAGGCGGCCTCGACGGTGAAGGCAACCGCGACGGCAAAGACCTCGGCGAAGGCGGCCTCGACGGCGAAGGCGGCCTCGACGGCGAAGGCGGCCTCGACGGCGAAGGCGAAGGCCTCCGCGACGCGGGCCGCCGCGCCGGGGGCGGAGTCGGCGCCGGCCGCAGCGCGCGGGGAGACGCCGCGGACGCGCGCGCCGACGGTGTCCGAGCGCGCGGAGACGCCACGCACGCGCGCGCCGACGGCCCTCGACGTTCGCTCGCAGACGCGCCGCACCCGCCTGCCGACGGTGTCCGATCGTGCGGAGACCCCGCGGACCCGCGCGCCCACGGAACGGCCGGGCATCGCTGTGGTCGCCCCGCGGCGTTCGGATGTGCCGACGACGATGCGCTCGCGCACCGACACCTTGCTCGAGCCACCGCGCCCCGACGCGGCGCCGGCGGCGAGGCGCTCGCGTAGCGACACGCTCCGCGAGCCGCCGATGATCGTCACGGCGCAGGGCCGGGACGACCTCACGAATGGCGATCACCTCGGTGATCCCGCGCGCGTTGCCGAGCTCGCCGCGCTCGAGGTCCGGATCGATCAGCTTGCGGAGCCCGAGATGCTCGTCGCCCTGGCGAGCCAGATCGACACGCTCGGGATGCAGCTCGCCTTCGAGATCTCGCGGCACGCGCACGACGCGGCGCACGTCGCGCCGCTCAAGCCGGTGCTGATACGGGTCCCGGAGGTCCACGGTCGCGCGCTGGTCCGCGCCGCCGAGAAGTTCGATGACCTCGGCAGTCCCAGGCGCGCCGCGTACGTCCTGTTCGAGGCGCTGCGCAAGGCGTTCGATCCCGACGTGATCGTCGCGGTGTCCGCGGCACTCGCCTTCATCCTCGAGGCCCACGAGCAGGGGACGGCGGCGACCCAGCTCCGCGCGCTGGTCACGACGCGCGAGGAGCAGCGGGCCGCCGGCATCGATCGCAAAGAGGTCCGGCTCCAGTTCGCCTCCGCACTCGAGCAGCTGCGCGATCGCGGCGTCGACTGGAACGCGCTCGCCGACGATCCTCCGCGGTTTGACTGAGCCGTCAGCGCAGCCGGCCGGTGGTGAGCAAGCGGGCCGCCGGCAGTCCACTCGCGCGCTCGCGGAGGAACAGCGCGCGCGCACTTCGATCGACGAAGCGACAGGCGCCGGCGCCCGCGCCAGCACCGGTCCCGCACGCGAGTGCGGCCATCACCGTCGCGCCGATCGCGCCGCCGATCGAGACGGGTAGGAGCAGGCCGAACAGCAACCCACCGGCGAGTATGGCGATCGGTGGCGCGAAGATCAGCTTCGCGGCCCGCCGGGTCGGCGCCTCCTCGTGCCAGTCGCGCTCGCACCCCGCGCAGCGCTCGCCGGGGAGCAGCGCGTGGACCGCGCAGCGGGTGATCGTGCAGCGGCCACAACGCATCACCGGTCGGGTGGTGCAGTCGTCGCACGAGACGTCGCCCATGCTCTAACTCTGCCCGATTGGCTGGGAGAGCCAAGGGCGATCGGTGGCGGGCGGAGCGCGTGCCGCTAACGTCGCGACTTCACGCGCCTCGCGGCGCGAGACGGACCTACTCCTTGATGCCGTGCTTCGACTTGATCTGGTCGAGTACCTTCGAGTACTCGACGTCCCACGCCTGCGTGCCCTCTTCGAGGTTCTTGATCCGGTCGCGGACTTCCTGATCGATCGCCTCGTCCACCTGCATGTGCTTGGTGCAGATGTCCTTGATCTTGCGGCGGAGGATCACGTCCTCGGCGAACACTTCCTCGACGTGGCGAGACGACATGAACGCCTCGAGCATCTGGTTCGCGATCCAGGACAGGCCCTCTTCACCGAGGCCGAATTCCTTCTGATCCGCGAGCTGGCGCTTGGTCCGACCGAGGTGCGAGTAGGGGAGTCCGCGGATCTCGAGGATGTCCTTCGCGCGCTCCGTCAGCTCCTTGTCGACCCGGATGTACTCCTTGAGCACGGACGCCGCATCCAGCTGGGCCTCGTTGTTGTCGCTGACCTCGATATCACCCGCGGTTGTGAGCGAAGTGATGATCTCGGCCGCGATGGAGTCGACCTTCCCTGGATACAGTCTCATCTCGGCGGCACTGTAGGGTCCGACGGGCACCCATGCAAGGCGCGTAGCATACTCTCGCGTCCCTTTTTTTCGACGATGTGCACCATCGCTCTCCTCCTCGATACCGTCGCAGACGCACCACTGGTGGTCGCTGCGAATCGTGATGAGCTGTACGCGCGTCCGACGCGACCACCCGAACGGTCAGGGTCCGGCGTCGTCGGTGGCGTCGACGTGCAGTCGGGCGGAACGTGGCTCGCGGTCCGCGCGGATGGACGATTCGCCGCGGTGACGAATCAACGCGCGCTGTCGATGCCGCCCCCGGGCCTGCGGTCTCGCGGGCTTGCCGTGCGCGAGCTGGTGGAGGCGGAGGATCCGGATGCCTACGTCGCGGCGATCGACCCGACGCGCTACGCCAGCATGAACCTCGTCTGGGGCGATGCACGAGGTATCTCGATCGCGTACGCGCGGAACCATGGAACGCTCGAGATCGAGCAGCTCGGTCCTGGCATCCATGTGCTATGCAACGATCGGCTCGGCACCGACGGCTTCCCGCGCGGCGAGCGGTTGCACGCCGCGCTCGGTGCGATCGCCGGGCAATCGTTCGCCGCGAGCCGCGCCACGATCGAGCGCGCACTCGGCGATCACACGCGCCTCCCGCTCGCGGAGGTTCCGCCGTCGCACCTGCCGGTGGAGCTCGCGCGCGAGCTGACGGCGACGTGCATCCACAGCGAACGCTACGGCACACGGTCGGCGACGGTGTTCGCGGTCGCGCCCGGGCGCGTCATCGAGTACTGGCACGCCGACGGTCCGCCCTGCACGGCGCCGTTCCTCGATCGGAGCGCGCTGCTTGGCTGAGCCGCGCGCACGCAAGCTCGTGGTCGCGGGGCTGATCCTCGGTGACGACGGCCGGGTCCTGATCACGCAGCGGCGCGCGGATCAGAGCCTGCCGCTGCAGTGGGAGTTCCCCGGCGGCAAGGTCGAGCCTGGCGAAGCGCCGATCGCGGCGCTCGCACGCGAGCTGAGCGAGGAGCTCGGGGTGGTCGCGGTCGTCGGCAAGGTCTGGGACGTGCTGTTCCACGCTTATCCCGACTTCGACCTGGTGATGCTCGTGTACGTCTGTCGGCTCGAGCCCGGCTCGGTCGCGCACGCGGTCGAGGTCGCGGATCTCGCCTGGGTACGGACCGACGAGCTGCCCGGGGCATGGGACATCCTGCCGGCCGATCGACCACTGGTCTTGCGCCTCGCCGCAGAGGGACCCCCCGCTTGATTGACCCTATCTCTTTGACCTGCCTACAATTCATTTGATGGAAGGCCGCGCCAAGGTCACGAAGGAAGTCCTCTGCGAAGAGGCACGCTTCATCCTCGCGAACGTGATGGCGGAGGCTCGCTACGGCCGGCAGAACCGCTACGACGATATCCGCCGGGTCTGTGAAGGCGCGGTCTCGATCCCGTTCTCCGAGTACATCGGCTTCCTCGAGAAGTCGGGATACCTCCGCCACGATCGCGGCAACGAGAGCCTCGAGGTCACGCCCGAGGGCGAAACGGTGGTCAACGGGGGCAACCTCAGCGAGTTCACCGAGCGCGCGGTCAGCCACTTCAAGAAGCTGCGCCAGAGCCGTGCGATCGCCGTCCCCAGCGCGCAGGTGCCGATGGGCTCGCAGTCCGGCATCCTGTCGACGGGCATCCGCGAGCCCGTTCCCGCCCGCGAGGTCTCCGTCGCGGCGCCCGTGCCGGCGCGAAAGGATCCGAAGATGACGACGTCCGGAGGCCGCGGGTCCGCGATCGCAGGCGGCGAGATCAGCCTCGGCGCCGACATCGAGAATCGCTACGAGAAGCTGGCGTCGATTGGCTCGGGTGGCATGGGCACGGTCTATCGCGCCCGCCAGGTCGCGCTGAACCGCGAGGTCGCCCTCAAGGAGATCCGCGATCTATTCGGGTTCTTCAGCGAGGACCAGCGCAACGAGATCGTCCGGCGATTCACCGACGTCGTGCGCGCGTGGGGAAACCTCGCGCACCCCAACATCCTGCCGATCCACGACGTCAACCTGTGGACCGAGTACCCGAACGTCGTCACCGAGCTCGCGCCGAACGGCTCCGCGCGCCGGCTGATCAACGACGCCGAGGAGCTGCCCGTCGAGCTCGTGTTCAAGTACCTGCTGCAGACGCTGCACGCCCTGCGCGCCGCGCACGCCCAGCGCGTCTACCACCGCGGCCTCAAGCCCGAGCAGCTGCTGATCGACGGCTACGGCAACGTCAAGGTCTCCGACTTCGGCTTCACGCGGATCGTCGAGCGCGATCACGCCGTGATCCGCCAGATCTACGTCGGCATGGGGAACGTCGCGTACATGGCGCCGGAGCTCTATACCGATCCGATGGCGGCAGGCCCGCAGGGCGACATCTATGCGCTCGGCATCATCTTCTACGAGCTGCTGACGCGGAAGCTGCCGGGCCGGCGCTCGCCGATGCCGTCGCAGGTCAACGTGGGTATGCCGCGCGGCGTCGACGACATCTTCGATCGGATGACGCGCGACGCGAAGGCCGAGCGGTACGCGACGATCGACGACATCCTCGACGATATCGACAAGCTCGAGGGCATGGAGACCCTCCTCGGCGGGGGCGATCGCGTGCTCGTCGGCGACAGCCCGCTGTCATCGATCAAGTTCCGCCCGGGTGCGGAGGAACCGCTCGCCGGGACTCCGGTCGAGGACGGCGAGGATGGCGACAAGAAGTCCCATCGCCCGTACTCGTTCCAGCAGCGCCGCAACAAGAAGATCTGAAGCGGCGCGCACGCGCCCGTGGCGCCCGCGGTCAGGGCTGCGGGTGGTACGTGCCAGCCGCCTTGAGCTCGTCGATCTTCTTCGCGATCGCGACGCGTGCCCTGGTCAGGTTGTCGAGTGAGGTCCGTGCGGCGGAGCGCGCCGCGTCGGTCGTCGCCGCCGTGGCCCGCTCCGTGGCGCGCTGGATCCGCGCGTCGAGATCCTCGAGGATGCCCGCCCGCTGGGCGAGGGAGTCGGCTGCACCGGCGCCGAACTCGATCGCCTCGGCGACCTTGTCCTTCGCCGTGTCGACGCCGCGGTCGACGGCACCCCGGGCACGGTCGAGGGCACTCGCCGCCTTGTCCTTGGCAGCGGCCGCGGCCGCCTTCGCCTTCTCGGCCGTCTCGCTCGCCGTCTCCCGGGCTTGCTCTTCCTTCTTGCTGCCACAGCCCACGAGCGACATCGCGACGAGCCACGCACACGCTGCGCGGGTCATAGCTTCTTGCCGTCGAACTGCTGCGTCGGCTGGGTGAACACGTCGACGTCATCGAGGCAGCGGACGTTGACCGCGATCATCCGCTCGCCCTTCGGACTCACCCCGCGCGCGAACGACTTGATCCCGCACGTGTTGCAGAACACGTGGTCGATGTGGTGCCGGTGGAACTGGTAGTTCGTCAGGTGCTCGTCGCCCTTCTCGAGGGTGAACTTCTCGACCGGGACGAACTGCAGCATCGTGCCGGAGCGCCCGCACATCGAGCAGTTGCAGATGATCGCCTTGCTGGTCAGATCGAGCTCGACGTGGAAGCGGACAGCGCCGCAGTGGCAGCCGCCGTGATGCGTGGTTTCAGCCATGGCCGGAGCCTAGCCGAGGCTCAGGCGATCTGCGCGCCCAGCGCGTGAAGCTTGGCAGCGAGGAGCTCGGCCTCGCCGGCATGATTGTAGAGGTGCGCCGAGACCCGCACGAACGGGCCGCCCGGGAAGTCGACGATCGGGACCTCCCAGCCATCGACGAGGAGCGCGCGCTGGAACGCGAGCGGCCCGAACCCCGCGGGCAGCACGATCCGGATCGCCGCCATCATCCCGAGCGCGTCGTCGGGCGCGAGCCGGGGGCCGCCGAGCCGATCGCGGAGCGCGATCACGAGCGCGTGATTGCGCGCGTAGATCGCGGGCCAGCCGCCGCCCTCGTCGGCAAGCGCGCTGATCGCCGCCGGCACCGCGAGCTGCGCGGACGGATCGTAGGTGCCGCTCCAGTCGAGCTCCGCGTGCTGCCGGTTCGCCGGTCCGTAGCTCGGGTTCGCGCCGTGCGAGGTCACCAGCGGGCGCAACGACTGCGCGGCGGTCGCCGACCACGCGAGGAACCCGCTCGCCTTCGGAGCGCATAGCCATTTGTGACAGTTGCCGACGTACCAGGTGGCGCCGAGCTGATCGACATCGAGGTCGAGCTGGCCCGGCGCGTGGGCGCCGTCGACGAGGACCGGGATCCCGCGCGCGCTGAACAGCGGGACGAGCCGCTCGATCGGGAGCCGGAGCGCGGTCGCGCTCGTGACGTGATCGAGGAGCGCGAGCCGCGTGCGCGGCGTGATCGCGGCGGCGACGCCGGCGACCAGGGCGTCGGGATCGAAGGGGAGGGCGATGTCGACCACGACGAGCCGCGCGCCCCGCGCGGACGCGAGCCGCTCGAGCTGGAACCGGCACGCGGCGTACGCGTGCGAGGTCGTGACGAGCTCGTCCCCGGCCTCGATCGTCGCGGAGTGCAGAGCGATCGCGACGCCGGTCGTCGACCCCGGCACGAAGGCGAGGCGGTCGGCCGACGTCCGCACGAACGCGGCGAGGGCGGCGCGCGCGCGATCGAGCTCGGCCTGCCAGTGCAGGACGAGGAACTGCATCGGCGCGGCCTCGAGCCGGGCGCGCGCGACGGTCGCGACGTCGATCACCCGGCGCAGGCAGCCACCATACGAGCCGTGGTTGAGGTGGACGATCGAGGGATCGAGGGCCCAGCGCTCGATCGGCGACACCGGCGCGGTCAGCTGCACCGCCCGAGGATACCTCTTGCACGGCCTCTTGGTTCGTGTACGATGGACACCATGAACGAACGTGCGAAGGGGACGCTGCTGGGCCTGGCGGTCGGGGATGCCCTCGGGACGACGTACGAGTTCGAGGCGCTCGAGCAGCGCGCCTATCCGGCGCTCGCCACGGGGCCCGCGACCGACGTCGTCGGTGGCGGACCGTTTGACCTCGCGGCCGGGCAGGTCACCGACGACACCCAGCTGGCCGTGTGCCTCGCGCGGAGCCTCGCTGCCCACGGGCGGCTCGAGGTCGCCGATGTGGCGGGCAGGTACGTCGCGTGGACCGCGGAGGCGTTCGACATCGGCAACCAGACCCGCGACGCGCTCCTGCGGATCGAGCGGGGGGCGGCGCCCGCAGCCGCCGGGCTTGCGACGTGGCAGCAGAGCGGCCGCCGCGCCGCGGGCAACGGCTCGCTGATGCGCACCGCGCCGATCGCGGTCGCGCTCGCGAACCCGCGGCGATGGTCTCGCGCCGGGGGCACGGCGCTGGCGGACCCGTTCCCGCCGTCCGTCCGCCGCGACGCCGCGGTGATCGATGCGGCGATGGCCGACTCGGCGATCACCCACGCGGATCCGCGGTGCCTGCTCGCGTGCGCCGCCTTCGATCTGGCGATCGCGACCGCCGTGACCGACACGCTCGACGGCGCTGGGATGCTCGACGTGGCGCGCCGCGCCCTCGGGATCGCGGCCGTCCGGCTCGCCGAGCGCTGGCGCGACGCCGCGGGCGAGGTCGACGAGGCCAGTGCGGCGCGGCCCCACCCGGTCCCCGGCCGCGACGATCTCGCGGCGATCGAGACCGCGCGCGCGGACCTCGAGCGCGACCTCGACGCGGCGGTTGCCGACGACCCTGGGCTGTACACCCCCGAGCTCCACTTGCATCGCACCGCCGGCTTTGTCCGCGTGGCCTTCCGCCTCGCGTTCTGGCACGTCCTCCACACGCCGTCGTGGCGCGACGCCCTCGTCGATGTCGCGAGCCGCGGCGGCGACGCCGACACCAACGCGGCGATCGTTGGTGCACTGCTCGGCGCACGGGACGGCGCGTCCGCGATCCCCGCGGCGTGGGTCGAGCGGGTGCTCGCGGCGACACAGCCGGGCTCGGCGGCGTGGGCCGAGGCGCATCATCCGCGGCACCTGCTCGCGCTCGCGGAGTGATCTCGGGGATCTCCCCGCGCGGCCAGTTCCGACGAGGATCGATCCAAGTGGCGTAGATTGAGCGCGTGATCGATCCAGCACGCGAGCGCGTCGAAGAGTGGAAGTCGGGGCTGCTAGATCTCTCGCCGAGCAGTCCGCTGCTCGACGCGAAGGACAGTGCGACCTGTCTGCCGCTGCCCGGCGTCGAACCCATCACGTTCTCCCACACCCTGGCGGAGGGCGCCGCGTTCGCATTCGAGGCCGGCTGTGATCCAGCGGTCGAGCGCGGCTGGCTGCGGATCCCCCTGCCGACGCCCGAGCTCGAGGATCGGCTCGTCGCGCTCCGTCGCGCGCACCGCGCGGAGCTCGCGGACGCGGGCGTCCACACCCTGTGGCTCGCACTCGGGCTTCTGACCTGGTGCGAGCCCGATGGTACCGCGCACATCGCGCCGCTCGCGCTGTGGCCCGCGGAGCTCGAGCGCTCGACCGGAGGTGCGTTGCGCCTGGTCGCCGCCGCCGGGATCGAGCCGATCCTCAACCCCACGCTCGCCGAGAAGCTGCGGCGCGACTTCGATCTCGTGCTGCGGATCCCACCCCTGGCCGAGGGCGCGGACCCGGCGATCGCGCCGCGGCTCGATCTCGCGGCGCTGTTCGAGGCGGCCGAGGGCCTGGCGCTGACGCGGCCCGGCTGGCTCGTCGAGCGGGTCGCGAAGCTCGGCCTGTTCTCGTTCGCCGGGCTCGCGCTGTGGCAGGACCTCGAGCTCCGCGCCGAGGCCGTGGTCGCGCACCCGGTGGTCGCACACCTCGCAGCGGCGCGCGCGCCGTTCGCGCAGCCTTCGATGGCGGCTGCCGAGGCCGTGACCCGTCCGCGCGCGACCTCGGAGATCCTCGCCCCGCTCGACGCTGATGCGAGCCAGCTCGCCGCGGTCGCGGCCGCCGCGGCGGGCGCGACGTTCGTACTCGACGGGGCGCCGGGCACCGGCAAGTCGCAGACGATCGCGAACCTGATCGCCCACTGCATCAGCCACGGCAAGACCGTGCTCTACGTGTCGAACAAGACCGCAGCGCTCGAGATCGTGCACCAGCGGCTCGCCGCGGTCGGGCTCGGCGAGTTCTGTCTCGAGCTCCACGGCCCCAAGGCGAGCCCCGACAGCGCGCTCGCGCGGCTGACGCGCGTGCTCGAGCGGGCGTTCCGTCCGGGGACCGGGCCGAGCGGCGATGACGCGCGCCTGGCGGAGCTCCGCGGGGCGCTCGACGCGCATGTGGCGGCGCTCCACAAGGTCGGTCCGTTCGGGCGGTCGATGCACGAGGTGATGGGCCGGCTCGTCGAGTTGCGGACCACACCGCGGGCGGCGCTCGCCGAGCGCGACGCGGTCGGCCTCGATCGCGCGACGTTCGAGCGGCGACGGTTCGCGGTCGAGCAGCTCGCCGCGGCGGCGATCCCGGTCGAGCCCGTCGGCACCCATCCGTGGCGCGCGTCGACGATCGAGCGGGCCTTCTCGACGCCGGAGCTCGACGGTCGTGACCGCGCGATCGCGGCACTCGACGAGACCGCCGCGGCGGTCGCGGCGCTCGACGTGGCGGTCCACGAGGTCGTCGCGCTCGTCCCCGGCTTCGTCGCCCGGACCCGCGATCAGCTCCAGGCCCTCGGCGCGCTCGCGGCGCTCGCCGCGGCGTCGCCGCGTCCCGGCGCCGAGCTGCTGACGCAGATCCGCAGCGGCCGCGGCGACGACACCAGCGAGCGGATCGCGCTGATCCGCGCCCGCGGGACCGGCACGATCGAGGTGCCGCGCGATCCGATGACGTTCCTCGTCCTCGCGCACAAGCACCGCGCGCTTGCGACCGAGGTCGAGGACTCGTTCACCGAGGCCGTCGCCGATCTGGATGCGCCGGTGCTGTGGGCCCAGCTCCGCAAGTGGACCGGCAGCATGGGGCCGCTGCGCTACGTCGCGTTGCGGTCCGCGCGCGCCGCCGTTCACGCGGCTGCCCAGCCCGCGCAGCTGGCGAGCGACGACGCGATGATCACCGCCCTCGAGGCGGTGATCGCCGAGCGCGCGTGCCGGAGCGCCTTGCTCGCCGCTGCGGAGCCGGCGATGCGGTGGTTCGGTGAGCTCGGCGGCGATCCGGCGACCTTCCCGCTCGGGATCGATCTCACCAGGGTCGACTCCGCGGTCGCGTGGGCCGCAGAGCTGCGCCGTGCGTTCGATGCGGCGGAGGTGATTGCTGGCGAGCCAGGCCGGTCGGCTGCGTGGCGCGCGCTCGTCGCGCAGGTCGCGGCGGGGCCCGCGGGATCGACGACGACCGAGGGCGCCCTGGCGGGCCCGTTCCGCGCGCTGGCCGACGCGGTCGCGCGCTGGATCCCGGCGCTCGCCCGCCTCGCCGAGGCCGTCGGGATCGACGCGCCCTCGCTCGCGGCCGGTGAGGATCACCTCGCCGCGCTGCGCGAGCGCGTCGAGACGCTGCGGCACGCGGTCGACTCGCTCCGCGACTGGGTGACGTTCCACGGGGCGCGCCGCGCCGCGCTCGCAGCCGGGATCGGGCCCGCGATCGCGGCGATCGAGCGCGGTGATCTCGGTGCCGCCGAGCTCGCGCCCGCGTGGGAGCGCGCGACCTTGCTGGCGTGGGCTGACGCCGAGATCACCGAAACGCCGGCGCTCGCGCGGTTCCACGGCCCGGCGCACCATGCGCAGGTCGCGGCGTTCGCGGATCTCGATCGCGGCGCGCTCGCACTCGCACGCGCGCGCGCGCTGGTCCGCCTCGCCGATCGCGTGCCGCGTGCCGTCAAGCTGCATGAGTCGGCGGCGGTCGACGCGAACGGCGAGCTCGCGCTGCTGATGGGCGAGCTCGACAAGCTGCGAGCGAATCGCCCGGTGTGTCCGCTGCGCGAGCTGCTCGCCGCGATCCCGACGGTGCTGCCCCGGCTCGCGCCGTGCCTGCTGATGAGCCCGCTCGCCGTGGCGCAGCTGCTCGATCCGTCGCTGCCTGCGTTCGACGTGGTCGTGTTCGAAGAAGCCGCCCCGGCGGCGATGTCGATCGCGCTTGGCGCGCTGTCGCGCGGTGTGTCCGCCGTGATCGTCGGTGGCGAGTCGCCGGGCGGCGTGTTTGCGGCGGCGCTCGCCGCCAAGCTCCCGGCGCTCCGGCTGAGCTGGCACTACCGCAGCAAGCACGAGGATCTGATCGCGTTCGCGAACGAGCGCTACCTCGGGAACCGGCTCCAGGTGTTCCCCACCGCGCAGGGGTCGCCCGAGCTCGGGGTGTCGTGGCGCCGGATCGAGGGCACGTATGATCGCGATGGCACGCGACAGAACCTCGTCGAGGCGCAGGCGATCGTGGCCGATGTCCTGGCGCGGCTCCGCGATCCGTCGCAGCGTACCCGGTCGATCGCGATCGTCACGCTGTCGGCCGCGCAGCAGGAGCTGATCGAGGACCTGCTCGATGCCGCCCGCCGCGAGGACGAGACGCTCGACGCGCTGGTCGAGCCGCCCGCGGATGCGGCCGCGGCCTTCGAGCCGCTGCTGGTCAAGCACGTGGGCGCGGTCCACGGCGAGGAGCGCGACGTCGTGTTGCTGTCGGTCGGCTACGCGCCCGATCCGGGCGGGGTGTTGACGATGGAGCTCGGCCCGCTGTCGGAGCCGGGCGGGGAGCACGCGCTCGCCGTCGCGATCACGCGCGCGCGCGAGCAGCTCCTGGTGTTCTCGAGCTTCGCCCCCGAGGATCTCCACGACGACGCGCCAGTCGGCGTCCGCGACCTCGCGGCCTTGCTCGCATATGCACGCAGCGGCGGTGGCGCGGCGCGCCCTGCCGAGGACAGGCCGCCGGCGAGCCCGATCACCGCCGCGATCGCGCGTGCGTTGGTCGAGCGCGGCTGGGCCGTTCGTCACCAGATCGGGTGCGGTGCGTACAAGGTCGATCTCGCCGTCGTCGATCCGAACGACAGCGACCGCTTCGTGCTGGCGATCGAGCACGACGGCACGGCCTACGCGAGCGCCCCCGCGGCACGCGACCGTGATCGGCTGCGCCCGCAGGTCCTCGCGCAGCTCGGCTGGCGCCTGCACCGGATCTGGGGCCTCGACTGGTGGGCCGACCCGGAGCGCGAGATCCAGCGCGCGCACGGCGCGATCGTCACGGCGATCGCCGCCGGTCGCCAGCGCCGCGGGCCGGTCGCGACGCTCAAGCCGCGGTCCGCGCGGGCGAGTGGCCGGATCGCCGTGGGCTCGGCGCCGGTCGTCCAGATCCCGCCGAAGACGGCCGAGGTGCTGCTCGCCGCGGGATCCGGACCGACCGAGGCGACACCGCTCGCGGCGCTCGAGGGCAACACCACGCAGACGCGGATCCGGATCGCGCGCGGCGCGATCGCGATCGGGCCCTACACGGCGGCGGCGATCCCGAACGGGCGTCGGACTCCCGATGACATGTTCGCGCCGCGGCACCTCGCCGAGCTCGGCAAGGTGGTCGAGCAGGTGCTCGCCGCGGAAGCGCCGATGCACGTCGATCTGCTCGCGCGTCGCGTCGGAGGCTACTTCGGGATCGGGCGCGTCACCCAACGCGTGACCGATCAGGTTCGCACTGCGCTCGCCGGACGCGGTCGCTATGGCGACGAGCTGCACGTCGTGTGGCGGCTCGATCAGGATCCCACGGCGGTCCCCGCGGTGCGGGTCGCAGGGCACAGTCCGACGGCGCGTCGCGAGATCACCGAGGTTCCGCTGTCCGAGCTCGCCGCGGCGGCGCGGATCGTCGTCGAACGCGCGCACGGGATCGCGGCGAACGAGCTGGTCCGCGATTCGGCGCGCCTCCTCGGGTTCGCGCGCCTCACCGAGCAGGTGACCGCGCGGATCGCGGAGGGCGTCAAGCTCGCAGTCGCACGGGAGCTGATCCGGATCTCCGACGGTCGCGTGCTGTTGCCGGTCGACTGACGCGGTGGCGCGACGTCACACCGCGCGAAGGGCGGCGCGCTGTGCGGGGAGGAGCTCGGGCTCGCGCGACCAGTCCGGGGTGCGCAGGTACTGGACGAGCCCGGCCGCGAACCCGGCGGCGTGCGAGCCATGGAGGGCGGGGAACACCCGCCACACCGTCGGGATCGCCGCGGCACCGAGGTGCTTGCCGACCCGTACGGCCTCGGCCCCGGTCGCCAGCGCATACGACGCGAACGCGATCGGCGCGAGCGGCCACAGCGGCGGGAGGAGCAGCGTCGCGGCGAGCCCGCTGACGAGGAGGAACGGGCCGAGCGGGCGCAGCGTCGGGTACTTGCCGAGCTTGAGCAGCGTGCGCGCTCGCCCCTTGCCGTAGCGGAAGTACTGGATCGCGAGCGCCTTGAACGAGTCGCGCGGGTAGTAGTGAACGACGATGTCCTTCGACAGGTAGATCTGGCCGCCAGACTCGAGGATGCGCTGGTTGAGCTCGGAGTCCTCGTTGGTGATCGCCTTCGGATCCCACATCCCGACCCGCTCGAACACGCGGCGCCGGAACGCGCCGAGGAACACGGTGTCGACATAGCCGTCGGCGTCCTCGTCGCGATACTTGACGCCGCCGGTGCCGAGCGGGCTGGTCAGCGCGGCGCACAGGGCGCGCTGGAAGAACGTCTTGGCCTTCGCGCGCTGCGACCCCCCGACGTTGTCGGCCCCGGTGCGCTCGAGTGCCGCGACGCACTGGCGGACGTAGTCCGGAGCGTACTCGCAGTGGACGTCCATCCGCACGATGACGTCCCCGGTCGCCTGGTGGACGATCCGTCCGAGCCCCGCGGCCTGGATCTTCTCGGGGTTGTCGATCAGCTGGATGCGCGGATCTGACGCGGTGAGGCGTGCAAGGATCTCCCGGGTGCGGTCGGTCGAGCGGCCATCCGCCACCAGGATCTCGATCCGATCGCGCGGATAGTCCTGGCCCTGGACGCTCGCGATGCAGGTCTCGAGGTAGTTCTCCTCGTTGTAGGCGGGCATCGCGATGGTGACGCGAGGGAGCGGGGTCATGGTGTGACGGGTCTACGTGCAACGTAGATGCCTGCGCCGAGCACCATCGCGCCCCCGACCGCGGCCAGTGGGCGCAGGGGCTCGTGCCAGACGAGCACGCCGACCGCGACCGCGACGATCGGCTCGGCGAACGTGAGGACCGCCGCACGGGCGCTCCCGATCCGCGTCAGCCCGATCGCGAACACGATGCCCGACCCCGCGCCGATCGTCGCTGCGCCGAGCGCGAGCAGGCCGAGATCGGCGGTGGTCGCCTGGCCGCCGTAGAGGATCAGCAGCGGCGCCGCGACGACGGCGACGATCAGCGAGTGATACGACATCGCGCGAGGTGCGCCGATCCGCTCGGCGAGCCGGCGGACCGTGAACATGTTGCCGGCGTAACAGATGGCCGAGGTCACGCCGAGCAGCGCACCGAGCGTCGCGCCCGGCGCTGCCTCGCGCCACGGCTCGAGGATGACGACGAGGCCGAGCAGCGCGACCGCCGCGGCGGGGCGGGCGCCCGGCGTGTGCACGCGATCGATCCGCGGCGCGGCGAGCGAGATCAGGATCGGCGCGACGTAGTGGGTGAGCACGGCGATCGCGACGGTGGTCTGGGCGATCGCGGCGAAGAACGTGATGATGTTGAGCGCGTCGAACGCGGAGTTGGCGAGCAACAGGCCGATCGTCTTGCGATCCCAGATCGACGGTTTGCCGCGCAGCGCGGGCGGCAGCGCGACGAGCCCCATCACGAGGAAGATCACCGGGGTCGTGACCTCGGCGGGCAGGCCGGTCGGCCGCAAGAACAGGCTCCACGTGCCCCACGAGGCGGCGGCCAACGTGACCATCAGCAGGCCGGAGAGCACGACGCGGTATCGTAGCTCGCGTGAGCGATCGCGAGGCCTTCGTGCGCCGGTTCCATGCAGCGAATCCCGGGATCACCGGGCGGGCCTTCGCGCGCGCGGGGAGCTACGCGCGGCTCGCCGCGTGCGTGCCCGCAGGCGGACGCGTGCTCGACCTCGCGTGCGGCGACGGCCTGCTGATGACCCACCTCGGTGCGCGCGTGGTCGGGCTCGATCTGTCGCGCGAGGAGCTCGGCCTGGCGCGCGGCCGGACCCCGCGGGTGGTGCAGGGCAGGGCCCAGGCGCTGCCGTTCGCGGACGCCAGCTTCGACGCGTGCACGTGCCACCTCGCGTTCATGCTGTTCGACGACCTCGAGCGCGTGGTCGCGGAGCTGGCGCGCGTACTGGTGCCGGGCGGCGTGTTCGTCGCGCTCCTCGGCGGCGGCCCGACGGCGCACGGCGACGACGCGTTTCACCGGTTCCTCGCGCTCCTCGCGCCCCACGTGACCGCGCCCGTGCGACTCGGCGATCCGCGCGCGAAGTCCGAGGCCGGGTGGCGCGCGCTGTTTGCCGGGTGGAGCGAGGCCGACTTCGTGCGCTGGGAGCTCGATCTCGGTGGCACCTTCGACGAGGTGTGGGCGTTCCTCGGTGCGAGCTACGAGGTCCCTCCGACGGCCGCCGCCCCGATCAAGCAGGCGCTCCGCGCCGCGACCGTCGGGCTGACCGACGCCACGGGGCGCGTCCCGTGTACCGCCGTGACCTGGCTCGCACGCGTGGTCCGGGCGGGCTGATATCATCGCCGGATGACCAGACTGACGTGGCTGTGTGCGTGCATCGGGCTCAGTGCCTGCATCATCACCGCGGAGACCGACCCGGTCTGCGGCGATGGCCAGCGCGAAGGCACGGAGGAGTGCGACGACGGCAACAACGCCAGTGGCGACGGCTGCACGAACACCTGCGTGCTCGAGCCCTATTGTGGTGACGGGGTGGTGGACGTGGCCGAGGAGTGCGACGACGGCAACAACGCCGCTGGCGATAGCTGCTCCGCGGCATGCGCGATCGAGCCGTTCTGCGGCGACGGCACCGTGGATCCCGGCGAGCAGTGCGACGACGGCGACCGTGATCCGAGCGATGGGTGCTCGGCGACGTGCCGCACCGAGATCAAGTACGCGACCACCGCGAACTGGTCGTTCTCGACGACGCAGGCTCCGACGGTGTCGTTGCTCTGCCCCGTTGGCTTCGACACGGTCGCGGTCTATTCGCAGGCCCTCGCCGCCAACGACGCACCGCTCGGGACTCCGCTGATCGACCTGTTCTCCTGTGCGGACGGTGGCGGCACGATCGTCCCCGTGTTCCAGGGCCGCTACCGCACGTATGTCGCGGTGACCAACACCGCGGGCACCGTGACCTACGCGACGTCGACCTCGGCGATCGTCGACCTCACGACCGGCAACCAGACGTTCACGACCAAGATCTTCACGAACGGAGGCTACTTCCAGCTCGCGTGGAACCTGATCGGGGCGGCGTCGAACAACGCGCTGACCTGCACCACGGCCCCCAACGACGGGATCAGCGTGGTCAGCACCGACGTCGCGACCCCGACCAACTTCCGCGACGACCTGTTCACCTGCAGCGGCGGGTCCGGCCTCACCGCAGAGCTGGCCGAGGGGACCTACACCGTCTCGGTCAGCGCCATCGACAACCAGGGCCTCTCGATCGGCACGGCAGCGACGCTGGTCAACAAGGTGATCATGGCGCCGAACAAGGTCACGGATCTCGGCACGGTGACCATCCCGATCGACGGGCTGTGATCAGACGTTGAACAGGAAGTGCATGATGTCACCGTCCTGGACGATGTACTCCTTGCCTTCGATCCGCATCTTCCCGGCGGCCTTGATCGCCGCCTCGGAGTGATGCGCCTCGAGGTCCGCGAGCGAGTAGACCTGCGCGCGGATGAACCCCTTCTCGAAGTCGGTGTGGATCACGCCGGCGGCCTCGGGCGCGGTAGCGCCCTTCTTGACCGTCCACGCGCGGACCTCCTTCTCGCCGGCCGTGAAGTACGACTGCAGGCCGAGGAGCCGGTAGCACTCGCGCGCGAGGGTCGCGAGCGCGGGCTCGGTGAGGCCGTACGACCCGAGCAGCTCGGCGCGGTCCGCTTCGGCGAGCTCCGAGAGCTCCGCCTCGACCTTGCCGCACAGGATCACGACGCCGGCGCCTTCCTTCTCGGCGCGCGCACGCACGAGGTCGCTCCAGGCGTTGCCCTTCGGTAGGTCGCCCTCGCCGACGTTGCAGCAGTAGAGGACCGGCTTCGCGGTGATCAGGCCAAACGTCGACACCAGCTTCTTCTCGTCGTCGGTCAGGGCCAGGTTCCGCGCGGCGTGACCCGCGGACAGGTGGGCGGCGACCTTTTCGGCGACGGCGAGCTCGAACTTCGCCTCCTTGTTGCCGGTCTTCGCGCCGCCCTGGGCCTTCTTGAGCCGCTTCTCGGCGGTGTCGACGTCGGCGAGGGCGAGCTCGAGATCGATGATGTCGATGTCGCGCATCGGATCGACCGAGCCCGACACGTGGATCACGTTGGGATCGTCGAAGCAGCGCACCATCATCAGGATCGCGTTGGTCTCGCGGATGTTGGCGAGGAACTTGTTGCCGAGGCCCTCGCCCTGGGACGCGCCCTTGACCAGGCCGGCGATGTCGACGATCTCGACGATCGCCGGGATGGTCTTCTGCGGCGGGATCCACTTGGTGATCCGCGCGAGCCGCGGATCGGGGACCGGCACGATCCCGACGTTGGGATCGATCGTACAGAACGGATAGTTCGCGGCCTCCGCCTTGCCGGCGGTGAGCGCGTTGAACACCGTGCTCTTGCCAACGTTGGGGAGCCCGACGATGCCGACGGAGAGTGCCATGAAGGGGCATGCCTACCCCACAAGGCCGCGGCCTGGCAAGGCAGCGCGATCACAGGCATCAGGCGGCTTGGCAGCTGACAGCGGTCCGAGGGGTGCGGGGAGGGCGGGGCATGGCAAGCTGCCGCCATGGTGGTCCTCTTGCGCGCCCAGCTGGCGGTCCTCGCGGCCTGCGCCCTCGGCGGCTGTGGTGACAACCTCGTGCCGACGCCCGAGCCGGTATCCGGCGAGCTGCTCGACCGCCTGCGCGCCCTCCCGGGCGTCACCGCGATCCCGATGCCGACGGAGACCGACGGGTTCTCGTACATCGTCCTCCAGTTCACCCAGCCGGTCGATCACGAGGATCCCGACGGTCCGACCTTCCAGCAGGAGGTCTCGCTGCTCCACCGGGACCTCGCGGCGCCGATGGTCGTCCAGACGTCGGGGTACTTCGACTACTACCTCGACAGCCCGGTCGAGCTGACGCGCCTGCTGACCGGCAACCAGATCTCGATCGAGCATCGGTTCTTCGGCAGCTCACGCCCGGAGCCGGCGGACTGGTCGAAGCTGACGATCAAGCAGATGGCGGATGATCAGCACGAGATCATCACGGCCCTGCGATCGATCTACGACGGTGCGTTCCTGACGACCGGCGGCTCGAAGGGCGGGATGACCGCGATCTATCACCGCCGGTTCTATCCCGATGATGTCGAGGGCACGGTGCCGTACGTCGCGCCGCAGTCGTTCGGCGCCCCCGACCTCCGGTACACCGCGTTCGTCGACACGCTCGGTCCGGCCGCGTGCCGGCAGGCGGTCCGGGATGTCGCGATCGAGCTGCTCGCGAACCGCCGCGCGATGATCGAGGGCAAGGCGATCGACCAGGCGCTGATCGAGGGCCACGGGTACAACCGGGTCGCGCTCGCGCCCGCGGTCGAGATCTCGATCGTCAGCCTCGAGTGGGCGTTCTGGCAGTACTACGGCGTCGGGCTGTGCACCAGCGTGCCGATCCCGGCCGCGACCGACGACGAGCTGTGGGGGTTCCTCGATCTGGTCTCGCCACCGAGCGACAACGACGACGTGCAGGTCGCCGCATTCGACGCGTACTACCACCAGGCGTACGCGCAGCTCGGGTACCCCGACACCGGCGCGACCTACCTCGATCCGTACATCCAGTTCGCCGACGCCGCCTACGATGGCTCGTTGCCGACCGCGGTGCCCACCTACGACGGCGGCGCCGCGATGCGCGACATCGACCAGTGGGTTCGCACCGAGGGGGCCCGCCTCCTGTTTGTCTACGGCGAGTGGGACCCGTGGACCGGCGGCAAGTTCGAGCTCGGCCAGGCGACCGACTCGGTGTCGCTCACCCAGCCACGCGGCAGTCACGGCGCACGGATCAGCCGGCTGGACGATGCCGACGAGGCCACCGCCCACGCCAAGCTCGCCGCGTGGAGCGGCGTCACCCCGATCGCGATCCAGCCGAGCCGTGCCCGGCACGTGGAGCGCCGCGAGCCGCGCGTCCCGCCCGTCATGATCCGCGCGCTCCGCGCTCGCTGATCGGAGCCCGTTTGCTATCGTGGCTGCATGAGTGACCGCCGCGTCGTCCTCGTCACTGGCTCGACCGATGGGATCGGCCGCGCGACCGCCCGCGCGCTCGCTGCCGCCGGCGCGAAGGTCATCCTCCACGGGCGCAGCAAGCCGAAGGTCGATGCGGCGCTCGCCCGGATGATGGAGGAGCTGCCCGGCGCGGAGCTCGAGGGCGTGTCGTTCGATCTCGGATCGCTGGCCGCCGTGCGCAAGGGAGCCGAGCAGATCCTCGCGCGCGTCCCGGCGCTGCACGTGGTCGTCAACAACGCGGGCATCTTCGCCGACGAGCGCACCCTGACCGCGGACGGCGTCGAGCTCACGCTCGCGGTCAACTACCTCGGGCACTTCCTCCTGACCGAGCTGCTCGCGCCGCGCCTCGAGGAGAGCGCCACGACCTCGCCGTCGCGTGTGATCAACGTGTCCTCGATCGCGCACACGCGCGGGCGCCTGCATCTCGACGATCTGACGATGAAGGCGGCATGGACCGGCTACGCGGCGTACGCGCAGGCCAAGCTCGCGAACGTGATGCATGCGCTCGAGCTCGCGGAGCGCCGCGATCCGGCCAAGCTCGTCGCGTACTCGCTCCACCCGGGCGTGGTCAGCACCAAGCTCCTGCGCCAGGGCTTCGGCCCCGTGCAGGGCGCGTCGGTCGAGGCGGGTGCGGTCAGCGCGGTTCGACTCGCCGGCGCCGAGGTCGTCGACGATCCGTCGGGCACGTACTTCAGCGAGGGCACGGCGACCCCGCCCGCGATCGCCGCCCGCGACCCGAAGGCGCGCGCCGCGCTGTGGGACGCGTCGGTCGCGCTCGCGAAGCCGTAGATGCCGGACGACCGGGACGACCGCGACGACGATCCGGCGGCATTCGCGGCGCTGCGCACCGAGCTCGAGTGGCCGCGCGGACGGGACCTGCCACGCGAGGCGCTCGTGCTCGGCGTCGCCAAGCTCGGCGAGCTCGCGGGCCGACGCGGTGCCGAGTTCCTGGCGGAGCTCGCGGCCGCGGTTGTCGTCGAGCCCGACAGTCCGGATCATCTCTACGAGCTCGGCTACGCGCTGATCGATGCGGGCGCCCCGGCGATCGCCGCGACGATCCTCGCGCGCTGCCTCGCGATCGTCGGCGACCGCGAGGAGGTGGTGACCGAGCTCGTCAGTGCGCTCGAGAGTGCCCTGGCGTATCCCGACGCGCTCGCCGTGCTCGAACAGCACGCCGCGCTGCGCGCGCGCAGCTTCCTCGCGCGCTACCTCCATGCGTTCAACGCCGCGATGTCGGGCAAGCTCGAGCTCACCCGCGCGGTGCTGCCCGAGCTCGTGCCGGACTCGCCCGAGACCGCGGCGCTGCACGCCACGATCGCGGGCATCGTCGAGCGCGCAGACCGCGTCGCCGGCGTGTGCCCGCTCGACGCGCAGGATCTGCGCGGCTGGCACTACGTCCTCACCGGCGGTCTGCTCGCGCACCGCTCGCCCTACGGGTTCGACGACCCGATGCACGGCCGCTACGCCTGGCTCGCGGACTCGCTGCCCCGGGTCGCGACCGGCATCGAGCGCCTCGTCCGGCTCGTCGGCGGGATGGCGCTGCCGTGCGTCTACGCGCCGCCCGGGCTCGGGCACGAGATCGTGGCGCACGCGGTGGCGGCGAAGCTCGGGATTCCCCTCGCGCCGTGGCCCGCGGTCGGCGTGCCCGCGCCTGGCCTGATCGTGCTCTACGACCTCGCGGAGCTCGCCCCGGCCCACGTCCCGCAGCTGGTGCAGCGCCGGCCGGACCAGATCCTCTACGCCCACGCGAGCCCGTGGACCGCGGACCATCCGATCGCACCCGACGTGACCACGCTGCTCTACCAGGCGCTGGTCGCGCCCTGGGGGGACGCGGATGCCGAGGTCGTCGGGGCCGAGCTGGCGGCGAGCCCCGGGCTGTCCGCCGACGACCAGCTCGTCGACGACCACCTCGGCTGGGAGGCCCTCGTCGCCCGGACCTGGCCGCCGCACCCGGGACCGAGATCACGGCTGTGGGCCGGCGGTCCGGTCCCTTCGAGTCGATTCACGTAGGAGGTGCTACGCTGGTCGTCGTGAAGAAGATCCTGGTCGTCGAGGATGATCCGGTGAACCAGATGATCCTGGCGGACTTCCTCGCGGCCAACGGCTACCTGACGATCGCCGCGTCCTCGGGGCCCGAGGGCATCGAGAAGTTCGAGCACGACGCGCCGGATCTGATGCTCGTCGACGTCCAGCTGCCGCGGAAGAACGGGTTCGAGATCGTCCGCGAGATCAAGGCGACGCCCACCGGCAAGGACACGCCGATCGTCCTGATGAGCGCGGTGTACAGCGACCGCGATCAGTCGAGCCGCACGGTCCAGCTCGGCGCGCTCGCCGATGGCTACCTGAGCAAGCCGTTCGATCTCGTGCAGCTGCTGACGACGGTCCGCCAGCTGCTCGGTGAGATCTGATCTCGGCTGATCGCGAGTACCATCGCGACGTGCCACGGCAACGGCCCCCGCTCGGTAGCTTCGCCGCCTCGCTGGCGGAGCTCACGGCGCCGGCGAATCGACCCAAGCTCTGGTACGGGATCTGGAGCGGCTTCGCGGTCTCGATCGGGTTCGCGGTGCTCGCCGCCGCGGCCGCCATCTTCGGCCTGACGCCGTGGAAGTGGGCGTACATCACGCTGGTCTCGGTCAAGCTGCTCACCAACTCGCTCGCGTGGCTCGCGCTGTCCCGCGATCGCTGGGTGATCGGGACCCAGGCGCTCAACACGGTCTCCGATGTCGTGCTGCTGACCGCGGCGATGTACTTCACCGGAGGTGCGTACAGCCCGCTGCTGCCGACGTACGTCATCATCATCACCGTCCTGTCGCTGCTGTCGAACCTCGTCGTCACGATGATGATGGCGACGCTGATCGTCCTCAGCTTCGCGACGATGCTGACGCTGATGGCCGCGGGCGTGCTGCCGCCGACCCCGGTGCCGGGCTCGCCCGGACACGTCCCGTCCGCGGGCTACACGATCACCGCGATCATCTACTGCGCGATGGTCGTCGGCGTCCCCGCGTTCTTCTCGGCCGCGACGCTGCGCCTTCTGCGCCGCAAGGAGTCCGATCTCGAGAAGCGCACCGCGCAGCTGATCGAGGCCGCGACCCAGCGCAGCCAGTTCGTCGCGTCGATGACCCACGAGCTGCGGACTCCGATCCACGGCGTGCAAGGGCTGTCGGACGTGATCGCCGCCGGCGTCTACGGCCCGGTGACCGACAAGCAGAAGGAGGCGTGCGCATCGATCAAGCGCAGCGCGCAGTCGCTGCTCCAGCTCGTCGATGACGTCCTCCAGCTCACGCGCGCCGAGGCCGGCAAGATCGACGCGCGGCCGGGCCCGGTCGATGTCGCCGAGCTCGTCGAGCGCGTCACCGCGTCGGTGTCCTGGATGGTCGGCACGAAGAAGCTCAACCTCGCGGTCGACCTCGCCCCGGATCTCCCC
>Ga0102851_10000204_pt1 | contig 26870 bp, 23 predicted proteins | sample Mud3Dept3metaG_FD_79558 | JGI IMG/M metagenome (GOLD analysis project Ga0102851, IMG submission 79558) | Freshwater wetland microbial communities from Ohio, USA, analyzing the effect of biotic and abiotic controls - Mud 3 Core 4 Depth 3... | ecosystem: Environmental > Aquatic > Freshwater >... | reverse complement strand
TCCTCGAACAAGGCCGATCGATAACGCCCCGTCGAGAGAATCACGTACGATCTCGAGAATTGCGCGCGGTTTTTGCCCATCGGGCGTTGTGGCTTCGCCCGACTAGTAATACCCCCCCGTGATCGAGTGGCACTTACCCGTGGAGCCGCCGCACTGGTATTGCGTTTGATAGTATGAGCCCTCCCATGCCTCCCACCAGTCATTGCACATCTGCGTCGTTTCGTTCTGAGTTACCCACTGCCAGCCGTGCCACGAGGCGTAACCGGTCTGCGTGTCGTAGTAGTACATGTTGCGGCAGTAATAGACCCCCTGGTTCTGCTTCGTTGTCCAACAGTTGGTGTACTGGTCGCAGCAGTCCTGGCCACAGGTGGACCCGCTCTCTCCCGCCTCGCAGATACCATTGCCGCAGACTGCTTGGCTAACCGTATTTGCTGACGGACAGGGTGTCCACTGCCACGTTTGGGTGTAACAGTAGGTAGGGTTGTAGGCGGCGTTGCAGAGCCAGTTCTGGAACCCGTAATAGGAATACGTGCTGCTGTAACAGTAGTAGGCGTTGTTGCTTGCTGCCGCGTTGTCCTGGATGGTCAGCGTGTAGGGGCCTGACACGGCGCCGGAGGCGTTTCTGACGGTCAGTGTCCAGGTGCCCGCAGCTGCCCTGCCATCGAGGCTCGCGTTGATCTGCGTGCCATTGTAATCCCAGAAATAGTGACCATCGCCATTGAAGAGCCATACGTCGGCATAACCTGAGCGCTGTAGATGTATCATGTTGCCACCTGCGGAGAAGCCTGAGCCAAATATCGTGATAGTCGTGGTCGGATAGATGGTGGAACTGTACGTAACGCCGTCGACCACTGCCCCGATCTGCGGCTGCGGGCCGGCGCAGGGATCGTAGTCGTAAGCTGCGTCATTTCCAGTGACCTGGTTGGTCCACACGGTGTTGTACTGTTGGAAGCCCTGGCCCATAGAGTAGTGGCAGACAGGGCTCGACTCGCGCCAGGGGCTCGTGTAATCGAGATCCTGCTCGATCATGCGTGCAGCCCACGATGGGGCGTATGCGCTACCGTTGCACGCCGCCCCCACACTACGTTCGTTGCAGAACCGGGACCACAGCGTCCGCCCTTCAACCCATTTGTTGGGATCGCTGTCCCAGGCGAAGAAATGCGTCTGTCCTGTGGCCATGAAATTGGAGCGGCGACCATGTAATGTCTCGGAGGTATTTGTAAAGCCCTTGTGAGGCCCCGCGAGGTCCTGGCTCTTATCCCACATGGGAAGACCGTAGTCGCGGTTGCGGAACATGCCCATGAGACTGTCATCGGCTTCATAGTAAATCCTGTTGTTGTCCTCGCCACCGCAGTTCTGACGGCCCGTGTACCCACCACTATCGTTCACACAGTTCCCACCATCCTGCCACGTGGTTGGCCAGGGACATGAGCCGGCGACCCACAGCATCCGGTTGACGTGCTCGATTGCCATGGTGTAGTCCGTCGGTGCTCCGCGATCGATTCCGCACCGGTTGGCGTAGTAGCAATCCCAGCCGCTGCTGTACCGGCAATATCCCATGTCGTCCACCCACGCGCAGCTCGATTCCGTACACTCCCCATCGTCGCACGATTGATACGGATAAAAGTAATAGGGGTAGTTGTAGAGCAGGGAGCGTTGCCCCAGGAGATCGGTGTGAGTCAGGAACACATAGCGCTGCGATTTGTCCATGGCCTTCCAGACCTCGCAGGCACTGGCTTTCCCATACCACTGTCCGCCGGGAACGTCCTTCAGGCTGCCGAGCAGTCGATCCCGGTGATCCTTCAATTTCTTTTTCAGCTGATCGTCCTTCTCGTCGGCCCAGGATGTTGTGCCCATCCCGGGTATAGCCGGAGTCAGGGACGGGACCACGATTGCCAACAGAAAAAGGAACAGGATACAGATCAACCCTCTACGCATGAAGCACCTCCTGCCACTTGATGCTTTAATTCAGGTAATTATCCCTCTGAATTGCCCAAAAGAGCATCCGCTGTGAGGCTATTTTTTATCGGACGAACGATTTAATACTGCAGGCTAGGGCGTGCTAAACGATGGCGGCACAGACTTTGTGAGCCATATGAAGAAAGCGTCTGGAGGAAGGGAGCAAGAAATAGTGGACCAGCCCGCTTCACCGGCATTTCTTCGGTGGAGCGGGCTGGTTCTACGTGATTACAGCTTGAACAGAAGGTCCGCGTAATTGGGCACGGGCCACATATCCCTGGGAACGAGCATTTCCAGGGCGTCGACATCTACCCGCAACGCTTGCATTGCAGTAACAACGTTGTCCCGATAGCTTTCAGCCTTCTTAACGGTGTCGGTGGTCGCCTGTGCCTTTGCGACGGCCCCTTCAAGTCTTGCCAGATTCTTGTGGGCAGACGCGAGCAGAGAGCCGAGTTTTCTCAGGAGATCCTCCTGGACCGGAGCCTTAACAGATACGGACTTGAAACTGCCGATGGAGTCGGCCAGGAAGGTTGCGTATTCGATTCCTGCTGGCAAGAATTGTTTCTTGACCATATCGATTGCCGCCAGCGCCTCGATGTTGATCTGTTTCGAGTAGTGCTCGACATAGATCTCGTACCGCGAGTGAAGCTCCTTGCCCGAAAGCACCTCGTATTTCTCGAACAGCTTGTACGCCTTGTCCGTCGCCAATGCCTTCAAGGCATCGACCGAGTTGGCCACGTTCGGCAGCCCCCGCTTCTTTGCGTCCTTCATCCACTCTTCCGAATAGTTGTTCCCGTTAAAGATGACCCGGCTATGCTTTCTGTAAGTCTCCCTGATGATTGCGGCTGCTTCGGCGTTTTTGTTCTTGGCTTTTTCCAGCCGGGTGGCGATTTCATCAAGGGCTTCGGCTGCGATGGTGTTCAAGGCGACATTGGGCCCCGCGATCGACTGCGACGAGCCAACCGTCCTGAATTCGAACTTGTTGCCAGTGAAGGCGAAGGGGGATGTCCTGTTCCGGTCGGTGTTGTCCTTCGGGATCGCGGGCAGCGTATCCACGCCCACGTTGACAAACTGTTTGCCCTTTGCAGAGATCTTCTGGCCTTGTGCGATCTTGTCCAGAATCTCCGTCAGGTCATCGCCCATGAAGATAGAGATGATGGCCGGGGGCGCCTCATTGGCGCCGAGACGGTGGTCGTTTCCGGCATGCGCGCAGGTGGCACGCAGGATATCTGCATGGGTGTCGACGGCCTTGAGCAACGCGCTCAGGAAAAGGAGGAACTGCACGTTGTCGCCGGGCGTGTTTCCCGGTTCCAGTAAATTAATGCCGTCATCCGTCGAGAGAGACCAGTTGTTGTGCTTGCCGGATCCATTAATGCCGGCGTAAGGCTTTTCATGAAGCAGACAGACCAGGTCATGACGGAAGGCGACCTTCTGCATGGTTTCCATGACGAGCTGGTTGTGGTCGGTCGCGATGTTCGTTGTGGCAAATACGGGTGCCATCTCGTACTGCGCCGGGGCAACCTCGTTGTGCTGGGTCTTGGATGTAATACCCATTTTCCAGAGCTCGTTGTTGAGGTCGTGCATGTATGCGGAGACCCGGTCCTTGATCGAGCCAAAATACTGGTCCTCAAGCTCCTGGCCCTTGGGGGCGGGCGCACCGAAGATTGTTCGCCCTGTCAGCATCAGATCGATCCGCTCCATGTAGTACTTCTTATCGACCAGAAAGTATTCCTGCTCGGGACCTACGGTGGAAGTCACTTTCATTGAGGTAGTGTTGCCCAGCGCCCTCAAGACGCGCAATGCCTGTTTTGAAACCGCTGCCATCGAGCGCAGCAACGGTGTCTTCTTGTCGAGAGCTTCACTGTTGTAAGAGTAGAAGGCAGTGGGAATCGTAAAGGTAACGTTCCCGCTTTCATCTGTTTTCAGGAACGCGGGCGACGTACAGTCCCAGGCTGTATACCCTCTCGCCTCGAACGTCGCGCGCAGGCCGCCGCTGGGAAAAGAGGACGCGTCCGGCTCGCCCTGGATCAACTGCTTGCCGGAAAACTCCGTGATTGCGCTGCCGTCGTCGGCCGGGGAAATGAACGAATCATGCTTTTCAGCGGTCATCCCGGTCAGGGGCTGGAACCAGTGCGTGTAGTGAGTCGCCCCTTTCTCGAGGGCCCAGTCCTTCATGGCATTGGCGACCACATCGGCAACGTCGGGCCGCAAAGGTGTGCCTCTTTCGATTGTTTCCTTCAGGGCCTTATAGATCTCCTTGGGCAACCGCTCTCTCATGACCTTGTCGTTGAACACGTTTGAACCAAAAACTTCTGTGAGCTCCATGATCTCCTCCTACGTTATCTCAGTCTTTGCGCTGGTAGCGCTGCTTTAATATCACTTTCTTAAACAAAGTACTCTACTGCCAATGTGCCCTCCAAGCAGGCTCGAAAGGCCCGTTAAGTCTAAGACGGTGACTAAGGTGAACTGTCTCTGTTCGGAGACCCTGAATATCCAACGAGGATGTTAAGGGAAGAAAGCACGTCGATGTGCACAATTATTATAATGCAGTCGAAAGCTATTTACAAGAGAAGAATGAAGGCAAACGAGCACGATGCCTTCATATCCTGGCCCTTCATCTGGTAGGGCTACGCTGGTTGACGTCGAGGCGCATGTCATGCGCGCCCAACTGAGCGCATTGCCCGCCGGATTTGCGCCTCCCGGTTTTCCGATATACATTTAAGGGAGAACAACTTGGCAAACGAGATTCGCCTGCATGGCGGGAGGGATGAGATGGAACGGACCGAGAAACAATCTGGCGCAAGCGCGGAACTTGAAACGGTGGAACGAGAGTATTGGGAGTGGCAATTGCGGGAGTTTCCCGAGCTCTCCACGTGGACGGGTGACAACAGGTACAATGATCGGTTTACCGATCTTTCCCTGGAAGCCATCGACCGGCGCAAGGCCGATGAGCAGCGCATGCTGGAGCGCACCCGTAGCATCGATCGGGCTCACCTTGCGGGTCAGGACCGGCTGTCGCACGCGCTTCTCATGTGGGAGCTTGAGCTCGCTGTTCAGGCCCACCGGTTCCCACCCGTTATGCTGCTTACTCAGCTGGCGGGGCCGCACCTCTCGTTCCCCCAATTGGTATCCGTGACGCGGTTCCAGACCGCTGACGACTATCACAACTATCTACGCCGTCTCTCGCTGTTTACGTTCTACCTCGAGCAGGTGATGACTCTCCTTCGGTTCGGCATTCAGGTTGGATGGGTGCAGCCAAGCGGTCCACTCCAGGGGGTGCCGGGCCAGATCGATGGGCAGCTTGTCGAGAACGTTGAGCAGAGCGCCCTCTATGCTCCGCTTCGCGAGATACCCACAACCATTCCCGAGGCCGAGCGGGAGCGATTCAGGTCGGCAGCCCGTGCGTATATCACGGATTCGATATTTCCGGCCCTTGCAAAATTCAGGAAGTTTGTCATCGATACGTACCTGCCTGCGGGTAATCGACCGATCGCCGCATCGTCCCTTCCTGATGGCCAGGCTTATTACGCTCATTGCATACGCGAGTATACCACTACCGGCCTCACCGCAGCCGAGATACACGAAACCGGTCTCAGGGAAGTGGCGCGCATCAAGGTAGAGATGGACTCATGTCTTCAAGAATCAGGATTCAAGGGCTCTATGGAAGAGTTCACCTCTTTCCTGCGTTCCGATGCCCGCTTCTATTTTACGAAGGCAGAAGATCTGGCGACTGCCTACCGCGATATCGCAAAGCGCGCTGATGCAGAGTTGCCGAAGCTCTTCGCGGAGTTGCCTCGAGCACCCTATGGTGTGCGCGTTTTCCCAGACTACGAAGCCCCGAACCAGACGACAGCCCAATACTATCCGGGCGCGTCTGACGGGTCACGAGCGGGACACTTCCTTGTCAATACGTATCGTCTTGACATGCGACCGCGTTACGAGATGGAAGCCCTGACACTGCATGAGGCGGTGCCGGGTCATCATCTGCAGATAGCAAGGGCGCAGGAGTTGCGCCACCTGCCTGATTTCCGGCGCAACGGGTCCTACACCGCGTATGTCGAGGGCTGGGCCCTCTACGCCGAGAGACTTGGATCCGCGATGGGATTCTATGCAGACCCCTATTCGAAATTCGGGCAGCTCACGTATGAGATGTGGCGCGCCTGCCGGCTGGTGGTGGATACAGGTTTACACCAATTCGGCTGGTCGCGGCAGCAGGCCATTGAGTATATACAGGAGCACACAGCAAAGACCGCACAGGATATTGCCGTTGAGGTGGACCGTTATATTGTCTGGCCGGGGCAGGCGCTTGCGTACAAGATCGGCGAACTGAAGATCAGAGAATTACGCGCCAGGGCCGAGCAAGAACTGCTTTCCCGATTCGATCTCCGCAGGTTTCACAACGCCCTCCTCGACAACGGCCCACTTCCACTTGCCCTGCTCGAGGGAGAGATCGGCGAGTGGATTGAGATCGAAAAAGGGACGAGGGACCGGGCACAGGAGACCGAGAAATAAACCACGCGGAGAACCTGAAGACGAAGCGCAGTGGATATTCGGTATGGAAATAAGAATAAGACGAGTAGGAACCGTAGATAGAAATGGAGACGGGTCGGACGTGGCCAGCACATACGCGGTAATTGATAGCGGCAAGGAATTTCTCATTACCCTGAGGACGCACGCGCGCGGCAGCAGTCTGGCACTCGTTGGCCATGAGGGCTTTCTCTATACGGACCGTGAGACCAACACTGTGCGCAGACAGGCGCTATCTGTTGGCAGGTCATGCGGCATCATCATCGACGCCGACGAGATGGTGGAGGGACTCTCGCCTTGGGCGCTTCGCGGCGTTGCCATTGCCGACCGGAACAGGAAGGCGAAAGAAATCAGAATAATCGACCGCGCACCCGCAAGCGCTTCCAATGAGCCTGTGGTGTTTGTCGATGGGGAAGTTGTCGGCTCACCCATAGATAAGGTTGAGTTCTGACTCTGCGCGGCTGACGAGCCAAGGGGAGATGAGATGGCTTTCGGTAGCTTCCGGTGTTGATCAGTGCTACAATCGATAGTGACGTTTCTTATCCCAAGCCACTACAAACAGGGAGGGATCACATGATAGGCGGATACGCAGGCAGGCTACTCTTTGTGGACTTAACGAAGCGTGCCATCTCGGAAAGAACGCTTTCAGAGGAACTGGCAAGAAATTTCGTGGGAGGATACGGCATAGGGGCCCGGGTGCTCTACGAGATGATGAAACCACAGGCTGACCCGTTAGGTCCCGACAGTATACTGGGCTTCGTTTCAGGACCGTTGAACGGAACCGGCGCCTTCTTTGGCGGCAGGTACACAGTCGTCTGCAAATCCCCGGTGACGCTCGGGTGGAATGATGCAAACTCAGGCGGGTTCTTTGGACCGGAAATGAAGAGGGCCGGCTTTGACGCGGTGTTTGTCTCGGGCGTTGCGGAAAAGCCCGCCTACATCTACGTCAAAGATGGGAAAGCCGAACTGAGAGAAGCGCAAGCACTCTGGGGAAAAGACACGGTTGAGACGCAGGAGGCCCTGATTCGTGAGACGGGCGAAAGCCGTCTTCGCGCTGCGCTCATCGGCCGGGCTGGTGAACAGCAGTCCCCCATGGCCTGCGTCATCAACGATGAGCACAGGGCAGCAGGCCGCGGCGGCTGCGGGGCTGTCATGGGTTCGAAAAACCTTAAGGCCGTCGTGGTGCGGGGCGTCGGAGACATTCCCGTGGCCCATCCGGACAAGATAAAAGCAATCAATGCGGAAATCCTCGAATACATGAAGGGCGGACCAACCGCGGAGCAGGTCAAACTCTGGGGCGCATACGGCACAGGAGGGATCACAGCGGGAGCAGGCCTCTCGGGCGATGCGCCCGTGAAGAATTGGGGCGGTGTGGGTGTAATCGATATGGGAGAAGAAGCCCTGACCAAGCTTGCGTCGTTTTCGTTTGATGCCCAATACAACACGAAGAAATATGCGTGTGCCCAATGTCCTCTGGCCTGCGGCGCGCATTACAAGGTCGATACCGGAAAGTGGCCGGTGGGCGAAACCGATCGTCCCGAATACGAGACGCTCGCCGCCTTCGGTACCATGATGCTGAATGCTGACGCAGCGTCGATCATAAAGTGCAATCACATCTGCAATCGATATGGCCTGGACACCATATCGGTAGGCGCCACCGTTGCCTGGGCCATCGAATGCTACGAGAACGGGCTGCTGACCCGCGGTGAGACCGGCGGTATCGAGCTCGAATGGGGCAATGCCGAAGCCATTGTGGCTGCCACCCAGGCAATTGCCGATCAGACAGGTTTTGGAAAGGTGCTTGCTTTGGGTTCAGCGGGAGCGGCAACGAGACTGGGAAAAGGTGTTCAATACCTGCAGACGGTACGAGGTATTGAACTTCCCATGCACGATCCCCGGTTTTCACCCAGGTTTGCACGGACCTACCAGACTGATCCCACGCCGGCCCGGCACGTGAAAGGAGGGTTGGGCATCGTTGATTTTCGCTCACCCAACGAAGTGAAGTACAGCTACGAGGGAAGAGGGGAACTCGATACGGCAATTACCTGTCACACCGAAGTCATGAATGCTTCCGGCGCGTGTCTGTTTGGCGGATTCTCCATGCCGCAGGGTGCCGTGCCGCGGCTCCTTGCAGCCGCAACGGGCTGGGACCTCAGGGAAGAAGATGTTCTCAGGATGGGCAAACGGATCATGAACATGAGGCACGTCTTCAATTTGCGCGAAGGGCAGAAGTCTGCCGATGGCCTGCTTCCCGGACGATGTGTCGGAGAACCCCCCCTGACAGACGGCCCCCTCAAGGGCGTGACCATAGATCACCGTAAGCTGGCTGCCAGTTTCTTTGAGAGCATCGGCTGGAACAAAGAAACCCTGGTCCCGACGCAGGAATCATTGAAAGACCTGGGCGGCATGGACGATGTGGTACTGGACCTGTATCAGTAGGCCAACGTTCAGGGCTGTGGACTGAAAGAACGTTGCAGGGATGAGCAGCCTTACTTGATCTCGAAACTGTTCACGAGCTCCATGAAGTCGCGTACGAGTGTGTCGTACTGGTCTGCCCTGCAATAGAATTTCAGCTCATAGAGCCGATTCCGGACATTTCAATTTTCACTCCCAGTATGGCCTTTACACAGCGGTCCTGAACTCTGCTCCCAGCCAGATAGGGTGGCCCACTGCGGAACCGGAGGCGGCTGCACGGCTGGCTCTGGTACTCATCAAGGCCTCAATGTGCAAGATGTTCGGAAAGGGTGAACTCTACAGCTTCAGGACAGACTACATCCGCGGCTTCCAGCTGGGCGGGGAGAGTCAAGTTCACAAGACCATCTATGCCTTCGATGCAAGCGACCGTGGATACGAGATAGTTATAATCGGCTCTGAGGAAGAGATAGACCACATGCTCTCCTCCGTCAGGATAAACGAGCAGGAATCACATTCACCAGAATAGTTGCTCCGCCTAAGCCGCGAAGGCGCCATGTCCACATTGAAGGAGAGAATCACGCGTGTTTAAGGTTCTATTGCGGCTGCCGAACAAAGATAAAGAGAAATAGGGGGAAGTCATGCGCTTTTCCACGCACGAGGACAGGTGGAGCTATGTAGGTCTCGATGATGACGGCGCACGGGTATTTTTCGACCCGGGGAGCGTAAGAGCGGAAGGCTTGCGTGTCGGCCGGATTGAGGTCACTGTGATCGTGATGCCGGCCGCGGGCTCAGAGAGCTTTCGTGCGATCCAGGAACTCCTCTCCAGGGCAGGCAAGTCGCAGGCCGATCCTTCATATGTTGAACAATCCTGGTCACTCAATCTTTCCAGAAAGCTGTACGCCATCCGCAGCTTTATCATCAGGGATGGGGACGATACCGCATTGCATTCGGTGCCTCTTTCCGGAATCGATTTAAACCCGATCGAAGAGGGCAGTGTGGCAGCTCAAGTGAGCCAGCTCGCAGAAACACTTGTGCAGGATCAGGTTGTGCCCGTGCCAGAGTCTGATGTACCTCCTCAAGCGGAGGCGCCCCGGCTGCGCGTGAGCGTCGATCCGGATGAAAAGGTGCCGGCTTACGATATTCCGGAGAAGAGGCCAGTGGCCATGCCGGTCTTGCCACGCCGTCTCTTCTTTAAGGGCACCGGATTTGATCTCTTCACAATCTTCATAGTCAACGTCTTCTTAACCATTATTACCTTCGGATTCTATTCGTTCTGGGGAAGGGTGAGGGTCCGGAAGTATTTCATGCGTGAGACTCAATTTGTGGATGACGGATTTGAGTTTCACGGGACAGGCGGGGAACTCCTGCGCGGCTGGGTGAAGGCAATGATCGTGTTTGGGTTGCCGTTTGTGCTTCTCCCGTATATCCCGCACCTCTTGGGCGGCCACGTGGCCGTGAGACAGATTGTGAGTATCCTTTCTTACTTCATCGTTTTTCTTTTCGTCCCGGTAGCAATGGTGGGTGCCCGGCGCTACCGTCTCAGCCGCACATCCTGGCGGGAAATCAGGTTCTCGTTCCGCGGAAAGACGTGGGAGTTTGTCAAGCTCTACCTGGTGGGTACCCTGTTGACCGTGATTACCCTTGGCCTATACAAACCATTCTTCGATACACGGACGTATGACTACATGGTTTCCCGATCGTATTTCGGGAACCGCATATTCCAGTTCGACGGCACAGGGCGTGACCTTTTTCGGCCTTTCCTTCTCGCATGGCTCCTGACGATCCCGACGTTGGGCATCTATTGGTTCTCGTACTGGGCACGGAAACAGAGGTATCTATGGGAACACACCTCCTGTGGTACGCTGAGGTTCCAGTCCACAGTCACGGGCGGGGCTCTGGCCGGTTTGCACGCAGTCAATCTGCTCCTGCTCCTGGTGACGCTTGGCCTTGCCTGGCCATGGGTGAAGGTCCGTAAGGCAAGGTTTCTCTTTGACTACCTGCGCCTCAAAGGGCCCTTCGATCCTGACGCAATCGTACAGGAGGCCCAGGCCGCTTCCCCTACCGGCGAAGCTCTCGCAGGTTTCTTTGACATGGACTTCGACCTCGGCTAAGAATAACGAATATACGTGTTGCGGGTTCCGGGTTGAGAGTCGTGGGTTAAGGGAACAGGTACCATGCATACTGAGTTAGAGGGTTACTATCTGGACGGCCGTACTGCCGCACGCCGGCGGGTGAGGGTGCGGCTGACACGCATGGGCTTGCAGATCGAGCCGGAGCAGGGCGCGGCGTTCTTCTGGCCGTATGAGGAGATCGACTGGTCGGGTGCTGACCGGCGCGATGCCCAGATGCGGGTGGAGCACAAGGGAGAAATTCCAGAAGTTCTTCTCGTCCCAGGTTCATCGTTCGTCAAGGCGGTTCGGTTTGTAGCTCCAGAACACACACGGCTCTTCCGCAGCGCCGGCATCCATCGCTCAAGGATCCTGCAGATAGCCGGCTCGGTCATAGGGGCCGGGGTTGTGTTATTTGCCCTCTATGCATGGGGCATACCGGCACTTGCCTCTCTGATTTCCCCGTACATTCCAATATCGTGGGAAGAGAGCCTTGGCCAGGGCGTGGTTGACTACTTCGCCCCTCCGGCGAAACAATGCGGGGAGCCGGGCCGTAAGCATGAGATCGATACGATCACACAAAGACTCAGTCAGGCCCTTCCGCAACATCGTTACACCTTCAGGGTGATCGTGGTGAACGATTCCATGGTCAATGCGCTCGCAGCGCCAGGTGGCTACATTCTGATCTTTCGGGGACTCCTTGAGCAATGCAGGACCCCGGAGGAATTTGCGGCCGTTCTTGCGCACGAGATGCAGCACGTTCTGGGGGGCCACGTAACTCGCCAGATTCTGCAGCAGGCATCCATGAGGGTCCTCATTGCGGCGATGACAGGAGATGCGAGCGATGCGGTGTCGTATGGGCTTGGCGCAGCGAGCACTCTGGGCATGCTCCGATACAGCCGCCAGTACGAGGAAGAGGCGGACAAAGGGGCTGTCCGCTTGCTGGCAGCGGCAAAGAGTGATCCGATGGGGCTCGCCCGGTTCTTCGAGCTAATGAAACATCAAGATAGGTCTGGTATTGGTCTTCCCGCTTATCTATCTACCCACCCGGCGCTGGATGAACGCATTGCCCGTGCCAAAGCGCTTGCGGAAGAGGCCGGAGTAGTCCCAACTCCGCTGGCAGAAGGCAAAAATTGGCGCGACATTACAGACATCTGCAAGAAGAAATAGCAGGCGTCGCTCACAAAGGCCGCAGCGAAACCAGCCTCACTCTTCCTTGAATGCTTCCTCGCGTTTGGCCCTGATCGCTGGAAGGATCGCGACCACGAGTGCAATTGCGGCAACGATGAGGATCGCTAGGCTGACCGGGCGGCGCAGAAATATCGTTGGATCGCCGCGTGAGAGAAGCATGGCGCGCCGGAGATGCTCTTCCATCATCGGTCCCAGGATCATGGCGAGCAGCATTGGAGCAGGTTCGCAGTCGACCTTGGCAAATATGTAGCCCAGAATCCCGAACAGGGCCATGAGGTAGATGTCGAACTCGCTGTTGCTGAGGCTGAACACGCCGATCCCACAGAAAACGAGGATCGCAGGATAGAGCAGGTGGTACGGCACCATACAGAGCCGCACCCACAGGCCGATCATGGGAAGGTTCAACACAAGGAGAAAGAAGTTGCCTATCCACATGGAGACGATCACGCCCCAGAAGAGCGCAGGCTGATCGGCCATGACGGACGGCCCCGGCTGGACGCCCTGAATGACCATTGCGCCGATCATGAGGGCCATGACCGGGCTCGTCGGAATGCCGAGGGTGAGCATGGGGATGAATGAGGCCTGGGCTCCTGCGTTGTTCGCCGACTCGGGCGCAGCCACTCCCTCGATGGCGCCTGTGCCAAACTCGGCTCCATGCTTCGATATTTTTTTTTCAACCGAATAGGCAGCGAAGGAGGCAAGCAAGGCGCCTCCGCCCGGTAGAATCCCGAGGAATGATCCGAGTGCCGTGCCCCGGAGGATGGGCGCAATCATGCGCTTCCAATCCTCTCGTGTGGGCATCAGGCTCGTGATCTTGTTGACGACTCGGTCAGCTGCACCTTCCCGCTCCAGGTTCAGCATGATCTCTCCGAGCCCGAACATGCCCATTGCGACCGTGACGAAGCCGATGCCATCCATCAATTCCTTAATGCCGAACGTATACCGTTGGGTCCCGGAGTTCACGTCCGTCCCGATGATGCCGAAGAGCAGCCCGAGCACGATCATGCCGATGGCCTTGAGCAGCGAACCACGGGCGAGGACCACAGAGGCGACGAGGCCAAGGACCATGAGAGAGAAGTACTCGGGCGCGCCGAACTTGAGTGCCACGTTGGCGAGCGGGGGCGCGAACAGGGCAATAATGATGGTACAGACGGTCCCCGCAAAAAACGAGGCGACGGCGGAGGTGGCCAGGGCCACACCGGCTCGGCCCTTAAGAGACATCTGGTACCCGTCAAGTGTCGTCACGATAGACGAGGCTTCCCCCGGCAGGTTCACCAAAATTGAGGTGGTGGACCCGCCATACTGCGCCCCGTAGTAGATCCCCGCCAGCATGATCAGTGACGACACAGGGGGCAGAACGAAAGAGGCTGGCATGAGCATGGCGACCGTAGCTGCCGGGCCGAGGCCGGGGAGAACGCCGATCAGCGTGCCGATGAAAACACCGATCAGACAGTAGAACAGGTTGAAAGGGGTCAGTGCCGCATGAAAACCTGTGGCGAGACCGGCAAAGATGTCCACGGCTTAACCTCCGAGCCAGGGCCCGCGGATCGGGATCGGAAGGCCGAGCAGCCACACGAAGACGATAGAGGAGCCCACGGCGAGCCCGACGGCGAGGGTCGTAGCGACCGGCCAGCGAAAACGCTTGCTGGCATATGCGCTCACAACCACGAGCAGCATGAGCGCGGCAGCGAGACCCAGCCGGCGCAGCAGCAGGGCGAACAGCACGTTTGAGACGGTAATCAGGCCAAGCTTGCTGTATGCGAGGCGTCCAACGGAAGGTCCCGGCCGGATCAGTGTGCGCGCGATGAGGACGAACCCGATCAGGGCAAGGAGCCATCCCAGCAGCGTTGGGAAATATCCGGGCCCCATGCGCATAGTGGTTCCCATCGGATAGCTGCGGGCAAAGGCGGCAGCCGCAACTCCCGCGGCACAAAAGAGCAGACCCGACCAAAAATCCTTCGATCCGCTGACAGCCTTCCAGTCTTTCATCGCCGCCCGCCCCGTTTTTATTGTTTTGAAATTTTTGCCCTGTCGATTACGCCCCGCCATTTCTTGATTTCCGCAACGAGGTGTGCGGTCATCTCATCAGGTGTGCTTCCGTGTGCCACCACTCCGATTTCCAGAAGCTTGTTCTTGACCTCGGGTGATGCCAGGGCAGTATTGATCTCCTTGTTCAGCCGGTCGATGATTGCGCGGGGTGTTTTGGCTGGTGCGGAAATGGCGTTCCAGGATGATGTTTGATACCCTGGAAGCCCGCTCTCCGCCACGGTCGGTATATTCGGCAGGCCCGGGAAGCGCCGGTCTGCGGTGATGGCAAGGATGTTCACGGCACCGCTCTTATGCTGCGCCGTGACTGCCGCCACCATTTCGAAGGCGACCTGCACGTCATTTCCCCTGAGCGCGACGAGGACGTCGGGACTTCCCTTGTAGGGCACGATCACCGCGTCGATACCAGCCGTCTCCTTAAAGAGTTCTGCTGAAAGGTTCTGGGTGCTGCCGATGCTGATAGTACCGATATTTAATTTTCCCGGATTCGCTTTTGCATATGAAATTACATCTTTGACCGATTTTAAATTTGAGCCAGACTTTGTAATCAACGCAATGTCGAAAAAACCCAGCGTGGAGACAGAGGCAAAATCAGCTACTGTGTCGTAAGGGAGAGACTTGAAGAGGGAAGCGCTGACCGCGTTACCGTTGGACATGAGCAACACGGTGTAGCCGTCCGGCGCAGCCTTCGCGACAGCATCCGCCGCGGAAATACCGCCGGCGCCGGGTCGGTTCTCCACCAGGACCTGCTGCCCCAGCTGGGCTGACAACTTTTGAGCAACCACCCGACAGGTCAGGTCTGCCACTCCGCCTGGTCCGAAACCGACTATTACGCGGATGGGTTTCGTTGGATACGTCTGGGCGGACGCGCTGACCGCACCAAAAAGGACGGCAGCGGCAAGGAGCCCCGCTAGCATTACCTTGAAATATTTCATAGCACAATTCCTCCTTTTTGTGATTCCGATTCTTCATTTATACTTATTGGAGATCCTCCGTCACCTGGGGAAACACGCGCTGATAGGCCTCCGCGTATTTGATGTGTTTCTTTTCAGAGTTGCGCGCCGCCTGCACGCCGCGATTCAGCGCCACCCGTGTGTAGTACTCCCAGAGGTATTCCTGCGCAGCAAGCACCTCGAAGGCCTTGCGCTTTTTGTCCCACACCGGCGTGATATCAAGCAGCACCTGGGGCTTCCAGTTGCACTGCTCTGTCTGGTGCGGCTCGAACAAGAAGACAGGAGGTGCACCGAGCACGTTCGCTCCTGGTTTGTGTCCGTGTGCTTGCGCGACGATTCGGGCCTCCTGGGCCACGCGGGCCGCTAGAGGGTGGTCGAAGTTGTAGGGGTCTTCCAGTGAATGGGTCAGAACGAACTCAGGCCGCAGGGAGCGGTAGATGTCAACGAGTTGATCCAGATGCACGGCAGTGAAATTCATCGGGTAGTCGCCGCAGTCGAGGAACTCGATCTCACCACCCAGCACTGACGCGGCTTCCAGCGCCTCCTCCCGACGCAACGTCTTCACGCGCTCGATTGTCATGCCTCCCTCCTTCCAGAGCTTGGCTGACTCGCCCCGCTCCCCAAACGAGAGGCAAACGATTCTTACCTTCCAGCCCCGGCTGGCATAGAGGGCGATCGCCCCGCCCGCGCGCCAGACAAAATCCCCCGAGTGCGCGCTCACTACCAACACTGTCTTGTTTTGGTTTCCTGTCATAGTTATTCTCCTTTGCCCTTGTTACAGCAAAAGTTCCCGGTGTCTCTGCAACACCGTGCGCAGGTTGGCGATGTGCTTGCGCATCTGCGTTTCAGCCCCGTCCGCGTCCCGTCGCTCCATGGCGGAAAGGATCTTGCTATGTTCTTCCAATGAATCTTCTCCGCGTCCCTGCACGAGCATCGTCTTGATGTTGTATCGCTGGAGCTGGTTCTTGATCGCCATCACCATATCAACGGCCGGACGATTGGGGCAGACGCGGTAGATGACGTCGTGGAAACGCCAGTTGTGCTGCGAGTACTGTATGAAGTCGTGGGACTTGAGACATTTCTTCATCTCCGCGAGGATCGCACGCATCTCCTTCAGCTCCGCCGCCCCGAGAAAGGGCACGCTCTGGCGCATCACGAAGCCCTCCAGCAGTTCTCGGACTTCAAGGTATTGCATCACTTCTTCCACGGAGAACCAGCGGACCCGGGCGCGCTTGTTCTCTTCGACGAGCACGAGGTTCTCGCTTTCGAGTTTCAAGAGCGCCTTCTTGATGGTGGCCCGGCTTACCGACAGCTCTGCGGCTAGGGCAACCTCCGTCAAACTTTCCGATGGCCGGAAAACCCCATCGAGTATGCGTTGCCGCAATTCTAGATAGACGTTATTGGTCTGGTCCCGCATCACGTGTCCTGTTTGGCTAAGATAGCAGCAGCGGCCTGTTCGAGCGTGTCATAGTATTTGACGCCGAGCTTGGCGAGCACCTCCCGGAAGCCGTAGAAATCAACACCAAGCTGCCCCTCTTCTATTTTACGCGTCGTCTCCTGCTCTTTCTTTTCGCGGGCCAGAGATTTGTCGAGCGCCTGGGAAATATCGCCGCGCTTGACCACGACCACGCCATCGTCATCGGCCACGATGAGGTCGCCCGGTTCGACGAGCGCTCCTGCGCACACCGCAGGGGCATTGACCCAGCCGGCCTTGTTCTTGGTCGTGCCCGTGCAGACTACCGATGTGGTCCAGACCGGAAAGCCAAGCTCCCGGAGCTGCGCGGTGTCCCTGACGCCGCCATCCATAATTAAGGCCTTGACGCCCCGCTTCATCAGGCTCTTGACCAAGAGCTCCCCCATCATGCCGTGTTTGTTCGATTCGCCGATGGTTGTGGCAACAAGGATGTCTCCGGGCTGGCAGCACTCGACAGCCGCGTGGATCATGAGGTTGTCACCAGCCGGACAGATCACCGTCACCGCGGGACCACAGACTGCTGCACCCTCCTGGATAGGTTGCATAGTGTCATTGAGAAGCCCGGTCTGCCCCTGCGCCTCATAAACCGTCGCGGTTCCCAGCCGCGCGAGTTCGCTGCAGATCGTCTCATCGCAGCGGGGAATGGTTCTCACAATATATCGTTGCATATAATCGCTTCCCTCCCTGACGCTCTTTTCTTCCAGAAATGTATTGCGCGGTGTTCGTCACTCATTCAACAAGCAAACCCGGGTTTTTCACAATCATAGTTCTGACGTCGTTTTCGGAGAAACCGTGTGCCACGAGCTTCTCCGCATACAGTGCAAGTCCCTCGTCCGGGAAGACCCCGGTTGACTGTCCCAGATCGGTGCCGATAACTACACGCTCCGGGCCAATCGCCCGAATCTGCTCGATGGCTATTTCCCACGCAACCTTGCCGGTGGCCGGAGTGGTGTAGCAGTGCTCCATGAAGGCGCCGCTCTTGAGAAATTCTTTCTGCTCTTCAACGGAATAGAATGTAGATGGAAAATCGACGTGCGTAATGATGATGCGCTCCACCTTGCGCTCCCTGGCGGCCTTTACCAGCGCAAACGCCTCCGGCTTTGACACATGGCTGGTGGCAAGAATCATGTTGTACTTTGCGATGATATCCAGAACACCAAAGACTTCGTCCATGAGCTTGCCGTTCTTAAGGATGCAGATGGTGGGTGAAAGAACCCCCTCAGCCTTCATCTGCTCCTTGATCTTAGCCCAGTAGGGCAGCTTCTCCGACGGACTGTGCGCAAGATGTTCCAGTTCATGTTCCGAATCGACGGTAGGGAACCAGACCAGCTTGGCGCCGGACCGGCCTGCCATCTCCACCGCCATCGGATTGATACCCCCTACCGAGCTGTTTAAGGTAATGGTGCCGATAGCGTTGCAGCTGGGAAAGATCTTCCGGATTATTTCCGCGCGTTCGGACGTGCAGAAATAGTGCGATTTGATGGCATAACCCTTCATGCCCGCCAGGATGATTCGCTCCGCCATCTCGACGTCATCCATTTTTCGGGGCAGGACATCGGGTGCCGAATGCACGTGCAGGTCATAGGCATCTTGTAACAAGGAGTTCACTTGGCAGCCTCCGTAGTCTGTAGTTAATGACAATAGTGTTCATCACTTATGGTGCCACTAATGATAACATATGTGCGGGTCGTGTCAAGTGCTTCCAAGAACGGTAACAGTGCTTCCGAGAACGGTGCTTCCGAGAACGGGCCGTGGCGTTGGTCGAGGTATGGCAATGGCTCGACGGCAATCGCTCGATGTTGTCCGCCCTTATGCCCCCTTAAAGAGATGACAAATTCTGGTTGACCTTTGTGTTCGATCGGCTATAATGGGAAGAAAGGGGACGGCCACGCGAGCGCGGGCACTCCGATTGATCATCACCAGATACGCCAGCCGTAGATGTTGCCCGCGAGGCGAACACGCCTCCAAGACGTCAATCAAGAAAAGGGGGTAGCTATGAACAAAGCGCTGGTGGTCTTGATTGTCATCGTCGGTCTGGGAACAGGTGGAATGGCCCCGGGTATGGCCTATGCACAGAAAGGAGACACGACGCGTGGTATGAAAGCAGTCGGGCAAACCACGCCGTTCAAGTTCACGGGTGTAGTCAAGAGTGTTGATAAGGATGCCAAAACTATTGTCGTAACAACACCACAAAAAGGCGACGTTGCCTTCAGACTCGATCGTGCGAAGTTCGAGGGCGCATACACGATGGCAGACAATGTGAACGTCGGCGACCAGGTTTCGGGCCAAGGCGCAAACGTCGATGGACAGAACTGGGTCTCAGAGATGACGAGGACGGCAGTCCCCGCAAAATAAAATCTGTGGTTGGCTGAGGGAAGCGGGCATGTGTCGTAAGGGTTTCATCCTTCTTGTTGCATTACTTGTTTGTGCGTTTTCTCCGGAGAAATCAGTCGCTCAAGCCAGGCCCGCGTTCTCTGACTACGAATACTACGTGACGGACGATGGTATGTTCGGCCTGTACAAACCGAAAGGGTGGAAGTTTGGCACGCAACGATATCCCAACGGCAAAATGGTCTATGTCACCGACCAGAGAGATAACTCCTACGTGAGCCTGCTTTTGCTTGAGGCAGTCGACCCGAATGTTGATTCGGTGGTTTTTGCGGGTGCGACGCTGAAAAACGTCAGCAGGCAGATGCCTGACGTAAAGATTCTGGAGTCACGAAGCAGCCAGGACCGCATGCGCACCGTGGTAACGTATCAGCGTAACAGCCCGCAGAATATTCCCATCCAGGGAAAATACTCGTTCAACGTCAAGCGCCCGACCGCAATGGTGTCAGGATACGAGGCACCCGCGAAGCAGTTCAGGGAGCGGGTGCCCACCCTTCTCACCGTGCTCGCAAACATCACCATGCTTGATGAGCAGGCGTATCAGAAACTCGCATCCCAGGGAAAGGGCGCAGAGGCAGCGATACCGCCGATGAAGAAGACGTCGGCGCCTGACGGCACTTGTTCGCTCCTCGTTCCTGAAGGCTGGAACCTCGCGGCGGAGAAGGGCGCAGCGCTCTGCACATCTCCTGACGGCGACACGGGGTTTATCTTCACCGTTATCAACTTTGTCGGGCAATCCCAGATCCCGTACTTTGACAGCTCAAAGATCCCCGGTCTGCATTACAATTATATGCGGCCCGTCGATGCCCTCGTGGTAGCCATGAGACATTTCGGGTCAAGCAATCATAAGGTACTTGAGCGCAACCCCAATTCAGCGCTTGCAACGCAAGCCACGGCCTATCTTAAACAGAAAGTTGATGCGGAGATTGCCGTGATCTCTTACACGAGCAAGAACGGGGCTTCGTGTGTGGGCTATTTCGACGTGCTGAACTCATACCCTAACAACGCGGGACAGTGGGGCATCATGCCCATGGGTATCTGGGCTCCTGCATCACAGTTCGGCCGGTCCCTCCCTTCCCTCATCAAGATGGCGGAGAGCTTTCAGATCAACCAGCAATGGGCTGCGGAACAGGTGCGGCAGGGGATGGCAAACCTGAGGGAGCAGATGAAGAAAACTTCCTCGATGATGTCCCGGTATGCGGAAGAGATGCGCCAGTCGAGCCTTGCCGGCCATCAGAACCGGATGAAGAGCAGCGACTTCACGAGTTACAAGTTCTCGACGTATATGCGGGGCGAGCAGGAATGGGTGACGAGCCTGGAGGGCGGAAAGATATACAGTACAGATCATTGGGGGCTCTCCAGCGGAGGCAGAACAATCGTCGAAGGCCCGCCCTTCAATTACTACAATTACCAAGGTGACGTTAAGTACGGGCACATCCCGGTGGACAGCTCGCGAGAGGTGTTCGAAGCGGTCAAAGGAGTCCGCTGAGAGTAACCGCAGCGCAACACGGAGAATGAGAGGCCTCCTCCGAACGCCTCCGATTCGGAAATTCCAGGTTCCAAGCTTTAAGTTGCAACAATCTCAAATTGCAAGTGGAAGATGCTCCAAAACGAGACCGCCGGTGCCGCCATTTAGGTTTTCCCGTTGAGCATTAGAGGATTAAAAATTGCCTCCCGTCTGTTGACAGGACAGCGTGCTGGGTCTAGGCTTTATCATCGAGCGATACCAATGCCTGGCGATCGCTGCCGATCTTATAGTTTCCGTGACCGGTCTTCAAGCAGTGCCTCGCAACTCTACATTTTCTCCAGCAGTTTTCTAGGAAGAGCCCGGAATTGTCAAGCCCCTTTCCGTGCGTCGCTTGTATGTTCGTGCCATTGAAAAAGCCCGTTTCATCAGGAATGGGGCAAAGGGGAGGTGTCATGGAACAGGAGGTGTTCACGAAGAAAAGTGATAAGCGCGTAACGAGCTCTGTGGGTTTTGAAGTTGATTGGGAGGCCAAGGAAGTTATAACCTATGTTGAGCCTCCTCGCCGCATGCTGTTTTCCGTGGACGGATACTGGGGTGACGACGGGGTATGGCAGCACGAAATCTTTGTGCCGGCGGAACCCAGATGGTTGCCACCGCATCAAACCGAGACTTTGTCGCAAGACCACCTCGCCGTGATTAAGGACAATCTGCTTCGAGCCCTTGACTTCCTTTACCGGGGGGTACCATTCGAGATGCGGGAAAGTGGATAGATTCGCCTAGATATTCGTACGCGGGCGGCCGCCTCCACGCGCCTATCTGAATTCCTCGTCTTCCAGTTTGAGTCGACGCCCTGCTGGAGGTTCCTCGTTGCGAGATTTATCGTAGTAGTTAGTCAGGTCCCAGGGGTCTTTGGGTCTGGCTGACGAAGCACCTTTTCCGGTACCCGGGACGGGCCCTCCATTTTCTGCGAGCTTCAGCCCTCCGTGTAGTTTTTGATCGAAGGCATCAAACGTGACAGGCAGGCCTTCTATCAGGTGGGCAACGGCAGGGCAGTACTCTGTCCGGCGTTTGACAGGCAATCCTCCCTGCGCAAGCTCGTACTCGACAGTCCGCTGTTCGAGGTTGATGTACAAAGCTCGGAGCACTCCACCCTTTGAGCCTGCGCGGTAACCGATGATCTCGTCCGTTTCGAACGTCAAAGCGAACGCTGAGCGTTCGAATTTTTCCGTGATCAGGTCACGCGGTGTTTGCATTAGTTGCCCCGTCACTCCCCGCACGCCCTGCTACGCCGTGCAAACCGTGGTGGCCTCTGCATACTCTTCTCCATATGCCCTATATGTCGCATCCGGCAACCCTCCGAGCATGGTAAGCCCGGGAGAGATATAACTCCGTACCCAAAAAAGCGGAAGGGGTGACCGCGTTCACAGGCAATACAATCCCTTTATCATACTAAGCTCAGTAAGCATCCAAGTCAATCCACCAACGGTGCAATTCAGGTCGGCAGTACGGATTAAACAGAGAGGCTTACGTGTGATACATCTCTTGTCTTAAGCCTCATATACAATGTTCTGCGCGGCTGGCATAAGACTCGAAGTGCCTTTGCGTCTCTTTGTGTTGACTTTCTCGTTTTGTTACGATGTAATTGGAGGTTGCAGATTCACAGGGGAATAGCGGTCCAGATTGATCTCCGCCCGAGGCGGGATGATGGGTCACGTGCTCCCGACAGATGGTCGGCGGGTGAACGCACCGCAAGGCGGGTGGAGCGATCGATCTTTGCGGACATGGAAGCGTTGCACTCATTGTGAACAAGCCGAAAGATTGATCTGATGAGGAGGAGTCATGGCACGTGTGCTTAGCCTCGTCCTGAGGATAAGCAGGATTCTGAGCGGTATAGCAGCGGTGGCACTCGCCGTCATGATGCTTCTTACCGTTGCAGATGTTATCGGAAGGGCATTTGGCTATCCGATCCTCGGCACGTACGAGGTCGTGAGCATTGTCTGTCTCGTTGCGATCGGGTTTGCCATTCCACTCACCTCGTGGAAAAGGCGCCACGTGTACATGGAGTTCCTTATCGAACGCATGGGTGAAACAGCAAGGAAATCGATGCACACGGCCACGCGAATCCTCTGTTTATTCCTTTTTGTACTCGCGGGTACCAACCTGTTCCACATGGCCGCGGAAATGGCGAGCTCGCGAGAGGTTACAATGGCGCTGCAGATACCGTTCTATCCCTTTGCGTACGGGGCTGGCGTCTGTTGCTTTGTACAGGCTGTGGTCTGCGTGTGTGACATCGTGAAGGTCTGGGAGGGGAGCTATGAGTGAAGTTTTAGTAGGCATTACCGCCCTCTTCGTGCTGCTTCTTCTCTTCACGACAGGGATTGAACTGGGCTTCGCCATGGCGTTGGTTGGGTTTGCCGGCTTTGCCTACCTGAACTCGTTTCACGCGGCATGGAACCTGGTCGGAAGGGACGTTTTTGATGCGCTGTCCACGTACGGCTTTACAGTGATCCCCCTCTTTGTCCTGATGGGCCAGATCGGATTTACTTCTGGCATAGCGGTGAGGCTCTACGATTCCGCTCACAAATTCGTCGGACACATCCCCGGGGGTCTCGCCATGGCGACGGTGCTCGGGGCAACAGGTTTCAAGGCGATTTGCGGCTCCTCTCCCGCAACTGCTGCCACGTTTGCAAGTGTTGCAATTCCTGAGATGAACCGTTACGGGTACGATGTGAGATTGTCGACCGGCATCGTCTCCTCGGTCGCGACCCTGGGAGCGATCATACCGCCGAGCATTGCCCTCATCCTGTTCGGCATCATTACGGAACAATCGATTGGCAAACTCTTTCTTGCCGGGCTTATCCCGGGTCTCATGGCCTCCTTATTCTTTGTAGGGATCATATACGGATGGGCGAAAATAAACCCAGCCGTAGCTCCGAGATCAGAGCCTTTCAGTTGGAAGGCACGGTGGGCGTCTCTCCCCGAGGTTGTCTGGGTTGTCGCCGTGTTCATGCTGGTTGTGGGGGGTATTCTGCAGGGTTTCTTTACCCCGAGTGAAGCAGGGGCAGTGGGCACCTTCGCTATTCTGGTTCTTGCCGTCGTAAAGAGGGACATGACCTTCAGGAAGTTCGTCGACTCGCTGGTTGAATCTCTCTTGACCGGAGTGATGATCATGATGCTGATTGTGGGTTCCCTGATACTGGGTCATTTCATCACGGCCACCAATATACCCCAGAAGGCCGCCGACTGGATCGTGAGTCTGCCCCTTAACCGTTATTTCATCATGTTCCTCATCTGCCTGATCTACGAAGTGGGCGGCTCTTTCATCGACGACCTGGCCTTTATGATCCTTGCAACGCCGATATTCTATCCGGCGGTGCTCAAACTCGGTTTCGATCCCATATGGTTCGGCATACTGATCGCCGTGGTCATAATGGTTGGAGTGGTGATACCCCCCGTTGCGATCTGTGTCTTCGTCGTAAAGAATATTACCAAAGTGCCGATCGGTACTATCTATAAGGGTGTTGCTCCGTTTCTGATCGCGCTCGTTGTGCTGGGAGCGTTGCTCTTCTGCTTTCCGCAGCTTGCACTCTGGCTCCCTTCAGTTGCGTTCTGATAGGGAAAGAGAGAAAGCTGAAAGAAGGGTAGGGATGTGTGGACGGAGTCGGAAATAGAAAATCTGATGAGTGAGGAGGAGACAATGAAGAGAAGGCTGGTTGTAGTTGTGATGGGAGTTTTCTTAATCATGGCGTTTGTGTCCGGGGCATATGCGGCCGAAACCATAAAGCTCAAATTCGCCGCATTCTTCCCGGCAACCCACAAGTTCTGCGGTTTGAATCAGCAGTTCTGCGACGAGATGAAGAAGCGCACGGATGGTCGTGTCGAGATCACGCATTATCCTGGCGGAACCCTTGCGAATGCGCCGAAGATGTTCAGTTCGGTCCTGGAGGGCGTTGCAGACTTTGGTTTAGCTGCGGCTGCACTCACCAGGGGGCGTTTTCCCATGGCCGAGGCATTCGACGCGCCCATGGGCTTTCCCAGTGCATGGGTCGCGTCCCACGTGGCGATCGACACGTACGAAAAGTTCAAACCAAAGGAGTGGGACAAGGTACATGTCATCAACCTCTTGACCGTTGGTCCCGCAATCCCTCTTTCTTTGAAAAAACCTGTGAAGACGATGGAAGACCTGCGCGGGATGAAAGTGAGATCCGTGGGGCGTCAGGCTGATATGGTCAAGGCGCTCGGTGCGACGCCGGTGGCCATGGACCCGGCCGACATGTACGAAGCGCTGCGCAGGGCTGTTCTCGACGGAGTCGTCGGTCCTGCTGAGATGCTGCAAGGTTGGAAGCTTGCGGACCTGATCAAGTACGTCACCGTTCCGAAAGGCTTCGGGAACGCTCCACTCTTCTATATAGTGATGAACAAGGAGAAATGGGACAAGCTTCCGGCAGACATCCAGAAAACGTTCGACACGGTGAGTCGGGAGTTCAGAGAGAGATATGCCATGGGTGCTCAGGAACTGGACATCGAGGGCATAGCTGCTCTGAAGAAGAACGGCGGCCAGGTTATTGCTCTTGACGATGCCGAGGCCAAGAGATGGGAGCAGGCAGTAGCTCCTGTCGTGGCGGCGTACAAGAAAGAACTGGTTGGACTCGGTTTCAGTCAGGCCGACGCGGATGGGTACGTCGCTTTTATCAAAGAGCGTACCGGTTACTGGACCCAGCAGGAAAAGGATAAGAATATTCCGCGGGCATACTAGGCGCTCTGCGTCGGCTGGCGCGTTGCCCAATGACTTTTCTGGGGTCATGGCTTGACAGCGTGCTGAATGGGCGCACGTGCTCAACAGCAGGCATGCAAGCCCTGGCCCCTCTTTAATTCTTTCCGGTCTGTCTTTAGTTGTCCCGACCACCTGGCGAAACGGTGAAGGGTGAAAAAGGACATTCAACGTTTTAAGAGAACGAAAGCGGGAGTCGCATGCATTACGCCTGGGTGATAGCCTTTACCGGTATCCTCGTATTCGTGTTGGCCCAGGGTTTCGGGAAGATGTCTTATTCCGTGATCCTGCCTTTCATGAAGGATGGTCTCTCCCTCACGTACACCCAGGTCGGGTTGATCGGCACGGGGAATTTCATCGGATATCTTATCCTCAGCGTAGTGGGAGGTTTCCTTGCCTCGCGTTTTGGCTCACGAAGAGTGATCTTTGTCTGTCTCCTCGTTACCGGCGTGGGGCTCTTTCTCACGGGACTTTCTAATTCCTTCACCTTCGCTTTTGTGAGCCGTTTGATCGCGGGCCTCGGCAACGGGGGAGTGCCCGTGCCGATGATAACACTTCCGGCCATATGGTTCGCAGCAAGGAAACGCGGGCTGGCCATGGGAATTGTAAACATGGGGGTAGGGCTCGGACTGTCGCTTGCCGGGCTTCTGTTGCCGTACTGTATCAGTTATTACGGTCGGGATGGATGGAGATACGCCTGGTATCTGATGGGCGTGACTGTCGTTGCGTGTTCGTTCGCGTGTTATGCGCTCCTGCGAGATCATCCGCGCGAAAAAGGGCTTACCATGTGCGGCGGGGATGGACAGCAAGAATCGGGAGTGCCCGGACAGGTCACGCTCATGTCTGCGCTGCAGCGGGTAGCGGGCGAGAAAGAGATATGGAAGCTCGGTTGTGTTTACCTCATGTTCGGTTTTTCTTACATGGTCTACCTTACCTTTTTCATTGCCTACCTTACGAAAGAGATCGGTTTTGATATGCTTGAAGCAGGGCGAATCTTTGCCCTTCTTGGTGTACTGAGCATATTCTGCGGTCTTCCCTGGGGGATGTTCTCAGACCGGGTGGGCAGGAGGTATGCGTCGATGTTCGCATACCTCACGCTGGCCGTTTCTTTCCTGCTTTTTGCTTTCTACCAGGAACGGATCGGGCTCTACCTGTCGGCAGTGATATTTGGTCTCACCGCTTTTGCAATCCCGGTGGTTACAGCAGCCGCGGTCGGGGATGCAGTCGGTGGTGAGCTTGCATCCGCAGGGTTTGGTCTTGTCACCCTGTTTTTCGGCATAGGACAAGCCCTTGCCCCTTTTATTGGCGGCTGGATCAAAGACGCAACCGGTACGTTCAGCAATGCGTTTGCTCTTTGCGCCGCCGCGGCCATTCTCGGGGCATGCTCCTCGTACTTCCTGAAGAAGCGTTCTTTATAGCCGCACTCCAACCCGCCTTACTATTTCCTCATTGCCTTCGCCGCAGCTATCACCGAGTCCACGATCTGCTGATACCCCGTGCACCGGCACAGGTTGCCCACGAGGGCTGTCCGGACCTGAAGCGGCGTTGGATCGGGATTGTGGTCGAGCAG
>Ga0102851_10000203_pt1 | contig 26979 bp, 22 predicted proteins | sample Mud3Dept3metaG_FD_79558 | JGI IMG/M metagenome (GOLD analysis project Ga0102851, IMG submission 79558) | Freshwater wetland microbial communities from Ohio, USA, analyzing the effect of biotic and abiotic controls - Mud 3 Core 4 Depth 3... | ecosystem: Environmental > Aquatic > Freshwater >... | reverse complement strand
CAATTATTTTTTCGGAGGTAAGATTGGTTTTAATTATGGTTATTTCGTTTCTGTGGCAACGGATATAACTTATGGAAGAAATTCCTTTTCATTTATACAATCTGAACTGTTGGGTTCAACAACTACTTTTAAATACACGATTGATTATTCTTCAATAAATATCGCTCCTTTATTCAGATTTACAAAAGAAGCTTCTTATATTGAGTTTGGCCCTGAATTTTCTTTCATAAAAAAACCAACGTTCACTGATGAAGCAACAAATACTATAGACAAAGATGCAAGCCAGGAAATCAATACTAAGTCAACCAACCTGGTTTTTGGATTTGGCGGTTATATTCTGGGAAATGAGATTGTTGCTTTACAGATGGGACTAAGATTACATTATAGTTTAACTAATCTTACATCAAACACTTATGAAGCTTCAAGATTTCCTCTGAATAATTATCCGGATCTTGCCGGTGGTGTATCAACTAATCCATTTATGATACAGCTGCACCTTGAAATAAATTTTTCACTTGGCCAGATTGCAAGATCCTCTTCGAAATGTGGAAGACGCGTCGCTTTCTTATCTTTCTGATGATCTGAAGTCATCACCCAGCTTTGAAAATTGAGAAAATACCTGTTGTACTAAAATTACTATTACCTCTCGTAACAGGGATACTGGTTGGTTATTTTTCCGATTTTCAGGTTTCATTTTCCTTATTGCTTTGTCTTTCAGGACTTACTATTATTCTTTGTTTACCATTATTAAGCCGGATTTATTCACTGAGAAATTCGATTGGCATAATTGTAATTCCACTCTTTTTTACACTAGGTGTTTTTATAGAGGAATTAAATGATACAAGGACAACAGAAAATTATTTCGTCAAAAAATCAATTGAAGATTCGCTCAATTATTATCATTTAAAAATTACCGAACCACCTGTTAAAAAAGCAGATTGGATTAAATGTGACGTTGAAGTTATCGGTACAAATAATAATGCGTCAACAGGAAAAGCTCAACTTTATATTGAGCGAAATGACACTTCAGAAAATTTGAAATACGGCGATTTACTTTATGCGCAAGTCAATTTTTTTGAAGTAAATGAACCGGCCAATCCAAATGAATTTAATTATAAAGAATACCTTCGGATTAACGACATTCATCAACAGGCATTCATTCATCAAAGTCAATGGATAAAAGCAGGAAACGATGCAAACTCTTTTTTCGATTTTATTTTTGGAGTCCGCGATCGCTGCAATTCAATTTTAGAAACTTCAGGCATGTCAACAGAAAATATTGCTGTTGCAAAAGCCTTAATAATTGGTGACAAAGAATTAATTGATGATGAATTGATGTTGAGCTATGCAGCGTCCGGAGCATTGCACGTGCTGGCCGTTTCAGGATTACATGTCGGAATTATTATGTTAATTCTGACGTTTGTTTTCAGCCCGGTTAAAAGAATAAAAAACGGAAAAGTTCTATTCATCATAATTGCTATTTCAGGTATTTGGTTCTATTCAATTATTACAGGACTTTCACCATCGGTCTTGCGCGCAGCAGTTATGTTTTCATTCGTGATTTTAGGAAATGAACTTCAACGTGAAACTTCAATTTATCAATCGCTTCTTGTTTCCGCTATGCTCTTAATCATTATAGATCCGCATATCATTTTTAAACTTGGCTTTTTATTAAGTTACCTCGCTGTTTTTGGAATCGTTTTTTTTCATCCCAAAATTTTTGCGATGTTGCATTTTAAAAATTTTATTCTTCACAAAACCTGGCAAATTACTTCTATTTCGATCGCAGCGCAAATTGCAACTTTTCCAATTGGAATATACTGTTTTCAGCAATTTCCGAATTTTTTTCTGCTTGCAAATTTAATTGTGATTCCACTTTCGTTTATTATTTTAATTGTCGGAATTGCCTACATGGTTTTTGTCTCTGTTCCGTTTGTCAACGATCTTTTATTATTTATTCTTGACTGGTTTATATGGGGTCTGAATGTTAGTGTGAGATGGGTTGAACAACTTCCCTATTCAGTTTTTTGGGGAATCTCAATTCAATGGTATGACGTTCTTCTTTTATATGGGTTTATTTTTACGCTTACATTTTCGCTGAGGTATCGCGCAAAAAAATTACTCATTTTATCACTGGTATTTTTGACTTGTTCTGTTGGAATGAACGCATTTGAAAAAAATAATTTTCACCATCAAAATCAACTTGTTTTTTACTCAATTAAAAATGAAGTAGCTGTAGATATTTTTTATGGACAAAAAAATTATTTTCTTGCCAGTGAATCATTAATGACGAACGAAAATAAATTGCGTTATCACATTTACCCAAACCGTTATCTCCATGCCGGCAGCAGTCAGCCTGATCAGTCAGTCTCATTGTGTGACACAACTAATATTTTAGAAATTAATCATAAAAAAATTCTGATTTTAAATCAACTAATTGCTGAAGAAAAATTCAGCGAAAAATTTCCTTTAAGCGATGTCGTTTATCTTCATGATATTAATTTTTTACAGAGTGAAACAATTGATCATCTTACTATATCTGACACAAAAATTATTTACGGGTATGGTGTATCAAATTCATTAAAATCTTATCTCAATAAAAAGATCGATAAAAATTTAATTTATGATCTTAAAAAAACCGGAGCACTTCAGGTCAACTTTTGATTTATAAATAGTTACAATTTGTCGGCAAATTTTATCTTGGTTTTTTGTACTTTTCAGCAACCGTTTTGTATTAACAAACGTCTTAAAGATTAGGTTTACAAATGAAAAAAGCACTACTCCAGGCATTTTTTGCTCTGATCGTTATTCTTATATCGGATAGCGCTGTTGCTTCGTGTCCACAGGTAAATGCGGCGTTTACAACATCTCAAACTAATATTTGCGGACCGGGCGCCCAGGTTATTTCATTTACAAATACCAGCACAGGTGCAAATAATACAACGTCAGATTATGAATGGTTTTTAAACGGCGTTTCCTTTGATAATACAACAGGCTTGGTTGCTCCCGGAACGTCTACAATTTCTGCAATCGGCACTTATACTTACATGCTCGTTGTAACAGATCCAAGTGTTCCATGCACAGATACTGCAACAATGATTGTGAAAATTTACCCTGTTCCAAATGCAAATTTTACATTTAATCCAAACAATCAATGCGCCGGCTTACCTGTGACTTTTACAAATACATCAACAGGAACAAATGTAGAAACAACTTATCTCTGGAATTTTGGAGATGGCGGAACGGCAACAACTGCAAATGCAAGTCACACCTATGCCGCCGGCGGATCTTACAATGTAACTCTTACTCAAACAAACGGACCGGGTTGTACAAATTCAGAAGTGCAAGTTGTAACAGCCATGGATATTCCAATAGTTGCAATATCGGGTGCTGATTTTGACGGCGATTTAAATAATTGTTTGTTACCCGCTGACCCATCCACTTCTGAAATTGTGACATTCTCAAATACAACAGTTAATGGTGTCAGTTACTCCTGGAATTTTGGCGACGGTTCAGGAATTTTTACAACTGCATCTCTCGCCGATTTTACACATACTTATAATGCATACGGAACTTACACTGTGACTATGACTGCAACGCACGCTAACGGCTGCACTGCATCAACAACGCTAACTGTAGTTTTTGAAAAATATGTTTCGGCAGCAATGACATTGGATATTACTGAGTATAGCGGTTGCGCTCCGCATGATTTAGGTACTTTGACAAATCTCTCTGTCAACGCAAATCAATACACATGGAATTTTGGTGATGGCACAATTATTACAACCGCCAGTCCAATTCCTCCAGTTCATTCTTATACTGTTGCAGGATCCTACACAATTTCGCTCACCGCGATAAACAGTTGTAATACGGCTAATTCTACTATTAGTCCAATAATAATTGTTGCGGGACCAGTTGCCAATTTCAATAATAGCATTGGCGGAATCTTTGGAAATCTTGGATGCGCTCCACAAAACGTAACCTTTGCAAATACGTCTGTAGGAACATCGCCTGCAAATAATTATCAATGGATTATGGGTAACGGAAACTCGTATGTTACAACCATCAATCCGCCAATGCAAACTTATACCACAACCGGCGTTTATACAGTTACTCTCATTGCGGGAAATGCGTGCGGATTTGATACCATCACAACTAATTTAACGATTGACACTATTCCTGTTGTTGATATTGTTTCTATTCCTTTAAATGGATGTTCACCTTTGGTTGTTTCAACTACAAATAATTCTTACGGAATTCCAATAAATTATGTTTGGACAGTTGATGGAATTTTTGCCGGCAATGGTGTAAATCTTCCGAATCAAACTTTTATAAATATAGGAACTTTTGCGCCGGTAAATCATACGATTCAATTAGTCGGATCAAACCATTGCGGAAGTGATTCTGATGCAGAAATAATTACGGTCCATCCAAACACAATTGCAAATTTTAATTTTAATACTGACACAATTTGCGCAGGCGGATCAATTACTTTTACTGATGCTTCGTTCGGTGAAGCGTTGACATGGGACTGGGATTTTGTTGTTTCAACCGCAACAACGCAGGGCGCTCACACAATTGCTTTCCCGGTTGCAGGAACTTATGCAATTGAATTAACGGTAACCGGATTTTGCGGACCGGCTACGATTATAAAAAATATTGTTGTACTTCCAATTCCGGTTGCATTTTTTACGTCGGGAACTTTTAGTGCATGCATCGGCAGCAGTATTCCTTTTGTAAACACATCAACTTTAGGGGGAACTTACAACTGGACTTTTGGCGGAGGTACCCCAGCAACATCAAATGTTTATGCACCTGCGCCGGTATTATTTAATTCAGCAGGATTGCAAACTGTAACGTTAAATGTAAATGTCCTTGGTTGTACAAATTCACATTCTGAAATTATTTCAATCAATCCAAAACCTTTGCCGGCATTTACACTTTCTGCATTAACGGGTTGTACACCGTTGCCGGTTGCATTTAATTATACAGGAGCTGTTATTGTTGGTGATACTTACGATTGGGATTTTGGAAATGGAAATACTTCTGTCATGCAAAATCCACCAAATGAAATTTATGTTGCACTTGCTAATGATAGTACATACACTGTTGAATTAATCGTGACAAGTGCCGCAGGATGTATTGATAGCAGCCAGTTGAATATTGTTGTTCATCCATTGCCTATTGCGGATTATACAACTTTGCCGGACACGGCCTGCGCAGGAACTCCAATTGGTTTTTTAAATAATTCGATTGGCGCATCAACTTATGCGTGGACATTTGGAGACGGAGCCGTTTCTGCAATTGTCAGTCCTTCTCACTCATATACTTTAACAGGTGATATTACAACGCAACTTATTGCAACCACTGCTTTTGGTTGTAAGGATACTTTAGAACTGGATATTTACATCGATTCAATTCCAACAGCAAATTTTATTTTCGATATAGTTTGTGAAATTGACACAACTCATTTTACAGATTTATCAATTGGAGGAGTAACAAACTGGTCATGGAATTTTGGTGATGCATCTCCACTGAATAATTCTCAAAGTCCAAATTATTTTTATGGCAACGATGGAAATTACAGCGTAAGTTTAACTGTGACAAATCCTGCAAATTGTACAAATACTTTAACACAACTTGTTGCGGTGAGCCAGGTGCCTGTCGCAAATTTTTCTACAGGCAGTACATGTCTCGGATCAGTTTCTTCGTTTACGGATTTATCAACCGGAATTACTTCATCGTGGCAATGGGATTTTGGCGACGGTTCAACATCTCTCTTACAAAATCCGACACATGTTTATTTGGCAGTAGGAACTTACACGGTACAACTAATTTCTGCTGCAGGTAATGGTTGCTCTGATACAATTTCATTTCCGATAACTGTTACACCAATTCCTACAGCAGATTTTTCTTTCGCAAATGTTTGTGCAAATGATTCCACTTTTTTTACTGATCTTTCTTCAGGCGCGCCTGATACTTATGTTTGGAATTTCGGTGATGGATTTACAGACAATACAAACGATCCAAATCCCGAACATGTTTATACAATTGCAAATACTTATAATGTTACTTTGACAGCAGGCTATGCAGCAAGCGGATGTACAAATAGTATGACTCAAAGTGTAATTGCATTTCCAAGAACAGTTCCGAATTTTTCAACCAATACTCCGTGTTTAGGTGGCGCAACAAATTTTACAGATCTGACAACCGGAACACCGAATTCATGGCAGTGGGATTTTGGTGATGGATCAGCAATTGATTTGACACAAAATCCTACTCACGTTTATACAGCGCCCGGAATTTATCCGATTCAATTAATTACTGAAAATGCATTTACTTGTGTTGATACTTTTAATTCCAGCGTAGAAGTTTTTCCTTTGCCGGTGGCAGATTTTACTTTCACTGTTGTTTGCCTTAATACACTTTCTGAATTTATAGATAACTCAACAAGTGCTGTTGCATGGCAATGGGATTTTGGTGATGGAACTCCTCAAGGCGCCGGCCCAAATCCCTTTCATCTTTATACAAGTGCAGGAAATTTTAACGTACAATTAGTTGTCACAAATGTTTTTGGCTGCACTGATACAATTGTTCAACCGATAACAGTAAATCCAAATCCTGTTTCTGATTTTACAGCAACAACTGCTTGTCATACTTATCCAAGTTTCTTTACTGATATTTCAACCGGTCCGGTTCTCTGGACATGGGATTTTGGTGATGCAACTCCGGTAGATAATAATCAATTTCCAAATCACATTTATGCAAATGCAGGAACGTATTCAGTTGATCTTTTGGTAGAAAATATTTTTGGTTGTACTCATTCTTCAACACAACTGGTTGATGTTTTAATTCAGCCGCAGGCAGATTTTACTTACAACAATGTTTGTGCCGGAGAAACTGTTCAGATGACAGATATTTCAACAAATAATCCAACAACTTTTCAATGGGATTTTGGTGATGGAACACCTTTAGATTTTTCTCAAAATCCATCTCATAATTTTTTCCCCGGAGGAACTTACGCGGTGACTTTTATTGTTGGAAATATTGCCGGATGCCTTGATACACTTATTACTCCCGTTAATGTTTACACCGTTCCTGTTCCTGATTTCAGCGCAGATACTGTTTGTCTTTTTAGTGTTACATCGTTCACAGATTTAACTGTTGATGCCGTTCCGATTTCAACATGGTTCTATGATTTTTCTGATGGCAATCAATCTTTTTCATCGGATCCGAATTACATTTTTCAAAATCCAGGAATTTATTATGTGACATTAACTGTTACAAATATTAATGGTTGCGATAGTTCCATTACCCATCCTGTTTTAGTAGCGGATATTCCTGTTGCGGATTTTATTGCTGATACAGTTTGTACCGGAAATGCAACAACATTTACAGATGTTTCAACCGGACTTCCATCAAGTTGGTTCTGGACTTTTGGTGATGGAAATTCATCCGCTGTTGGTCCGGTTACGCAACACACTTATGCAATGCCGGGAATTTATATTGTTTCACTTTTTGTTTCAGGCGGAGGCGCATGCACTGATCAGATTTTTGAATTGGTTGAAGTAAGTGATAACGTACAGGCCGGCATTATTGCGATAGACACAATTTGTGATGGAAATACAATTAATTTTACAGATAATTCAACAATCACTTCCGGAACAATTGACACTTATTACTGGGATTTCGGCGATGGCACAACTGCTTTAACAGCTAATGCAACTCACCTCTACTCTGCTCCCGGAACATACACTGTAACACATACCGTCGGTTCAGCAGGTGGATGTACCAGTTCAACAACTGTTGATGTAACAATAACAGACACACCTTTAGCAGTATTTATAGAAACCACAACTTGCGAAAACGGCGTCTCAACTTTTAATGATCTTTCAGTTATTGCAAGCGGAACAATTACAAATTGGTTTTGGGATTTTGGAGATGGCGCAACTTCTACGCAGCAAAATCCAACACACATTTATTCAGCAGATGGAAATTATATTGTGACGTTAACTGTGACATCCGGATTTAATTGTACAGATAATATTTCTGTTCCGCTTATCGTTTATCCTGCGCCGATAGCTGATTTCAGTGCACCAGTTGCTTGCCCGAAAGATACAATTCAATACACTGATTTGTCAACTATTATTAGCGGAACAATCGTAAACTGGAACTGGGATTTTACAGATGGGAATTTTTCGTCGACACAAAATCCGCAACATGGATTTACAATTATTGATGACAGTTTTTATGTAGAATTAATTGTGACTTCTAATTTTGGTTGTACAGATACTGTGACTAATTTAGTTTCAACACATCCATTTCCTGACTTCGATTGGTTGCCGGATATTACATCAGGCTGCGAAGATTTAATCGTGAATTTTACAGACATCACAACAGTTCCAAATGGAACAATTACAAATTGGGAATGGAATTTTAATGACGGTTCACTTTCGTTCGCCCAAAATCCGACACATGTTTTTGATTCGGCCGGAAGTTATTATGTTTCACTTTGGGTAACAACTTCTGACGGTTGTGAATTCTATGATTATGTCGATTACCCGATCATTGTATATCCTGCACCAACGGCCGGCTTTCTGCCGTACTTTACAGAAGTATCAATTAACACTCCTGAAGTTCAATTCACTGATCTTTCCATCGACGCAATAAATTGGGAATGGTATTTTGGTGATGGAAATTACAGCAACGATGTAAACCCACTTCACGCTTATTCAGACACAGGGTTTTTTAATGTAATGCAAATTGTTTACAGCGATTTTGGTTGTCCTGATACAGCAATAAATTCCGTTCATGTTTTCGGTGAGTTCGTTTTCTTCATTCCAAACGCCTTTACACCAAATGGCGATTCAAAAAACGGAACTTGGCGTGGATATGCGATGGATGTCCAGGAATATAAACTTTTGGTCTTTAACCGTTGGGGCGAAATAGTTTTCCAGACAATCGAACTTACAGAAACCTGGGACGGAACCTACAACGGTGTTTTAGTAGAAGATGGTGTTTATGTTTGGAAAGCTTTTCTGCTGGATTCAAATTTGGAAGAGCATGAATTTTATGGGCATGTTACTGTTTTAAAGTAGCAGGTTCTTCGCATTGAAATTTCAAAATGGTTTCCGTATCGAAGCTTCGCGATCCGATTAAACGTCCCGAAGCGGCAGGATATGATTTCAGATTAAAAAAAACGAATAGTATTAATCGCAAGACCTGCCTCCTATTTACATCCCCGGCATTCCTTTCATCCCCTTCATTTTGCTCATCATGTTTGCCATATTTTTTTTGTTGGACATCATGTGCATCATTTTTTTTGTCTCGCCGAATTGTTTCATTAATTTATTTACTTCCTGGATATTTGTTCCGCTTCCAATTGCGATTCGGTTTTTTCTTGAAGTATTGATTAGTTCCGGTTGCGCTCGTTCTTTTGGTGTCATTGATTGAATAATGGCTTCGATTGCTTTGAACGCGTCGTCTTTAATATCAACATTTTTCATTGCTTTCCCCATTCCGGGAATCATGCCCATCAAATCTTTTACGTTACCCATTTTTTTAATTTGCTGCAACTGGGCATAGAAATCGTCGAAGTCAAATTTATTCTGAGCAATTTTCTTTTGTAATTTTTTTGCTTCAACTTCATCAAATTGTTCCTGCGCTTTTTCAACGAGCGAAACAACATCACCCATTCCCAAAATACGATCGGCCATACGAGCCGGATAGAATACGTCAAGCGCATCCATCTTCTCTCCCGTACCCACAAATTTGATTGGCTTGTTAACGATTGATTTTATTGAAAGCGCGGCTCCACCTCTTGTATCGCCATCTAATTTCGTGAGAATTACACCGTCAAAATTAATTTTATCATTAAAGGCTTTTGCCGTATTCACAGCATCTTGACCGGTCATTGCATCAACAACAAATAAAGTCTCCGTTGGCTGAATTGCTTTTTTTACATCGGCAATTTCATTCATCATTTGTTCATCAATCGCTAAACGACCAGCAGTATCTATAATAACAACATTGAAGCTTTTGCTCTTAGCGTAAGCAACAGCGGCCTGTGCAATTTTAACCGGATTTTTTTCTTCGCGGTTTGAGAAAACTTCAACCCCGATTTGTTCTCCTAAAACATGTAACTGATCAATCGCTGCGGGACGATAAACGTCACACGCAACCAAAAGTGGATTTTTACCTTTTTTATTTTTAAGGTAATTCGCTAATTTTCCGGAAAAAGTTGTTTTACCCGAACCTTGCAAACCGGACATTAAAATTATTCCGGGATTACCTTTGATGTTAATCTCTGCCTGGTCGCCTCCCATTAATTCGATCAACTCTTCATGACAAATTTTTGTCAATAATTGACCCGGAGAAATAGCGGTTAATACATTTCTGCCTAAAGCTTTTTCTTTAACTTTTGTAGTAAAATCTTTCGCTGTATTAAAACTGACGTCGGCATCTAATAATGCACGTCGTACTTCTTTTAAGGTTTCAGCAATATTTATTTCTGTTATTTGACCCTGCCCTTTTAATACTTTAAAGGCTCTGTCAAATTTCTCGGTTAAATTTTCAAACATGTTTATTATCTTTATTTTTCAGGATTACAAAGATAAGAAATTAGACATTAAGCTCAAACATCCTCCATTCATGAACATACGCGAACAACTGGCTAAGGAGATTTCAAGGGAGAACTGGAATTCGATTGGTGCCAAAATCGGTAAAGAGCAAGCCCTTTTTAAAGAATTAATGAAGGCTTTTTTCTCAGCCGATCGCACTATTGTCCTGTCTGCAAGCCAGGTTATGGGTGACCTTGGTGAAAAATATCCTGAATTGTTAAAACCTTACCGCAGCAAACTTATTCAGTATTTAAAAACGAATCCGGCAGATGCTGTCCGACGAAGTACGATGCGGATTTTTCAGATCGTTGATATTCCGGAAACGGACGAAGGTGATTTGTTTGATCTTGGTATAGGATATTTAAAATCTTCTAATGAACCAATTGCTGTTAAAGCTTTTTCGATGACAGTACTGCGAAGAATCTGCGAAAAATATCCTGAACTTGCTTCAGAAGTTATTCCTCAAATTGAAATTCTGGTGGAAGAAAATGCATCGGCTGGTTTGGTTAACAGGGGAGAGAAAGAGTTGAAGAAGTTGAGGAAGATTCAGAACTTATAGAAGAACTACTTTTTTGTCACAAGATGATCTTCCGGTATTCTGTTGATTATGATAAGCTTTTGAGTATTTGGATACCCCCCGGTATAAAATCAAGTTTCACGTTCACATTTGTCATTCTCAGCAAGCTATTTTCATCCGATTTTTACAATCGTGAATGATTTTTCATAATTCATGAACTGGTTTCGGATCAATTCGAATTATGAATTTCATTTTAGAATTCAATAAAACAGAATAGTATGAGCAGAATTATTAAAATTGACAAAGGAATTTATGAAGTAGATGATGACACACGTGAATATTGGTTCCTGGAGGTTAATCCAAATTGGAGAAACCTCGATGATAATGAAAATGAATTAAATAAATTTTCAATTAATGAATACATGAGAGTTTATTTAAGCGGAGAAAAAGAAATGTTTTTGAGAGAAGAAAATCCTTAAAAATTATTTTCTTTTTCAAAATAATTTTTAAGGATTAATTAGATTTTTTTCGAATCGTTGTATAATTGTCTGAAAGGAGAAATGTGTTTTACAAAACACAAATTGCCAGACCAATTACACAAACTACAAGCAGTAAGAACATCATAAGATTTATTATTAGTTGAAACAAAGGTAAAGTGAAGCAGATAATTTAAAATTGACGCGAATCATGGCAACGGCAAATTTTGTGCGCTGATTTTTGAAATAAAAAAATTGATGACCACATAATAGAAACAAAACTTTCACATTAAAATCCAATGCGCATGTTAACCGCTATACCTACCAATACTGATGAGTATATTAAAAACTTTCCGAAAGAAGTTCAAAAAATTCTGCAACAAATTCGTGGTGCTATAAAAAAAGCTGCACCTGATGCGAAAGAAAGAATCAGTTATGCGATACCGACTTTTACTTTACATGGCAACCTGGTTCATTTCGCTGCTTATAAAAATCACATTGGGTTTTATCCGGTGCCACAAAAAAATGTCACTTTAAATAAACAAATCGCAAAATACAGAACAGGAAAAGGTACCCTACAATTTCCGCTTGATGAACCGTTACCTCTGGATCTCATCAGTAAAATTGTGAAAGTCAGAATAAAGGAAAATTCGGATCGGATAAAAGCAAAAAAAATCGCAGCTAAAACAGCGTGAGTTTCGAACCAGTCAAATAATTCTGTGGCCGGACCTCCGGGTAAATCACTTATACTTGCATGATAAAACATCTCCAATCAAAAACTGAACTGAATGAAAGAAATAATTTTTTGCAGACCCATCCTTAATTTTTTTCTGATCTTACTTATTATGACTACTAAAACGTTAAATGCCCAGAATCTGGAAACAGTGCCAAATGTAGATCTGAATAAATATGCCGGCAAGTGGTATGAAATCGCATCTTATCCGCAACGGTTTCAAAAAGGCTGTCATTGCACTACTGCAAATTATACCTTAAGTGATAAAGGTTATGTGATAGTTGAAAATGCATGTAACCGGGATAGCGTCAACGGAATTCAGACTTACATAAAGGGCAAAGCATTTGTAGAAAAAAATTCAGGAAATGCAAAATTGAAAGTTCAATTCTTTTGGCCCTTTAAAGGCAAATATTGGATCATTGATTTAGCTGATGATTATAGCTACGCCGTAGTTAGTCACCCAAACAAAAAATACCTATGGATACTTTCAAGAACATCAAAAATGGATGCTACAATTTATCAACAGATTTTATCCAGGCTTAAAACGAAAGGATTTGATTTATCTAAAATCCAAACTACAACACAGGTTTGATTTGCACGGGCATTGCTAAGCACAGGAAATCATTGAATCAAATGCAACCGCAGGCACCAATCGTTTAATTTGATTGGTAGCTTGTGGTTCATAGTTTTTAGACAGACATTCGTCAGTAATTATTTTCCATTTGTAAATAAAAAAAGAAAATAATATATGAGAATGACCCATACTAATATCTAGGACAAAGACTGTAAATGTAATTAGTACGACTTGCGGAATTTGCCAGTAATATGACTCAAACTTACGCGCTGACAAGTGACTGACAAAAAATACGGCAGATTTATTTAACTATCACTTCGCAAAACAAACTTTATACAATGGAACTAAATGACATCATTGAATTTAAATCATCCCCGTTAATAAGAGAAAAACTTACCGAGTACGGTTTTGCCAAAACATTTTCCGAAGGAGATACAATACTTAATGAAAATGTTTATATCAAAGCTATTCCAATTATTACTAGTGGCAGCGTTCGTGTAATGCGAACCGACTTTGATGGCAGAGAAATTTTGTTGTATTACATTAAAGCGGGAGAAAGTTGTATCATGTCTTTTTTAGGTGGCCTGCACCACGACACAAGTAAAGTAAAGGCAATTGCGGAAGAAGAAACAGAAGTGCTTTTTATCCCGGTTGACAAAGTAAGTTTGCTTATAAAAGAATTTCCTGAATGGTTAGATTATATTTTTCGTTTGTATCAAAAACGCTTTGAAGAATTGTTGGAAGTTGTAAATGCTGTTGCCTTCAAGAAAATGGATGAGCGACTTTTGAATTTTATAAAAAAGAAATGCGAGATCACAAAAAGCACGACTCTTTATGTTACGCATGAACAATTGGCAAATGAATTAGGAACAGCCCGTGTAGTGGTTTCCCGATTATTGAAACAAATGGAAGATGAGGGCCTGGTAAAGTTGGGTAGAAATAAAATTTCCCTTGTATAACAAAAATAGCGTTGCAGCAACCTTCATTGCCTGAGAGCAAAATTCGCGATATCAATTCCGAAAACATTTTGAAAAAGTATTTGCCACTATTTGCAGACGTTGCTATTAAATAAGATTTCCAATATAATTTCGGTTGTGTAACAAAGGTAGCTGTGGAGCAAAAGTCGCTGGCATATCTTTGCATTAACAAATAAAAGAAAAATGGAAATCAAACAATTTGAAGATAAAAATTTAGCTCACTACTCTTACGCGATTTTGAGCAACGGGGAAATTGCGCTGATAGATCCTGCACGAAATCCTCAACCGTATTACGAATTTGCAAATCAACATAATGCCAAAATCACCACTGTAATTGAAACACATCCGCATGCAGATTTTGTAAGTAGTCATTTGGAAATTCACAACACTACCGATGCAATCCTTTATGCCAGCAAATTATTAGGTGCAGAATATCCTCACCAAACTTTTGATGAAGGTGATGCTATTGTTTTAGGCAACATTACATTGCAATCCATCAACACACCCGGACATTCGCCCGACAGCATCAGCATTGTAGCCATTGATGAAAACGGAAAACAACATGCAGTTTTTACAGGTGATACTTTATTTATTGGCGATTGCGGAAGACCCGATTTGAGAGAAAAGGCAGGAACAATTACCGCCGCAAGAGAAGAACTGGCAAAACAAATGTTTCATTCTCTTCACAACAAGTTAATGACTTTACCTGATGATGTACTGGTATATCCTGCACATGGGGCGGGTAGTTTGTGTGGCAAAGGACTGAGTGAAAAAAACAGCAGCATTATTGGTGCAGAAAAAATAAACAACTGGAGTTTGCAAAAATTAAGTGAAGAAGACTTTGTAAAAGAATTATTGGCAGACCAACCGTTCATTCCAAAGTATTTTCCGTTTAATGTGGCGGTAAATAAAACGGGGGCTGATGCGTTTTCCACAAGCATTTCCACAGTACAGCAAAGAGAACCAATTACCTGTGCAGGTTGTGCAAATGAACTTAATCCGGGAGTTTTAATTATTGATACAAGACCACAGGAGCAATTCAAACAGGCACATCTGAAAAATGCCATCAACCTAATGAACGATACAAAATTTGAAACCTGGCTCGGAAGTATTGTCAACCCTGGAGAACAATTTTATCTGATCGCAGAAAACGAAACGATATTAAACCAACTGGTTGAACGCACTGCAAAGATTGGTTATGAAAAACAAATTGCATTAGCATTTGTAATGGTTTACGGGAATACGGCAATGAAAACTTTTGACAGCGAAGAATTAAAAAATAACCCGGACGCATTCACAATCATTGATATCAGAAATCTTTCCGAAATAAAAACCAATAAATTATTTCCAAATGCAATTCATATTCCGTTGTACGAATTAAGAGAACGCACAAATGAAATTCCTGTTCACAAACCAATCGTAGTGCATTGCGCAGGAGGATACAGAAGTGCAGCAGGAAGCAGTATTATAAAAGCAAAACTAAATGGCACCTCGCAAGTGTATGATTTGAGCGAAGCCGTAAAACAATTTCAAAAATGAATTTTATACTAAAACATAAACTAACCATCATAGGAATAATTGCAGGAGCAATAGGCGGCTATCTCTATTATCATTTTGTAGGTTGTGCAGGCGGAACTTGCGCCATAACTTCAAATCCGCTGAACAGTACTATATATGGTGCAATGATGGGTGGTTTAGTGTTAAACATGTTCAAAAAAGAAAAACCAAAAACAGAATAAAAATGAATGCAGAAAAAATTATCAGAGACAAACAAGGCACAATCGTTGATGTGCGAACAAAGGAAGAATTCAGAGGAGGAAATGTAACAGGCTCTGTCAATATTCCATTGCAGGAAATCCAGCAACGGCTGGGAGAACTGACAAACCTGAAACAACCACTGGTTTTGTGCTGCGCGTCAGGAGGCAGAAGCGGACAGGCAACACACTATTTATCACAACAAGGCATTGAATGTTATAACGGCGGGTCGTGGCTGGATGTAAATTATTACCAGTCTCAAACACTATAAAATCACACCGTTAACAGTGAAAGTTGCGTGCCATGAATGCGAACGCATTTACCGGAACATTTGAAATTTATACTTTCAATCCGTCACCGGTGGCACTCAATTTTTTTCAGAATATTTTTTTCTAAGCTAATCCTCTAGTCAGGCGGTTTTAATAATTCTTAGCTGAGTCAAAATATTTTCGCTCGTGATACTTTTGATTCTTGGCCGGCTATTGTAAGTTAGTGACATTGATTCGCCGTAAGCACCACAACTTTTTAGAACTACAATATCACCTCTTTTTAATTCAGGTAGCGGAACATTTTTTCCAAAACAATCGCTTGATTCGCACAAAGGACCAACCACATCGTAATTAACTTTTGGCAAATCAAATCCGGGAGAGAATTTTTCAATTTTGTGATAAGCTCCGTACATCGCTGGTCTTAACAACTCAGTCATTCCTGCATCAACTACTGCAAAAGTTTTTGTGTCCGATCTTTTAATGTAAAGCACTTTTGTTCTGAGCGAACCGCATTGCGCAACGATAGATCTGCCCAATTCAAAATGAACAGGCACAGATGGATCAATGGTTAAATACGTTTTGAAAATATCAAAATAAGTTTCAAAATCTGCGATTGGATTTTTTTCCGGATTTTGATAATCAATACCTAATCCACCGCCAACATTTAAGTACATTAATTTTCCAAATCGTTCTTCAAAAACAGGAACAAGTTCATTGATTCGATTACACAAGTCAACGTAAACAGATAAATCCAAAATTTGTGATCCGATATGAAAATGCAGACCAACAATTTGAATATTTGTTAGTGTAGAATGAAGTTCCGCTAATTCAGAATATTCCAAAGCAGAAAATCCAAATTTATTTTCTCTTAAACCCGTAGATATTTTTTCGTGCGTTTTTGGATTGATATCCGGATTTAAACGCAACGCAATTTTCGGAGTTCTTTTTAATCGTGCTGCAATTTCATTGATGACAATTAATTCTTCAAGTCCTTCGCAATGTAAAACACCGACATTATTTAATAAAGCAAATTCGATTTCTTCATCCGATTTTCCGACTCCTGCATAAACAATATCTGCCGCATCAAATCCACATTCAAGTGCAAGAGCAATTTCACCGGCGCTGACACAATCTGCACCAAAATTTCTGCTTGCTATAAATGAAACAACCTTCTTATTATTGTTAGCCTTAATTGCATAATGAACATTGAACAAAGTATTTTTTACATTGGTTTCTACTTCATTCAGCGTCCTATTCAGTAAATCGAGGTCATAAAAATAATAAGGTGTATTTTCCATAAAATCCAAGAATTTTTAGCAAATTTATATCGAATATTGTTTGTTTTGTTAAATTGACTATATTTGTAATGTAATTTTAACTAATTGTTATTTAATTAACATGGACAGATTAAGCAAGATCATAGATAAGTTGATAAACCAATCGCCTTTTATCCAGGAAGCTATAGCTGAAGGACTAATCAATATCAGTTCGCTGGCGCGGAAATTAAATCCCGAAATTCAAAAAGCTTTAGGCAAAGAAGTTTCAGACAGTGCCATTATTATGGCAATAAAACGAATGCCACCGGGAGCTAATCAAAAAATTGAGTTGAAGATAAAAAACTTCATGCGCGAACTCGGAGACCTTATCGTGCGAAGTAACCTGGTAAAATTTACCTTCAAAAATTATGTCGGAATTTCACAAGACCAGGCAAAATTTTTATCTCAGATAAAAGACATCAGTGATAATTTTTATACAGTTTCAAGAGGAGTTTCTGAAACTACTATTATAACAAATGCACAATTCACCGACAAAATTCAGAAAATGTTTCAGCAAGACAGTATGATTTCTGAAATGTCAAATCTATCTGCGATCACTATGAAACTGCCTGCAATCAATACAGAAATTTCAGGCGTGTATTATTACTTATTAAAAAAAATTGCGTGGGAAGGAATTAATCTTGCCGAAGTTATTTCAACTACAAATGAATTTACGGTTGTGGTTGATACAAAAATTGTGAGCCATACATTTACGGTTTTGATGGACTTGAAAAGTGAGACCAGTCATTAAAAAAAGTAGGCAGGAGCAGTTGCGGGAAGCAGGAATCGCATTCCGGAATTGTAATCCTTTTTTTCAAAGGTGATTGAGCGAAGTCCCTTGCCTGTATGAAACAATAAGACTGGGAAATCAACGGTCGTTAATTTTAACAATACTTAATAAACGTTCAACCTAAGAATATCTAAATTTGGCAACAAGCTAAAACGTGCCTGCACCTATGGTGAATCAAACTATCCAAATAAGTATTGTTATTCCTCTTTTTAATGAAGACGAATCGTTGACTGAACTGCATCAGTGGATCGTAAAAGTGATGACGGCAAATAATTTCTCTTACGAAGTTATTTTTGTAGATGATGGAAGTACTGATAATTCATGGAAAGTAATTCAGCAATTACAGAACCTCGATAAAAATGTTCGCGGAATAAAATTTCAACGCAATTATGGAAAATCTGCTGCTCTTCATGTAGGATTCCAGGCAACAAAAGGAAACGTTGTAATTACCATGGATGCTGATTTACAAGACAGCCCTGATGAAATTCCGGAATTGTACAAAATGATAACTGAAGAAAAATATGATTTGGTTTCAGGCTGGAAGAAAAAAAGATACGATCCGATTTCAAAAACAATTCCTACAAAAATTTATAATGGAGTAAACCGGATGATGAGCGGAATTAAATTGCATGATATGAACTGCGGTTTAAAGGCTTACAGAAAAGAAGTTGTAAAATCAATCGAGATTTTTGGAGAGATGCATAGGTATATCCCGGTTATTGCAAAAGCAGCAGGATTTCCTAAAATCGGCGAAAAAGTAGTTCAGCACCAGGAACGAAAATACGGTGTAACAAAATTTGGCTTAAATAGATTCATCAATGGATTTTTGGATTTGTTTACTATAACGTTCATTACAAAATTTGGCAAAAAACCAATGCACTTGTTTGGATTGCTCGGTACACTTTTTTTTATCATTGGATTTTGCTTCGCTCTTTGGATGGTAATAGACAAACTTTTTATTGATACTTCAGGAAGACTAATAGCAGACAGGGCTGAATTTTACATCGCACTTGTTTCAATGATCATTGGTATTCAATTATTTTTGGCCGGATTTATTGGTGAATTAATTTCAAGAAATTCATCAATCAGGAATAATTATTTGATTGAAAAAGAAATTTGATTTCCTTGGAAAATTCCGGCAAAAAAAAGATCATCATTCTTGGTACTGCTCACCCTTTTCGCGGTGGATTAGCTTCTTACAATGAACGTCTTGCTTTGCAATTTCAACTTGAAGGCCACGACGTAGAAATTTTTACTTTCACTACGCAGTATCCAAATTTTCTGTTCCCGGGCAAATCTCAATTTTCAGAAGAACCGGCTCCGAAAAATATTAAAATCACACGAAAAGTTAGTTCCATAAATCCATTCAACTGGCTAAAAATTGGCAACGAAATCAAACGACTAAAACCTGATTTACTTATTTTCAAATACTGGCTTCCCTTTATGGGTCCATGCTTTGGAACCATTGCGCGTCGTGTCAAAAAAAATAATCACACACGAATTATTACAATACTCGATAACGTAATTCCACACGAACATAGATTTGGTGACAAACTGTTTACGAAATACTTTTTAAAGCCAATTGATGCTTTTATTTCGATGTCGAAAAGTGTTGCTGATGACCTGAAAAAATTTGATTCTGTTAAACCACGAGATTTTAATCCTCATCCTTTGTTTGATAATTTCGGAGAGATTTTAGCAAAGCAAAAAGCAAAAGAACTTCTTCATTTAGATCCTGAAACGAACTACATTTTATTTTTCGGAATTATTCGCGATTACAAAGGACTTGATTTATTGCTTGAAGCTTTTTCAAAAATGAATCGGGCTACAAAAAAAATTAAACTTTTAGTTGCCGGCGAATATTATTCGAACGAAGAAAAATATCAAATTCAAATCAAAGAATTAAAATTAGAAAACGACGTAATTGTTGTAAATCAATTCATCAAAGATTCCGAAGTCGGTCGCTATTTTTGTGCTTGTGACATTGTTGCGCAACCGTATAAAAACGCAACACAAAGCGGCGTTACACAAATAGCTTATCATTTTGAAATTCCTATCCTGGTAACCAATGTTGGTGGACTTCCTGAAATGGTTCCGCACGGTAAAGTTGGATACGTTGTAGAAAAGGATCCAAAAGAAATTACATCCGCGCTTGAAGATTTTTATAGTCAAAATAAAGAAGCGGAATTCAAATCAAATCTGAAACTGGAAAAAGAAAAATATTCCTGGGATAAATTGACGGCGAAGGTTTTGGGATTGTAATGCTGTAAAAAAAACCGCAGAGGTCCGCGGAGGAGGCGCAGAGCGCCGCTGAGAAAAAAAATGGCAGCGCACCAAATCTTAATAACCAAAACAATCAATTCGTATTTTTTTTGCTCTTATTACAACAATTGCTCAGCGGCCCTCTGCGCATTTTACTCTGCGGCCCTCTGCGGTAAAAAAATATAACCATCAACCTCGCGAGGCTTCGTGGCAACCTTTTCAACATCCCAACCCCAATTTGTTGAAGAATTTCTCTTGTAAGGCACCACAATCTTTCTACCTTTACTAAATGATAGTTCGAAGTAAGGCTCCTTTTCGGTTAGGACTCGCCGGTGGAGGCACTGACGTTAGTCCTTATTCTGACCTTTATGGCGGAGCGATTTTGAATGTTACCGTGAATCTTTTTGCACGGACAAGTATCGAGCCTACTCCAAATAAAAAAATTATTTTTCATTCAGTCGATAAAGGAAAATCCTACGAATTTGATTCTGCAAAAGAACTTCCTTTAAACGGTGAAATTGATTTGCAGATTGGTGTTTATAACCGTATTGTAAAAGATTTTTCGAACGAGGCATTATCTTTTGAAATGACAACTTCCATGGACGTTCCGACAGGAAGTGGTTTAGGAACCTCATCAACATTGGTTGTTTCAATTTTAGGAGCTTTTGTTGAATGGCTCGAATTGCCATTGGGCGAATATGATATCGCAAAACTTGCTTACGATATTGAGCGAGTAGATTTAAAAATGGCCGGAGGAAAACAAGATCAATATGCCGCGACTTTTGGCGGCGTAAATTTTATGGAGTTTTTATCGAATGATAAAGTAATCGTGAATCCACTTCGTACAAAAAAAAGTTTTTTGAATGAAATTAATTTTGATTTGATTCTTTATTACACAAAAACAAACCGTGAGTCGGCCAAAATTATTGAGAAACAAATAGCAAATGTAAAAGCCGCAACTGCAAAACCGTTAGAAGCGATGCACCAGGTAAAGACGCAAGCCTTTGATATGAAAGAAGCATTTCTTCGCAGTGATGTTGTTGGAATTGGCCGGATTTTACACGAAAGCTGGCTGAACAAAAAAGAAATGGCGAGTGGAATTTCCAATTCAGAAATTGATTCGATTTATGAAACGGCATTACAGGCAGGCGCATCAGGAGGAAAAATTTCGGGCGCCGGTGGTGGTGGGTTTATGATGTTTTTCGCTGAAAAAAATAAACGTTACAATGTTATCGCTGCTCTCAAAGCGCTTGGCGGTGATGTTGTAAATTACGAATTCACTCAAAAAGGACTCGACTCATGGACAACCAAATAACGGAAGCAATTGTTTTAGCCGGAGGACTAGGTACAAGACTTCGTTCTGAAATAGGTGAATTTCCAAAGTCGCTGGCTCCCATAAATGGAGAACCATTTTTAAATTTCCTGCTCCGTTATTTAAAAAAACAAGGGATTGAATCTGTCGTCTTATCAGTTGGGTATAAACACGAATTAATTGAAAAAGAAATTGGAAACACCTTTGAAGGAATGAAAATTCAATACGCAGTTGAAGATGAACCAATGGGAACAGGCGGGGGATTAAAACTGGCTCTTGAAAAAACTAAATCAGATGTTGTCTTTGTCTTAAACGGCGATACATATTTTGATATCGATCTTCGGGAATTGGAAAAAACTCATTTTGATAAAAAATCAACATGTACACTTGCTCTTAAACAACTCAATAATGTAGAACGATATGGTAGCGTTAATTTAGACGAGAATGATAAAATAATTGCTTTTAAAGAAAAACAATTCAGAGAATCAAGCATTATTAACTGTGGCATATACTGTATCAACCGCGGAATTCTAATTCATTATCCTGTTGGAACTCCGTTTTCATTTGAAGCAAATTATCTTGAAAAAAATACACCTGCGAAAAATGTCTACGGCAAGATTTTTGAGAATTATTTCATCGATATCGGAGTTCCGGAAGACTATAAAAAATTTGAAACCGACATGGCAAAATGAGCCTTAAAGATTTGAATATTGATAAAAGCTGGGCACTCTTCCTTGATCGCGATGGAGTTATTAATCATCAGATCCTCAACAATTATGTAAAAACACTTGAGGAATTTAAAATTATTGATGGCGTTCCTGAAGCAGTTGGATTTTTTACCAAAATTTTTGGAAGAATAATAATTGTTACAAATCAGCAAGGAATAAACAGGGGACTTTTAACCGAAGAACAATTGCATGATTTGCACGGCTATCTCCTTAACCTGTTTGCGATGCACGGAGGGAAAATTGATAAAATATATTTTGCTCCCCAATTGGCTACAGAAAGCGGTTATTATAGAAAACCAGGCACCGGAATGGGTTTACATGCACAAAAAGATTTTCCTGATATAGACTTCAAAAAGTCAATTATTATCGGTGATTCTGAAACTGACATACAGTTTGGTACAAAATTGGGTATGAAGACTATTATGTTGAAAAACGGACGTAACATTTCAACCAAAGCCGATTATATTTTTGAAAATTTGCAGGAAGTTGCAAATGAATTAAGCAAAGTTTAAAATGAAAACCATAATTCTATTATTATTCTCACTTATCGCTTCAAGTGCATTTAACCAAATCAATGTGGTTGATGCCCAAGGCAGGAAGCAAGGAGAATGGCGGAAAGCGTATGATGAAAGTACGGTTTATCGATTTGTTGGCCAGTTTAAAGACGACAAACCAACAGGGAAATTCGTTTATTATTATGCTTCAGGAAACGTTGAAGCAGTTATATTATTTTGGCCTGATGGCAAAACTGCTTATAGCAAGATGTATCATGAATCGGGCTATTTAATGGCAAAAGGTAAATACATTAATCAATTAAAGGACAGCACGTGGGTTCATTTTGATGACCGTGGAATTGTTAGTTATCAGCAAGATTATAAAAACGGGAAACTTGATGGATATGAGATAATTTATTATGAACCTGTAAATGGTCAATATCTCGTTGCCCAATATATTTCGTGGCGGGAAGGTTTAATGCATGGTGAATTCAAAAAATATCACCCGAACATGAAGCTGGAAAGTGAGGGACAATATGACAACGGCAATTTACACGGAACAATAAAATATTACCACAGCAACGGAAAATTAATGCGAATTGAACGATATCAATATGCCGTAAAACATGGCTACTGGATTTTTTATGACGAAAAAGGAGTTCAGGTTGGGTACAAATTATATTGGGAAGGAATTCAGCTAAAAGGGGAAGCACTTGCAGCTAAGGAGGCAGAGTTGAAAGCAGAGAGAGAAAAGTAAAAAGTAGGCAGTTGCAGGAACAGTAGGTAGTAAAAAGTTGCGGTTGGCAGTGGCAGGTGGTAGTATTCAATATGAAATTTTTTAACTTTTCAACCTTTGCCTTCGACTCCGCTCAGTCGCCGGTTGAAAAAAGAACAAACCATCAACTTGCAATTTTTTCCTTCTACACCATCTTTACATAAACTACTTTCTTTGTCTCAAAAAATTCTTCTTTAAAAAAATCTTTCAGCTCAATTATTTCCATGTAACGTTTTACTTCCCTCAATTCATCTTTTAAGTCTCCGCCTTTTAAATAAAAGATTCCATTGGGATAACCGTTTTGTTGTTTCGTTTTAAACTTATTCTGCACCCAGGCTAAAAATTCAGGCATCTGAGTTACCGCGCGACTAACAACAAAGTCAAATTTTTGTTTTACTTCCTCTGCTCTTTTATTTTCTGCGTGAACATTTTTAAGCCCCATTTCAAGCGCAACTTCTTTTACAACTTTTATCTTTTTACCGATTGAATCAACCAAATAAAAATTGACCTCCGGAAATAAAATTGCCAAAGGAATTCCCGGAAAACCACCACCGGTACCAACATCCAGGATGTCTGAGCCTTTTTGAAACTGAATAATTTTCGCAATTGCCAGCGAATGCAAAACATGCCGCTCGTAAAAAAAATCAAAATCTTTCCGGCTCACAACATTAATCTGGTCGTTCCATTTTTTGTAAACGTCAAATAATTTCGTGAACTGATCTTTTTGATTTGCAGTAAGATTTGGAAAATAATCGAAGATGATTTGAACTGATGTCATTGGTTTCTGATTCGCGTTGGATCAAATTTAATTCAAAAAAAATTTTGACTCCTGCTGCTACTGCGCTTCTACTTTTTTTAGCTTTTAAACTGCAGAGGGCCGCTGAGAAATAAAATGCGCAGAGAGCTGCTGAGAAATAAAAGCTATTGTTATACTAATATGCAACTGAACTACCGATTTTTTTATTTTTCCTGCCACCTGCAACTGCTCCTGCTACTTTTTTTTTAAATTGTATCCTTAGTATGCTGCATCATTTCTGCAAGAAAAGTGCGAGCCCTGAAAAGTTGCGCTTTAACCGTTCCGAGCGGCAATTTCATATCCTCTGCAATTTCTTCGTATGATAATTCTTCAAAATATCTTTTTTCAATAAGGTCTCGGTAACGGGGTTTTAATTTTTTTACAATTCCACGCATCATCACCACTTTTTCATCGTGCATACGAACTTCTTCCGGATCTCTTTCTGAACTTTTTACATCGATAGAAATAGAATCACCGTCATCATTTGTATAACCTGTATCCATTGATGTAACCTGGATTCTTTTTTTACGAATGTGATCGATGGCATTGTTCGATGCAATTTTAAACAGCCAGGTGCTAAATGCAAAACTTGGCGAATATTGGTGCAGGCGGTTAAATGCTTTTCCAAATGCTTCAATAGTCAGATCTTCGGCGTCATCTTCCGTTCTAACCATCTTTAACATCATAAAATAAATTGACTCGCGGTAACGGTCCATCAATTCACCATAAGCCGACTGATCACCGTTCAACGCTTGTTCTACCAAACTTAAATCGCGTTTTCCTTTATCAGATAAATTTTCTCCTTTTACCATTTACCAGGTTCTGTGCTTATTGGTTGAATAATAAATAAATGGCAGAATAATTAAATGTACAAACTCAAGAACAGGGAACCACGGGACCAAATCACGCGATGCCAATTTCCTGAATAATGAACCACTAATAAGCCAGTAAACAATATACCTGATTACAAGAAGTCCAACAACAATCCACCACCATTTAAAACTAAAGAGTAAAATAATGAAAGAAAAAAGCATCAAAAACATGGTAGCAGGGAATATTCCTAAAAACAATTTGTTAATAAGTCTGTAGCTCGACGCTGTTGTAAAATGCCTTTGTTTCTGCGTTACCCAATCATGTAATGTTTTTTTCGGAGTTGAATAAACAAAACTATCAGGGTCCATTTCAATTGCTACGTTCTTCCTGGTGGCGGCATCTTTAATAAATAAATCATCATCGCCTGACTGAATGTGATAATGATTTTTAAAACCATCAACCGCAAAAAATTTCGATCTCGTATAGCTCAAATTCCGGCCAACAGCCATATAAGGAAATCCACGCAGTGCATGACTTAAATAAGTAACTGCAATCATCGTTGTGTCAAACCTGATCAGCTTGTTTAAAAAACCTTTTTCCGATTCATACGGTCCATAACCAATCACAATTTCCTTGCCTTCGGTATAATTAGAAACCATACTACGCATCCAGTTATTTGAAGCAGGATAACAGTCAGCATCAATCATCAACAACAACTCGTGCGATGCGCCTTTTATACCAATTGTCAGCGGCATTTTTTTTCCGAATTTGCGGTGCTTGTTTCTTGCAAGTTCAACAATTCGCAACCGGGGATACTGTTTTTGATAAGCCTGGATAATGTGTTTAGATTCATCCGTGCTTTGGTCGTTCACTACTATTACTTCAAAATCCGGATAATCCTGGTTCAAAATTCCGGGCAAATTTTTAAACAAATTATCCTCCTCATTTCTTGCACACACAATAACGGTAAGCGGAGGTAATTTTTGGTTGATTTCTTTTTTCTGGTATTTCAACAACCTTATATAAAAAAATAAAAGATAAAGCAGTTGTATTAAAATGGCAAAGCAAAACACCAGGAAAAGAATTCCCGGAAAATCAAATTGTATTTTAGGTAAAAATTGCATTTATCTTCTTTGTGTTTTTTGGGCATTTCCCTGCGGGCCGGGCTATCCATTTCAAGTCCTCATTACAGGGCGGATGAAAATCCGCCCCTACATTCCGGGCTTTTCATTTCTATCCCTAATGCAAATAAATTTTGCGTCCGCACATTTGCCGGCAATACAAATCTTCACATATTTAATATACCGTATATTTGTTTCCTCAGTATTTATCAACAAAATGGACTTTATAGTAGAGCATCAGGACAGTCAATCGAAGGCCCGCACAGGAACAATAACAACGGATCACGGCCAAATTAAAACACCAATTTTCATGCCAGTTGGCACAGCAGGTACCGTCAAAGCTGTTCATCAGCATGAACTAAAAGACGATATCAAGGCACAAATCATTTTAGGAAACACATATCATCTTTATCTCCGTCCCGGTTTAGATGTCATGGAAAAAGCCGGCGGTCTGCACAAATTTAATGGCTGGGACAAACCAATTCTTACAGATAGCGGTGGTTACCAGGTCTATTCATTGGCCGGAACACGCAAAATAAAAGAAGAAGGAGTAAAATTTCAATCGCACATTGACGGAAGTTATCATGTCTTTACGCCTGAATATGCCATCGATATTCAGCGAATTATTGTGGCAGACATTATTATGGCTTTT
>Ga0102851_10000202_pt1 | contig 27036 bp, 28 predicted proteins | sample Mud3Dept3metaG_FD_79558 | JGI IMG/M metagenome (GOLD analysis project Ga0102851, IMG submission 79558) | Freshwater wetland microbial communities from Ohio, USA, analyzing the effect of biotic and abiotic controls - Mud 3 Core 4 Depth 3... | ecosystem: Environmental > Aquatic > Freshwater >... | reverse complement strand
CGTCGATGCGCACGATGACTTCGCCCTTGCGGACGCTGTCGCCGACGTCGAACCGGATATCGACGATACGGCCCGAGATCTGCGCCGAGACCGTCGACTGCCTGACGGCCTCGACCATGCCTTACGCCATGTAGACCTCCTCCACCTCGCGGTAGCCGACAGCCGCGGTCGCGAGTGGATCCGCGGCGCGCGCCAATCCGGCCGCGAGCAAAACAAGCATGAGGAATAATCTGGACATCATAATGAGAATACGTCAGTGGAGCGCGTATCGCCAGCGCAATACGCGGCCCGCGCGGACCGGCCGTGAATGCTGTCCATCGGCGGGCCTATTTTCTGATCTGCATTTCCCGCGCCTGTTCCTTGGAGACGATGCGGGTCAGATCCGTCAGTTCCTCGGCCAGCACTTCGAGCAAATCGTCTATGGTGACGATCCCGGCGAGCCGGCCTTCGCTGTCCACGACCGGCAGCCGGCGCACGCCCTTGAAACGCATCACCTCCATGGTTTCGAGCACGCCCTGGCTTTCCGGAACCGTGATCAGTTCGTTGGTCATGATGTCCCCGACCGTAATCACCTTGGGATCAAGGTCCATGGCCTCCACTTCGACGACGAGATCGCGATCGGTCACGATCCCGACCGGCACGCGCTTGCCGGAAAGGTCATCGACGATGACCAGGCTGCCGACATGGTAATGCCGCATCAGTTTTGCCGCCGCGTTGATCGTCGTTTCACGCTCGGCAAACGCCACTTCACGATTGCAGATTTCTCCGATGGCCATGGCTTACTCCTTCGTCAGAACGTTGAACTCTTTCTGCAGCGGCGTTCGGAGGGGGCCACACTCCCCTTTTCCAGACTCTCCCAAGCATATTAGGAGCGCCAAAAAGGGGCGTTTTGATCCAGATCAAACCCCCTGATCAATGTTGCAGGTATTACCTTGTTTTCGAGAGATCGATCATGCCGAACGCCCCCATAGGTCTTGAAACGCCAGTCGACACCAAAGTGGCGTTTCTGCGCAACCCCGATGCCTACCCTGCTCGGCCTGCGGCAGTCGAGGTGATCGAAACCCACATGTCATGGGTTTTCCTGAGCGACGAGTTTGTCTACAAGCTGAAAAAGCCGGTGCGTTATGAGTTTCTGGACTTCAGCACCGTGGAAGCCCGGCGCCGGAATTGCGAACGCGAGGTGGGGTTGAACCGGCGGCTGGCCGCAGGCGTTTATTGCGGAGTCGTTCCTCTCGTCATGCACAATGACGGCCGTCTGCAGCTGGATGGAGAAGGTCCGGTCGTGGATTGGCTGGTCAAGATGCGCCGCTTGCCGGCGCATCGCATGCTGGATGCGGCGATCCGCAGCAAGACGGTGAGCGGCGACGACATCCTGAGGCTGAGCCGGGTGTTGACCGGGTTCTACCGGCGTTCGGCCCCGGTCGCCGTGAGCGCATTCGACTACCGCAAGCGTTTCGAGGACGACATCCGGGCCAACCTCGCGGAACTCGCCAAACCGCAGTTCAAACTTTCCCTCCCGCAGGTCGAACAGCTTGCCCGGGCGCAGCTCGACTTCATAGACGAACGCGGCGCCTTGCTTGAACTGCGGGCCCGCGAACACCGCATCATCGACGCGCACGGCGATCTGCGCCCCGAACACATCTGCCTGACGCCCGAACCGGTGATCATCGACTGCCTGGAATTCAAGCGCGAGTATCGCCTGCTCGACCCCGCCGACGAACTGGCCTACCTGGCGATGGAGTGTGAACGCCTGGGTGCCGCATCCGTCGGCGGCCAGGTGTTGCGGCAGTACCTCGAAGCCGCGAATGATGTCCCTGCCGACGCGCTCATCTGGTTTTACAAGGCCTTCCGCGCCTGCCTGCGCGCCAAGATCGCGATCTGGCACATTACCGACCACGAGGTGCGGGACACGAACAAGTGGCGCCAGCGCGCGTTCGATTATCTGGGGCTGGCGCAGTCCTACGTCCAAAAATGGTGAGAGACGGGAGCGCGGTCAACGCAGCGCAACAATCCGGCGGTCAGGTCCGGAGCAGATCGACGATGGACCCGCCGTCATGGATGCGCCGGATGGCTTCGGCGAACAGCGGCGCGGTCTCCAGCACCGTCAGCTTGTTCTGCACGAGGCCGGCATCCAGGCGAAACGGGGGGATCGTATCCGTGATCACCACGCGTTCAAGAACGGGATCGGCAACGATGCGCGCGGCGTCGCCGACGAAGAGGCCGTGGGAGGCTGCCGCGTAGACGGTTGTTGCGCCGCGCTGCAGGCAGGCGCTCGCGGCGCGCGCAATCGTCCCGCCCGTGCTGATCATGTCGTCGATGATGATCGCAGCCTTGCCGCGGACTTCGCCTACCACCTGCTCGCCGCTGACTTCCCCGGCGCTGCGATATTTCTCGAGGAAGGCATGGCCTGCTTCCCGGCCCAGGCGCCGCGACAGCGCCTGGCGCAACTGCTCGGCGCGCTTGATGCCGCCGACGTCGGGCGAGACCACGACGACTTCGCTGCCGCCCAGCCGCGGCGCGAAATAGTCGACGAACAGGTTCCTGGCCTCGAGATGATCGATGCGGCAACGAAAAGCATTCTCGAATGCAGCCAGGTTGTGCACGTCCAGCGTCACCACCCGGTCCGTCTCGACGGCTTCCAGCAGCCGGGCGAGGTAACGGGTGGTCACCGGGTCCCGCGATTTCGTTTTTCTGTCCTTACGCGCATAACACAAGTAAGGCAGGAGGGCTGTCACGCGTTGCGCGGACGCATCTTTCAAGGCGCCGATGAAGAACAGCAGGCGGCACAGCTTGTCGTTGACGCTCGCGCCAGGTTCGCTGTACAGCGACTGAATGACGAACACGTCCCGCCCCCGCACGTTCTGGAGCGCGCGGGTTTTGTGTTCGCCGTCTTCGAAGTGCCTCTCCTCATGTTCGCTGAGCGGCACGCCCAGGGCGGAGCCCACCTTTTCGCCGAAAGAGCGGCTTTCCGCCAACGCGAACAGGCAAACATCGTTCGCGTTCATGGGCGGTGCAGATGACGCAAGAACCACTCGCACGCGAGTGTGGCCACCTGTTCCAGCTTTCCGGGCTCTTCGAACAGGTGGGTGGCGCCAGGCACGATATGCAGGCGGTGTTCGCAATGCATCTGCGCGGCCGCCTCCTGATTCATGGTGATGACCGGCCCATCGTCCCCGCCGACAATCAGCAGTGTCGGCGCCTCGACCCGTGGCAAGGCGGCGCCCGCAAGATCCGGCCGTCCGCCGCGCGATACCACCGCACCCACGGCCTTGGGACGAGCGGCGGCTGCGCGCAGCGCCGCCGCTGCTCCGGTGCTGGCGCCAAACAGGCCTGCCGGCAGATCCGCAAGCTCGGCGCGCCCGCCCAGCCAGTCGATCGCCCCCACCAGCCGTTCGGTCAACAGATCGATGTCGAAGCGCAATTCCCGTGTACGCAGGTCGATTTCGTTTTCATCCGCGGTCAACAGATCGAACAGCAGGGTGGCAAGCCCGGCCTCGCTCAGGGTTGTCGCGACAGCGCGGTTGCGCGGGCTGAAGCGGCTGCTGCCGCTGCCATGCGCGAAGACGACGATACCCGGCGCCCGGGCCGGTACGGTGAGCGAGCCGGCAAGCGCTGCATCCCCGAGGCTCACCATGACCTCGACCGGCAAGCCATCGGCCCTGCGTCCGGTTTTCATGGTCCGGCGCCCGCAGCGGCCGGGCCGCCTGCCGGGGTCCAGGCGCGCCGCAACAGATCTTTGACTTCATCGTCGCTGGTCTGCGGAAACTCAAGGTACCAGCGGCCGATGGCCATAAAAGGCTCAGGCGTGGCCAGGCACACCACCTCATCCGCCTCATGGCCCAGCGTTTCCACGGTATCAGGGGGCGCAACCGGTACCGCAACCACGATGCGCGCGGGGTGTTGCTGACGCAAAGCCTTGACCGCACTGCGCATGGTCGCACCGGTGGCCAGACCGTCGTCCACCAGAATCACACACCGCCCCTGCACCTGCGGCGGCGGACGATCGCCGCGGTAAGCCCGTTGCCGCCGCTCGAGTTCCTTGCCCTCCCGGTTCGCTACCGCGTCTATGGTTTCCGCGGAGATGCCCAGGCTGCCGATGATGTCCGGGTTGAGCACCCGCACGCCACCCCACGCGATGGCGCCCATCGCCAATTCCTCCTGGCCCGGCGTGCCCAGCTTGCGCACCAGCATCAAGTCCAGGCTGGCGTTAATCGCCTTGACGACTTCGAACGCCACCGGCACCCCGCCGCGAGGCAACGCCAGCACGACGACGTCGTTGCGTTCCCGGTAATGCAACAGGGCCTGGCCCAGCAGGCGGCCGGCCTGGGTCCGGTCGCTGAACGGCACGTCGTGTGCTCGTTGCTTGAACATGTTCACCACCCAAAAAAGTTATCTGCAATCATTGCAATGCCGCCCGGGCACGCACATCACCCGGCCCGCTGCGGGTTGCATCATTATTCATCGGCACAGCACGGGCACCTCGTCCGTTATCCGATCCGCCTGGTTGGCGAGCGCGCGCAATGTCGGGTGGATCTCCACAGGGTACGCGGGGGTCGCCGTCTCCAGAGACGCAAGATGCCCGGGCAACTTGGCGAGCTGCGCTGAGGCGCGGTCACGGATGGCGGCGAGCGTCTCGGGTCCGTGCAGGCGCCTGCCGCGTTGCATCACCGGGATCAGCAGCGGCTCGCCGGCGATTCCGTTGCCCCCTTCCACGGCAATGATGTCGTGGCGGAAACGGCCTGCGCTGTCGTATTGGCGGAAAACCTGCTTGCGTCCCGGCCAGGTGACCTTGCCGGTCGAGCGTTTGCGGCGCGGCTTGCCGGCATACTCCTGCAGCTTGTAGACGGCATCGAGAAACGGGGCATCGGAGGACGTCACCAGGCTCGTGCCGATGCCAAAACCATCGATGGGCGCACCGGCTGCAAGCAGCTCGCGCAGCAGGTACTCGTCAAGGTTGCCGCTGGCGAATATGGTCGCATCAGCCAGGCCGCCCTCGTTCAGAATGCGCCGGACGTTCTTGGCCAGGACCAGGAGATTTCCGCTGTCGAGCCGCACGCCCTGCACCCGGATTCCCCGGCTCTTGAGTTTGGATGCGAGCGCCACCACCTTGAGCGCTGCGAGCTCGGTGTCGTAGGTATCGATCAACAAGACCGCTCCGCCGGGATAAGCCTGCGCGAAACGCTCGAACGCCGCGGCTTCGTCGTCATGCGCCTCAACAAAGGAGTGCGCCATGGTGCCAAAGAGGGGAATGCCCATGCGCGCGCCCGCGAGCACGGTCGCGGTGCCGGCAAATCCCGCGAGATAGCTCGCGCGCGCCGCAAGCAGACCGGCTTCCGCGCCATGCGCCCGGCGCAGCCCGAAATCCACCAGCCGCTTGCCGGGGGCCGCCAGCACGCTGCGGGCCGCCTTCGTCGCCACCAGCGTCTCAAAATGAACCAGGTTAAGCAGCCGCGACTCGGCGAGCTGGGCCTGCGGCATCGGCGCGGTCACGCGCAGGATGGGCTCGTCGGGAAAGAAAATCGTGCCCTCCGGCATGGCGTGCACATCGCCGGTGAAGACCAGACTTTCGAGGTGCCGCGCGAACTCCCGTGGAAACAACCCGCTGTGCTCCACCCATTCCAGGTCCTCCGCCGTGAAGCGCAGGCCTTCAAGAAAATCGAGCGCCTGTTCGAGCCCGGCCGCCATCATGAAGTTACGGTTGGGCGGCAGCTTGCGGACGAAAAGCTCGAATACCGCCGTATCGCGCATGCCGTGCGTGTAATACGCATGCAGCATCGTCAGCTGGTAAAGATCGGTGAGCAGCGGCGAAGCAAGCCGATTCATGTCAGACCGTCCTCGATGCGGATAGCAACCGCACCCGCCTGCGCCATTTGCCGTTCGGCGCGCTCGCCATCCCCGGGCCGCACGTTCACAGCGCGGATGGCGTCCTGGAGCAACAGCACTTCGAATCCTGACTTGAGCGCGTCGCGCACGGTATGGAGCACGCAATAATCCGTGGCCAGCCCGCCCACGAGCACATGCTTCACGCCCAGCTTGCGCAATCGCGGCGCCAGGTCAGTGCCCTCGAAGCTCGAATACGCATCGGCGTCCTCGCGCATCGCCTTGCTGATGATGACCGCATCGCGAGGCAGCTCGAGGCCGGGCGCGAACGCGGCCCCCGGTGTTCCCGCGACGCAGTGCTCCGGCCATGGCCCGCCGTGTGCGCGGAATGAACAATGGTTCCCGGGATGCCAGTCGCGGCTGGCAAATACCGGCACCCCCCTGGACCGCGCCAAGGCGATGTAGCGGTTGAGGACCGGGATCACCTCGTCACCGTGGGGCACAGCGAGGCTGCCTCCAGGCAGGAAATCGTTCTGCACATCGACGATCAGCAAGGCATGCTCCTTGCCTACATTAACGGCCATGACAATAACCCTGAAAAAATCTTAAGTTATGTCCTGCGCCTGCAGGTTGACGTGGATCAATCGCACACGCCCTGGTCCGCAGGCGTTTTCATCCCGCTCAGCCCTTGATACAGATCTTGGGTCGCAGAAACGCCACGCGACGGGCCAGTCCGGCCTGCTCGGTGGCTTCCGCAACCAGGTCGACATCTTTATAGGCGCCGGGCGCCTCTTCCGCCGCGCCCCGCATCGAGCGCGTGCGAATCAGGATGCCTTTTTCCGCCAGTTCGTCGATCAACTGCCGGCCCTGCCATTTTTTGAGCGCCTGGTGGCGGCTCATCGCCCGCCCCGCCCCGTGGCTCGCCGAACTGAACGCCCGCTGCTCGCTTTCCCGGGTTCCGCAAAGAATGTAGGAACCGGTGCCCATGCTGCCGCCTATGATCACCGGCTGGCCGGTGTCGCGGTAGCGCAGCGGAAGTGCGGGGTGACCCGGGCCAAAAGCTCGGGTTGCCCCTTTGCGATGCACGTAGAGCAGCCTCTGCCGTCCCTCTATCGTGTGCTGCTCGGCCTTGCAGGTGTTGTGCGATACGTCGAACAGGGTCTCCAGCGAAGCGCGGGGCAGAATCCGCGCGCAAGCCTCGCGGGTCAGATGCGCGAGGATCTGGCGGTTGGCCAGCGCGCAATTGATCGCCGCGTTCATCGCACCCAGGTATTGCTGTCCTTCCGGTGACTTGATCGGGGCGCAGGCGAGCTCGCGATCCGGCAAAGTGATGCCAAGCCGGCCGGCCGCCTTCGCCAGACTCACGAGGTAGTCGGTGCCGATCTGATGGCCGAGGCCGCGCGAGCCGCAATGTATGGAAATCACGATCTGTCCCTGCCTGAGGCCAAAGACAGCGGCGGCAGCGGCGTCGTAAATGCGGTCCACGACCTGCACTTCAAGATAATGATTGCCGGAGCCCAGGGTGCCCATCTCTCCGCGCTGGCGTTTTTTTGCCTGCGCCGAGACGTTCCCGGTCACCGCGCCCTTGACGCAACCCCGCTCCTCGACGAATTCCAGATCGCCGGCCGTGCCATAACCGCGGGCCACCGCCCACTGCGCGCCGCCGCGCAGCACCTCGTCAAGCTCTTCGGGACCGAGCTTGAGGTCGCCCTCTTCGCCCAGGCCCGCCGGTATGTTCCGAAACAGGATATCGGCAAGTTTACGGGCCTCCGGCATGATCTCGGCGAGATCAAGGTTGCTGCGCAGGCAGCGTATGCCGCATGAAATATCGAAACCCACCCCGCCCGCGGAAACGATACCGCCGCACTCCGGATCGAATGCCGCCACGCCGCCGATGGGGAAACCATACCCCCAGTGCGCATCGGGCATGGTCATCGCGCAGCCGACGAGGCCGGGCAGCCGCGCGACGTTGGTAATCTGTTCGAGCACTTTGTCGTCCATCGCGGCCAGCAATTCGCCGCTGCCGTAGAGCCTGACTTCGCCCCGGCGCTCGCCCGGCGGGAGCGGCACCGACCAGCACCACGGATCGACCTGGCTCAAACTGGCGAGATTCATGATGGCGATTCCTAGACATCAACTACACAACGCGCTTCCCAGCCTGCCGCCGTCTGGCGCACGGAAAGCATGGTCAACGTCGCGCCCTTGACCTCCACGCCGCGCTCGAGGGCATCACACCAGCTCTCCCCGCTCGCCGATCCGCGCCACACCACTCCGTCCCGTTCAAGGCGGAACCCGGCAAATACCATTCCATGTTCACGCGCCGCAGCCAACAAAGCATTAAGCCACCTCACCAGCGCAAGTTCGATGTCAGCTTCTTCAAACTCCATCCTGACTGTCTGTGCGGGACGCACTGCGGCAAGCTCGGTCATGACCGCGAACATCGCCGCGGCCGCCGCTTCGAACGCCTCTTCCACCGTGGCGCCGCGCCCGATGATGCCGATGTCGGCATCGTGCTCGAAATAGGCATAACGCTCCGCAGATTCCGGGCGAGCGCCGCAATTCGTCAAGTGAGCCATATCCTGTGGTCACCCTGCAGTGCGCATACTTTTAAATCAATCTTATCCGCACTGCTATCGGCTTCGTTGATCCAGGTCAACCTGGGCATGCCGGATTTTTAATCTAATGTATCTCAGAAACCAACCTTGAACAGGAAACGCGGCGGACACATGTTTCTGTTTAAAAACAAGAGACTACGTCGGGTCACGGGGCTTGCGCTGATGGCGGGCGGAGGTCTGCTGCTGTGGCTTGCGCCTGAGGTCGGCGTCGGTATCGCGCTGCTGGTGGCCGGTGTGCTTCTGGAAATCATCGGCATCACGCTCGAACGACGCGACAGCCGATAGCGTCAACGCTGCATGGTGCTCCTGATGAGCGGCTTGAGCGCGGCGAGCGTTCGGGTGTTGAGCACATCACCCGGCGCCAGCCAGCCGCGGCGCGCCTGCCCTATGCCGTATTTGAGATGGGCAAAATCGAGCGTGCTATGCGCGTCGGAATTGATGCTCACCAGCACGCCTTCATCACGGGCCATCTGGCAATGGATGTCGTGCAGGTCGAGCCGGTCGGGCTGGGCGTTGAGTTCAAGAAAGCAGCCGCGGCTTTTTGCCTTGCGCACGATTTTGAGCATGTCGACGTCGTAGGGTTCCCGGCTGCCGATCAGCCGGCCGCTGGGATGGGCCAGCAGGGTGAAGTAACGATGGTCCATCGCGCGCAGGATGCGCTCGGTCTGCTTCCTGCGCGGCAAGGCAAAAGCGCTGTGCACCGCGCCTATCACCAGATCGAGCCGGGCGAGCACCGCATCCGGCAGGTCCAGGCTGCCATCCTCGAGAATATCGGCCTCTATGCCCTTGAGCAGCGTGAAGCCCGCAAGCGTCTCATTGAGGCGATCGATCTCGTCGATCTGCCTGGCAAGTTGCAGCGGGTCGAGGCCGTGCGCCACCGCGAGCCGGCGCGAATGCTCGGTGATCGCCAGATATGTGAGGCCCGAAGCCTGTGCTGCCTGCGCCATCTGGGCCACCGTGTCATGCCCGTCGGAAGCCGCGGTATGCGCATGCAGGTCGCCCCTGATGTCCTGCAGCGTGATGAGCCGGGGCAGAGTGCCGCTGCGGGCGGCCTCGATTTCGCCGCGCTCCTCTCTGAGCTCCGGCGGGATATAGGGCAATCCCACCGCCTTGAATACCGATTCCTCGGTGTCGCCGGCAATGCGGCTCGCGCCGCGGAACACGCCGTATTCGTTGAGCTTGAGGCCGCGCGCCTGGGCCAGCCGCCGGATCGCAATATTGTGCGCCTTCGAGCCGGTGAAATAATGCAGCGCGGCGCCATAGCTCGGGGCAGACACCAGCCGCAGGTCGACCTGCAGCCCCGACTTGAGCATGACGCTGGCGCGTGTCCCGCCTTGCGCCAGGATTTCCCTGACTTCATCGTAGGCGCAGAACTGTTCCATCACGCTGCTGCCCGCGGCGGCAACGACGAGAAGATCAAGATCGCCTACCGTTTCCCGCATGCGCCGAAAACTGCCGGCAACGACCGCCCGCTTCACTCCCGGCACCCGGTCCAGATAGGCAACCAGCGCGTCGGCGTACTGGGTGGCAATGGCCAGCCTGAAGCGCCGGCTCTGGTCCGCGTGCGCCGCCAGCGCCTGCAGAATGCGCGCCTCGGTTTTTTCGCCGAAACCGGGCAATTCGCGGACTTTTCCTGCGCTTGCCGCCTGCCGCAACTCGTCCACGGTCCGCACCCGCAGCCGGTCATACAGCACCTTGACGCGCTTCGGTCCCAGCCCGGGTATCCTGAGCAGCTCGGAAATTGCCGGCGGAAATTCCTTGCGCAACCGGTCGAACAGCCGGCAGGAGCCGGTTGCCGCAATCTCGTGGATTTTTGCGTGCAGATCGTCGCCGATGCCAGGCAGCTTGGGCAGCTCGCCGCCCTGGTCGAACAGGCTCTTTATGTCCTGTCCGAATTCGGTGACCGTGCGCGCCGCATTGCGGTAGGCGCGAATGCGGAATGGATTCTCGCCCCGGATTTCCAGCAGGTCAGCGATTTCTCCGAAAATCGCTGCAATATCGGCATTATGCAGCGGCACGGGGTAAGGTTAACAGGCCCTAGTCTTACAACGTGGGCGTCGTGCCGCGCGAGTAAACGATCTCGTGCCGCCGCTGGCAGCGGAAGCAGCGCTTGGCAGACGGAAAAGCCGACAGGCGTTCATAGCCGATGGCACTGCCGCAATCGGTGCATGCGCCGTAACGCCCGTCACGAATCCGCTGCACCGCCGCCTCGATATCGCGCAACTCCATCACATGGCGGTCAACGAGCGCGATGCCGACGTCGACCAGCATATCCGCCACCGATTCATCGCCGGTGTCGGCAACAGAGCCCGCCAGGTCTTTGTGGTGTTGCTCATCGGATTGGATCAACGCTTCGCGAATCTCCGCTTTCAGCTCGAGATTCCGCTGCGACAGACGCGCTCCAAGCTCGCCGATCTGGAGGTCCGTTAGATCGTTCATGGCCGCGTTCCTTTTAAGTTTTGGCAACACCTGCTGTTGCCCTAAAAACACCAGCGCATATATTCAAATACCGCATGAAATAATCATAGTCGAACACACCGCTGTTCTATTGACCCAGATCAAAAAAAGGGCCGGGTGTTCAATGTCTACTGGCAGTATGAAAATGGCCCGCCCACTGCCGCCCTGTCGGCAGGCTATGAACCATGACTGATGCAGAAAATATCGGCTCTCTTCCGGCGCTGATTGCAGCACTGCGCAATCCCGGCTGTTATCCGCATCCGGTCGCACAGATCGAAATCCTCGAAACCCATATCTCCTGGGTCATACTGACCGGCCGCCATGCCTACAAGATCAAGAAGCCGGTCAATCTGGGCTTTCTCGATTTCACCACGCTGGAAAAACGCGCCTTCTACTGCCGCGAAGAGCTGCGTTTGAACCGGCGGCTCGCACCCGCCCTGTATCTGGAGGTCGTCGGCATAGGCGGGAGCCCTGAACACCCTCGCATCGGCGGCGGCGAGGCAATCGAATATGCAGTACGCATGACGCAATTCGGACAGGATCAACTGGCGAGCCGGCTGCTGAACAGCGGGAGACTGCTGCCGCGGCACATCGAACAGCTGGCGCAAAAAATCGCCGCGTTCCACCAGCAGGCGGCCAGGGCGGAATCCGGCAGCCGTTTCGGCTCGTGGCAGAGCATTGCGTCGCAGGCCCTGCAGAATTTCGACCAGATCGCCGCGCTGGCCGGCGCCGCGGAAGATCGCGCCGCGCTGGATCAGCTGCGCGCCTGGACCGAACACGAGCTGTCGGCACGCCGCGACAGCTTCGCCGCGCGGCTGTCTTCAGGCCGGGTGCGCGATTGCCACGGCGATCTCCACCTCGGAAATATCGCGCTGATCGACGGCGAGATCACGCCTTTCGATTGCATAGAGTTCAACGCCGAACTGCGCTGGAACGACGTGGCCAGCGAGGTCGCCTTTCTCGTGATGGACCTCGTCGACCGCGGCCGGCCGGATTTTGCGTTTCTGTTTCTTAGCGGCTACCTGGAAGCCGGCGGTGATTACGGCGCCGTCGGCGTGCTGCGCTTCTATCTGGTTTACCGCGCGATGGTGCGCGCCAAAGTCCATTGCCTGCGCGCGCACCAGCCGCAAATCAGCGATGCCGAGCATGTGCGGCTGCTCGCCGCCTATCGCGACTACCTGGACCTCGCCAGGCGGTTTACGCTTCGGCGCACCCCGGCGCTGATCATCATGCACGGCCTGTCCGGGTCGGGAAAGTCAGCGGTGTCTCACGCATTGCTGCAGGCGGCAGGCGCAATCCGCATCCGGTCCGACGTCGAACGCAAGCGTCTGCATGACCTGGCCGTGCACGAGCGCCCGGCCTGTGGCGTGGCCTCCGGCATCTACGCCGAAGAAGCCACGCGGCGCGTATACCGGCACCTTGCGCAACTTGTCCGGGAGATCATCGCGGCCGGCTATAGCGTGATCCTCGACGCCGTCTTTCTCAGGCGCTGGCAGCGCGGCCTCATGCGGGATCTCGCGCGCGAACTCGCCATCCCTTTTGCCATCGCCTCGCTGCAAGCCGCGGAAACCGTGCTGCAAGCGCGCATCCTGCGCCGCAGCGGCGAGGGAACCGACGCATCGGACGCCGATCTTGCCGTTCTGGCGCATCAACTGGCAGCCCAGGAACCCATCGCGGAGGACGAGCGCGCCTGCGTCATCACGCTCGACGCCGCGCTGCCGCTCGACGCCCTCGCGGCAACCGCCGAATGGCGGGCACTGCTCGAAAGAACATCGTCTTAATCCGCTTCGCGCTCGATGTTGCAGCAATTCGCCGGCGCGTCCGCCGTTTCCATTGATGTCAGCACCGATCCTGTCACCGGATTGGGCCGGAAGGTCGTGCAGCCTTTGAGGCCCAGGGCATACGCCTCTTCGTACAAAGAGCAGAACGCCTCGAAATCCAGGTCCTCCCGGACATTGATGGTCTTGGAAATCGCGTTGTCGACATAAGGCTGCAGCGCAGCCTGCATCGCAAGATGGGCGCGCGCGCCGATGTCCGCCGCCGCGGCAAACGCCGGCGGCAGTCCAGCGCTGCCGGACAATTCGCGGTACAGGGCGCAGGCATAGTCCGTCACCTCGAAACTCGCTATCGTATTGTCGGCCAGCCGCATATTTCTCAGGCACTGGTCAGCGTAGATCGGCTCCAGTCCGCTGGACACATTGCCTGCGAGCAGGCTGATGGTGCCGGCCGGAGCGATGGCGGTGAGATGGCTGTTGCGTATGCCGTCACGCCGGACCGCGTCGCGAATGTCAGCCGGCAGCGCGCTCACGAACCCTGCTTCAAGATATTGCTCTGATCTGAATAATTCAAATGCGCCTTTTTCCCGGGCGAGCGCGGTCGAGGCGCGGTACGCCGCATGGCATATGGCGCGCATGATGCCCGCCGCAAGCTCGAGCGAGCGCGGCGAGCCGTATTCGATTCCCAGCATGAGCAGCGCATCGGCCAGGCCGGTCAGCCCCAGCCCGATGCGGCGCGACGCGCGCGCCACCTTGCGCTGCTGCGGCAACGGGAACTGCGATATGTCATAGACATTGTCGAGCATGCGGGTTGCAATCGCCGCGGTTGCGGCGATGCCCTCGAAGTCGACGGCGGCCTGCGTGGAAAACGGCTGGCGCACGAAACGCGTCAGGTTGATCGAACCGAGGTCGCATGCGCCATAGGGCGGCAGCGGAATTTCTCCGCAGGGATTGGTGGCACAGATGCGCTCGCCATACCCCAGATTGTCGAGACTGCGCACACGGTCTATGAATATGACCCCCGGTTCGGCGTAGTCGTAATTGGCGCGCATCATGTTCCGCCACAGCGCGCGCGCTTTCAGGCTGCGGAAGACGGCGGGCGTGCCGGCGGTTTCCCCGGGCGGCGGAAACAGGAGCGGCCACTCGGCATCGGCCTGCACCGCGCGCATGAAGCCGTCGGTGACCAGCACCGAGAGGTTGAAATGGCGCAGCTCGCGCGCGTCGCGCTTGGCGGCGACGAAGGCCTCGATATCGGGATGGTCGCAGCGCAGTGTCGCCATCATGGCGCCGCGCCGCGCGCCGGTCGACAACAGGGTCGAGCACATGACATCCCAGATGCGCATGAAGGACACCGGTCCGGACGCTATCGTTCCGGTGCGCTGCGCCCGCATGCCGGCGGGACGCAGCGTCGAGAAATCGTAGCCGACGCCGCCGCCCTGCTGCATGGTCAGCGCGCCGTCCTTGAGCGCATCGAAAATGCCGTCGAGCGTATCGTCTATGACACCCATCACGAAGCAGTTGAACAGGGTGACGCGCTCGCCGGTGCCGGCACCGGCAAGAATGCGCCCCCCCGGCAGGAAGCGGAAGTCCTCGAGCGCCGCATAAAACCGCTGCGCCCACGCCGCGCGATCCGCGGATTCGGCCGCGGCCAGCGCATGGGCAACGCGCCGCCAGGTATCCTCGATCGCGAGATCCGGTGCGCCGTTACTGTCGCTGCGCCGGTATTTGGCCTGCCAGATCGCGGCGCCTATGGGCGTTGCCAAGTGTCCAGCGGTGTCCTGGTTTCTGCGCATCGTATGAAGGTAACGCTATGACCGGCCCGCAACAAGCCCGGACCGCGCGGATCCGGCACCCGGAACCCGCGATGAGCACACGGCGCCGAAACCGGACGCGAAGGTTGATTTTGCGCCGGGAAGGCCTAGCGGATACCCCGGCGCGCCGCCATGGCCTTGCCGATTGCGGCAAACGCCGCGTCGTCGAGCAGCAGTTTCGCAAGCGGCATCAGATTGGCCTCCTCAAAGGCGATGTGCGCGCCATACATCGCGCAGAACTGATTGACCGCCAGTTCATCCAGCGGCTCTATCCCGCCGTGCGCGATTTTCTCCAGCGCTTCCCTGAGATCAAGCCAGCTCTGCGTTATTTGGGCATGTTCACGCTTGAGTTGGCCTGTCAGCAGCGCAACGCGTTCTGCATTCTGCCCTGTTGCGGATGCGGCCATGCGCGGAAAAATATCCTGCTCTTCGTCCTCGTGGTGGTGGCGTCCGGCGCTGTCGAAATAGCGCATCACATTCGAGGCGGCCTGCTGCGCCTGCGCGTCGCTGCCGTGAACCGGCATGTGCACGCAAAGCCGGCGCAACGTATCGCACTGGGTTTGAATCCGTTCGTGACAGGCTGAAAGAAGCTGCAGCGGCTGGCCGAAATCAGCGAATGCCGGGTCCTGTTGCAGCACGCTCATATACGGACGGCCTCATTTTTTCACTGAAAAAACAAAATATTGGTTTGAATTCTACAAACCCGTCCGGGCCAGCGCATTGACGCAAGTCAACCGCATCTTCGTGTGCGCTTGATGTATATCAAGATAATTCAAAATCCCCGTTATTCCTGGTTGAAAAACGCGACATCTTGGACTAGCCTAGACGTCAACCACTAGATATTGTGGTTTTTTAGGGAGGGGAGATGACATCCGAGCAGCGCGTACCCAATGATACGGCATCCGCACCGGTGGCGCGGGTTGTGAAACGCGACGGCAATGCCGAGCCTTTTGACGCCGCCAAAATACACTCGGCGTTGACCCGCGCCGGGGCGGCGACCGGCGAATTTGACGACGCCACCGCGCGGCAGCTCACCCAGCAGGTGCTGGTCCTGCTGGCCGAGCGCAAGCAAGCCCCCTCGATAGAGCACATCCAGGACATCGTCGAGCACACGCTGATCACCGCCGGTTTCGTCAAAACCGCGCGCGCCTATATCGCCTATCGCGAACAACACAAACGGCTGCGCGAAGACCGCAGAACGCTGCTCGATGTCGCCACTTCGGTGAACGAGTATCTCGATCACCAGGATTGGCGCATCAATGCCAACGCCAATCAGGGCTACTCGCTGGGCGGCCTGATACTCAACGTCTCCGGCAAGGTCACGGCGAATTACTGGCTCTCGCATGTCTATCCGCCGGAAGTCGGGGCCGCCCACCGCGACGGCGCGATCCATATCCATGATCTCGACATGCTTGCGGGATACTGCGCGGGCTGGTCATTGCGCACCTTCCTCGCGGAAGGGCTGAATGGCGTCCCGGGCAAAGTCGAGGCAGGGCCGCCCAAACATCTGTCCAGCGCGGTCGGCCAGATCGTCAATTTCCTGGGCACGCTGCAAAACGAGTGGGCCGGCGCCCAGGCATTCAGCTCGTTCGATACCTACATGGCGCCCTTCATCCGCAAGGACAACCTGCATTACGACGCGGTGAAGCAGTGCATCCAGGAACTGATCTACAACCTCAATGTGCCGTCGCGCTGGGGCACGCAGACACCGTTCACCAATCTCACGTTCGACTGGGTATGCCCGGAAGATTTGCGCGATCAGATTCCGATCATCGCGGGCGAGGAAATGCCATTTACTTATGGCGCCCTGCAACGGGAAATGGAGATGATCAACCGCGCCTATATCGAGGTCATGATGGCGGGGGACGCAAAAGGACGGGTGTTCACTTTCCCCATCCCGACTTACAACATGACCCCCGAGTTCGACTGGGACAGCCCGCTTGCCGACCTGCTGTTCGAGATGACCGCCAAATACGGCCTGCCGTATTTCCAGAACTTCATCAATTCGGATCTCAAGCCCAATATGGTGCGCTCGATGTGCTGCCGGCTGCAGCTCGACCTGCGCGAACTCCTGAAGCGGGGAAACGGGCTGTTCGGCTCGGCCGAACAGACGGGATCCGTCGGCGTGGTGACACTGAACTGCGCCCGCCTCGGCTATCTGCACCGCGGCGACGAAGCGGCGCTTACCGCACGCGTCGACGAACTGCTGAACCTGTCGAAAAACAGCCTTGAAATCAAGCGCAAGGTGATCCAGCGCCATATGGACAACGGGCTGTTCCCCTATACCCGGCGCTATCTGGGCACCCTGCGCAACCACTTCTCCACCATAGGCGTGAACGGCATCAACGAAATGATCCGCAACTTCACGGGCGACGAACACGATATCACCAGCGCCTGGGGCTACGACTTCGCGTGCCGGCTGCTCGATCACATCCGCAGCCGCATCACCGCATTCCAGGAAGAGACCGGGCACATGTACAACCTGGAAGCCACGCCCGCCGAAGGCACCACTTATCGTTTCGCCAAGGAAGACCGCAAACGTTTTCCGGGCATCCTTCAGGCGGGAACCGATGACATGCCGTACTACACCAACTCCTCGCAACTGCCGGCCGGCTTTACCGACGATCCGTTCGAGGCCCTGGAACGCCAGGAACACCTGCAGCGCAAATACACCGGGGGCACCGTGCTGCATCTTTACATGAGCGAGCGCATCAGCTCCATCAGCGCCTGCAAATCCCTGGTGCGGCGCGCGCTGGAGCGTTTCTCCATGCCCTATATCACGATAACGCCGACATTCTCGATCTGCCCCAGGCACGGCTATCTTTCGGGCGAATTCAAATTCTGCCCGAAATGCGATGACGAGCTTATCGCCAAGAAGCACAAGGAACTTAAAGCTGCCTGAATCATTGACCAACGGGAGGAACCACATGAATGACATGACGCACACACAATATCTTGAGCAAACGATCACCTTGAGCGACGACGAGCGCCAGCCTTGTGAAATCTGGACGCGGGTCATGGGATATCACCGGCCGGTATCCTCGTTCAACATCGGAAAGAAAGGCGAGCATCATGAGCGCCGGTTCTTCGAAGAGCACAAGGCGCCGCTTGGCGACTGAACCGGCCTGCAGCCTGCGCATCGGCGGGCTGACTGCGCTGTCGACCACCGATTATCCCGGCCGGCTGGCGGCGGTGATCTTTTGCCAGGGCTGTCCGTGGCGCTGCGGCTATTGCCACAACCCCCACCTGCTGCCGCGACATACGCAACACGGCGAGCACGCGATTTCGTGGCATGCGGTCACCGCGCTTCTCGAACGGCGGCGCGGCCTGCTGGATGCGGTGGTATTCAGCGGCGGCGAGCCGACGCTGCATGCCGGACTGCCGGCGGCGATACGCGCGGTGAAAGACATGGGATTCGAAGTCGGCCTGCACACCGCCGGCATCCATCCTCGCCGTCTGCGCGAAGTGCTGCCATTGATCGACTGGGTCGCCATGGACATCAAAGCGCCGTTTGATGACTATGCCCGCATTACCGGCGTTGCCGGCAGCGGAGAACGGGCGCTTGAAAGCATGTTGCAGATCATCGCAAGCGGCGTCGCTCACGAGTTCCGCACCACCGTGCATCCGGACCTGCTGACGCGCGACGCCATTCTAGGTATCGCCAGCACCCTGCAGTTTCACGGCGCGCGATGCTACGCGCTTCAGGAATTCCGGGCCCAGGGATGCGCTCAGGACAGGCTGAAGACGGGGGCGCCCGCGCAACTCGTTGACGCCGCACTGGCCCACGCCGTTTCATCGCGATTTGAAACGTTCGAGGTGCGCCACTCATAGAGCCGCGCCAGCGTGGCGCCCAGGGATCCGCCATTTCTTGATCCGCGTCAAAGTCCGCCTTCCTATGGTCATTGATCATAGCCGTTTTGGCACCACCGGATATGGATCATGCGGCTTTCCTGCGCCAACCGGCCGCCCGGCCCGGCGATCCCCCCATGACGGAAAAAACTCAAATGGAACTGGTCTGTCCCGCAGGCAGCCTGCCGGCCCTGCAAGCCGCGGTCGATAACGGCGCGAATTGCGTCTACGTCGGCTTGCGCGACAATACCAACGCGCGCAACTTCGCCGGGCTCAATTTCGACGAACGCGCAGCCTCCCAGGGCCTCGCGTATGCGCATCGTTCCGGCGCGAAGGTATTTCTGGCGATCAATACCTACCCGCAACCCGATGCCTGGCTGCGCTGGACACATGCCATCGATACCGCAGCCGGCCTGGGGTTCGATGCCGTGATCGTTGCCGATGCCGGCCTGATGGACTATGCGGCGAAAACTCATCCCGGGTTGCGCCTGCATCTGTCGGTACAGGGTTCGGCCACCAATTATGAGGCCGTCAATTTTTATCACCGCAATTTCGGGATACAGCGGGCGGTGCTGCCGCGCGTGCTGTCCATCGCCCAGGTCGAACATCTGATCAGGAACACGCCGGTGGAAATCGAAGTGTTCGGCTTCGGCAGCCTGTGCGTGATGGTCGAGGGCCGCTGCGCACTGTCCTCTTACGCGACCGGCGACTCGCCCAACACCACCGGTGTGTGTTCGCCGGCCAAGGCGGTGCGCTGGCAGCAGACTGCCGGCGGCCTGGAGTCGCGCCTGAACGGCGTGCTGATCGACCGCTACGCCGCCGGCGAGAATGCCGCGTATCCCACGCTGTGCAAAGGCCGCTTCGAGATCGGCGGCGAAACCTATTACGCCATCGAAGAACCGGCGAGCCTCAACACGCTGGAATTGCTGCCCCAGCTTATGGCCATCGGCGTTGCCGCGATCAAAATCGAAGGCCGCCAGCGCAGCCCGGCGTATGTGGCCCAGGTCACGAAGGTATGGCGGCAGGCGATCGATCGCTGCCGCGAGCAAGCCTCAAGCTATGCCGTGCGCCCGGAATGGAACCAGGCCTTGCGCCGCGTCTCCGAGGGCCAGGGCCAGACGCTGGGCGCCTATCATCGTCCATGGAAATAACACCCGCATGAAACTCGCACTGGGGCCCCTGCTCTACTACTGGCCGCGCCAGCGGACGCTAGACTTCTATGCCGCCGTCGCGGCGGCACAGATCGATATCGTCTACCTCGGCGAGGTGGTGTGCTCAAGGCGGCACGAATTGCGCCTGCCCGACTGGCTGGAGATCGCCGCACAACTTGCCGCGGCCGGCAAGGAAGTCGTGCTGTCGACACAGGCGCTGATCGAATCCGAATCCGATCTGAAGACGTTGCGCCGCATCGCCGCCAACGGGCGCTTCATGATCGAAGCCAACGACATGGGCGCGGTTTCCCTCGCAGCGGGCGCACCCTTCGTCGCGAGCCCGCACCTGAACGTCTTCAACCCGCACACGCTGGCCTTCCTCGCCGCGCTCGGCGCGACACGCTGGGTGGCGCCGCTCGAAATGTCGCGGGCGCAGCTGGCCGTCATGCAGCGCGAACGGCCTGCGAACATGGCGACCGAGATCTTCGGCTGCGGGCGCCTGCCGCTCGCGTTCTCCGCGCGCTGCTTCACTGCGCGCTATCACAATCTGCAAAAGGACAGCTGCGAGTTCCGCTGCATCGATGATCCGGACGGGCTGGGCCTGAATACCCGCGAGGGCCAGCCGTTCCTGGTCTTGAACGGCATCCAGACGCAATCGGCGCAGACCTACAACCTGATCCACGAGCTCGGCGAACTGTCGCAGCTTGGCATCGACGTGTTGCGCATCAGTCCGCAGTCTGAGCACACGCTCGAGATCGTCGAGCTCTTCCGGCAATGCCTGGACCGATCGATCAGCGCAGACCTGGCGGCACGGAAAATGGCAAACCTGATGCCCGGACGCGCCTGCAACGGTTACTGGCACGGCAGACCGGGGCTCGATCAAATCGCTGCGTCAAACCCGGCCTGAGCAATCATGTACTACGGCGAGCGACTCAACAGCATCACCCACCTGCTGGGAACAACGCTGGCAGCGGCGGGCGCCGCGGTACTGGTCGTGCTGGCCGCGCGCCAGGGCGACCCGTGGAAAATCGTCAGTTTCAGCATTTACGGCGCCATGCTGTTTGGGCTCTACACCGTGTCCACCCTCTACCACAGCACCCGCGGCAAAATAAAAGACGTGCTCCGGAAACTGGATCACTGCTCCATTTACCTGCTGATTGCGGGCACCTACACGCCGTTTACGCTGGTCACTTTGCGCGGCGCCTGGGGCTGGTCGCTGTTCGGAGTGATCTGGGGACTGGCGGCCCTCGGCATCGCCCAGGAAGCATGGCTGGGCAAAGGGGCCCGGATCCTTTCGCTGGTCATTTATATCCTGATGGGCTGGCTCAGCGTGATCGCGGTCAAGCCGCTGATTGCGGCATTGACGCCCGCGGGGTTCGCCTGGCTGGCGGCAGGCGGCCTGCTTTATACCGGCGGCATCATTTTCTACGCGCTCGACGAGAAACTGCGGCACGGGCACGGCATCTGGCACGTGTTCGTGCTGGCGGGCAGCGCCAGCCATTACCTCGCGATACTGCTTTATGTGGCGTAGACGAACGCTCCGCGGCGTGAACTCGCGGCTGATTCCCGTTGGCGTCGTCGATACCGGCCTCGCCGGCGGCATCCACAACGCCGCTGTGGACCGCGCCTGCCTGGAGCTGCGGGCACAGGGGCACGGCAGCGGTATGCTGCGGTTTCATCGCAGCCGTCCCACTGCCAGCGTCGGCCGGCACCAGGCGCTCGACCGCGAGTTGCGCCTCGATTACTGCCACCGGCACGATATCGAGATAGTACGCCGTCCGACGAGCGGCGGCGCACTGTACCTCGACCCCGCCCAACTCGGCTTCAGCCTGATCATCCGGCAGCCCGGGGGATGGCGCGAACTTGCGTTGCCGCAACTGCTAGAACTCGGCAGCGCTGCGGTGGCGGCAGGGCTCAAAGCGCTCGGCATCGCCGCCACCTTCAAATTCCCCAACGACATCGAGGTCCGCGGCCGAAAGATCGCGTCGGTGTTCTCGACGCGCCAGGGCAACGCATTGCTGCTGCACGGCAGCGTGCTGCTCGATGCCGACATCGCAGCCATGCTCAAGGCGTTGCGGGTTCCGACCGAGAAACTCTCTGCGCATGGCCTGGCCGCCGCGCAAGAACGGCTGACCACAGTGAATGCGTTGCGCGCGGACGGGCTGCCGCTCGAGGAGATCAAGGCTGCGCTGATGCATGGCATCGCCGCGGAGTTCGGACTGGAACTGCGCGCCAGCGACGGCACGCTACCTCTCGAGCCCACGCCCGGGCAACTTGCCGCAGAGCGGTCCCTGGCGCAATCCATCAGCTGGAACAGCGGCACGGATCGCAAGACCGAAGCGCTGATCAGGCCCCCTGGCGGCACGCTGCGGGCACGCGCCGATTTCACGCCACGAGACGCGCGCCTGCACGGCATCGAGTTTTCCGCAAATACTCAGCTCGAACCGGCCGGCTTCTTCACCGGACTGGAGCGCGCCCTGGAGGGACTGCCGATCTCGCAGATCGGCAAGCGCATCTCCGGCTTCACGCTACACCACCCGCTCGACGCAGCCGGCTTCAGCGCCATGGACATAGAACAACTGCTGAGGCAACTCGCCGACAAGCACCAATTCGCGCAGCGCAGCGGCCTTGGCGTTGCCGGCATCAACGCGTTGATGCCGTTCCTTCCCGCGGCCGGGCTCGATTGCGCCACGCTCCTGTCCAAGGCAAGCGTGATGCTGGTGCCCTATTGCGCCAAACCCGCCTGGTGCAAATGGCGCCATCGCGACGGCTGCACGGAATGCGGCCTGTGCGAGGTCGGCACCGCTTACACCGCCGCGCGGGACCGCAATATGCAGATCACCACCATTACCAATTACGAGCACCTGGTCTCCACGCTCACCGAACTGAAAGCGCGGCGGGTAGAAGCGTATATCGGGATGTGCTGCAGCAATTTCTTCATCAAGCGCTACCGTGCGTTTGTCGAGGCCGGCGTGCCGGCGCTGCTGATGGACATCAGCGGCGCGAACTGCTACGAACTGCAGCAGGAAGAACAGGCCTATGCCGGAACCTTTGCGGCCGAGGCGAAGCTCGACGCCGGACTTCTGGCGCATATCATGAACTTCGTGCCGCACCGGCCTGCGCCGTCATTTGAAACGAGAAACCATGAAACTGCCCGCCTTCCCTGAACCGCTGCGCGCCGTGCTCGCCCGGTTGCCGCACTACCCCGCTTCGGCGGCCTTCGCCACGCTGCTCACGCTGCAGCTTGGGGAGCACATCAGTGCCGTGTCGCTGCCGGAACTCGCCGGCAAGAAAATAAAACTGCGGATCCAGGACGTGGGCGTCACGCTGCTGTTCCAGGCGGGGCCGGATGGATTTTTCGCGTGCGGCAACGGCGAAGCCGATTTGACGATCACCGCCACCGCGCCGGACTTTCTCTCGCTTGCACTGCGGCGCGAGGACCCCGACACGCTGTTTTTCAGCCGGCGCCTGCTCATGGAAGGCGATACCGAGCTCGGCCTGCTGCTCAAGAATACGCTTGACGGCATGGGCAAGCATGTACTTGAACCAAGGCGTCCCTCTTTCCCGGAAATAATCCATGCGCTCAAACTGCAGTTTTTTCAGAACCATCGCCCCCCGTTTTTTCACGCCTCACAGCGCGACAAAAACTTGATCTAAATCATATTTCCGCACGGGGCCGCCACCATAATGGCAGGCGGGACACAGCATGCAGACATCACGCCATTCCGCCATGTCATCGAAGCGCATCAAAGTCGAGGCTTACCTGGCCAACATTCCGCTGCTCAAGCAACTCGACGACGATGAAATCGGCCGGATTGCCATGGGGGCGACCGAAATCGACGCCCCGCGCGGCAGCACGCTTTTCCGCCGCGGAGACCCGTGCCTGGGTTTTCATATCGTCGTTTTCGGCCAGGTCAAAATTTTACTGCAGCCCCCCGAAGGCGGGGAAAGGGTGATCGAATTGATGGGGCCCGGCCAGAGTTTTGGCGAGGCGGTCATGTTTCTGGAAAAGCCCTATATGGTGACCGCCGAAACGCTCTCCGACAGCAAACTGCTGCACATCGCCAGGGAAACGGTATTCACGGAAATCGACCGCGACCCCCGCTTCGCGCGCCGCATGCTTGCGGGGCTGAGCTACCGGCTGCATCACCTGATTTCCGACATCGAAATGCTCACCATGCGGTCCGGCGTGCAACGCGTTATCGGCTATCTGCTGAGCAACATCAGTCCGGACGATGACGCATCCGAAACGGAGATCACGCTGCTGGCGCAGAAAAACATCATCGCCTCCCACCTTAACCTGACCCAGGAACATTTTTCGCGCATCCTCCACGATCTCGTCGCCGGCGGGCTGATCGAGGTCGACGGGCGAACGATACACATCCGGAACAGGACAAAGCTGCGCGCCTTCGGCAGCTGATTCCAGCGCCTGGCTCGAAGCTGACGATTGAACATGAAAGCATCATCATGACGTTACCAAGATGGCTGTTGAAAGACCGCTCCCTCCTGCCCGTGGTGCAAGGCGGCATGGGCGTGGGTATTTCCGCGCACCGCCTGGCGGGCAACGTCGCCCGCCTGGGCGCGCTGGGCACGATCTCCAGCGTCGATCTGCGCCACCATCACCCCGACCTGCTCGAGCAGACCAGGGATAGCCGTGACCCGGATGAACTCGACCGGATCAACGTGGTCGCGCTCGACCGGGAAATCCGGATGGCGCTCGAGCTTTCGGGCGGGCGCGGAGCGATCGCGGTCAATGTGATGAAAGCGGTCGCCGCATACGCGTCGCACGTGCGTCAGTCGTGCGAAAGCGGGGCGCACGCCATCGTGATGGGCGCCGGTCTGCCGCTCGACCTTCCGGAACTCACCAAGGACTTCCCCGGGGTGGCGCTGATCCCGATCCTGTCGGATGTGCGCGGCACCGCCATCGTGCTCAAGAAATGGCTGCGCAAAAACCGCCTGCCGGACGCCCTCGTCATCGAACACCCGCGTTACGCCGGCGGCCACCTCGGCGCCACGCGTCCGGAAGAAATCAACGATCCCCGCTTCGACTTCGAGCCGGTGCTGGCGGGCATTTTCAAGCTGTTCCAGGAACTGAACATCGAGCGTGAACGCATTCCGGTGATTCCCGCCGGCGGCATCAACAGTCACGACAAGGTGCGCGCGCTGCTTGAACTGGGAGCGTCGGCAGTTCAGATCGGGACCCCGTTTGCCGTGACCGAGGAAGGCGACGCGCACCAGAACTTCAAGCAGGTGCTGGCGCAAGCCAGGCCGGAAGACATCGTCACCTTCATGAGCGTTGCCGGCCTGCCGGCGCGCGCGGTGCTGACGCCGTGGCTCAAAAACTACCTGAAGCGCGAAAAAGCGCTGCAGTCGCACGCCAAGGCGGACCCCCGGCGCTGCGTCCCGGGACTGAACTGCCTGACCATGTGCGGCCTGCGCGACGGCATCGCGGCGATCGGCCAGTTCTGCATCGACACGCGGCTGGCCTTCGCGCTCCAGGGCGATGTCAAGAAAGGATTGTTTTTCAGGGGTTCGGAAAGTCTGCCTTTCGGGCCCGCAATCCGGCCCGTCGCCGAACTGATCGACTATTTTCTGACCGGCAGCAAGCCGGCGTTTGATTGACCGCGATGATTTCCGCCCAACTGCGCCGAAACAATCGCTCCCGGTATTTTATCTAACCCCGCCAGGGCAGCGGATTGCGGGTAATGGCAACCGCGACGATATAGAAAAAAACCAGCTGCGCGGCGCCCCACGCGGCGATGCGCGCGCGGCGTGTGCGGCCGAGTCTGAGTGCAATCAGGCCGAGGGCGATGTAGGCGACCAGGCCCAGCACCTTCGCCGTCAGCCAGGCCGCTGCAAACGGGTATTGCCGGCTCATCACCGCGATCGCGACTGCGCTCGACAGCAGCACCGTATCCACGACGTGGGGCGCGATCCGGACCCATGGCTGCCGCAGCAGGGCCGATTCGCGCATCATCCACACGCCGCGCACGAAGAACAACGCATAACTTGCCGCCACGCTCGCCACGTGCACTATTTTAAGAATCAGATAGTCCATCGCCGCTCATCGCTTGAGCCCGAGCCTGAGGGCAACATACTCCCCGACCAGCAGGCTTGCCGGATACAGCGTTTCCTCCTCCAGCCGCGAATGGTGGATGAGCTTGTGCGCCAATTCCGCCAGATCGACGCGGTCGTACTCCTTGGCCGCATCGACCAGCGCCTTGAGCGCGCGGATAATGAACCGGTGTTCCTCCAGCATGGCCGGCAGCTCGGCCTTGAGGCGCTGGGTCATTTCCAGCACCTTCCCCATGTCGTTGTCGAACTCGCCTTTGACCAAACGCGGAAGCAGCGCCAGGGGCGGCAACGCGAACTGTTCCTCCTTGGCAATATGAACTTTCAGCAACCGCATCACTTCGCCCGCAGATTCGCCGATAGCGCCCGGTTCCCTGGACGCGCGCACGAGTTCGGCATGCAGGGCCTCGTGCTCTTCCTTGACGGACATCGGAATCCCGTATTTCATCGCAACCTCCTCAAGCCTGCATGGTGCTGTCGGTATTATCCAAATCCTGCCGCGGCGCTCTGGCGGCAGGCGCCTCTGCATTTTGTTTACCGCCCGTAGCGCGCCGCCACAGCACCGGCCATACGCGCAGCGTAAAAATCAGCAACGACAGCCACATCAATCCTCCGCCGGAAACCAACAACCAGCGGGACGCAGACCAGTGGCCGCCGATGAACAGCATGATACCCAAATTGATGCACCCATACTGCACCCGCGGCCAGGCCCCGACCCTGATCGGATTGCCGGTGAAACGCGGCAGCATGTGCGCGCCCAGCCCGTAGATCAGCGACAGCACGAATCCCGCCCCGAATAAATGAATACCGGCCGGGCGCAGCGCGCCGTCGCCCGCCAGCGTGCCATGCGCCAGCAGCCAGGCGCCGGATGCCATCAGATAAATCATCGCGGTCGCGATAAACAGGCGATTGTCGGCAGACAGCAGCATGCCGGCATGCCGCGGCGAGGCGCGCTTCCTCAACGGCGCCGCCGCCGCCAGGCGATGCGCGTCCGACAGGCTTTGCACGCCGACGCCTTGCAGCACGCCATCGATCGCCACCGCGGGGATGGTGCGGATGCGCAGGCGCTGCGTCAACGCGCGCCCTTCCGGCTGCATCATGTCGAGCACCGCGAATTCGATATCGCGTTCTTCCGCCACCTGCCGCCACACCTTTTCCGCCTGGGGACAGGTCGGGCACCATTCGGAGACCAGCAACTCGACTTTCATTTCACTCGGCACATCTCATGCATTGCACGTCGTAGCGATCGATCCACGACCTGAGCTTTTCGATGGCCTCGCTCCCCTTCGCCAGATGGTCAAGCGCATGCGCGGGATCGTCGGGTTTCATCACCACCAGCCAGGCATCGGTGTAGGGCGCGATATTGATCAGGTTCGGGTTGTCGAGCACCTGCGGGTTGCGCTCGACGATCACGCCGTCGAACGGCGCGGGAATGCCGCCCGCCCATTTGCCCGATTCGAGCCGCGCCACCGGTTTTTTGTGCGCG
>Ga0102851_10000201_pt1 | contig 27140 bp, 41 predicted proteins | sample Mud3Dept3metaG_FD_79558 | JGI IMG/M metagenome (GOLD analysis project Ga0102851, IMG submission 79558) | Freshwater wetland microbial communities from Ohio, USA, analyzing the effect of biotic and abiotic controls - Mud 3 Core 4 Depth 3... | ecosystem: Environmental > Aquatic > Freshwater >... | reverse complement strand
TGTCCACTACCTGCCACGGCGCGAGGCCCAGCGTGGACTCGGCGATCTTGGCGGCTTCCTTCTCCAGGTCGAGCTGCTTGCCCCCCTGCAACGCCAGCAACACACGCTCCAAGGCATTGAGCGCGTTGCGGGGATGACCTTGCGAGAAGTACGCGACCTTCTCGGCTGCGTCCTTGGGTAGCTTGAGCCCTTCGTGCTTCGCTACCGCCCGAATGAGATCGATCAGCTGCCGATCGTTGAGTGGGTTCAGTGCCAGCTTGATCGCCCGCCCCTGAATCGCGGCAGGCAGCTTGGCCACGTCCGTAGTGCACAGCACGAACGTGACGTCCGCGGGCGGCTCTTCGAACATCTTGAGCGAGGCGGTCCATGCGGCCTTGGACAGTGCGTGGCACTCGTCCATGATGTAGATCTTGCGCTGGTAGCGCGGCTGCAACGCCACCACCTGCTGCAGCGCCCGCACGTCGTCGATCCCAGTGAAGGTGCCGCCATCACGCTCGTGGATGTCGGGATGCCGGTCCTTGCGGAAGGCCTTGCAGGAGGCGCAGCCGTCGCACTTGTCGACGCCGCCCTTGCTCTGACAGTTGCAGTACCGCGCGAGGATACGCGCTAGCGTAGTCTTGCCACAGCCGGTCGGGCCGTGAATGATGATGAGATTGGCGATCTTGTCGGCCGTGACCATACCCCGCAGCACCGCCACGGCGGCATCTTGGCCGACGACTTGCGAGAAGCGCCGCGGACGATACTTGAGCGCGAGAGGCTGATGCGTACCCATGCACAATCCTTTGGCAGGTAGGCGGTCTTTACAAGTGGGGTGGGACGCGCTAGATTCGGATGCCTGGGGGCGGGTAGTGCGCGGTAACGTAGCGATCGGAGCACGGTGGGCAACGCTGTGGGTAGATCCAGCGGAAGGATCGCCAGTGGTACTGCGGGGCGTAGGGGTGGGCGGCGGTAGGTTCGTACAGGAAATCGGTGTGGTAGACGACTTGCACGCGGCCTTGAGTAGAAGCGCCGCAGTCGCAGCAGTGACCGGCAGCGCGGTCAGCGCTTCCAGCAGGCATCGCGCACCGTTTTGGCTACGGCGTCCCACTGCGTAGACGTGACGGTGTCCGGATCCCATACGAGTCGCGCCACTCGCACGGCGTGCGCCCACGGCATCAGACCGGTCTCCGCCTCTTGCAGCAGCTCCTGGTAGCCTTCGCGTAGCTGCTGCAAGTACTCCAGCGGTACACCGGCCTCGGCCTTGCGGTCGCGCAAGCGCATCCGGGCGAACGCGGTCTCGGGCTGCACATCGAGGAACACCAGTAGCGTGGGCGGCAGCAGCGTGCGCGCCATGAAGTTGTACGCCATCTCGTAGGTCTGCCAGTCGAGTGGGGTGATGTTACCCGCATCAAGGTGCAGCTTGGCGAACACCCGATCACCCGAGAGGCTGCGGTCGAGGATGGCGCCGCTGTAACCACCGACGCCAGTGGCTTCGTCGGCCGCCAAGCGCTGCATGATGTAGCGCTTGTGCAGCAGAAACACCTGCATGCCGAAGGCGTACTTGGCCGGATCCTGGTAGAACCGCTCCAAGTAGGGGTTGGGGTTGCTGCCGTTTTCAGTGACCGGCTCCTCGATCACGCGCAGCTTGAGCCGCTGGCCTACTTCGCGCGCAAAGGTGGTCTTGCCGGACCCGATGGTGCCTTCGACCCAGATGAGCGGACGGAAAAGTCGACGCTGCTCCGTGTGCATGTTACACTCCTGCGCGTACCAGGGCAGTGAAGTAGGAGTAGCCGCGTTTCATGGCCAGCTTGAGGGGGCGTCCTTGCAGCCCGGCCACCTCCCGCAGTACCTGTTCCAGCCCGAACAGGGGTGACTCACGCACCTCGTCGGCCTTGCCGCGGGCGCGTCGCTTGATAGCCTTTACACTCTTGGGATCGAAGCGGTAGTCCAGCTTGACGATGTTGGCAGGGAAGTCACTGCCCCGCTCTACCACGTGGCTAGTCACCAGCCGGAACAGATCGCGTTGGTCGGCTTGGCGATGCTCGGCCAGCGACGTCAGCGTTACCAGCTGTGGGCGTAGGTCGAAGGGCACGAACTGGGGAGTGGTAGGCTGGTCCGTATCCACTACCAGACAGCCCTTGGGTAGCTGCTCGCCAAAGTCGTGCTGGATGGGCGAACCACAATACCACATGTGCGGTACCGCTTTGACCGGCTGCTGCTTGAGATGCAGGTCACCCAGCGCGATGTAGCGGGCATGCAACCGCGCGGTGTCTAGCTCGTCACCTGAGGGCAGACAGTAGCCGTTGTCGACCTGCGCCCCTTTCAGCGCTAAGTGCAGCACCACCACCGGCGCCGACTTGTGCTTGCGCGTCAAGCGCTGCAGCTCGCGGTTGGCATCCTTGCGCCACGGGAACAGCAGGAAGGGTTGGCGGGCCACCGTCACCCACTCGGGTGTGCTATCGGCGACGATGGTGTTGCGAAACCGGCGGTGCTCGTAAAGCACCCGCAGGAAGTGGATGTTGGAGTAGCCCTCCAGGTAGACGTCGTGATTGCCGTCGACGATCAGCGTGGTGAAGCCCCGCTTGTCGGCGCGTAGCAGTTCCTTGAGGAACGCGTCCCGCTCGGGTGGGGCGACGTTGCTGCGGTCGAAGATGTCCCCGGCCAGCACCACACAGTCAACGTTGTGCGCCGTCGCCGTGTGGTAGATCGCGCGGAGGGCGTGAACTTGTCGGCGCAGGTAGTTGGGTAGGACTTGTCGCCCGGCCCCAAAGTGCAGGTCAGCGGCGTGGACAAACTTCATCGCCCACCCCGCCGCAGCCAGTGGAGCACGTCGAAGACGTGATCTACGGTGCGGTGGAGGGTCACTTCCACAGTAGTCAACCACGGTACCGGCCGCACTTCAGGAACTGCTGCTACCGGGGGTGGGGCGGCCGGTTCGACGGGCGGTGGGGCTGCTGCAGTAGGCGGGGCGTCTACCGCCGTATCGCTAGCCTCAGGTACTACGACCTGCGGCACGTGCGTCCAGCCGACATAGCCGTCCTTCGATTGCACATCCCACACACGTCCCACTTCACAGGTGAACTTGTCAGCGGCCACGGGCGTCTCCGAAGCAGTCGGCGGCGGTACCACCGGCATCTCGATGTGAAACAGCGTACCAGGCTGCATCGTCGTAGCCTCGTACACGAACACCACGTTGTCGACGCCCGGCTGCTGCATCCGCGTCGGACTGTAGACGTACTGCACCTCATCCGCCATGGGTATCTCCCTGCGGCTGAATCATAGCCGCCCCGATATCGGCAGTGGCGTCTTCCACCTTGCCTGGAGGGCTCACCCAGTTGAGACAGAAACGAATCTTAGATATCATGGGGTGTAGCAACGCGTAGTACAGACTTAGCACGAGCCGGTCGTTGTCGTAGATCACAAACTCGCACTTGCCCGGATCGTGCTTGGCGCGTAGCTGGGGCAGGTACTTGGTGATCAGCGTGCGCAGGTTGGCCACCTTACTAGCTGGCCCCTTGGCCGGGTCGATGTCCCACCGTGTGAGGATACGGGCTACGGGGAAGTCGATGCCCGTAGCCTGCTTGATCCAGCGGACGATGGTAGGCTTCGACAGTCGATGTCGCCCCGTGATCACGAACACTTCAGTTTCGTGATCGGCATGGTGCGTGAGCAAGTGCTGCAATACGTCGGGGTGCTCCCCAACGTTGGACATCGGCTCCAGCGTCTCTTCCGCTAGCGTGCCGTCGAAGTCGAAGATGGCGATGCGCACTACGGCCTCGGGTTAGGCGGCGTCGGCGTCGCGCCGCTTGGACTTGGGTTTGCCCTTGTGCCTATGCTTGGTTTCGGGTGGCGCAGTCGGCGGATCGATGGCTAGTACGTCTAGCCCGTGCTTCTCCATCACATCCACGTTCTGCCGCTTCACTTGAAAATACAGCTTATAGGCCGACCCGTCAATCAGCTGCTGCCGGCAGCGGGCGCGGAACTCCGACGTGGTGACCTTGCGCGCGAACTTGTCCCATGACAGCTTGTGCTTCTGGTAGTCGGGGAGCAGGATGTCGTAGCGCTGGCCACGCCGCACTACCACCTGCCCAGTGAGCTTCAGGTACTCTAGCGCATCCCAGATCGGATCGATACCCTTACCCAGGTTGATGCGGAACTCCGCCTCTTGGAAGGGGGCGAAGTGCTTGTTCTTCAGCGTGCGTACCGCCACCCACACGAACTGGTCGATGCCATCGCCGTGCAGGGACACCTCCTCGGTCCACTGCTTGAAGATCCGCTTGCCACCCGGCTGGGGCGCCGGGGCGCCGCCACCCTCATCCTGCTCCTTCTTGTTGCTGGGTGGAGCGTGCCGACTAACGCGAATCCGCATGTCGGGAAAGTGCTGGATGGCGTTGCCACCCGGTTCGACCTCGGGGTTGCCAAAACGGGCCAGCGGGTTGAGTCGCAGCTGATTGGTCGCGATCAGGGTGCAGCCGGTGTTCTGCAACATCTTCTTCACCAGCGGAATGTACTGGCTGTGCATGGCCGCACTGCGGGCGGGCTGGGTGTTCTCATCGTTGTCAGCTACCGCATCCGGCAGCATCGACGCCAGCGAGTCAATGAAGATGACCGCCACCGGCTTACGCAGCTTGGCTACCTGCTCCGACGTCAGCGTGGGGAACTGCTTGAGCACCCGGCGCACAAAGCGGTAGGTGTCTTGCCCCGTCTCGATCTGGATGTAGTGGAAACCGGCCTGCTTCTTGAAGACCGCCCCGATCTTCTTGCCGTAGAGTGGGTCCAGTGACGCCTCGTGGTCGAACACGAACTGTGGCACCCCCAGACGCTGACAGATGGCGATGGTGGTGGTCACGATGGTGGTTTTGCCCGCGCCCGACGGACCCACTATGGTTACCCACCCGCCAATCGGCCAGCCGCCCCCGAAGATCATATCGAAGGTGAGCACCCCAGTAGTCCACGACTGCTCGCTGTAGGTGCCCCGGTCGATGTCCACGATGGGCAGGTGCATCTCCTTCGACACCGCCTCTGCAATGGCCGACACCCTAGCCTGCTCGTCCTTCTTGCTCCGCTTCTCCGTAGGGGGCTCTTTGGCTTTGCCGTTCTTGCTCATGCCTACCTCGATGACGACCCCGCCGCGAACGTCGCAATGGCCTGCACGCCTACGTGACGTACCACGGTGCGGTCAGCTTGGTAACAGCGTAGCTCGGGCAGCTGCGTTATGCCCAGCTGGCGAATGAAGGGGAGTTCGTGGTCTTCAGGTGAGGGGGGTAAAAGTAGGCATAGATGCTGGTGCGCTGCCACGAGCGTTCTAGGAGAAAGCTAACGCGCCGACCCAGCGGAGAGTCCGCGGGCGCTAGCAACAGCTGCAGCGGTTCGCCCAGCTGTGCGAGAATGGCGGCCTGGTTGGCCGTAACATGCACCAGTTCCATGCGTACTTAGGACGCCCCGATCGCGGGGACTCGGAGGGCTCAGGATCCCCGCGATCGGGCACGTCGACCTACTTCTTCTTGCGCTTCTTGTCCTTCTTGTCCGACTCATCGTCGTCGCTGAGATCGAGGTCGATGCCCAGATCCTCATCGTCATCGTCCTCAGCCTTCTTCTTCTTGTCCTTGTCCTTCTTGCCCCGCTTCTTCACCGTGGCCTTGCCCTTGTCGTCCGAGGAGTCCGACTTGGAGGAGTCGTCGTCCGAGGAGTCGGACTTGTCGTCATCCGACTTGTCGTCGTCCGAGGAGTCCGACTTGGAAGAGTCATCATCCGAGGAGTCCGACTTGGAGGAGTCGTCATCCGAGGAGTCCGAGGAGTCGTCGTCCGAGGAGTCCGACTTGGAGGAGTCGTCATCCGAGGAGTCGTCATCCGACTTGTCGTCGTCCGAGGAGTCGGACTTGTCGGAGGAGTCGTCGTCCGACTTGTCGTCGGACTTGTCGGAGGAGTCCGACGCGTCCGAGGAGTCGTCATCCGACTTGTCGTCGTCCGAGGAGTCCGACGCGTCCGACTTGTCGTCCGACTCACCCTCCTCCTCCTTCCCCTTCTTCTTCTCCTTCTTCTTGCTGCGCTTCTTGTCCTTGCCGCTAGCCTCGTCCGAGGCATCGTTCGAGTCGTCCGACGAATCGTCCTCGCCGTCGTCGGCCTCGCCCTCATCGTCCGACCCCGTGTAGCCGAAGCGGTCCATGATGTCCTGCACTTCCTTGGCGGGGATCGGCTCCACGAGCTTGGAGAAGTCGTACAGCTCCAGGTTCCGCTCCTGCTCGGACAGCTTGGTCTTCTCACCCCGCTGCACGTTGTACTGCGCCGACGGATCCGCCGCCGGGTTGTACAGGATCTCCAGGTCGTAGCCCTTCTTGGGATCGTAGGGCTCGTGGCCCTCCAGCTCGGTGATCTCCGCGATCTTGCGGCATACCATCGCCGGCAGCGCCATCCCGTGCCGCCACTCGCTGGGGTTGTCCTTCTCCTTCTTCTGCACCGCTCGCGGGATGATGTTGACGTAGGCCAGCCGACTCCAGCGGATGTTCTCACCGCTCTTGGGATCGGCGTAGGCGCAGGCCGGGCACACCTTCTTGTCGAACTTGTTGGTGCGAGGGTTGTAGTTGAGGCACAGCACCGGGAAGTTCTTGTTCTTCTTCGACTTGAGCCAGTGCCGCACGTGGGTGTACAGCTTGCTGATGAGGCGGATCTTGACCCACTTGCCAGGCGGCAGTGCGTAGAACCGCACCTTGTCTTCCCAGCGTGGGGTGCGTCCCCCACCCTTCCAGTCGGCGAAGCTGTCCATCGGCTTGCCTTCGCCCTCGTCCCGCTCCTTCTTGCGCTTCTCCTTGTGCTTCTTCTCGCTCATGGGTTTCCCTCCGAAAGCGGCATGAACCAGTCAGCCACAGCTACACGCGCGAACGATCCATTCATTCGCGTCGGCAATCAGGTGTGCGCAGTCTTTACAAGGAGGTATGGCGACGGGCTAGCGCGGCGATCAGGGCTTGGCGCAGGCGTTCACGCTCCGCCCCTTCCCGGGCCACGTGCGTGTCCGCAGTGGTGTCGGGCAAGTAGTCGTACAGACCGAAGTAGCCACACACTACCCAGCGTTCTCGCTCGTTGAGGTGCTGCATGTAGCGCAGCACCTGCTGCGCGGGCGTATCCACGGCATCCGACGTCGCGTCAGGGTCGGCCAGCGTATCGCTGAGCAGGATCGCACCCTTGGTGTGCGGCGAGTCGGCGTTGTTGACCAGACTGCGATCCAGTGAGTAGGTGTGCGACAGCGCCGCTAGCTCGTATACCCGGTGCGCGCGCTTGACATCTACCCCCGCGGCGGCGGCCACATCGTCCAGCGACGCATCCACTGGCAGGCGCTGCCGCGTGCGTTCCAGGTTGTTGTACTCCTGCAGCACGTTGCCTGGAATGCGGATGTTGCTGGTGTGGGTGCGTACCACGCCTAGCACCGCTTGGCGAATCCACTGCGACGCGTAGCCAATGAAGTTGAATGGCGGTACGTAGTCACGGATAGCCCGCATCAACCCGAAGGAGCCAGCCTGGAAGTTGTCCAGGATCTGATCGGGGTCTAGCGTCAGACTGTTGGCTACCTTGATGAGTAGCCGTAGGTGATGGTTGAAGATACGCTCGTGGATCGCTTCAATGCGCTGTACGGTATCACTCAGCAGTCGCGTCAGCGCCGGCACGTACTCTTCTGGAGTAGCCAGCGAGGCCGCGATCTCGCGTAGCTCCTCTAGTTGCTCGTCGCTACTGGCGGGTACGCCGCGCGTCATCCGTTGCGCTAACTCGTCGGACACTTGCAGGTAGCGCTGCCCCTGCACCACGTAGTCCTTCAGTAGTTGTAGCTTGATCGAGCCCACCACTTGCAGGCCACTGACCTGCTGCGCAAACTGCTCGGCGGTCAGATCCACATCCAGGTAGCGTCGCCCCAGCGTGCTCATGGTGAACAACAGAAACTGCTTGTGCCGGCCCCACACCGCGTCTTCCCGGCCAGAGTGCGGCAGGCTGTGGATGACCCGCCCCTGCGTGAGCCCGCCCGCAACCTCGGCCATGCGATTAGCAATCGCCAGATCTAAGTAGTGCGAGTGCGCCGCCAACCGCCGAAACGCGCGCCCGTAGAGATCGTCGACATCGTGGAACATGCTGAACATGGTTGCCTTGTCCATGCATTCATGTGTCCCGATCTCCTTGACCAGCCGGTCGAGAATGGGGTTGGTGGAAGTTACCGGCTCGGTATCTAGGGCCTCGGCTACTGCGGTCTTTTTGCGTCGTGCCATTACCATCACCCTAGCAGATCGGCCAGGTCTTCGTCGAACTGCGCCGCGCGCTTGAGCAGCTCCAGCTCCTCGCGCCGCAGGCGCTCGTCAAACTGCTTGATGCCCTCGGTAGCCGATGCGGTGTACTCGGCCTGCTTACGCTGCTCGCGTTGCCGCTGCCGCGTGGCCGCATCAGGCTTGATGACCCGACCATGGCCCAGATCGATACCCTCAGTGTAGTCCACTTCCCGTACGGCGCCAGGATGAGCACGCGACAGCCGCCGTGTGCCAGTCCAGCGTTCGAAGATGGCCCAGATGTGCTTGCAGATCACTGGCAGCCGTCGGGGGTTGGTAATGCGCGGCGGTTGGCCATTGCAGTTGACGATGAGTGAAGAACCGGCTTTGGCCAGCGCGTACTCACACACGAAGGTGAACCACGGACACGAGCAGTGTACCCAGGTGCGCGCGTATCGCGATAGCTTCTGCGTAGCGATAGGCGTGTCGCCGTACTGGTGAATGACTACCCGGTGAATGTCCGCGGCCCGTCGATCCGTTAGCCGTTGCCGGGCGCGCACGCCGTAGTCGACAGCCATGGGATGCCGCCGGAGGAACGGTCCTCGGGGGTCGATGCGGAGACGTCGTACCGGCTCGGTGCGCCATGGTGATTTACGCGAGACTACATCGAAGATGTAGTCCATGTACGGCCCGCCGCGATCCGACAGCAGTCGGGTCTGCAGTAGACTGATGCGGGCCTGGCGCGAGCGTTGGCGAAACGCTGACATCCGTGGCCCCTGAAACAACAGGGTCGCGGACATCATGTTGGTCATGGTAACGCGGGGTTGCGCAGGCGGCACAGCGGCTCCTTACACGTCGACCGTGACGACCACGGCGTCGTAGATGCGACACAGTACCTGCTGTAGTTGCTGTGCCGCACTAGTAGCTTCCGCATCGGTAAGTACGGCAGTGGGCTGTTGGACCAGCCGCTGCCCGTAGCTAGTAACTTGCGCGACCGCAGCTTCCGCCACGGTATCGATAGGCTCACCCAGATCGTACTTGCTAAGCAACAGCGCCACCGCCGACGCCACATGCACCAGCGCCATTGTGCGGGCGGTGCTAGTGGGCATGACTTGTTCTAGCTCGGCCGCTAGCTCGCGAAGCGTGGCCAGTACCGTAGCGCGTGTAGTGCTCATCGGGTAGGCTTTACAAGTAGATGCGCTGGAACAGGTTGCTCTCGCGCATGATGCAGAAGGTCATCAGCTCCATCGGATCTGATGACTCAGGATCCCAGGTTTCAGTACCGGGCAGCTGCAGGGCCATCAGCCCCGTGGCCACTAGCTCAGCGCAGATTGCCTTCTTCCGATTAGCGAAGGGGTTGCGAAGGCGGTAGCCCAGCCGCCGTAGCAACGCGCGGATGCCTACGCTTCCGATCTGCAGGAAGCCGTACTTGTCCCCGCAGTGCTGCGCCGCCGCGCGAATGCCTAACATCAGATCGTGATGGGGTAGGATGAAGCGGTTGACGTTCAACCACCCCTGAGCGGCATGCGCAAACGGCACCCGCACTACTCCTGCTGGCCCAGCCTCTAGTACCCAACGCCCACCCATGTCGTGGTCAGTGTACTCAAACCACGCATACGACACCGAGGCATCGGTAGCCCAGCGGATGAAGCGTGAGATGTTGGTGGTAGAGAAACCGACGACGGGTTGGTCCGTACCCATGCTGACCTCCACGCATCAACCCGGCTGCCGCCGATTGGCGTGCAGCAGAGCATCCGTCCACGACGCAAAGCACACGTAACGTAGTGCGCAGAACGTCTGCGCGGCGGCAGTAACATCGGCACAGCGCCGCCACTTGACGTGGGTCAGCACTCGATCATGGCGAGCGGTGCGTAGGGCACGCTGGATGGTAGCCAGCTCGGCCTCGATCAAAGATAGTGACACGGGGTGACGAAAGACTTTGAGTAGCGGCCGGGCGGCGTAGCCACTGCTGCCCTGCAGCACTTCGTGCAGCGCCCCGGCGGCCTCCGCCTGCCACACACTGTTGCGGAAGGGTAGGTTGCGGTTCAGGTACATGAACAGCACCTCACGTGGGTGCAGTTCGTGCGGTGGGTAGCGCAGCAGCCGCGCGTAGGCACTGGTCTGATACACATGGGCGTCGACCGGTGCGGTCAGGGCCGTCAGCTTGGCCTCGTCGATGATCTTGATCTCCAGCACCAGCGGACGCGCTACCCCCTGTACGATGATACCGTCGGGGTGACCCGTTAGCGGTACGCGGGGATGCCGCAGCTCCAGTTCGCGGTAGCGCAGCGGGTAACCGCGCCGCGAACACGTGCGCGACCGACAGGACAGCCGTTGGTGCCAGGCGGTGCGTTCCTGTATCTGCCCGCAGCCGGGACACTCCCAGTCACCGTAGAGCAGCCGGCGCAGCCAGTGCTGCGCCAGCGCGTGCAGCACGGTGCCGCTAGCAGTGATGGCTTTGCGGACGAAGCTGATGGTAGGATCTGGACGTTGGCTGGCCGGCAACAGCCGCCACAGACACCAGTAGCGCGGGCAGAAGGGTAGTGCCGAGGCGCGCAGTGGATGGGGCAGACCCTGATCCGCCAGCGTGAGCGTCAGCGGCGGTAGCTCGCGCGGATCTAACGGCGCCAGCAGCTGGTGCCATACGTCAGTCACTTGCGGAAGTTGAGGCAGTTGCAGTCGTCGAGCCGACACGATTCTAGCGTACTGCCGTCGGCCGCCGCGTGACGCCAGTACTCATGCCCGCAGATACGACACGGAGTATCAGCCTCGATGCCCATGGCCGCGGCGTAGTTGGCGGCGAAGTCGGGCGACGTCGCTTTGCTGACGATGGGCTCGGCGCGCAGATGACTAGAGTGACTGGGCTTGAACGCCATGGCTACCTCAGAAGGTGAAGATCTTGGACGGGTCGTTGCGTCCGGGAGTAGCAGGTGTCGACTTGGGGTCGCGCGCTTCACGGGGCTTGTTGGCGAGGTTGGGCGTGGCACTGCTGAAGCGCCCCGTGACCGTACCCTGACCCCGGTACTTAGGTTCCAGCTCGCGCTGGAGTAGCTCGGTAACGTACGCACTCATCGCCACGCCCCGCGCTTGGCAGTGCTGGCGTAGCTTAGCGAACAGCTGCCCGTTGATGGAGATGGATCGCCGCGTCTGCACCTTGGCCATGGCTACTGCTCCTTCATGTGCGCAGCCGCGAGCAGCCGCTGCACGTCCACTTGTAGTAGGGTGGCTAGCTTGGGGATGGCATCCTTGCTCGGTAGCGCGATGCCCGCTTCGATATCCGCCACGGCGCGAGCCGACACCTCCAGCACCTTGGCGACATGACCCCGGTTGAGGTGCAGCTGCATGCGGGCCGCTCGCACAATAGCGCCAAAGGACAGGTGGTACACGGGTGGCGGTGCAGGCTCTACCGTCAGCGGTAGCTTCAAGCCGCCCGCGCGCATCTCGTCGTCGTCCAACCACAGGTAGTCCCGCAACGCCCGTTCGACGATGAGATCCGGTGACACCGGGTGCCGCTCGATCCGCGAGCGGATCTGCGCAGCCCGTGCTACCTCAGCTACCACATGGCTAGGTAAACGCGCCCGTAGCTGCTTGTAGCGGTCGGTCGGTCGCCGAGCCAAGCACGGTGCCGATACACGAGGGGTTGCCATCCAGGTACCTCCAAGGAGTAGTGCCATCTCTTTACACTGGCGTAGCCGCTAGTCCCATCTCAGCAAGAAAGCGACTAGGACCACTAGCATCCACCTCGTCCTCATTGCCGAGGGGACGCACACACGACACCGCCGCGCAGTCCTTAGCGCGGGTCACGGCTACGTACGCCAACCGGCGCTCTTCTTCCACTGACCCCATGGTATGCGGCATCTTGGCTTCGGTCCAGAACGGCAAGGCTACTGCATTGAACTCTAGTCCCTTGGCGCGATGGATCGTACTGATCACCACCTTGTCCGGCGGGTTCATCTCGTCTTCCAGGTCGTCGGCGTCGGCGTCGGGGTTGTCCAGCATCGTGTCATCGACCCACCGCAAAAACCGCTTGGTTGAGCGGAACCGTTGGGCCAGTAGCAGCAGCGTATCGATCGCGGTGATCGCCCGCTTGCGCCGCTTGGCGTCGTTGTAGATCTTGATCAACTCTACCTCGTCCGCTACCCAGGCTAGGATCGTGGCGGGTCGCTGGTGCTTGCGAATGCTGGCGGCGATTCGATGCGCCAGATCCAGGTAGGTATCTAAGCTAACGCGCTGCTTGGGCTTGGCTAGCTTCAGGATCGCGGCTTCGGGATCCTGCTGTTTGTGACTGGTAGCCTCTTCCAGCTGCCGCACAAACGCGGGGCCGACACCCCGCTTGGGTAGGTTGATGGTTTCGATGACCGCATCGAAGTCGATGTGGCCCCAGTGCAGCGACTGCCCCAGCTTGAGGTACTCCAGCAACGCCGCCACTACCTTACGCCCCAACAGCACGGTACCACTGACCAGCCGGTAGGGAATGTGCGCGTACAGCAACTCGGCTTCCAGAGACTGGCACTGGTAGTTGGTGCGGCACAACACGGCCAGGTCTTTCCACGCATAGCGCTGGTGCCACCGCTGTAGCAGGTGCGCGACGTGCCGACCTTCGTCGTCCTCGTTGAGCACGTACGTCACCGTCACCGCCGCCGTACCCAGTGCCGGACGCGTGGCTGCCAGCGTGGTGGGCAGCCGCTGCTGGTTGTGCGCGATCAGCTTAGCCGCGGCGGTACACACCGCCGGCACGCTGCGGTAGTTGCTGTTCATGTAGACTACCGGCGCATGGTAGCGCTGGGGAAAGTCGAGCATGAACTGCGGCAGCGCTCCGCGGAAGCCGTAGACCGACTGATCGACGTCGCCCACCACCACGAGGTTGTTGCGCGGGGTCGCCAGCAGCTGGATGATCTCGTGCTGCGCCAGGCAGGTGTCCTGCACCTCGTCAATGATGATGTAGCGGTAGCGCGCCCGCCACTTGGCCGCGATGCGCGGTTGCTCCTGCAACAGCTGGTGGCACTGGCACAGGATGTCATCGTAGGTGAGCAGCTTGCGCTTGATGCGGCGGCGTTCGTAGCAGCCGTAGGCGTACAGTAGTCGCGTAACATGGCGGACGCCGCGGTCGTCGCGATCGCTGTTGTAATTGCGCTGGATGTAGTCGACGATGGGTGGCGCCGTTTCGCTGGCGCGCGGCGTCAGCAGGAAGTTCTTGCACCACCCAACGAAAGACCGGATCTCATCCTGCGTGGCCTGCCAGCGCTCCGCAATCACCGCTCGCGGCGGCAGTGGCACCTTGTCTTTGAGCTTGAAGCGCCCCTGGTACTTGCTCCCATCGCGTCGCAGGATTTCGTAGGCCACGCTATGCAGCGTACCCACGCGGGCATGATGTACCTTCAGCTCGGCCAGCTTGCGATTCATGTGCGCCGCGGCCTTGCGCGTGAAGGTGGTAGCCAAGATGTTGTAGGCGTCGATGTGACGTACCTTGATCAGGTAGGCGATGCGCCGACACATCGCGGTGGTCTTGCCACTACCTGCAACCGCGGACACCATCAGCGGCCCAGTGAAATGCAGCACTACCTGCCGCTGCGCGTCGTTGAGATCGACCAGTAGAGGATGCACGGCTAGACTTTACAGGATGGCTAGTCGCCGTCGGGGTCGGCGTCGATTGATACGGGGGGTAACTCTACCGTAGGATCGCCGGGCGGGCGGGCGAAGGCGCTGTGCGCTACCAAGCTGTAGCTGGCGCTGGTCGGGTCCAGAGCCGCCGCGCTGATGACATGGTGCGCCCCCGGACACGGCGTCTCCAACGCGCTGAGCAGGATCTTGCCGCAGTCGGAGCAGGTAGTGTACCGGGTCTGTACTGCCAGTGCCCCCATCGGCGGATGTAGCTTGAACGCGTCGCCTACCGGCGTGGCGCGAGCACGGATCCGCGCCCGCAGTTGTTGGGTATCGGCGTCGAACCAGCACTCCTGCACGGTGCCGATGGCGGGACCACCGAAGTTGATGGCTACCGGAACGTCCTCGTGCGCATCGATCCGTAGCGTCGTCGCTACGGCCATCTGCTGCAAGCTCTCCTGCGTATACGCATCGTGGTTGAGGTTGGGGCCGAGGCAGTCCGCTAGCACCACCTCCAGCTCTAGCCACTCTTCAGTAGCCGCGTCCGTAGTCATGGACGATATACCTCCCACCCCTGCGCCCGCACGAAGTTCTGCCCTTCGGGGCTGAGCAGCAGCTGAGTGATGACGCCGAAGGCGTCGAATTGGAACCGCTGCGGACTCACCATCACGTACGTCGTCGGTGGAATCAAGCCACATACCACGCGGTCGTGCTCGTCGCTGATGGTGAACACCACGCTGTTGCGGCCGGCATGTGGCTCCAGGGCCGGGGTCGCGGCCGGTTCCGGCTGGATGATGTTGGCCTCTTGCATCTGCCGGATCAGCTCGCGGTCATGCGACGACAGCAGCGGCGTGATATCGCCCGGCTCGTCTTCGGGTGGGGCCACATTGCCGTGAGCATCACACAGCCCACCCGCGATGATGATCTTCTGGTCGCTCATGTGCTACTGCTCCTTCCACGGACGGAGGAATCCGGAGACGTTGGCGACCGGCTGGTCCGGTCGCAGCACGTCGACGTACTGACACACCTCGACCACTGCCAGATCAGCGCCCTGACAGATTTGGATGCGTTCGCCTACGCACGGTACCCGCGCGACCCAGCACCGCTGGCCATCGCCCGGTAGCGGGGCGCCGGGGATGTAGTGCTCGCCCACCCGGATAGTCACGTCGATGAGTACGCTCATCGGCCATCCGCCTTGCGTAGCCCGTAGGTGAGGCCGATGGCCAACGTAGCCGTTAGCAGCACGCCCGCGACCACGCCCATCCACGTGCCGTTGCGTTCCCACCACGAGCGCTCGGCACGCTTCTGCGCGTCGGTGAGCGCCGCATCGTAGTAGGACTGCACCAGCGCGCGAGCGTTGCGCTCGATCAGGATCTGTGCCCGCAGCCGGTCGCGCTCCGCAACGATGACCTTGTACTTGCCCACGAGGTAAGTGTCGAGCAGCACGCCAGTGAACGGGGCGGCCGTGCCCGCTTCCAGCGCCGTCGGCTCGCCGGTCTTCTTCGGTAGCTCCGCAGTGGTTTCGACCGGTGGGGGTAGGGGGTCGGGCGTGAACGCGGGGGTGGTCACGCACGGCTTCTGCGTGACGCCCGCGCAGCCTAGCAGTACGGCCAGCAGCAAGCACAGTAGCGCACGGTAGGTCATGACGGCCTCGCTGGTGTCTTCAATAGCTGTTTGATCCCCACGGCCAGATCCCGATCACTAGTCTCGGCTACGATCTCCCACCACAGTCCCGCCCGTCGGACGCAGACGTGCCAGTTGTTCAGGTACTTGGTCATGAAGACTCGGGGCGTGCGACGGGTTCGCAGGTAGCCAGTGCCAACGGCTGAAGTGGTAATTGCTCCTGCCATGACTACTCCTTGATCTTAGGTACGGCGGCCTAGCAAGCGCCGCTTCATCTCCGCGCCAGTCAGCTGCCCTTCTCCGCACACATTGAATACCGCCGTGTCGCCAGCGGGACAGTCGCACGGCAAGTCGTTGTTGCCCGTGTCGATCACCCCCGTACCGCCGCACCGGGTGCAGCTGCTCGGGTGTTTGCACGCACGCCGCAACGCCGCTTCGATCACGTCGTCCTCGACGTAGTATGGATCGCCCGGCTCGGCCCCGCCGACCGAGGTTCGCACCCGCGGCGTGAAGTTACCGATGATCTGCCCCAGGCGCAGATCGGGATTGGCGCGCCAGTGCTTAGTCAGCAGCCACAGAATGCGGTCAATGCGGGCGGGGTCGCGGGCCATCAGTACGTCCCTTTCTCGGGCAGCAGCGCCAGCAGATCGCGCGTCAGCAGGCGGAAGGGCTTGAGGGCTGGACCGGTATCGACATCCATACAGGCCCAAACGGTAGGATGCTCGTCACGCACAAACGCCAGCTCGGCCAGCGCAGTTTTACTAACTAGCGCAGGTACGTAGCCTGCCTCCTGGATCGCGCGGCGCGCGGCAAGCAGCTCACGCGCGGCGCCCATCAGCCAGGGGTAGTTGGAGCAGTTAGCTGCATGCTCGGCCAACTGCGTCCAGGCATGGAGTTCACGGGTGGCGAGATCAGCACTCGGCGTGGGCATCAGTAGTCCTCTTTCGCCAGCACCGCGAACGCTTCGGCGCGGGCCACCGGATCCTTGATCTTGGCCGCCTCTTCGACCTTCTTGACCTGCTCGGCCTGCACACCCGCAGCGATGGCGGTGTCGACCCGCGCCTGCGCGTCGATAGCGTCGACCTTGGCGGCCACGGCGTCGATGACTACCGCCGCGGCTTTGATCGGCGACTTGCGCAGCACCAGCCAGCCGATCACGAACACCACGACCACGCCCAGCCCGCCTAGCACGAACCACAGCCAGCGCCGCGGCGTAGATCCCTGTACCTCACCCAGGTTCTGGACTACTACGTTAACCGGCGTGTCAGCCATTGAGGTGCTCCTGTGGGACGTAGGTTAGCGCGTAGCGCGCCGCTTCCAGCGCGGCAGCGGCGTCGACGGCAGTGACCATAATCTCTTCGGTAACTCCATCGGGCAGCGCCTGCGCCACCACCCACCCGTAGACCTGACTGGGCGTCGGCCGCGCCGTGCGGCCCGGGAACTGCTGCACTTGGGCCAGCAGCGCCCGCCGCTCGGTAGCCAGCTGCTGGTCTTCCGCGTTGGGGTAGTAGCGCTTGCCCACCCACGATGCCTGCTGGCGGATGCTCTCTACCGCCCACCGCGGTAGGGTCACGCTGCTGTCGATGACTCCGCAGTTGCTGCAGTGGGTTGCCGCCACCGTGTGGTGCCACGAGCCATCCTCATCGGTAGCAAAGCAGAACGGACAGAAACGCAGCGGATCGTGGGCGGTGGGCATGGCTAACGCTCCTCGGGTACTAGGGCCTGCTGCAGTAGCTCGTCGATAGTCACGGGCAGGAAGCACACCTCGTGCACATACCGCGGGGCCGGGTGCTTGCGGTACTTGCGCATCAACCGCTCGACGTCCTTGTCTGACAGATTCATGTTGTGACCGTGATGACAATGCAGCCCCGGCGTATGCCCCATCAATTGACACAGCACCGGGCGCACGGGGTAGACGGTGCAGGCGGCCGGTGACCAGAAGGGGCACGTGATGCCTTGCGGGCGCGCTACGATCTGGTGCGTCTGCACATAGGCCTGGATCTGCTGAAACTCTGCCTCGGTGCACGGCACGACGCCGCAGCAGGCACCGCACCGTTGACACGCCATTGGTGGTAGTGAAGGTAGGTGCATTAGGTAGTCTGCCAGCGCGCGAGCGCCGCTTCGGTAGCCTGGCGTTCCCGCGGCGATAGCTCAGCCAGGTCTTGTGGTACGCGCACGCCGTAGCAGGCCCCGGCGCCGTACTTGCCCCCACCATGGCGGTAGCCATCAAGGTACGCGTCCACCTGGGCCGGATCCAGCTCGATGAGTTCGTCGAACTCCTCGGCAATGAGAGCAACCAGCTGCTTGGCGGCCGGCGGCCGGTTGTTGGTTAGGTGCGGCTCATCCAGCAGCCCCGTGAGTTGCGCTAGCTGGGTCTTCAGCGCGACGTTCTCGTCGCGCAGACAGAGGCCACACAAGTAGTCCATGGTGGTACAGCCACAGCGGGGGCAGGTACCGAATATGCTCATGCTACAGTCCTCCCGGCACGCGCGGGTCGTGAGGGCGATCTACAGGGCACTCGCACTCGCCATCACCCCACGTCTGCCGCGCGGCGCAGTGGTAAGGATGCCCGGCACCTAGCAATCGGTTGATCGTGGCAGTGTCGAGCCGGTCCTGGGCGGTGCACGGCGCGCACATCTGACCCGGGACCGCTACCGCGCGCATGCCACACCACGCACACTTGGTCGGATCTGGCGGTAGCTCAGCTAGTAGTTCAGTGAGGTTCAAGGTCTGTAGCCGCTCGGCTTCCGTCGCTAGGTACGCGGCCACGGCCGCGTGCGCGTTGATTGGCCGGGGCTGCGGATGGTTCTCCCACCACCGCGCGAACCGGAGCAGCAGGCGGCGCTGCAGACGATCAGACACGGCATCGCGAGATGATGACACCTGCGGATAGTTCGCGGCGTACGTCGGCCAGTCGACGTCGAACAGCGCGTAGTTCGTGGTGATCTCTTCGTGCGGCGCGATGTCGCACGCAGCCACATCCACGTCGTTGTGAGTACGAGCGACCACGAGGTTGGGCGTGAACGAGTGGTTGAGGTAGCGGGCGTCATCCCCGGGGATGTACCAGCGCCCATCAGCTTCGTGCCAGGCCCAGTCGGCATCGTGACCTTGCGGCGGCTGCGCGGTGCTGCGATCTACGGCGGGATCCCACTGCCACACCACGGTGCCCTGGGGAATCAACTCCGCAGCGAACAGCCCGGTACCGTGAATCGTAGAGGGCGCAGTGTAGGTACGCACTTTCAGCATGGGCTACTCCGGCTCGGGTGGATCACCGGTGCCTAGCGTGATCTCGCGGGGCCGCGCGGCGTTGTAGTTAATCCATACGTCGTCGGGCAACACCTTCAGCGCGTTGATGATGGCCAGCACTTCCCAGCAGCGCTTGGCCTTGGCCAGCGTACGAAAGCGTAGCACGAAGCGGGAGCCTACCTTGCCAGTGCGGGGAAGCATGCGCTCACTCCCAAGCTACTCGATCCGAATCCCGTCGGATACACGTGCAGGCATGACTGAAGTTGCTTCGGTCAACGTCGAAGTGGCCGCCCAGCTGCTCCAGCCAGGTACCATGGCGCAGCAGGAACACCGCGTACGCCAGTGGCGGATCGGTGATGATGCCGTGTCGCCCCGGTACCCGCGCCGCCAGCGCCTTCACGCCGTTACAGACCGTGCAGTACCCGATGCGGGGAAACTGCACCCGGTCGTCGCTGTCCCACCAGATCACATCCGCGAGGGTGAAGCGCGCGGGCGGGTGACACGGACACACCGCCATGTGCGCCAGCAGCATCTCGTCGGGGTGTACCGGATGACCGGGCCGGACGCTACCGTCGGCATGGTGCGAGTCCCACCACACCAGCTCATGGCAGTCTTTACAGCGCCAACACTGAGTACCGTGTACTAGCTCAAAGTCCCCGGGCATGCTCGGCCTCCAGTGCCGTTGCGCACGCGCGCAGGAAGGTGCTCACGGCGCCCAAGTCGGCCGCATCGATCTCCAGGATGCCAGGATCGAAGCGGACGGGTTCCAAGCCCAGGTAGACGGTGACGCGGCGACTCCCGTCAAACACCCAGCGCACACAGCCCCTACTACAACCGGTAGTGATAGACGTCGGCGTGTCCATGGGCGCCTCAGTGCGTACGCTGCCGCGGCCGGTGCTGTTGCTGCATGACCGCACGGTCGACCAAGGCGTGCGCGCTCACTCCCAGAATGGCGCAGGCGCCCAGACAGTAGGTCATCACGCTACCTAGCGCTTCCAGCATCTTGGTACGGTTGGTGAGGCGGCGGGCTTGTTCGAACTGACCACTCTCCTCTAGCAATCCCAGCGAGGTCCGACTGAGATCAGTAGCTGAGGGCCAGTTGCGCCGCCGCCGGTAGGTGAGGATGACGTCTTGTAGCTGCGCCAGCGATCGCAGGCGGGTCACCGGCGGTGGGGTAGGTAGCGCCGCCAGCCGCGTGGTGAGCATATCCCAGGCTTGGGCGAAGACCGCGACCGGATCCGTACCCGCGGCCAGCCACCCCGGCAGATCCGGCACACTCGCCTCGTACTTGTTGCTGCGGGGATTAAACTGCACCACTACGGCATACTCGACGGCAGTCATGGTAAACCTCGCGTAAAGTGCGCGTCCCGTCCGCGCGATTGTGCTAGGGAAACCAGGGCCAGTTTCTGTCCCCCTTAAGAGATAGATTCATCAACCCGCTAAGGCAGCACCTCATCCCTAGCGGTGGGCCGGGGATGCCGGGCATGGGTGAACACCGCGGGTCCGAGTACTTTTAGTAGCACATGCCGCTGCGGTCTACGCAGGCCGGTAAGTCTACGTACGTATCCTAGCGTGGGGCGATCGCGGTGCAGCCGTTCCCGGTACGCAGCTTTGGGCGGTGCCGGCGCGTGCTGGTTGATTCCTAGCTGCTGCGCTACCAAGCTGGGATCCCAGTCGTAGATACTGTGGATCATGGCCTCGGTGTAGGCGTCGCGGTCGAAGTGCCGCACGCGAATGGCCAAGGGATCGCCGGGCTGGTAGGTAGCCCGCTGGGAGTACGGCACGGCATAGCTGCGAACGGTAACACTGCGGTCGGCCAGGAAGCGATGCAGGCTAGGAATGGGACACTTGGCGTTCCGAAGCATGTCCGCGAGGCGGTAGCACTGGCTGGCGGCGGTGGGCGGCGGTTCCGGGTAGGGCGGCTCCACGACTGGCGGGTCTGCGTACTGCCTCTCTGTGGTGGTTACAGACATAGTACGCGGAGCCATACCCGAAACTGCTGCCGTCGCCGTTGGCAGCGAGGGCCGCTGCCGCGCGGGACGTAAATCACGGTCAATGATGCGTCGGGCGAACCGACGCTGGTAGTCGTCGCCGGTGAAGGCGTGGATGCGGGGGTTGGTCGAGATGCTGGGGAGCTGTCGCACCAGCACCAAGTCTTTCGACGCGCTCACTTGCTTGAGCAGCAGCGGGGACTTGGTGTCGCCGCCGAACTCGGCCTTGCGGGCAGCATTGATCAGTGCCCGCACGGTATCGCGCTGGTCGGGGCTAACGCGGAAGATCTCGTGGTACTGTGGGCGCACGCGCTCGTGGGTGATGCTCCGGCTGCGCTGGACGCGGCGTTCGCCACTGCGGTACGACATTCCCAGGATGGCGGCTTGCTTGGCGCGGCCCATGTGCACGTTGCTAGAGTCGATGCGCAGGGGCGCGCTCATGGCCGCGCGTAGGTCGGCGCGTGAGCGCAGGCTGATGACCTCGGGCAGGAAAGTACGATTTTCCGACGCCCCTTGATAGCGATCGCCCTTGCGCGCCAGCCAGTGCACCCGGTAGTACTCGTCGGCGGCACTGCTGAAGGTGGCCCGCAGGTGGGTGAGCAGCGCCTGGGGGCCTTTCCAGAATAAGCAGCGGTGGCCGTGGCGGCGCTGCAGGGTCATGAACCCCAGGGCGATCGCCGACCGCAAGCGGCGATGGATGGTGCGGGTGGGCCAGTCGGTCTGCGCCCGCAGCAGCTTCAGTGCCCGGCGGTAGCGGATGAAGTTGGGGGTGCGGGGACCGCGGCGGTTGCCGCGGGTGGCGTAGGTGCGAAAGTCCAGCCACAGGGCGAAGGCCCAGTCGGTCGCCACGTGCTCGCGCAGGGCGACGCGATGACACAGCGTCGGTAGATCAGCGTCGAACCGCGCGGTGAACAAGGACTGCTGCGCCGCCTGGACTGGATCCAGGTATGCGCGCACCTTGGTACGCCACGTCGCGTCGACGGTGATCTCGCGATAGGGCATTAGTAGCGATCGCTTTACAAGGACGGCGTAGAAAGATACGGCCGTGGGGCCAGGGTAGCCGCTAGGTACAAGGTCGCTACGCGACCACACAGCGGCTGGTGCTGGCAGTTGGGGCACAGCGTGACATCGTGGTACTGCGGCGGCACGCCCAGCGCCTGCCGCCACTGCTCGCGGGTGGGCAGCCCGCCGTAATAGCGGAACCAGCGCTGCACGGTAGCGACTGCGCTCATCCGGCCAGGGCCTGCAACTGCGCCAGGTGCGGGAGGATGGCGCCGATGCGGCGGCGCAGGAAAGGTTCCAGCGGTTCCAGGTCGGCGCCCACCTCAGCGCGCTCATCACACTCCGACGACCACAGGCAGAAGCCGAGGAACTCCACGCCCATCGCATCGCCCGTCGACGACAGCTCCAGGTACGGACTGAACTCGTAGTCGCCTAGCAGATCGTAGATCTCGTGGTTGAGCTTGGTGATGATGCCGTCTACTGCGTCCAGCTGCTCCAGGGCCATGACCGCCTCCTACTCAAACAGCTTGGGTAAGGTAGCGGCGCTGCGCAGCACGCGCCGCAGCCGCCGGGTAGCCAACTGCACGTAGTCGGGTTTCAGCTCGATGCCGACGAAGCGGCGCTGTAGCCGCAGGGCGACCGCGCCCGTAGTGCCACTGCCGGTGAACGGATCCAGCACCGTGCACGGTACCGGCGCGCGGCGCCGGCCACATCGGCAGCCGGCCTCCCACCGATCTTGATGCTTGGGCTGCCGCCACGGTGTACCACACTGGGGACAACAGCCCTTGGTGCTGGTACCGGCGGTGATGCACGGCTCGACTAGCGCTTCGGGGAAGGTAGCGAAGTGCGCCTCTTTGTACGGCGTAGCGTTGATGGTCCACACCGATCGGAAGTTGCGGCCCACGCCGCCAGGACGAAGATGGCGCCCGGCACTGTTGATGCTGCCGGGCACGCCGTGGGCGACCCGCTGGGCGTCGGCGGAGTAGTCCTTGGCGTACTTGAGGTTGTGTGCTAGCTGTTGCGGCGACGCATTGGCTTCCTTGGCCGCTTGGCGGTTGTAGTAGTAGCGAGGCCGCTTGGTTAGCAGGAACACCACCTCGTGTGACCGCGACGGGCGATCGCGCGCGCCGTCGGGCATGGCACTACCCGAGTACGTAGGACAGAACGATACACCCTTGGCCCAGATGACTTCGGCGCGCAAGTACCACCCGGCGCGCTGCAGCGCCCGCGCCACGCGGTAGGGAATCAAGCACAGGTTCTTCTTGCGCAGTCCTGGTAGCTTGACCGCATAGCGGCGGGCCACTTGCTGACCCCGGGCATCGCGTGGCTGCCACGTCTTGCTGAAGGTGTCGTGCCCGGCGACCCGCGCCGGGCTGTCGTTGTAGTATGAGTCACCGAGGTTGAGCCACAGCACGCCATCATTGCGCAGCACGCGGTGCACCCCAGCCAGGATCTGCACGAGGTGCTGCACGTAGAGCTGGGGTGTAGGTTCCAGTCCCAGATGTCCGCGCCAGGCATCGCAGCGCCGGCAGAAGGCGCCGAGACTGATGCCCGCAATCTTGTGTCCGCGCTTGGACACCGTGCGCCAGCGGTGGTGACACCGCGGCTTGCCACCCCACACCTGCTCGTCGGTACCGTAATCACGCAGACCCCAGTAGGGCGGTGACGTCACCACGCACTGCACTGACTGCGCCGGTAGCTGGCGCAGCTGAGGTAGCACGTGCCCTGGGTAGATCCGGTAGGCAGTGGTCATTTGGCGAACAGCGGTTGGTGGGTACGCGCGAAGCTGGCAATGCGGCGCCGGGCGATGAGGCTGTAGCCCTTACTCAGCTCGATGCCGATGAAGCGGCAGTCGGCGGCGAGGGCCGCCCGGCCGATGCTGCCGGAGCCGCAGAACGCATCCAGCACCAGCCCGCCGGGCGGCGTGATCAGCTTGACCAGCTTGAACGACAAGCGGGTGTTCTTCGCCGTGGGGTGGACGTTGCCCACGCCCAGTGGCACGTACTTGCCACCGCGCAAGTTGCGCTGGTACAGGCGGTTGTATCTGGTGCTGCTGATGCGCTGGATGTCGCCATTCCGCAGGAACCGCCACCGCAGGTCTTCACAGCCCAGGTGGCGATCGGTGACGTTACTCTTGCCGGCGTAGAAGAACAGCGCGCCGTCCTTGGTAGCCACGGGTGCCTTGCTGGCCTTGGGTTCGGTGGTCGCGATGCCGCGACTGCGGTACTCGTGCGCGCGAGTGGGATGCAGCGTGTGGGCTTTCTGGTGCTTGGCGACGGTGAATAGCGCGTCCAGCGGCGGCGCCGTACCGACCGCGATACCATCCCGCGCCAAATCCGCGTCGATGCGCTTGCCTACTCGCTGGTGCTTGATCTTGTCCATCGGGTGTTGGTACTTGCCGGTCTTGGCGCTGCTCGTGCTGGCCTCGTCGCGTCCCAGCAGCTTACCATCCTGGCGCACGGCCAGCACCGGACATTCGGCTACGCACCGCTGCTTGGTGCAGTCGGGATGGTGTGAGGCCATGAAGTTGGTGGGCCACCGGCCGCGGCCAGGTCGGGCGGCGTTGAGGTTGATGGCGCCTACGCCGTGCTTCACGAGGTTTTCAGCGACGGTACCATCCAGCGGCTTGCGCCCCAAGATCCAGATCTCCGCGACCGGCTTCAACGTCGTGTTCCACTCTAGCCAGTTGCTGGCCAGCTGCTGGCGTTCGGCTTTGGGCAGTTGGTGCAGCTTGCGGATAGCCCGCGCAGCATCCAGCCCTTTCGGCATGCCGGTAGGGGAGATGTGCACGATGCCGTCACGGATTTCGAAGCCCGCGCGCTCGATGGCGGTGGCGGTCCAGTGCGAGGTCACCGGAATCGACCACGACACGATGTGCCCGCCCGGCTTCAGCACCCGGAGGCATTCACGCATGATGCGCGTGAGCCAGTGAATCCACTTCTCGGCGCCACCCTTGTCGGCGTCCCATTCGCAGCCGTACAGTTGAATCCCCGCCGGGGGATCGGTGACGATGGCGTCGACGCTGGCTTCGGGTAGGCGTCGCAGTACCTTCAGGCTGTCGCCGGTGAGCATGGCCCATCGCCGGCGCCGCTTGATGACTTTTAGGGCCTTACGTAGTGAACGCATGGTGCCCTCTCTTTACAAGCGTGGCGCTTGGCGTGCGTCAGGTCGCGCGCGATGGTGTATAGCTAGATCTAGCTGTAAAGCTATCTTGATGGAGGAGTTGGGCATGTCGGAAACGCCTACGGTAGTCATGCTGTACTACTGCACCAAGCACCACCGGCGTACCGCCCAGGCGCAGTGCTGTGGCGCAGCTACCAAGCCCTTGTACTTCTGCCCCTTCTGTGACTCGCAGTTTGCCTATCAGCTAGACACCTGCCCCCGCTGCGGGCAGCGGGTGTTCTGGAAGAAGTTGCAGCTGAATAAGTGAGCGCAGATGTTAGGTGATGTCGATCACCAGTTGTGGCGCCAGGGGTGGCTAGTCCTGGGCGTGGACGAGGCGGGACTGGGACCACTCGCTGGCCCACTCTACGCGGCCTGCGTGGTACTCTACCCACACCACTTTCCCGCCGGACTTAATGACTCCAAACAACTGACCGAGAAGCGTCGCGACGAGCTGTACCCGCGCGTGCGGGATCAAGCACGGGCGATCGGAGTAGCTGCGGTACCAGCTACCTACTTTGACGAGCACGGCGCTGCCGCTGCGTGGCAGCTGGCCATGGCGCAGGCCGTGCAACGGTGTCTATGTGAACTGTGGTTGCAGCGGGCACCGACCCACCGCGTCATGTTACTGGTCGATGGTCTGCGGCCGGTGCCGCATGATGTACCGTGGTTGCACATGCGCTGCGAACCGCGTCTCGATGCCACGTCAATGACTGTGGCGGCGGCCTCCATCATCGCCAAGGTGGAGCGCGATCTGGTCATGCGGCAACTGCATCAACAGTACCCGCAACATGGGTTTGCCCGGCACAAGGGCTATGGCGTGGCCTGCATCGATGCGGCAGCGCGCTTTGGTACCATTCCCGGCGTACACCGTAAGAGTTTCGTCGCCCATGCGCTGGCCCGCCGTGCCCGCCGGGCGGCTAGTCCCCCGCGGCAACTAGAACTATTTACCAGCTAGCGCAGCTACTGGAGGTGGCCATGACTCTGCTCACCTTACCGCCGAGAGTTTCTCGTCGTCAGGAGCACTCCATGCCCCAACCTCGTCGTGATGTACCCGCGCTGCTGCGGCTAGCCCAAGTAGCGGCCGCCGCCACGCTGCTGTTTGCGGTACTGGCTTCCTGCACCACGATGCGCTATGCCGCACCCCTGTGCGCCGTCACGCTATGCCTTGCTCTGCTAGCGTATGCCTGCGCACGGAACTTGATCGGGCTGCTGGTGCTGGTGGCGCTCACCGCCACCAGCTGTTCCGCGCTGGACCTGGATATGCGACAATGGACCATCCAAACCGTGCACCGGCCGCTGCCGGTACGCTACAAGCTGAGCGATCGGGTGCGGTTGGCCGCGACCAGTGAGTTGGATGCCCTGGTCGACGGCTGCAACGCCTTTCTGCTGCACCAACGCGACGCCGCCATCGTCGACGAACAGAAAGTACGCAAGACCCAGAAGGTGGTCGCCATCATCGCGGCGGCGGTGGAGGTGGTGGTAGGCTCGGTAGCGCTGTCGTTGAAGAGCTACGACCACGACAAAGCGGCGGCGCTCACCGGCGGCATTGGTTCAGTGGTCACCGGCGCGCTCACTGGCACCACGCTAGGGCTGTTGATCACGCCCGATCCCGCCTACGGCCGGCGCCGTGATGCGATCATGGCTGCGTGGAACGCCATCGACACCTATTCCGCTAGTACTACCCAGCCCGATCCGCAGCGCTTGGCAGAGCTGAAGGCCAAGCTGCGCAATGCGTGCAGTGGAATCACGCCATGATGGCTACCGTAATTCCTACGCCCGCTTCGATCCTCAACGGCGTGCTCACCATTCTGGTAGTGTACTTGCTACTGGGCCTCTGGCTCTCGTGGTCCGTCATCAAGAGCCTGCGGGCACTGCAGCGGTCCTACGATATCGAGCGGCAGTGGTCGGCCTACGGCCAGGAGCTGCGCGAGTTTCGGGGGCGGCTGAACGTCCTGCGCCAAAAACTAGATGGCGAGCGTAAGTTGCAAGCACTACGACGCCAGCTAGCTGCAGATAACGATCACGACCCCACCTACTACGGCTACCCCCAGTCCTACTACGACGAGGTCGCTGAGCTAGAGGGGTGGTTCCACGAGCTAGAAGCTACCCACAATCGCCTGCGCCAGCTGTCCAACTAGTCCCCGCTTATCTTTTGGGTATACCTGGAGCCCCCGTGGGGGTCGGTAGGTGTACTCATGTCCCTGTTCGACTACTTGCTCTACCGCACCATGCTGTACATCGAGGCGGTCGAGTCCATCCGCATGACGATGAAGGAGGCGTACGAGACCTT
>Ga0102851_10000200_pt1 | contig 27143 bp, 28 predicted proteins | sample Mud3Dept3metaG_FD_79558 | JGI IMG/M metagenome (GOLD analysis project Ga0102851, IMG submission 79558) | Freshwater wetland microbial communities from Ohio, USA, analyzing the effect of biotic and abiotic controls - Mud 3 Core 4 Depth 3... | ecosystem: Environmental > Aquatic > Freshwater >... | reverse complement strand
TCGACGCGGTCCGCTCCTGCCTGCGGCAGCTGGCAACAGCGCGCAAGCGCTGACAACTCGCCGTTCCCCCAGGCTGCTCAAAAAGGTTCAGATGCAAGGCGGCATCACCCATCCTGAAGGATGGGTACCCGGCACGGTGCGAGGCGTACTCGGTACGCACGCCGCAGCATCGTGCGAGCGCGCCAACGCCGCAGATGGGCCTTTTTCAGCAGCCTGCTACGTCGAAGCCTTCTCCGCCAGCAAAGCGTTGACCTTCGCCATCACGGCAAAGGCATCGGCCACGTAGACCACATCCGCCTTGCCGCGAGCCCAGCCGCAGTTGGGGTCCAGATTGATGGCCCGCCGCTCGCTGATGAAGCGCCAGCCCACCACGTGCGGCTCTTCCCCGTGACAGCACGCGGCCAGCCCCTTGGGGTGCCGCGGCGTCGCCCCGGTCTGGCCGACCTGATTGAGGTGCGTCATGAAGGGCAGGACGCTTTGCCCTTCTCCGGAGAGATCCACCAGCGACTTGCTTCCTCCCAGCGACGCCTGGGTCTGTCGCAGGAATGTCAGGATCAGATCGGCCGCCTCGGGGACATGCGCCTTGCCGTCGGCCTGCACCTTCGTCCAGCCCGCGCCCGCTACGAACAGCAGGTCCGCGTCGGGCCGAATCGTCTGGGCGTCCGCGGCGGGGGCCAGAAAGCCGGAAACGGCGGTGCGTACACAGCCGGCCGGCGGCTGCACGTCGATCAGGCGCACCGGGGCCTCACCGGCTGTCCCCTCCCAGGGATCGAGACAGCCCGGGTCGATCAGGATCACCCAGGGGCGGTGCGTTCGCCGGATCGTGGCCTCCATTCGCTGACGGTAATACCATCGGGTGATGGAAACGGCGCCGTCGGCGACCGGGAGGCCCGTCACGTGCGTGTCCGCGCGGCCGCCGAGACGATGCGCCACGCCCGGCAGCGTTCGACACCAGCGTGAAGTACCCGCCGCAAGGATGAGCGTGGCCCCCGTCTCCCGGCAGATGGCTTCGGCGGCGAGGGCATCGGTCGCATAGCGGGACTGCGCAAAGGCAGCCCCGGCGACCCCCACGAACCGCTCCGCCCCGCAGGCGGCGACCGTATCCGCGGCCGCCTGCACCTCCGCGCCGACCAGTCCCACGCACAGCGTCGAGCCGGCCAGAGCCGCTTTCAGGGACGTCGCGGCGGTCAGCGCCTCGCGCGCCGGTTTAGCCAGGGACCCGTCCGGGTCCACGTGTGCCAACAACAGGATCGTGTCCATGACGACTCCTTGTTTTTGCGCGCTGAGCGCGCAAAAACAATCCGGTGAGGCAACGAACTTTTCACGAGGGTCCGAACCGCTTTGGTTTGTGCGCGCCGAGCGCAAAAACCAGGCGTCACGCGTTACCCTTTCGTGATCCACTCCACGATCTCGCGGGCGATCTCATCGGGGGTACGATCCTTGACCACGCGCGTCTCCCGCCGCTGCGCGGGCAGTGCCACCCGCGAGAAGGTCACGCCCTCGGCGCCCACCTTTGCGGCCTTGGCCCTTTGGAGGGCCGGCATGACGGTCCGCATGTTGGCCATGCCGACCTGTGGATTGTTGGGCGGCTCTGGGAGGCTCCCCGTGGCCCAGCCCAAGAGCGCGGGAGGACCCGCGCAGGCCGAGATCTGATGCTTCCCACCTTCCACGCGCTCGAGGATCTGGAAGGCGCCGTCGGCGCCGATGCTGAGCTGGTCGACCCCCTGGAACTGGTCCAGGATGCCCAGCCGCTCGCCGACCTGTTGCAGGGTGCTCCCGGCGGCGCGCGAGGCCGACTCCCATCCACCGAAGATCAGGAGACAGGATCGATCAAGGCCGGGAATGGCCTGAATCGCCTCCGCTAGGGCGGCCGCCACGTCCGACGACTCGGTGAAGCCGCCCCCGGGGCCATCCAGCGGGACCAACTCGAAGGGGACCTTCTGGGCCACCGTCATCATCACCTGCTGCAGCTTGGCCCTGGGCCCCAGGCTCACCAACCAGACCTTGCTTCCCGGCTTCGTCTTGGCCAGGTGCGCCGCCTCGTACAGCGCGTGCGCGGCCCAGGGATCCAGCACCGCCGGCAACATCAACTCGTTCTTGAGGCCGGGTCCGGTGGCGCCCGTGACCGGCTCCAGGGTCTGCAGCGGGTCAGGGACGATCCCGGCACAGACGACGATGTGATAGACCTGACTCATGGGTTCACCTCGCGTTGGGAATTCTCACACCCGACACCGCATGAGCAACGAATTGTAAAATGAAAAACCGACAACCGAAAAACGAACAATGAAAGCCGCTGGTCGGTTTTTCATTGTCGGTTGTCCGTTTTACATTGGCGATTAGTTCTCCGCCGAATGAAGGCCGCCGGTTCCGCCCCGGAACTCGATGGCCGAGCGTTCCGGGTCGTCGGGGTGGCTCACGGCGCAGTTCCAGAGGCACGCGCCGCAGTGGACGCACTTGTCCCGGTCGAAGGCCGGGACGGCCTTGTCCCCAGCCGTGATGGCCTGCCCGGAGCACATCTCGATGCAGAGTTTCGTGCCGCAGGTCTCGCACAGGTTCGGATACAGAAAGACCACGTGGTCCGCATATCCGGGCGGCGCCTGGACCTTGCCGCCCATCAGCAACGCGTCCTGGTGGCTGACCAAGAGCTGCCCATCGTGCGGGATGGCCGGCCAGCCGCACCGATCCATGAGCGCATTGTGGAGGGACAGCCCGCGCGCCGCGCAGTCCTGGCGGATGCGCGCGATCTCCTCGGGCGCGATCCGGCCCGCGTAGTACTCCTCGATCGCGGGAAGACGCTTTGCCGGCGGCAGGGACTTGCCGGGCACCGCCGCGCGCCCTTGCGTCAGTCCCGCCAGCGCCATGCCCACCAGACCGGAGACGACCCCCCGCGTGAACCCGTCGCGCGCCTTCTCCGCGACGCGGCCCTCGGCCTCCACCCAGCTGACGCGCCGCCGAGCGATGTAGGCTCGCTCCAGGTTTTCCTTGGTGAATGGCTGGCCGACCCGCAGAAGTTCCAGCACGCCCTGCGCCGCCAGCACGCCCGTCGTCCAGGCCTCGTCCACCCCGGACCCCGTGAGGACGTTGGTGCTCCCCGACCCCTCGCCGATCCGGACGAAGCCGTTGCCCGCCAGGTGCGGCTCGCCGCGCTTGCCGGACTCTTGCAGCGTCTTGGCCCCCCAGGAGCGCAGGCGGCCGCCAGAGAGGTGCCGCCACAGATACGGGTGCAGCATCCAGTGCTGGAGATACCGGTACGAGGTCCGCACGGGGCTGTCGAACCAGGAGGGCACGAAGATGCCCGCGGAGGCGATCCGCCCCGGATAGACGTAGAGGAAGCCGAAGATCTCCGGCTCGGGATACCCGAAGGTGTGGAGCACGGTACCCGGCCCGAGCGTCGAGTGCTCGGGGAGGTCGACCACCACCTTTGCGCCGACGGCCCATTCCCGCCGGTGGTGGCCTTCCGGGAGCCCGAGCTTTTCGTCGATCTGCCGGCCGATGGGCCCGACCGGCCCATCGCCGATCACGGTGAGCGCCGCACGGATGTCCATCCCCGGCAGGAAGCCCGCTTCCGGGCGCCCGTGAAGATCCGTGCCCTGGTCGGTGAGCCGCACGCCGCCGACACGCCCGTCCTCCCACAGGGGTTTGGCCACCGGCATCCCGGGCCAGATCTGGACGACCCCAGTGCCCATGACCTGGGCTCCGACCCATTGGTTGAACTGACCGATGGAGAAGAGCAGGCCGCCGTCCTTCCGCAGGAACGGGGGAACGTAGGGCAGCCGCAAGGCCTCGTGCTCGTAGGGCAGCCGCCCGCGGAAGGCCCGGATGCAGCGGTCCGCCAGGCGGAGGAGCGGGGAGCGGCGGCTGGCGCCGATGGGGTCCAGCAGGTACGCGACGGTTTCGTGCGCGACGGGTGCGGCCAGCGGGATCTGCGAGAGATCCAGATCGGGAAAGCTCTGCCGGATGCCTCGCGCGCGGGTGACCACGCCGGAAACACCGAAGCCGATGTCGTCGGCCCGCTCGTAGCAGACGACCTGCGGCGGCATACCCGGCATCGCGCGGCTCTCGACGGCCGGCGTCCCGTCCGGATTCGTGAGGCCGCGGGCGAGCGTGGTGAGGAACCCCCCCATGGCCGGCCCGAAGCCGACGCAGACGATGTCCACATCCATCGTCTGCCGCTCCACGCCCGCGTCCTGGGAGGGAAGCGTCTGCTGCGACATCCCGTTCTCGCTCATACCGGATAATCCAGCGCCTCGGGAATCATCACCTTCGTGAGCGCCTCGGCCGCTCGGTCCTTGGCAAGGCGGACGCCGGTGAGGCAGCCGTCCAGCTTGAGCCGGAGGCGGACAAAAGCCTCCATCCCGTCGAACCGGACGCACGGGCCCGCCTTGGGGCCGACGGGCATCGTCGCCCCCGACGCATCGACGCCGATCGTCACCAAGGGATCGCAGGCGTCCGGCCCGCACCCCGCGCCGCCGTCCCAGGCCGCGTGGCGATTGTAGCCGTAGACCAGCTCAGCGCACACGCGGCCCGACTCCCCGGCGGCCCGCGCCGCCTGGACGTGGCAGAGGTCGGTGAGGAAGCCCAGGAGCCCCGGCAGGCCCTCGGCCAGGACCGGGTTCTCGGGCCCCTTGGCTTCCAGTTCCAGGAGATCCAGGATCTGGTACCGGCTGGCCAGCAGCCAGCAGAGGGCGTCGGCCAGAGGGAACGTCACGCCTTGCCGGTTGCCGTGGTAGAGCTTCCCGCCGTCGGCGTCGGTGGCCTCCTGCAGGTGGGTCAAGGTCCAGAGCCAAAGCTCCATCGCGGTGGCCAGGGTGCAGGCTCCGGTCCCCGGGCGGCGGCCCGCGATTTCGCGCATCTCGGCGATCCAGCCCTTGAACTGGGCCAGGAACAGATCGCTCACCATGGTCACGGAGAGCTGCCGGCGCTGGACGGCCTCGGGTCCCTCGTACGTCGCCTCGAGCTGGGCGTCCATCCACTTCTGGCCGAGGAAGCCGGGGCAATCCTCGGTGATGCCGTAGCCGCCCATGAGGCTCACGGCCTCGCGCATCACGTTGGCGCCGTGGCCGGTGTTCCAGAGCTTGCACGCGGGACACAGGACGTTGGCCAGGGCGTCCCTCACCAAGAACTGCACCAGCACGTCCGCCTGGAGCGCCTGGTAGCGCTGGGCGTCGCGGGTGCCTTCCGGTTGGGCCTGGAGCGCGAGGAATTCCAGCGCGTCCTTCTGGACCCGCCGGAATGCGCGCATCTGTGCGGTGCCACCGCCGATGCCCTGGGCTGCGAAGACCTCGTCCTTCTTGCGCTCCAGCGGGTCGAGCTCGTCGAAGAGGCGTGCTGCTGCAAAGCCCAGCGAGGCCGCCGCCTCGCCGGTGGCCCACACGTCCACCAGCCGGTGCAGGGCGTCCTCGCGCTGCTGCAGGCCCAGCTCGTAGCGCGGCGAGCCGGGCGCCACGCTCTCTCCGCCGCGGAACCGCCCGCGCTGGTAGCGGATGACCGGCTCCACCGCGGAGAGGAGCTTGGCCGCGGTCATGAGACCGACCGTCACGCGGGTGCGGCGGAAGACGGCCTCGATGATCTCACCGTGACTGTACCGGGGAATGATGACCCCGTCCTTGACCGAGTAGCCGCCGATGATCCGGCCGGCGGGCACGCGCAGGCTGAAGACCGGGTCGCAGGTGGAGGACAGTTGATGGACCAGCTTTTTCGTCGGAACGCCGCGGTCGAAGACGCCCGGATCGGTCTCCTCCAGGATCACCATGCAGCTGCCCTTGATCCGCGGGTCGCCGGAGTCCACGGCTGCCGTGACGAAGTTGGCGAAGCCCATGTTGGTGATGAACCGTCCCCGCTTGTCCACCTGCAGTATGGGCTCCTTGCCCTCCTCCCACGCCGCGACGCGCACCTTGCCGCCCAAGAGCCCGGTCTCGACCCCGACGTAGGGCAACGGCTCCGTGAGGCTGAAGGCCCCGCGCCAGATGGTCCGGTCCTCGCCCGGCTGGGGCGGGACGGCACGCCGCATATAGGCCTCTCGCTGCTCCGGTGTGCCGCGCTCGTGGATGGGCGACAGGCCCAGGTTCCCCGCCAGGCTGCAGGTGGCGGCGCCGGCGTCAACCCATGACAACTCGAAGGCCACCAGAGCCAGGGCGAGGTTCTTGGGCCCCTCGACGAAGCCGCCCTCGTCCGGGTCCATGAAGACGGCGGTGATGCCTGACTCGTCGAAGGACGTCAGCAGCTGCGCCTTCTGGGCGGTCCACTCGTGCGCGTTGCGGGCGCCCTCGGCCACCAGCCGGGCAACCGGGCCGCGCGCGACGCCCCGAGCCGACTGCACCAGCATCTGCAGGTCGTACCGGTCGGCGAACCGCCACAAGATCTGCCGGACGTCATCTCCCGGAAGCGTTCGCAGACCGCCTTGTTCTTGTCGCTCGAGCGTGCGCTCCATGAGAACAGTCCTCCCAGTGGGCTTGGTGAGGGTCAGGCGCGGGTGTCAAGGACGTAATGAGAGGCGGGCCCGAGTACCGTCGCCGGGCGGCGGTACCAGGCCGCCCGGCCTCCCCGACGGTGAGGCCCACCGGAACCACAGGTTTCCATGCGCCCGGTACCTTACCACCACAGCCGGCCATGCGCGAGCCCCGGATGCGATTTGTCCGCAAGAACGCCGCAGCCCGCGCCCCCGGCGACCGCACCCGTCGGAATTCCGAAACGCGCCGCCAGGCTGCTCAAAAAGGTCCCAGATGCAAGGCGGCAAGCGATGCACGGTGCGAGGCGTACTGGGTCCGTACGCCGCAGCATCGTGCGAGCGCGCCAACGCGGCAGGTGGGCCTTTTTCAGCAGCCTGCTAAGCGAGCAGGCGGCCGCCGTCCACGACCATCACATCCCCCGTCATGAAATCGCCGCGGGTGGCCAAGAAGAGGGCAGCGTCGGCGATGTCCTCGGGCGTACCCACGCGCTTGAGGGGCGCCGCCTGCCCCGCCTTGGCGACGGTGGCGTCGAGGTTGGGCCGGCCCACGTTCCAGCGGGTCTCGGCGATGAATCCGGGAGCGATGACGTTCACCCGGATCTCGGGCCCCAGGGTCTTCGCCAGGCACTTGCTGAGCTGGACCACCGCGGCCTTGGAGCAGCAGTAGGCTATGGAGCTTCCCTGCGGCCAGAGGCCGGCCACGGAGGCGAGGTTGATGATGCGGCCCGCACCCTGCTTCTTCATGGGCCCGGCGGCGGCACGGCAACAGAAGAAGGTCCCCTTCACGTTGACCCGATACAGACGGTCCCACACCTCGTCCGTGAGCCCGTCCAGGTCCGCGAAGTCCACGAAGGCCGTGACCCCCGCGTTGTTCACGAGGATGTCGAGGCGGCCGCACTTCTCCAGCGTCTGCGCGACCATGGCGCGGACCTCGCCGTCCTTGGCGACATCCGCCTGGATCAGCAACGCGTCGCCGCCGGCCTGCTTCACCTGCTGCACCGTCTCTTCCGCCTCCTTGCGCGACCTGGAGTAGTTGACGACAACCTTGGCCCCTTCGCGTCCGTAGGTTACGGCAATGGCGCGGCCGATACCGACGGCCGCCCCGGTCACCAACGCAACTTTTCCTTGGAGCTGTCCCATGATCGTCTCCTGTCGCGAGAGTCCGACGCGCCCACCACGACCGCCCCGGAGGCGTCACCGAACGCCGGACGCCGCCGGGGCGACGGACACGCTATCACCATCCCCGGGGTTGATGTCAAGACGAAACCCGATTCGACGATCCGACGGCGCGGGTCGAGCCGCACGTCCTGTGCGTTGCTGGCCTGCCGGGGAGGTGTTATGATCGCCTCCGCGCCAGCGGCAGGAGGTCGAGAAGTCGTCGCGGACCGGTCATCGGACAGAGGGAGGCCGTATGAGCTTCGACGTTGCCGAACAGCTGGCTCTCCACGGGGGGCCGAAGGCGAAGCGATCGCCGTTCCCCAAGGGGAAGCGCCACGGCGAACTGGAGAAGAAATACCTCAACGAAGTCATCGACTCCGACATGCTGTTCTTCTACATGGGCACCAAGGTGCGCGCCCTGGAGAAGCGGTTCGCCGAGATGTGCGGGATGAAGCACTGCATCGCCTGCAGCAGCGGGACGGCGGCCGTCCACATGGCGGTGGCCGCGCTGGAGCTGCCCGTCGGCAGCGAGGTCGTCACCTCCGCCATCACCGACATGGGTTCCCTGACCGGCGTGCTCTACCAGGGGCTGGTGCCCGTCTTCGCCGACGTGGATCCCGACACGCTCAACATGACCCCCGAGGCGGTCCGGCGGAAGATCACCCCGAAGACCGGCGCCATCATGGTCGTGCATCACGCCGGCCTCGCCGCGGACATGGACGGCTTCCTCGCCCTCAGCCGTGAGACGGGACTCCCCCTCGTGGAGGATTGCGCGCAGGCGTACCGCTGTCTCTACAAGGGGCGGCTGGCGGGAACGATGGGAGTCATCAACTCATTCTCGCTGAACCACTTCAAGCACATCACCTGCGGCTCGGGCGGCATGATCCTCACCAACGACGACAAGCTGCGCTATCACTCGTCGATCTTCCTGGACAAGTGCTACCAGCGGGACGAGGGCATCCGGAACCCGTTCTTCCTGGCGCCCAACTACCAGATGACCGAGCTGCAGGGCGCGGTGGCGCTGGCGCAACTCGAAAAGGTAGAGCAGGTCGTCGCGGCGCGGAACCGGCTCGGCGCGCGGCTGGACGAACTCCTCGCGGCGATTCCCGGCGCCGCGCCTCAGAAGGTGCCGGAAGGCTGCCGCCACGGCTACTTCCTCTACCTCTTCAGGCTGGACCTGGGTCGGCTCCGCTGCACCAGCCAGGAATTCTCCGAGGCGCTGAGCGCGGAAGGCGTTCCGAACAAGGCCCGCCTCATCACCGGGGGCATGCCGGTCTATCAGTATCGCATCTTCCAGAACCGGTCGGCTTTCCCCGGATCGGAGTTTCCCCTGGAGGGCCGGCGTTACGGCAAGGGCGATTGCCCCGCGGCCGAGGACGCCTTCGACCGCTGGATCACCATGAACATCTACGAGCACTACGCCGAGACCGACATTCAGGAAATCGCCCACGGGATCGGCAAGGTCGCCCACCACATCCGGATGGCCGGCTGACGGGGGCGGCACTGAGCCGCGCGGAAGTCCGGAGACCCCGGCCGCGGGCTTGTGGCGGTCCGGGGATTTTGATATAAGCGGATCATGCAGCGATGCCGCCGGGGAATGTATCACCGTGGCTGGCGGTCTCCACGTTCCGAACCGTAAGGCTGTGTCGTCGCCTTTGCGGAGGTGTGCCATGAAGATCACGTTGACGATGCTCGCGGGACTTCTGCTCTTGAACCCCGTCGGCCACGTGGCCGCGGCGGCGGACTTCTACGCCGGAAAGACCATCGAGGTCGTCGTGCCATTCAAGGAGGGAGGCGGGACGGACATCTGGGCCCGCGTCATGGCGCCGTATCTCCAGAAGCACATCGCCGGGAATCCCAAGGTCATCATCAGGAACGTGCCTGGCGGCGAGTCCATCCACGGTGTGAACCAGTACATGGCGCGCGCCAAGGCAGACGGCCTGAACCTGATCGCCACCTCCGCCACGCAGGCGTTCCACGTCTTTCTGGGGGTCAAGGCGGTCCAGTACGACTTCGCCAAGCTGAAGCCCCTCCTGGTCAACCCGGTCGGCGGCGCGGTGTACGTCGCCCCGAGCACAGCGGTCAAGACGGCCGCGGATCTGCTGAAGCCCAAGGAAAAACTCGTCTTCGCGGGGATGAGTCCCACCAGTCTCGATCTGGTGGCACTCCTGGCCTTCGACGTTCTCGGGATGGATGTGAAAGGTGTGCTGGGGTACGAAGGCCGGGGACCGGCCCGGCTGGCCTTCGAGCGCGGGGAGAGCAATATCGATCAGCAAACCACCCCGGCCTATTCCTCTACCGTTGCCCCCCTCGTGAAAGCCGGGAAGGCGATCCCGGTCTTCAGCTTCGGCCAGATGAACGATGCGGGGGAGCTGGTGCGGGATCAGGCCTTCCCGGACCTGCCGGACGTGGACGAAGCGTACGCGATTCTGCACAAGAAGAAGCCGGCGGGCGCCGCCTGGGAAGCCTACAAGGCGTTCAACGCCGCCGCCTTCGCCGTGCAGAAGATCCTCTGGGTGAAGCAGGAGGCGCCGTCCGAGTCGGTCAAAGCGGTCCTGGAGGCGGTGGATCGAATGCAGAAGGATGCCGATTTCCTCCAGAAGGCGGAGAAGGCGCTCGGCGGTTATCCCGCATTGCGCGGCGACAAGTTGGAGGCGGCAATCCAGAAGACGTACAACCTGGCGCCGGAGGCCCGGACCTATGTCCTGAGCCTCCTGGAGAAGAAATACAACACCGTCGTGAAGTGATCGGAGCCTCCGGACCCTAAGTTGCCGGCGCCTTCGCCGACAGCCGCGGACATACTCCGCCCAAAGGGCCCATGTGGGATAGTGCCGGCATTGCCCTGGGCAAGTTCCTTGACCCGTTCCACCTCGCCATGCTCCTCTTCGGGGTCCTGGAGGGAGTATGCGTCGGCCTCCTCCCCGGGATGGGCGGCGTGGCGTCGGTGGCCATCCTCCTCCCCTTCATCTACAACCTGGACCCCCACACCGCCATGGCCGTCATGGTGGGGGCCCTGGCGGTGGTCCACACGTCGGACACCATCACGGCGGTTCTGATCGGCACGCCGTCCTCGTCCGCCTCGGCGACCACCGTGCTGGATGGGCATCCCATGGCGCGCCAGGGCCAGGCGGCCCGCGCGCTCAGCGCGGCGTTCCTGTCGTCGCTCATCGGCGGGTTCATCGGAGTCCTGGCTCTCACCCTTTCCATCCCCATCGCGCGGCCGCTGGTGCTCACGTTCGGCTCGCCGGAACTGTTCATGCTCTGCCTCCTGGGTCTCGGCTTCGCGGCATTCCTCTCGGGCGAGGCCCCGCTCAAGGGAATCGTGTCGGCAGCGCTGGGAATGCTGGTGGGCGCGGTCGGCGTGGCGCCGAGCGTGGCGCACTACCGCTTCACGTTCGGCCAGCTCTACCTGATGGACAGTCTCCCGCTGGTCTGCGTGGCCTTGGGCATCTTCGGCGTGGCCGAGGTGGTGGATCTCCTGGCGGGCGGCGGGAAAATCGCCGAGCGGATGGACCTCGGAAAAGGCTGGCTCCAAGGCATGAAGGACGTCGTCGAGAACAAGTGGATGCTCGTCCGGGGCTCCCTGATCGGCGTCTGGACGGGGATCCTGCCGGGGATCGGGGCCAGCGCCGGGTCGTGGATGAGTTACGGTCACGCCGTGGTGGTGTCCAAGGAGCGCGACCGGTTCGGCAAGGGGGACGTTCGCGGGATCATCGCGCCCGAGGCGGCCAACAATGCCGTCGAGGCGGGCGATCTCATCCCAACGCTCCTCTTCAGCGTCCCCGGCGGGCCGCCGTCCGCCATCCTGATGGGGGTCCTGATCGTCAACGGCATCCAGCCGGGCCCGCGGATGATCACCGACCACATGGACCTCCTCTTCACCATCATCTGGAGTTTCGCCCTGGCCAACATCCTCGGGGCGGGCATCTGCCTGTTCCTGTGCAAGCCGCTGGCAGCCCTGACCTCCATCCGGTTCGCGTATCTGGCCCCGGCCTTCCTCATCACGATGATCTTCGGGGCGTACCAGAGCACGAAGCACCTGGGCGACCTCTCGGTGATGATCGGCCTCGGCCTGCTGGGCTGGGGGATGAAACGGATGGGTTGGCCCCGGCCGCCGTTCCTCATCGCCTTTGTCCTCAGCAACCCGACGGAGCGGTACCTCTGGATCTCGGTGAACCGCTACGAGTGGGCCTGGCTGATGCGGCCGGGCGTGCTCGTGATCATGGGGCTGCTGGTCGCCTCGTTGATCTACTGGGCGCTCACCCGGAAGCGGGAGGCGCAGGGCAAAGCGGAAGCAGCAGCCGCGCCGCCCGCCTGGCGATTCACCCCCAAGGCGGGCTTCACGCTGGGGATGTTTCTCTTGCTGGCGGCTGCCACCGTGGAGGCCCTCCGCTTCCCGTTCTACGCCGGACTCCTGCCTCTCACGGTGGCGATCCCGGGCACCATCCTGGCCGCCTGGCAGCTCGTCCTGGACCTCAGAAATCCGGAGGAGAAAAAGGGAGGCCTGGACCTCGGGACGTCCGCCGAGGCGGCCAGCCGGGAGGGGACCCGACGGGCCTTTCGTTATTTCGCGGTGATCCTGGGCTACTACGCCCTGATGTGCACCGTGGGGTTCCGGCCTGCCACGCTGGTGTTCCTGGTGGGATTCCTGCGGTTCCTCGCTGGCGCCGGCTGGCTCCGGACCGGGATCTACACAGCCATCGTCTTCGGCGTCCTGCAACTCCTGGAATACTCCCTGGCGGTCGAGATGCCCGAGGGGTTCTGGTCAGTGGGGTTCTGAACACCCGGACGGGGGTGTGAGCCCGAGTGGCGGCCCCCGCTCGGCGAATATCTGAGGCGAACTCGCGGTGGATACGACGATCTTCGATGGGATGGAACCCCCGGAGCTCAAGAGCTACGTGGAGTTCCTCTTGTGGCACTACCGGGTGATGGACGCCTTCTGGTTCATCACGCTGACCGAACAGTTCGATCAGGCCACGGCGGAGCGGATCAACGAGGACGTCTGGGGACGAGTATCGGGCATGGCAGCCAAGGACATCGTCCGGCGATTCGCGATCGCCGAGCGAGGCCTGGCGGGCTTTGTGAAGGCCCTTCGGTATTTTCCCTGGACGATCCTTGTCGGCTACCAGATCGAGGAGCGGGAGAGCGAAATCCTCCTCTCCGTCCCCTGTTGTCCGACGCAGGAGGCGCGGAAGAAGCGGGGCTTGGGGGAGTACGTGTGCAAGGAGATGCACCGGCGGGAGTTCACCGACTTCGCCCGGGCGATCGACGAGCGGATCTCGGTGGAGTGTCTTTTCGCCCCGCCCGACCCACACCCGGCGGACGTGTACTGTCGATGGCGGTTTGCCATCGGCCGGGGCGCATCAGAGGTGGCGAAGGGCTGAGGAGTGAGAACCATGCGCGATACGATGATGGTGCGGTGCGCGATTTACCGGGGCGGGACCAGCAGGGGGGTGCTCTTTCGGGCGAACGACCTGCCCGGCGATGTCGAGGCCCGTGCCCGGATCCTGCTCGCGATCTTCGGGAGCCCCGACACGCGCCAGATCGACGGCCTCGGCGGGGCAAACTCCCAGACCAGCAAGGCCATGATCGTCGCGCCGTCCAAGCGCCCCGACGCGGACGTGGAGTCCACGTTCGCCCAGGTGGATATCGCCCGGCCCATGGTGGACTGGGGTGGGAATTGCGGCAACATGACATCCGCCATCGGCCCCTTCGCCATCAACGAGGGCATGGTCCGTGCCGAAGCGCCTGCCACAACCGTGCGGATCTTCAACGTCAACACCGGCAAGCTGATCATCGCCACGGTCCCGACGCAAGACGGTCGGGCTCGCGCCGAGGGCGACTACCGGATCTCCGGTGTGCCGTTCCCCGGCGCGCGGATCGACCTGGAGTTCACGGAACCGGCGGGCTCGATGACGGGCGCCCTCTTGCCAACGGGGAAGTCGAGCGAAGAGTTCACCCTGGCGGACGGCCGTCGCATCCGGGTCTCGATCGTGGACGCGGCGAATCCCGTCGCCTTCGTTGCGGCGGGCACCCTGGGGCTCACCGGAACGGAGCTCCCGGCGGAATTGGAGGCGCGATCCGACGTGATGGCGACGCTGGAGGAGGTGCGCGGCATCACTGCGGAGATGATCGGCATCGTAGGCGACCGTCGCGAGGCGAAGGCGAAGAGCCCCGGCGTGCCCAAGGTCGCCGTCGTGGCCCCCTCGCAGACGTATCGGACCACGGGGGGCGCGGCGCTGGGGGCCGACGGCATGGACCTCGCCGGCCGCTTTCTGTCCATGGGGACCGCCCATCGCTCCTATCCCGTGACGGGTGCGATCTGTACGGGCGCGGCAGCGATTGTGGAGGGCAGCGTGGTACGCGAAGCCTCGCGGGCGCCCGTCCGCGCGGGCGAACCGACCGTGCTCCGTATCGCTAACCCCTATGGCATCACGGACGTGCGCGTCCGGTGGGAACGAGACAGCGGGGGCGCGCACGTCCTTGGTGCCGCCATCGGGCGCACGGCCCGCTGCCTGATGGAAGGCTACGCCCACATCCCGCGCCTTCGGGTCGAGACGTGAGGCCGCACGCGGGGTCCCCTTTGTCCTTTTCACACACAACGGACTTGAGGCGCTGGAGGATCTGATGCCACAACATCCCTGGGTTCAGGAATTCGCCGGCGCGATCACGCTCTGCGATCCCGACGGCATCATTCTGGAGATGAACGACAAGGCCGTGCGAACGTTTCAGGACCAAGGGGGCGCGGCCCTCATCGGCACCAACATGCTTGACTGTCATCCCGAACCAGCGCGAACCAAGACGCGGGAGCTGCTGGACTCACGGCGGACGAACGTGTATACCATCGAGAAGCACGGGCAAAAGAAGCTGATCTACCAGGCGCCCTGGTTTCAGAACGGCCAGTATCGCGGGTTCATCGAGATGTCTCTAGGGCTTCCCGCGCAGATGCCCCACTTCATCCGTGACCCGTGAGGGAGCCGCCGGTGCGCCCGCGCCCGCGGGTACCCGGATGCGGCCAATCCGTTGGGTCTGCGCGGCCGACCCAGAATGCACCATGATTACGGTACAACAAGAAAAGCGCTGACAAACCTCGCACACCGGAAAGGAGACCGCCATGAAAGGCAACGACCGGATCATCGCCCGTCTCAACGACCTGCTCGCCGACGAGCTGACGGCCATCAATCAGTACATGGTGCAGTCGGAGATGTGTGACAACTGGGGCTACGAGAAGCTCCACAAGGCCATCGAGAAGCGCGCCATCGACGAGATGAAGCACGCGGAGAAGCTGATCGCGCGGATCCTTTTCCTGGAGGGGACGCCGATCGTCAGCAAACTGAACAAGATTAACATCGGCGCCGACGTGGAGGCCCAGCACAAGAACGACTGGAAGTCCGAACAGGGGGCCATCCAGTCGTACAACGAGAGCATCAACCTGGCGGTGCAGATCGGTGACAACGGCACGCGGGAGCTCCTGGAGCACATCCTCACGGACGAGGAGGCCCACATCGACTGGATCGAGGCGCAGCTGGATCAGATCAAACAAATGGGCGTCCAGAATTACCTGGTGGAGCAGTTGGGCTAGGCGCAGAAGGCCCCTGCTGATCTGCCCGCTGCCGGGCGCGCCCTGCCTGCTCTTCAGCCGGGCGCGCTCATGACGGGATGCCGCATGACACGACAGAACATCGCCACTGGTACATCCTGGGAGCCCATCGTGGGGTACTCGCGGGCCGTCCGCGTGGGGAATCGGGTGTGGGTCTCCGGGACGACCGCAACGGACCCCAGCGGTCAGATCGTCGGCGTCGGCGATTCGTACGCGCAAGCCAGACAGGCCCTCGCGAACATCGAGGCGGCCTTGCGGTCGGCGGGCGCGACGCTGGCTGACGTCGTTCGAACCCGTATCTACGTGACGGACATCCACGACTGGGAGAAGATCGGCCAGGCACACGGCGAGGTCTTTCGCGAGATCCGCCCGGCCACCAGCATGGTGGAAGTGCGCCGGCTGATCTCTCCCGAGATCCTGGTGGAGATCGAGGCGGATGCCGTGATCGGCGGATCATCAGGATAGGCGTGGCCGCATGCCGGCGGCTGGATGCTGCGGACGGGTCTTCGACCTCATGGAGGCGCCCATGACCCCCGAGAGCCGAACGCGCTTGGACCGGGATCGGTATTTCATGGGGATTGCGATGGCCGTGCGGGCGCGGGCCAACTGCCGCGGGAATCACGTGGGAGCTATCCTGGTGCTGGACGGCCACGTGGTGTCCACGGGCTACAACGGCACCCCCTCGGACATGGTGAACTGCGAAGACGGCGGCTGCGACCGGTGCGCGAACCGGGAGAAGTACGGGTCGGGCAAGGGCTACGACCTGTGCATCTGCGTCCACGCGGAGCAGAACGCCCTCCTGTCGGCCGCCCGGTTCGGCATCCCGGTCCAGGGCGCCGTCCTGTACACCACCATGCGCCCCTGCTTCGGCTGCACCAAGGAATTGCTCCAGGCCAAGGTCAAGGCCGTGTTCTACATGCACGACTGGAAGCACCCCGACACCGACGTGTGGCACGAGTACGAGAAGCTACAGCAACGCTTCCCGGGCGGGATCCGCAAGCTGGAAGTGGACGATCCCGACAAAGAATGGGCGGTGGGCACGAAGCCCAAGCCCCCCGAGGAGAGCGGCCACTCGATTCCGGGGAACTAAGCCGTTGTCAAAGAATAAGTTGACCGGAGAAATTCCTAAACGGCACAAGGAGCCGTAACGAAATTACAAGAAATGGACAAGTTATTTCGTAACGGCTCCTAACCCTAAGCCGCAGGCAATCGCCTCTCGCGAAGTCGCCACGGGCGCCAAGAAGAGCCAGATCTTCTTATGAGACTGGGGATCTCCACGGCGCCTTCCCGACCTGAAAGTGCCCGGGCTCCACGGGCCCAGGATCCGGACATCAGTCTCGGCGATCCGGGTACCCAACGCTGGCGTTGGGTGACCTTGGCGAGATGCCGAATCTCGGATCAGGGCCAATCGAAATCATGCGGGCGTTCGTCCGGCTCCGCGAATTGATTGGCACGAATCGGGATCTCGCACGACGGCTCGACGAACTGGAGAAGCGGTACGGCGCCCAGTGCCGGGGCGTGTTCGATGCCATCCGGCAGCTCATGGCACCGCGGGAGAGGGCGCGGCGCTCCATCGGGTTTAAGGTCGACGAAGCCCGGCCCGTCTACCGGGTCAAACGGCCGGGACCGCGAGCCGGCATGCGAGCGAGGAGCGACACAAAGTGATTAATGTGGCAACGTCCCCGATGATAAGGCAAGGTCCACGGCGGACTGACCACGCATCTCCGCGCTGGAGCCCACGAAGCCAAGATAGCCCAGAAGGTGGGCCTGGTGGCGGTCGATCTGTAGCGGGTCCTGCCCAAGAAGGTATGGCGCGATGACATCGTGAATGTGCGCCTCAGCGGCACCCGGCCCGTAGAACGTCTCGCCCAAACCCGTCACGCCTTCGTCCGTGCCGACGTGCACCCAGAGAAGATTCGGGTACTCCTCGAGGCGTAGTGTTTCGATTCTGGTGATCTTCATCGACATCCCCCCTCGTTGTGTGCACGTCGCGCATTGCCGAAGGAAATCAGCACGCACCTCCCGCCCGTGATCAGCGGCTGTAGAACCGCCGCCCAACAGATCGGGCGACACGATACCGACACGAACGCCGAGCCGAGCGAGGCAAAAGCGCGGCGTGCAACGTCATTTCGTGAGCCCGTCGTGCAAGTGCGTCGTGCGCCGATTCATGGGCGGTCACCCGAGACACCACCCGAGAACCCCTCCTCGCAGGCACTTCTTGACATCTCCCGGTAACAGGTTGATTATAACCAATACCGTTACAGTGCGGTATCGTGAAAAGGAAGACTTCGTTGACGTACACGGGTTCGTCCGAGACGGCCCGAACATCCAAAATGACGGCGTCCCGTCGTCATACTGGTGGCGGCCATCCTGGTAGGCTTCGGACTCTACCGGGCCATCCGCAGCCGGCACCCTCACTATGGGGGCATGCAGGTCGGGGCTAAGGACCTTATGTTGTGGTCCTTTCTCATGGCGTCGGCGCACGGGGCTGGGTTGATGGTCTTGCCCTTTGTCCTGGGGATCATGCCGGGATCGGCAGACCTTGGATTGCCCGGCGTTCCCATGCTTCACGCGTCGAGTGGCGCGAGCACCGCAGCCGCCGCCGGCATGGGCCACGCGAGTCACGCTGCGCACAGCGCGATGCTCCTGTCTACGGTCCCCGAAGGGCAGATGGTGGGTCTCGTCGCGACGCTGCTGCACACGGCGGGTTATCTGGTCGTCATGGGGGTCGTAGCGGTCCTCGTGTACGAAAAACTCGGGCTCCGCCTCTTGCGGACCTGGTGGTTCAACCTGGACCTCCTCTGGGCGGCGACGTTGATTCTTACGGGTGTGTTGACGCCGCTCATCTGAGAAAGCGCCGAGATACGCACCTCGCGATCTGCGCTTCGCGAATCGCGAGGACGATCCGGCGCATTTCTCCTCCATGAGACGACCGCCAGCCGCGGGACCGCGCCGGGGATAGTGAAGCCGATGCAGACGGCCACCCACACTGGACTTGCGCTCGTTGCGTTTGCGGCGAATTCCGTGCTCTGCAGGCGAGCGCTTGGCGAGGCCGCGATCGACCCCGCCAGCTTCTCGGTCATCCGGTTGGCGTCGGGTGCCGTCGCCTTGATGCTCATCCTGGGGATTCGCGAGCGCGGGAGAGTCCGTCCGAGTGGGAATTGGGTCTCGACGGCGTCGCTATTCCTCTACGCCGCGGCCTTCTCGTTTGCCTACCTGGACTTGAGCGCCGGGACCGGCGCGCTCATCCTGTTCGGAGCCGTCCAGGCGTCCATGGCGTTCGCGGCGCTCTGGGAGGGAGACCGACCGGAGAGTCGAGAGTGGGCAGGGATGCTCCTGGCGCTCGGCGGCCTGGGATACCTGGTCTCGCCGGGGCTGGCGGCTCCCACGTTGTCGGGATCGTTGCTCATGGTCATCGCGGGGGGCGCCTGGGGAGTCTACTCCCTCCGCGGTCGCGGCATCGCCGATCCGCTGGGCGACACCGCCGGGAACTTCGTCCGCACGCTGCCCCTGGCTGCAGGCCTTGGCCTTGTCACGCTCCAGAATTCTCGAGTATCCGCCGAGGGCGTGCTTCTTGCGGTCGTGTCCGGTGCGCTGACGTCCGGCGTGGGCTACGTCCTGTGGTACGCCGCGCTACGAGGACTCTCGGCCACGCGGGCGGCGGTGGTGCAACTCACCGTCCCCGTCCTGGCCGCCGGTGGCGGCGTCGCATTCCTTTCAGAGGGGTTCTCCACACGCCTGGTTCTGGCGGCGGTTCTGATCCTGGGCGGCGTCGGAATTGCTTTGCGAGGCCGCGTGCGAAGACGCGGGGGGGACAATCCTCAGTGGAGGGCTTCCTACATGTTCGCCCGTTCGGCCAGGTGGGATTTCGCGACGATTGACGTGGGTGCGGGCGACGGCGCCTTTCCGCCGTGTGTGGCGAACGCATCATTCCGATTGAAACGATTCCTCGATCCAGCGGTTGGGGCGAGACGGACGCCCGCCGAGTAACAAAGAAAGGGAGGGGGTTTCCATGGCAACGTTGCACGCTGGGACAATGGACAAACTGAAAGACCAGGTGAAGGGCCAAATCGTGGTCCCTGGCGATCCAAGTTATGACGAGGTCCGCAAGATATGGAACGCGATGATCGACCGCCGACCGGCCGTCATCGTGCAGTGTAAAACAGCCGATGACGTTCCCCATGCCATCCAGTGCGCCCGCGAGAATGGGCTCGAAATCTCGATTCGCGGTGCGGGGCATAACATCGCGGGGAACGCCGTGTGCGAAGGCGGCGTGATGATCGATCTTTCGACCATGACGAACGTCCGCATTGATCCTGGACAAAGGCGCGCCTATGTGGAGCCCGGGGCGACGCTGGCTGACTTTGACAAAGCGGCGCAGGCGCATGGGTTGGCCACACCTGTGGGAATCAATTCCACGACGGGCATTTCAGGTCTGACGCTGGGTGGCGGTTTCGGTTGGTTGACGCGCAAGTATGGGATGACAGTCGATAACTTAGTCTCGGTAGAGTTGGTCATGGCACACGGCAAGAAAGTTCGAGCGAGTGCGGGTGAGAACAATGACTTGTTCTGGGCGGTTCGAGGCGGCGGCGGCAACTTCGGGGTCGTTACCCAGTTCGAATTCGCGCTCCATCCCGTCGGACCACAGGTCTTGGCCGGGCTGATCATTTTTCCTTTCGAGCAGGCGAAGCAGGTACTGAGGCAGTACCGAGAATTCGTCGCATCCGCTTCGGAGGAGCTCAGCGTGTGGGTGGTGCTGCGCCAGGCTCCGCCGTTGCCGTTTCTTCCCAAGGAGGTGCACGGCGCGCCAATTGTGGTCTTGGCCATCTTCTACGGCGGCGACATCAAAGAAGGAGAGAAGCTGATCGCGCCGCTGCGTCGTTTCGGCAGGGCGCACGGGGAACATATCGGCGCACAGCCGTATGTCCAATGGCAGCAAGCCTTTGACCCGCTCCTGACGCCCGGTGCCAGAAACTATTGGAAATCCCATAATTTCCGAGAGCTGCGCGACGAGGCCCTGGACACGATGATTGCGTTCGCCGGGAAGCTTCCCTCGCCCCAGTGCGAGATCTTTGTCGCGCACATCGCCGGCGCCGCGAATCGCGTCCCGGCGGACGCCATGGCGTACGGCCATCGCGATGCACGGTTCGTGATGAACGTGCACGGGCGATGGGACGCAGCGACCCAGGACGAAGCCGGTATCGCGTGGGCGCGCGCGTTCTTTGATGCCGCTGCGCCGTATGCGTCAGGCAGTACCTATGTGAACTTCATGACGGAGGACGAATCCGGCCGGACGACGGCGGCCTACGGCGCAAACTACGCGCGGCTGGCGGACCTCAAGAAGCGGTACGACCCGGAAAACGTGTTCCACCTGAACCAGAACGTCAAGCCGTCAGGACCTCGCTTCGCAGGAGTAGGTCGCTGATGGTGGGCATGGTCGAGACCTCGCCGGCCCGGAGCTTGTCCTGTAAACCGAAATGGTCGACGCAGGTCTTGCACGCCAGAATCTCCACTCCGACCCCCTCCAGATCCTGGAGGGCTCCGATGACGGGGGAATCGGCGGCCAGGAGCTTGACGCCGGCGTTCCAGCACACGATCTTGTCGGGGCGCAGCGGGTTGGTCACCAGGGACTTGAGGAAGTTGTGCAGGATGGTGAGGCCGAGACCGTCATCGCCCCGCCCCAACCCTTGACTGCCGAGGAGAAGGACGCGCGGTTTCGCGGGCGCTGCGGGTTGCTGAGCCACGATCTCCCTCCTCAGTTGACGTGGATGGCCACCTCGGGGATGACTTCGCCGATCTCCCAGACGCTCTCGCCTCTGCCGGCGAAGCGCGTGGCGACCTCTGGAGCGTGTTCGGGCGCCACGGAGAAGAGGAGACCGCCGGACGTCTCGGAATCGAAGAGCAGATCGGCCAGGGCCGCGGGCACCGTGGCGGCGATGGCGAGTCCCAGCGCTCCGCCCTCGACCAAGCCCTTCACGAAGGCCCTGTTGCGCCCCATCCCGCCGGCCAAGAACCCCCGCTCCGCATAGTCGATGGCGCCTGGGAGCAGGGGTACGGCATCGACCGCGACGCGGATGCCGCAGCCGCTGGCCCGCACCATCTCGCTGGCGTGGCCGAGAAAACCGAACCCGGTGACGTCCGTACAGCCGCGCACACCAAACTCCTGGAGTCCCTCCGCGACGCCCCGGTTAAGGCGAGCCATGCTCTGGACGGCCTCCTTCACGTGGGGCTGAGCTGCGTGCTCGCCCTTCGCCGCGGTGGTGATGACGCCGGTTCCGAGGGGCTTGCTCAGAAACAGCCGATGCCCCGGGACGAGGCCGCCCTTCACCATCACCCGCTCCGGATGCACGAGGCCGGTGACGCAGAGGCCGTACTTCGGCTCTTTATCCGTCACCGTGTGCCCACCGGCCAGGACAGCCCCGGCCTCTGCCACCTTGTCCGCCCCACCTTGAAAGATCCTGCCGATCACGTCGCGCGGAAAATCCCTGGGGAAGCCGGCGACGTTGAGCGCGAGCAGCACCCGGCCGCCCATGGCGTAGACGTCACTCATGGAATTGGCGGCGGCCACGGTGCCGTACGTGTAGGGGTCGTCCACGATGGGCGGGAAAAAGTCCACCGTCTGGATGACCGCCTGCTCGGCATTCAGACGATAGACCGCCGCGTCGTCGCTCTTCTCCAGGCCGACCAGCAAATCCGGATGCCGGTGCGGCATCACGTGGGCCAGCACTTCCTGCAGGTCCGCCGGACCCAGTTTCGACGCTCACCCGGCGCAGGCGGCGTACTCGGTCAGTCGGATGTCCTTGCCGGATCGGTGATCGCTCCGATTCGATGAGCTCATGGCTTGCTCCGTTTCGTGGCGGGCGCCCGCGCCCCCGCGCGGACGACCCATTGCGTCCTGACGGATATCACAACAGTTCCGATCAGACAAATAGATTCCGCCGATGAGGACTCGGCGCTGCCTTACGGATGGCCGCGCGGAGGACAAGATGCAGTAGCCCAAAGCCAACACTAGCGGGGAAACTCCAGCGTCGCGGAGATCGGGGCGGGTGCGCCGCGCCGCTCGACGACAAGCGCGGCGGACTTCTGCGAGCGCCACAAGGCCTGGGCGAACCCCTCCAGGTCTCGTACGGGCTGGTCATTGACGCGGACGATCGTATCCTGCGGCTGGAGGCCCGCACGGGACGCTGGGGAGTCCGGGTCCACGAAGGCGATGACAATCCGTACCGGCGCGGGCGAGCTGCCGGAGGCGTCTTCCACCGCCCGGACCACGAAGCCGAGTCGCTCCCCCGCGAGCTGGGCCTTCGCCGCGATAGGCATGGGGCCCACCGTGACCGGAACGCTCACGCGCGACTTCTCGCGCAGGACGCTCAGGACGACGCGGCGGCTGATGGGCTGGGCGCGAACCGTCCGCTGGAGTTGGCGAACGTCCCAGATCGGCTGGGCATCGACGCGGACGATCACATCCCCGCGCTGTAGCCCCGCCGCCTCCGCCGGCCCGCCCTTCAGGACGTCGACGACTTGGACCCCCGTGCCTTCCGCCGGGCCAAAAACCGACCCGAGGCGCTCCGCCAGCTCCTCGTTGACCTCGGCGATGGAAATCCCAAGCCAGCCCATCTCCGGCGGAGCCTGCGCGTGGACCGCCACGGGCACGAGAAGGCAGATGACGGCGAAATACAGGCGCCGCAGAGCAGACAATCTCGTCACAGCTTGACCAGATCCTTCACCGGTACGTCGATGCCGCAGTTGTCGCAGTACACGGTGCCCGACGATGCTTCGGTGACCTCGAACTGCTGCATGAAGCAGAAAGGGCAGAACGGCTTGTTGAAACTCGGCACGTCTTCGCGCACCTTTGCCTCTTCCACCATTTGACCTCCTCGTCGAATAGACCACAATCTCAGAGTAGCGGACGTGAGCGAGAACGTCAATCTCCCTGCGGCCGGTCACATGCCTTCGGAGGCTTCCTCGTGACCGCGGCACGGAGTGCGCGCACCCCGCGTTGACACGTATTTGGCCCTATGCTATGGTCTTTTGAAGCTGTGGTGACCGGCCGAAAACAGCGCAGCACGCGAGCGTGAGGAGAGGTGTCAGGGCTCGACCCCGACATTTTGCTTATGACGGCAAGGGCTCGCGGGCGGAGGGGGTGGCGGCGGGCGTGCGTCGCGGTGGCGCTCTGCGGAATCCTCTGTCTCCACGGCGCTCCGGCGTGGGCGGGGGCATTGGAGCGGGCGATGCTGGGGAAGTCCACGGTCGTGGACCTCACCCACACCGTGGCGGACCCGGCGGGGGCGTCCGAGCGGGCGCGGCCGGACGTGGCAGGGGGAGCCGAGCTCCACGGCGCCGCGGGCTCCACGAGGGACTTGGGCACCCGACTCGATGCGAGCGGTTTGGTCGGGAAGGCGAGAGGCAGAGTGGCCGAGATCCCTTCGCGCGAACTTCTCGTGCGCGCGGTCGTGGTGAACATCGCGGCGAAGGTTGCCGAGTCGCCGGACTATCAAGTGACCGTGGAAGACCTGCGGTCCTGGGAGCGCCAAAATGGACGCATCCCACGGACGAGCGCGGTTCTCCTGCGAACCGGATGGTCGCGCTGGTGGGCAGAACCGGCTCGGTACGTCAACCAGGATGCGCAGGGGGTGCCGCGGGTTCCCGGATTCTCTCCGGCCGCCATGGCGTTCCTGGTAGCGGAACGACAAGTGCGGGGTGTGGGATTGGACGCGATGGCCCGCGACGTACCGGCCGGCGCCGGCGGGGAGGCGGCTTCGCCCCGCCTGCCCTTCGGTGTGTGGCAACTGGAGAACCTGGTCAACCTGGACAAACTTCCGACCAAGGGCGCCACGCTGGTCGTCGCCCCCCTTCGGATAGAGGCGGCGGCCGCGCCGGCGCGCGTGATCGCCATCTTGCCGTGACGGGCTGCGCGCCCCGCATCAGAAGGAGCGCCCACCCCCACGCGAAGTGAATGGGTAGACGCTCGCCGCGTCCGCGGGGCCGACGTGCCTGATCCGTTGCGTCGTATCGCTCGCATCCCGACCACCATCCTCTCGGACGCGCTGGGGCGCCTGGGGACGATGGCCTCGGCCATAAAACCCATGACCTCGACGGCCCGCCTGATCGGGGTCGCCCGCACGGTTCGCTGTTTCCCGGGAGACTTCCTCACGCTGCTCACGGCGCTGGCGGAGGCGCGAGAGGGCGAGGTCCTGGTGGTGGATGGCGGCGGCGGCCTGGAGGCGGCGCTCTTGGGGAACCTCATGGCCATGGAGGCCCGCCGCAAGGGCGTGCGCGGCTTCGTCATCGACGGGGCGGTGCGGGACCTCGTTGGCCTGGATGGCGTCGGCATTCCCGTTTTCGCCCGGGCCGCCACCCCGCGCATCGGCACCGCCGAGCACCTCCTGGAGACCCAGGTCCCGATCATCTGCGGTGGCGCGCCGGTGCAACCCGGAGATATCGTCCACGGAGACGAAGACGGCGTCGTGGTCTTCGCGGCCCATCGCCTCCGCGAGGTGACCGCCCGCGCCCTGGAGATCAAGCGGCACGAAACCGAGGTGGCGCGGCGACTCAGGCGGGGCCGGCCGCTGGCGGAACTCATGCGGCTGTTCGACCGGCTGATCGAACTGCGAAAACGAAGCTAACGACCGTGCGGGCCTCCGCCGCAGCCGCCCGGTTCTCCATCAATCTCTCTGCGACCCCCGGGAGGCCGCAAGGTCCGCCGCCGGGCTCGAGACGGCACGCCGGCGTCGCGTCGCGCCTCAGGGAGGAAGGGGTGGTCTGACATGGACGGCGTCGCGGTTGCCTCGTTGGTGGTCCTGGCCGTGGTGAGCGTGGTCTGGACGGTCGCCTTGATCGTCGCGGCCCTGGAGATACGCCGAGCGGCTTGGCGGCTGCAGGAATTCATCCGGACCGTGGAGCTGGAGCTGAAGCCTACCATGCAGGAGGTGCGTGGAGCGATCCGGATGCTGGAACAGGCCGCCCGCGGGGCGGCGGACACCACGGAACGGGTACGGGGCGCCTTCGTCAAGCTGGAGCAGGCCGGAGAGAACGTCCGGGCCACCACCGGGAAGGTCCGCGCGCTGCTGGGATCGCGTTTCATCCCGGCGCTCAGTCTCATGGCGGGGGTGAGGGCCGGGACGAAGGTTCTGTGGAGTTACTACACACGAAGGAGGGAGACACAATGAGCGAGGAGCGCGGCTGTTCCGGATCGGCGGTAGTGTTGGGGTTCATCCTGGGTGGAGTCGTTGGCGCCGGCCTGGCCATGCTGTTCGCGCCGGAGTCCGGCCGGCGCACCCGCGAGCGGTTGCGGGACCTGGCGGCGGACATGCGCGACAAGACCATCGATCTTTCGGAGGACCTGCGGGACAAGGCCGAGGACGCCATGGAGCGCGGCCGTGAGGTGTACGAGGAAAAGAAGTCCATTGTCTCGGCGGCGGTCCAGGCCGGCAAAGAGGCCGTCCAGCGAGAGCGGGAGCGACTCTCGTCGCACTGATCCGCGTATCCACAGATTGCCCAACGCGGTCTCGGGCCGCAACCGGAGTACGGGACTGTCTTGATCCACAGATTACGCAGATTCCGCAGATTTCACGGGAAGCGGAAAACCTTTTGTGAACAACAAGATTCTGCAAGCTTGCAGTACAGATTGGGGGAATTTCTCCGAAAGGCTTGCCCCCGCGAAATCGGTGTAGTCTGCGAAATCTGCGGATGAGGGGACCCATGTTTGCCGCTTGAGGATGGAGTCGGACATGAAGACGATCGTGTTGGAGAAGCCGGGCGACTTCCAGCTGACCGAGCGGCCCAATCCGGGATCGCCCCCGCCCGGCGAAGCCCTCGTCCGCATCCGCCGCGTCGGCGTCTGCGGCAGTGACATCCACGCCTACAAGGGGAATCAGCCGTTCTTCACGTACCCTCGCGTCGTGGGTCACGAGCTGGGGGTCGAGATTGCGGCCGTCGGGCCGAACGAGAAGGGCCTGGAAGTCGGCGATCGCTGCGCGGTGGAGCCGTACCTGCACTGCGGGCGCTGCATCGCCTGCCGCCGGGGGAAGACGAACTGCTGCGTCGCCCTGCAGGTGCTGGGGGTTCACGCCGACGGGGGGATGCGCGAGTTCATGACCGTGCCGGTTGCCAAGCTGCACCGGTCGCGGAGCCTGACCCTGGACCAATTGGCCCTGGTGGAAATGCTTACGATCGGCGCGCACGCCGTGCGGCGCGCGCAGCTCGAGCCGGGGGAAAACGTCTTGGTCATCGGCGCCGGCCCCATCGGGTTGTCCACCATCACGTTCGCGCAGCTGGTGGGGGCGCGAGTCAGCGTCCTCGAGATCAGCGCCTGGCGGCGCGAGTTCTGCCGGCAGCACCTGAAAGTGGATCGCTGTCTGGACGGACAGGGGGACACCGGGAAGCAGCTTCAGGAACTGCTGAGCGGGGACCTTCCCACCACTGTCTTCGACGCCACCGGCAGCTCGAAATCCATGATGCAGGCGGTCCAGTACGTTGCCAACGGCGGGAAGCTGGTGTACGTCTCCCTGGTCCAAGCGGATCTCACGTTCACCGACCCGGAGCTGCACCGCCGGGAATTGACCCTCCTCCGCAGCCGCAACGCCCTGGCCGCCGACTTCGTGTGGGCCATGCAGATGGTAGAAGACGGACGCGTCCAGCTCGGCCCGTGGATCACGCATCGAGCGTCCGTGGACACGATGGTCGCCGAGTTCCCGGCGTGGCTGAACCCGGATCGTGGCGTGGTCAAGGCGGTGGTGGAGTTCTGACCCCGATCCGACAAACCGTCAAGGCGCCACCTGGGCGCGCCAAGGTGGCGAGAAACTCAATTCAGGGCTGAAATATCAGAGGCACCGCCGGGTTCGGTGGCACGCATGGCGAGTCCCAGCGCAAGGACACGCATTGACCTGGGCACCGACGACCTGATCTTCGAGGTCGGCGGCCCGGTGGCGTGGCTGACGT
>Ga0102851_10000198_pt1 | contig 27209 bp, 20 predicted proteins | sample Mud3Dept3metaG_FD_79558 | JGI IMG/M metagenome (GOLD analysis project Ga0102851, IMG submission 79558) | Freshwater wetland microbial communities from Ohio, USA, analyzing the effect of biotic and abiotic controls - Mud 3 Core 4 Depth 3... | ecosystem: Environmental > Aquatic > Freshwater >... | reverse complement strand
TTTTTATTCCCAAAAGAGACTTAATACTTCGCAGATTTTTCAACTTGATGTTGTTCCAAAAGGAAATGATAGTTTGTGCGATAAGATTATTTACTTTTGTTTCATGTCAGATCGCATTACATTTCATTCAAGTGAACTTATTTTCGGGAATTTATCCGAGGTCAGTTTTAATGAAATTGTGAAAAATAAGTTTCCGGATTCAAAATTCGTAATTCTTACAGATGATAATGTTGCCGAAAACTGGATTGAATATTTGAGCACAGAATTTGAAGCGTTGCATGGAGCCGAAATTATTCAGCTTCCGCCCGGCGAAGAAAATAAAAATCTTGAAATCTGTCAATCAGTTTGGGAAGCTCTCTCTGAATATGAAATTTCAAGAAATGATGTCATCATTAATTTTGGCGGCGGAGTAATTACAGATATGGGTGGATTTATTGCTTCAACTTTTAAAAGAGGTTTGAGATTTATAAATGTTCCGACAACTTTATTGGCGCAGGTTGACGCTTCCATAGGTGGTAAAACAGGTATTGATCTTGGTGCTCATAAAAATCAAATCGGCATTTTTTCTGATCCTGATTTTGTTTTTATTGATTCACAATTTCTGTCAACTTTACCGAAAGAACAATTGTATTCCGGTTTTGCAGAAATGTTGAAACATGGTTTAATTGCGGATAAAAAATACTGGCAAAAACTTTTGACTGTTTCTCCGGATAAGTTTGATGAATTACTTCCATTAATTAAAGAATCAATTAAGATAAAAAAATCAATTGTAGAAAAAGATTATCACGAAAAAAATATTCGCAAAAATTTAAATTTTGGTCATACAGTTGGTCACGCAATTGAAGGATATTTTCTCAGCAAAAATCAACCACTATTGCATGGAAACGCTGTTGCGTATGGAATGATAGCGGAATCATTTATCTCATTCAAAATGAATCTGATTTCGGAAATTGAACTGAATGAAATTACAATTGCAATTAATCATCGTTACGATAAATTAAATCTTTCAGAAGAATCGTTTTCTGAAATTTTGAATCTTTTGAAAAACGACAAAAAAAATTCAAAAGGAGAAATTAATTTTACTTTGTTGAAGGGAATTGGAAATGCGGTTTTTGATCAGAAAGTATCAGAGGATTTGATTCTTGAGGCGTTGAAAATTATTTTGTGAGTTGTGATTCTTCACAAATAATTTATCGCTATACAATAACTAACTTTGGAAGTTTTCCTTGCACAACGAAGATTCCTCACTTCTCCGCCAAATGGAGGATGCGTTTCGGATGACAAGCCGGCATTGGGTTAAGGGTCGGAAAGGATTTTTGGCCGATTCGCATTTTCAATTTTTTTATGAGGACTGAATCGGCCAAAAATCCTTTCCTCAATACTACCTATGAAAGTTGTCATTCCGAACGCCAGTGAGGAATCTTCGCAACTATTTGGAAAATTTAATTTGCTAAATCCTTTCCTCAAGATTACGTATAAGCCTATCATTCCGAACGCCAGTGAGGAATCTTCGCAACTATTTGGGAAACTTAATTTGCTAAATCCTTTCCTCAAGATTACGTATAAGCCTATCATTCCGAACGCCAGTGAGGAATCTTCGCGACTCTTGGGAAAATTTTAATCTGTAAATTTTACTTCAAATCCTTTCCTCACGTCAAGTGTTGAACGAGGTCATTCCGAATGCCAGTGAGGAATCTTCTCAATGATTTGGAAAATTATAATTTGTTGAATCCTTTCCTCAATATGAATTACACAGTTGAGGCCCGGAGTGTCAGAAAGGACAGAAATGTCTAAGCCTCAACAACAGTCACAGAATATCCTTCCATAATTTCATTAGCAAGTAATTTTTTACAAGCTTCATCCGCTTTTTTCTCAGCAGTGGCTTTTGAATCAGCATCAATAAATAAACGAATGTGTTTACCAATACGAACATTTGTAATCTCATTCAAACCTAAATTACCCATTGCCTGCGTAACAGCTTTTCCTTGTGGATCGAGTAACGCATCTAAGGGCATTACATCAATTTCTGCTCTGAATTTTTTCATTTTTTTAAAGTTTTATTCTTCGCCGGACCCTGAGCTTGTCGAAGGGTGGCGTAGACGGAAGTTTTGAATGATAGACAAAAGTATGTATAAAATTATGATCAGCGGAATGGCCCAGAACATTAAAGTTGCCAACATTGCGGCGCAAAGTGTTAAGAAAATGTATCGGATTTCATTTCCTTTCCAGGCGAAAGTTTTAAATTTTAATGCGAAAAGAGGAAGCTCAACAACCAATAGAATTGACATTATAATTGTTGAAATAACAAGAAACCAAGGATTCAAAATTGTCAAATCGATAATGAGGTATTTTCCGAAGTCTGAATTTTCTATCGCGTTTAAAATCAGCAATGGAAAAACGGCAAAGAATAATGTGTTAGCGGGAGTTGGTAATCCAATAAATGAATCCGATTGTCTAGTATCAAGATTGAATTTGGCCAAACGAAACATTGACATGATAGGGATAATTAGAGCTATGAAAGGAAGCCAAAAATAGGATTCGCCAAGGATGACTTGATGTCCGCTTGCTCCCCACAGCGAATGTGAGAGCTGTTCGAAAAATGCAGGGTCTATTTTTGCAGCCTGGGATGCAGTATATCCTTCAAAAAACCGTTCCTCGACGTTGTTCCAGAGAGATAATTTAATCATCTGGTAAACAATAATCCCCGGCGCAACACCAAACGTAACCATATCCGCAAGCGAATCCAACTGTTTCCCCATCTCACTTTGCACTTTTAAAAGTCGCGCGGCAAAACCATCAAAAAAATCAAGGAAAGCAGAAATAAAAATGCAGTAAGGAGCCCACTCTAAATGACCTGTTAACGAAAAGATTATTGCTAAAACTCCGCCTACTAAATTACCGGCTGTAAGCAAATTTGGAACCAGGCTTTTTAATTTTGTCATAGTACAAAAATGCTCAATTATTTTGGCTTGATTAAAATCAGCTTAAATAATTAAGTTGGTAACCCATCCATGTTGCTGTTTCAAACGTCTTGTTATTTAAGTAAAGCATACAATTTTCCGGATTTTTAATCGTTCTTTTATCTGACCTTGAAATTTCGTATATTTACCTTCTGAAAAAGTATGACAAAATCAATTTTTGCCACTGCCTTTGTAATCCTCACTGTTCCTGCGTTTTCGCAAGGAGATCTCGCGCCTAAATATTCGAACGAATTTTTGCAGATTGGTGTCGGAGCAGGAGCATTGGGTATGTCTAACGCTTCTGTTGCCGGTGTTGACGATGTGACTTCAGGATATTGGAACCCTGCGGGATTAACAGATGTAAAAGATTTTCTACAGATCGGTGCCATGCATTCTGAATATTTTGCCGGAATTGCTAAATACGATTACCTTGGAATTGCGAAACCTATTGATGAAAACAGCGTCGCCGGTTTTACGTTTATTCGTTTTGGTGTTGATGATATTCCAAATACTACTCAACTTATTGATGCATCCGGGAATATTGATTATGATAAAATCACAACTTTTTCCGCCGGCGATTATGGTTTCCTATTTTCCTACGCTCGTAAATTGCCAATAGAAGGTCTCAGTGTTGGTGGAAATTTTAAAATAATTTATCGTCACGTTGGAGATTTTGCCCGTTCATGGGGATTTGGATTAGACGGCGGAATCAATTATAAATTTGGCGATCATTGGCGATTTGGTGCTGTTGTCAGGGATATGACTTCTACATTTAATGCCTGGTCATTTAATCTGGATGATCAGATGATTGAAACTTTTGAGTTGACCGGAAATGCACTTCCGGAAAATGGCCTGGAGATTACTTTACCAACAATTATTCTTGGCGCGAGTTTCAAACAGAAAATTGTAAAAGATTTTTATGTGAGATCAGAAATTAATTTTCTGCTTAATACAGATGGTCGCAGAAATGTTTTGATCCGCACATCTCCTGTTAGTATTGATCCAAGATTTGGTTTGGAATTGGGTTATGGAAAATGGGTTTCGTTGCGCGCAGGAATAGGAAATATGCAATGGATAAAAAATCCCGACCTTACAGAATCATTGACCGTTCAACCAAATGTAGGAATTGGAGTAGGCTTTAAAGAAATTAAAATTGATTATGCATTTACAGATATTGGCGATGCATCCGTTGCACTTTATTCTCATGTATTTTCATTACGTTTTACACTAAATGATCCAAAATTGAAAGAAGCAAATAGTTCTACTGAATGAAAAAATTTTTACTCGGCTTAAGTCTGATTTATTCGTCCCTGGGATTTTCCCAGTTTGGAAATGAATGGATTGATTATAGTCAAAAGTATTATTCATTTAAGATCTGGCAAGACGGAATTTATAAACTGGATTACAATTTACTTGTAGCTGCAGGAGTTCCTGTTTCTACAATAAATCCGGATAATTTTCAAATTTTCGGCTTTGAAAAAGAACAATATATTTGGATTGAAGGTGGAGATGACGGAAGTTTTGATGTAAGCGATTACATTGTTTTGTATGCTCAGAAAAATACTTCATGGCTCGATTCTTTGATCTATGATAATCCAAACGATGTTTCAAATAAATATTATCCTCATTACAACGATACAATTAATTATTATCTCACCTGGAACACAACGGGAGTGAGTAACAGAATTCAGGAAGAGACAGATGTTATTTTTACTTCTTATTCTCCTGTGCCCTATTTTCTTCGCACGTCTTTTTCTGTAGGCAGCTCTACTTATATTGAAGGGTATAAATTATCAGGAATGTCTCATGCAAATTATGTTTCAGCAGAAGGCTGGTATGGCCCGATGATTCACATGAGTGATGCTGTTAATTACCAGGATGATTTTCTCAACACGAGTTTCGCATATACAGGAGTTGGCGCACCTACTGCAACCGGTCTCGCGGTTTCTTCAGGAACGTCGAATGCTTCAGTTATAAATAATCAAAATCATCATTTGCAATTGACTTATGGTTCGTCAAACCTGATTTTATACGATACAATTTTCGGCGGTTATCAAAAAAACAATCTTGAAATAGCAATTGATCCTGCAACGCTTGAATCACCCGGAACCAATTTTCGTCATCGTGTGCCTGATGATTTGGGAGTTGCTTCAGATTACCAGGCAGTGTGTTTTGTTGAGTTGACTTATCCTCATACACCGAATCTCGAAAATTCAGCAAAATTTAAAATGTCCGTTCCTTTCAATACAAGTGAAGCAAAAACGCGTTACGATTTCTCTAATTTTAATTCTTCAGTTCCGTGGGCTTTTACATTAACCGGTCAAATGAAAAAGATACCTGTTGTTGATAATGCAGGAACTTTCCAGGTCTTAATTCCAAATCTTCCCGGTGGTGCCAACCAGGAATTTATCATTTTTGATGAGACACAAATTACGAGTATCACAAGTCTTAACGCAATCAATGGTAATGGTGATTTTGTAAATTATTCAGCGATTAATTTTGAAGCTGCTTATTTACTTATTTATCACAAAAGTCTCGCATCATCCGCTACAGATTATGGCAATTATCGCTCAAGCTTGACCGGTGGCGGTTACAATGTTTTGATGGTTGATATTGATGAATTGTATCATCAGTTTGGCGGCGGAGTTGAAAAACATACAATGGGTCTTAGACGATTTGTTGATTACGCATACAACAACTCAACTGTAAAACCATCTAATCTTTTTATTATAGGAAAAGGCATAAGGGAAGCAAATGAAAGTATAGGAACAGGTGCAGGAACCAGGCAAAGTTCTGGTTCATACGCAAGTTGCTTAATTCCAACATTTGGTTATCCATCAAGTGATAATTTGATCACTGCAAGACTCGAAGGTAACTTATGGGATCCCCTGGTGCCTACCGGACGTCTTGCTGCGATTACAAATAATGATGTATTAATTTATTTAAACAAAGTAAAGGAATATGAAATTGCCCAGGACCCAAATTCAGTTTATTCAGTACCGGATAAATTGTGGCAAAAAGAAATTCTGCATTTTGGCGGCGGAGCAAATGAAACTGAGCAGAATACTTTTAAATATTACCTGGAGACTTATGAAGCAATTCTCGAAGACACAAGCTTTGGTGGAAATGTGACGTCTTTTTATAAAACCGTTTCTGATCCTGTTGATCCTGTTACACTTTATGATGTGACTGAATATATTAATAATGGTGTTTCAATAATGACTTTTTTCGGACACGCCTCTGCAGATGGATTTGACCAGAATGTTGATGATCCTGCTAACTGGAACAACCAGGGAAAATATCCGCTTGTTGTTGGCAATGCCTGTCTTACCGGAAATATTTTTGAACCAACGGCATACAGCGCTTCGGAAGAATATGTCTTAATTGAAGACAAAGGTGCAATTGCTTTTCTTGCAAATGTAAAAAATGCATTTTCAACATCGCTCCATGCATATTCAACTGCATTTTACAGGCAAGTATCAATCGAAAATTACGGAGGAACTTTTGGTCAGCATATTATTGCTACTGTTCAAAATTTACAATCTCCGGGCATGTCTATGGGACTTAAAAATGTATGCCTTGAAATGACCTTACATGGCGACCCTGCATTAAAAGTGAATTCGCATTTAAATCCTGAACTGGAAGTAAATCAAAATAGTATTTTTATTACACCGACAGCTGTCGATTTGACGATAGATACAATTGACGTGCATGTAATTATTTACAACATTGGTAAAGCTACAAATGAAACTTTTGCTGTTGAATTAATAAGGACATTCCCAAACAATGGTGGTGATTCGCTTTATACAAAAGTAGTGGATGGAATTAATTACGTTGACACAATCGTTTTTCATATACCGCTCTATACAAATGAAGGATTAGGGATAAATGAATTTTTTGTTTCTGTTGACATTCCCGGTTTAATTACTGAACAGTATGATGAAATTGGTAACAATCAAATATCAAAACAAGTCATCTTCGATGTGGACGGAATTTATCCTGTATGGCCTTATGATTATGCCGTCATCCCAAATGATACAATAACACTGAAGGGTTCAACGGTTAATCCGTTTGCAGATTTAGCAGTTTATAGGTTTGAAATTGATACCACCGATTTATTCAACAGTCCATTTAAAAAATTCTATTCTCAAACAGTATTAGGAGGAGTTGTGGAAGTTGAATATGACCAATGGTTTAATGCAAATTCAGGCCTTCCGCAAGAATTAATTTTAACGGATAGCACGGTTTATTTTTGGCGCGTTGCCGTAGAAGACACCGGATCTTTTTATTGGATAGATTATTCATTTCAATACATAGAAGGAAAATCAGGTTGGGGTCAGGATCATTTCTTTCAATTTGAAGATAACGATTTTCAATTTTTGCTTTATGACAGAATAGCAAGGAAACGATTTTTTGGTCCTTCTTTTAAGACCATTGATTGTGATGTTTATGGTAATGCTGATAATTTTTTCGAATATGCATTTACACTTTATCATATCAACGGTGAAATAGCAGAATATAATTATTGTTTAATTGAGCCGCAGATTTTTGTTTGTGTTATTGATCCCTATACGCTTAAACCATGGGGAACGCGTTGGCAGAACCCGGGCACAGGAGTTTGGTCCAATCCAACACATGATTTTGGAAATGCAAACGATAATGGAGCTTGTCGTCCCCGGGTAGAAAATCATTTTGGTTTTTATCAGAATAATTTCGACAATATGGATTCGTGTGCAATAATGCTTCAAAATGAAATTCCGGATGGATTTTATTATTTGATTTATACTTCGCGCTTTGCGAATTATTCAGAATGGGATGTGCAATATCCGGCAATGTATACAGTGATGAATGCTCTGGGTTCTGATAGTATTTATCCCGGACGTCCCGAAGTTCCTTTTATTCTCTTTGGTCGAATGGGAGATCCGTCTTCTTTACAGGAAGTTTATGGTGCGGATATCGAAGCTTTGATTCATTTTGAAGATACACTTTGGGGTTATGATTATGCCGGCGCTGAAGCATCAACCATTATTGGCCCTGCTCAGGAATGGGGAACTTTGTATTGGAAACAGGACGCGATGGAATCTCCTACAGAGGACTCAACGCGTTTGCAGGTTTTCGGATTAAACTGGTCGGGTGTTTCAACTTTGCTCATTGATACTTTATTTACCTCAAATGATTCAATGCCCGGGTTAAATTTATCAGGTGCTAATTATATTGACGCAGAAGTGTATCCATACCTGCAACTCTATGCGCAACTATGGGATAGCACAGGATTTTCACCTGCACAGATTGACCGGTGGCATGTAATGTACACGCCTGTTCCCGAAGCAGCGCTTGACGGCTCAATTGGTTTAGTATGGATTCCGGGTGATTCTATTCCTGAAGGTCAACAAATAGTTGTTGCGTTTGATATTGATAATATTTCCGATTTACCAATGGATTCATTGCTTGTCAATTATTGGATTGAAGATGATAATCATAACCTTATTCCTATTGCTTATCCAAGACAGGATTCGTTGCGTGTCGGACAAACAATCAGGGACACTTTATTTATTGAAACTAAAAATATTATTGGCCTTAATAGTTTATGGGTTGAAATAAATCCTTACGTCAATGGTTCTCAAACCGATCAGCTTGAAATGTATCATTACAACAACATTGGCCAGATTCCTTTCAACGTAATAAGTGACAATGAAAATCCGATTCTTGACGTAACGTTTAATGGATATCATATTCTTAACGGAGACATCGTAGATCCCAAATCTGAAATTATAATTACATTAAAAGATGAAAATGATTTCTTGTTGATGAACCAGGAATCCGATACGGCAAATTTTGGTTTGTATTTAACTTATCCCGATGGAATTCAACATAAATTAAATTTTAGAAATGCACTCGGAGAACCTTTAATGGAATGGGTTCCGGCGGATCAATCATCGAAAAAATTTAAAATTATTTTTAATAGTGATCTTGCGCAGGACGGAACTTATAGACTACTTGTTCAAGGCGCAGATAAATCAGGAAACATCTCCGGTGATTTTGAATACGATATTGAATTTGAAGTTGATCATCATTCTTCCGTAACGAATTTGATGAATTATCCAAACCCGTTTTCTACTTCAACGCAATTTGTTTTTACACTTACCGGCGCAGTTTTACCAACCGAATTTACAATTCAAATTATGACGGTAACAGGAAAAGTAGTTCGCGAAATTACAGTGAATGAATTAGGCCCAATCAAAATAGGAAGAAACATTACAGAATACACCTGGGACGGAACAGATGAGTACGGCGACATATTAGCAAATGGTGTTTATCTCTATCGCGTAATCGTAAAAATTGACGGTGAAAATGTTGATCATCGCGATAGCGGAGCCGATCAATATTTTACCAAAGATTTTGGGAAGATGTATATTATAAGGTAGGATTTTTCTTTCAAAATTTATCCGATAGAATAATCGGATTAAGAATGCAAAGGAACGCGTTAAATAACTTTCAATTTTAAATCTTCTTAAATCTGCGGGAAAAAAAATGACCTTTGTTTCGTCAACCTTTTTTCAAATAAGTTAACAGAAAATCGAATGTCAAAAATCGGAAATTTATAAATCTGTTAGAAGTTGACTTACTCAACAATCGTATACATGCTTCTACACGCATCTCTTGAATGCGCATTAAAATGCCACCACTCAGTTTGAATTCCGGTAAATCCCCCGGCTTTCATTACTTCTCTTAAAAGTTTCCTGTTTTCAATTTGTTGCAGACTTAATAAGCCGGAATCAAGATAATGTTTTTCATATCTCGGATAAGCAATTTGGCGGATGTCATCATAATCGGCGCCCATGTCCAGCGCAATTCCGTTTGCGTCAGCGATGGTAATGTCAACAGCTGCGCCATAATTATGAACAGAACCGTTTTTTGGATTCGCCACAAATTTTGTTTTTTCATTTGTTGGCATATCTAGAATATCCCACATAATTTGTTGAACGCTTCTTGGTCGCACAGCATCATAAATAAGCAGCGTATAAGACGAATCAATTTCTTTTAATTTCTGCAAACTTTTTTTGAGTGCCTGCACAACATCCGGCTGAACATAGGCCCTGTTTAAATGACCATAAACATCTTCATGCATAAAATTATTTGTCGTGGAATAACGGAGTTCAACTAAAATTTCCGGAATGCTGTCCTGAACATTTATAAGTCCGGCATCAATGAGCGATTGCTCGAGCGTATCAATAATATAAACCTCTTCGGGAATTTCAATAACCTCAATTGTATCTACATCAATTTCAGGTTGAGGTGTACTTACAACAGATTCCGTACCTTTATTCCCGCAGGCGTAAAATAAAATCACAAGTAAGCTGAAAGTAAAAAATGAAAACTTCATTGTTGCCAAATATACCAAATTTGATTGTGATGATTCGTCCTTCTAATTTTGGGTTTAACTTACAAACAGCCGCATCCAATTTTTTTCAACGACAACAAAATATTTCTGAAGCAGCAACTAAAGCACGGCATGAGTTTGATTGCATGGTTGAAAAATTGAAATCTTCAGTAATTGAAGTAAAAATATTTGATGATCTTAAAAACGATTTGCCTGATTCTGTTTTTTCAAATAACTGGATGGCTAATTTTCCTGATTCAACTTTGGTTATTTTTCCGATGTTTACTGAAAACAGGCGTGCTGAAATTCGCAGCGATATTATAGAATGGATTAAAGAAAAAACAAATTCAGTTCAGTTTATAGATTTACAGGAAAGCATCAAAGCAAATAAATTCCTCGAAGGCACCGGATCCATTGTATGTGATCATCAAAATAAAATTGCTTACGCGTGTGAATCTGTGCGAACAAATATAAAACTGTTTGAGTCGCTTTGTAAAAAAATAGGATACGAGCCTGTTTCATTTCAAAGTTTTGACCTTTCCGGAAATTTAATTTATCACACAAATGTTATGATGACAATCTGTGATAAATATGCAATGGTTTGTTTTGATTCAATTCAAAATCCGATTGAACGAATTATGCTGCAAAAAAAACTGGAAGGAACAAACCATGAAATTATTTCGCTTTCATTTAACCAGATGAATCATTTTGCGGGCAATTGTATTGAAGTATTAAACAGAACCGGTGAATCATTTCTTTTAATGAGCCGTTCAGCTTTTGATTCTTTAAATGACGATCAGATTTCAATGATTAAAAAACATTCTCAAATTTTAGCTTTTGATATTCCAACTATTGAACAAATTGGCGGAGGAAGCGTTCGGTGTATGATTACAGGGTTGTTTAATCGCAATTGTTAAGGAGTCATGCTGAACTCGTTTCAGCATCTCATTAATGTTTAGCCGATGCTGAAATAAATTCATGATGACACTTTCGTGATAACCATTTTTTATATGACCTTTTTCGTTTTCCCAATGTTGCGAGGATTCCTCACTGGCGTTCGGAATGACGAGCTTCACGCGTAATATTGAGGAAGGGATTTTTGGCCGATTCAATCGCTAAAAAAATAAAAAATGCGAATCGGCCAAAAATCCTTTCCGACTTTTAAACTAATTCGGCCCTGTCATCCCTAAGGCAGTGAGGGATCTCATGTATATTAGTTTAGTCCCAATTTACGAATGTCATCCCAAATGCCAGACGAATCCATATCTGAAATAAAAAGGGGCACCTTTAAAACTGAAAAAAGGCAGTATCGGCATATTATAATTACCAATAAAATCGTACATCAGTAATAAACTGTAATAGGCCCGATCGCCCATGTTGCCTGCATATCCGGCGCCCAACATAAAGGCGGGAACATTCACTCTTCCGCCAAGTGCAACACTGTAATCCCTTGTATTAAAGATATCCATTTCCGTGTGCAAAATAATTTGAGGTATTGGTCGATATCTCAAAAAAGTTCCAATCCCAAATGAGTTTTCAGCAACAACAGCCCCGGTATTATACTTTACACGGAGTAACTGGTACATCATACTAAAGCCACCGGAAAACCGTTTTGTAAAATCATAACCAATCATTGGAGCCAGGTAAATATAAGTTTGTGTACCAATGCTCAAAGAAAAATCCGAGCCGATATAAATTTTTTTCTTTAGTTCAAAAAGGTTTACATTTGGTTCTTTGGTTGTTGTATCTTTTTTTACTTCATCCATGTCATATTGACTTTGCGCAATAAAGGCAAAGCAAAAAAACAATATTGTCAGTTTAATTTTCACGGCAGAATTGTAATTAAAACTTGTTGGTCAATTTCATGTTCACCGTCAAATTTAATTAAATCAAATTTCATTTTTTTATTTTGAAGTTCATTCATGTGTTCGTCTATTTGTTGTGCTGAATAGTATTGATCGCGGTTTCCAACAACAAAATAATTTTTAGATGTATCAAATTTCGAACCAAATCCAATTGATAAATCAGGTGGAAATATGGCCGCCCATAAAATAAATAGATCAAATGAATAATCTCCGAAAGCCATATAGCGAGAAGCTGTTGCGCCGCCCTGCGAAAATCCGAGGAGAATTTTTTGTTTGTAATTTTTTCCGCGGATCACATCTTGAAAAATTCGATTCAGGAGTTTAATATAATTCTTAATATCATTTTCACGATCTTCTTTTGTCATCCATGATGCACCAACACGACCAGCAGTTCCGTTTAAATAAAAATGGTGCAATCCTTCCGGAGCCACGACGAAATATTTATCAGGATCAAGGAATTGAAATTTTTTAATGAAGTAAGATGCAAGATGACCATAGCCGTGTAAAACTACAATTAGATTTTCAGCTTCCGGATTTCCGTGTGTATAATAGCGGACATTTATTTCAAAATTGATCCTGTTTTCCATTTGCGAATTTTCAAAAAAAAAACACTCACCTGCTTTTGCGAATGAGTGTTTATAACGATGAAATAATTTTTAAGTTTTATGTTTGTTGCGAAAAAAAATATTTTCTCCGACTGCCTCCTGCTCCTGCAACTGCTACTTTTCCAATCAGAGCGCAATCAATGACCTTTCGAAGACGGTCAACTGTGCTACTTAAGTCTTTCAGAATAAACACCCGTTCGTGTGTCAACCTTAATCTTATCACCAATTTCTATAAAAAGCGGAACCCGAATTTCAGCTCCGGTATCAATTTTAGCCGGCTTCATGGTATTTGTTGCAGTATCTCCTTTAACTCCGGGTTCTGTATACACAACTTCAGTATCAATGTAATTTGGCAACTCAACTGTCAGCGCCATTTCTTCTTCGGCATGAAAAACGATAACACAAGTAGCACCTTCTTTTAAAAAGAGAGGATTTTCAATCATGCGTGCTTCGATAAATATTTGCTCGAAGGTTTCTTTATGCATAAAATAATAGCCTTCACCTTCGGGATATAAATAGGTGTACTCCCGTGTTTCAATTCTTACAATATCAATTTTATGACCGGCAGAAAAAGTGTTATCAATTACTTTTCCGGTTTCAATATTTCTCATTTTTGTTCGCACGAACGCCGGACCTTTTCCCGGTTTAACGTGTTGAAATTCTACAACGGTCATTAATTTTCCGTTGTGATTGATACAAATTCCGTTTTTGATTTCTGCTGTTGTTGCCATGATTTTTGATTGATCTATCTACAAATATACGGTATCTTATGAAATGTAAGATGCAAAAGGGCAGATGGCAAAGGGAATTTATTGAATTGTAAGATGTAAAAGGTCAGATGGCAAGGGAATTTATTGAATTGTAAGATGTAAAAGGTCAGATGGAAAATGTATTGGGTCATGCTGAATTTATTTCAGCATCTGCCTAACATTAAAGAGATGCTGAAACGGGTTCAGCATGAGCCTTGGTTAGGGCGTGGCTGCAATTGCCATTTCCCACCTTCTATTCTTTTTAAATAGGCCCCTTAATAATTCCCTTCTCAGATTTTTTTATAAAGTCAATTACTTTTCTGCGAATTTCGCCATCCGGAATTTCTGCCTCAATAATGCTGATCCCTTTTGTAATAGAGTTATTCAGAATAAAAAGATTTCTGTAAATATCTTCTATCAGTTTTACATCTTCATCGCTCATCCCTCTACGGCGCAAACCGATTGCATTTACACCTGCAAAAGTAAGAGGCTCGCGTGCAACACGAACAAAAGGGGGAACATCTTTTCGTACAGAAGACATTCCTGCCACGAACGAATGCTCACCTAAATTGACAAATTGTTGAACGCCACACATGCCCTCTACAATTACCCAATCTTCTATTGTGCAGTGACCGGCAATACCTGAATTATTGGCGATGATTATGTTATTACCTAAAAAACAATCATGTGCAATATGTACATAACACATCAGTAAACAATTATTTCCGACAACCGTTTTTTTACGATCTTCTGTTCCGCGATGAATTGTTACACATTCACGAATAACAGTATTGTCACCGATTTCAGTTGTAGTGTATTCTCCATGAAATTTTAAATCCTGCGGAACTGCTGAAATTACGGCACCCGGAAATATTTTACAATTTTTTCCAATTCGTGCGCCGGGATAAATTGTCACATTAGGTCCTATAAAAGTTCCATCTCCAATTTCTACGTCATTATAAATTGTAGAAAAAGGTTCTATAGTAACATTGGCCCCAAGTTTAGCCGTTCTATCAATATATGCTAACGGGCTGATCATACTTTGTCTTTAACAACCTGTGCTAACATTTCAGCCTCCATTACAACTTTTCCGTTGACATAAGCTTTGCCGGCCATATTTACTAAACCGCGCCTTATCGGAGTTATAAGAATCAATTCAAAAACAATCGTATCACCGGGGCGAACCATCGTTTTAAATTTTACTTTGTCAATTTTCATGAAATAAGTAGAGTAGAGTTGAGGATCTTCAACTTTGCTCAATGCAAAAACACCGCCACATTGCGCCATCGCTTCAATTTGCAGTACACCCGGGAATATTGGGTTTCCGGGAAAATGACCCGTAAACTGAGGCTCATTCATTGTCACGTTTTTTACACCTACAATTTTTTCATCCGTTATTTCCATCACTTTATCCACGAGTAAAAACGGATAACGATGTGGCAACATTTTTTCAATTGTAACAGTGTCGTATAACGGATCTTTTGTTAAATCAAAATAACGTGTGTTTGATAATTTTTTTATTTGTTCTTTAAGAAGTTTCGCAAACTGAACATTGCCGCCATGACCTGGACGCGCTGCAAGAATATGACCTTTGATTGGTCGGCCAATTAATGCCAGATCGCCAACAATATCAAGTAATTTATGACGTGCAGGTTCGTTTTCAAAATTTAATTTTGTGTGATTTAAAGTACCGATTGTGTTTGCGGAAACTTCTAAATTTTCTTTGCCTAATAATTTAGCTAATCGCTTTAATTCTTCCGGAGTAATATCATCGCGCTCAACTAAAACAATTGCATTATCTAAATCGCCGCCTTTTATCAAACCATTCGTTGCTAAATATTCAAGCTCTTTCAAAAAACAAAATGTGCGGCAAGTAGAAATTTCTTTTTCAAAATCGCCAATTTTAAACATGCTTGCGTGTTGCGTTCCCAAAACAGGTGAGTTATAATCCACCATCACAGTAACGCGGTATTCGTTATCAGGAATTGCTAAAAACTCAGTTCCTTTTTCAGGATCTTCCCACTTAATATTTTCTTCTAAAACAAGGTATTCTCTTTCAGCTTCCTGTTCAACAAGTCCGGCCTTTTTTATCGCTTGCACAAAGGCATGCGAACTTCCGTCCATGATTGGAACTTCGGGTGCATCCAGTTTAATCAGTGCATTATCAATTTGCATGGCGTAAAGCGCTGCAAGAACATGTTCTGTCGTATAAACTTTTGCTCCTTTTTCTTCAAGAGTCGTGCCGCGCGCAGTTGAAACCACGTTGTCGGGATCTGCTTTAATTAAAGGTTGATTGTCAAGATCGATTCGCTGGAATTTATAGCCATGACGATCAGGTGCGGGACAAATTGTTAAGTTGACTAGTTCTCCTGTATGTAAACCAACACCTGAGAATTTAATTTCACTCGCTAAGGTTTTTTGCTTTTCAGCCATTAGGTTTTGTGTTTTTTACCTGAAGTGAAACATGTGGTTTCTACTTCTTGTCTTTTAATTTTTTTAATTCTTCTTCAACCTCTCGCAGGCGATCCAGGATTTGTGGTAATCTTCTGAATCCCATGTATGCTTTTTTATAATCTTCCGCTTCGTAAGCCGGTGAACCTAAAATTATGGTTCCTTCTTTTTTAATTGTTTTCGGAACTCCTGATTGAGCGCCAATCATAGTTCCGTCTGCCAGTGAAATATGTCCGACAATACCAACCTGGCCGCCGACAAGCATATTTTTTCCCAACTTAGTTGATCCTGCAACGCCAACTTGCGCCGCCATTACAGTGTTTTCACCAACAACTACATTGTGTCCGATTTGCACTAAGTTATCAATTTTTACACCTTTACGAATAATCGTTGAACCTAAAGTTGCGCGATCAATGCACGAGTTGGCACCAATTTCTACGTGATCTTCGAGTATAACGTTTCCGATTTGAGGAACTTTTTGATAATTATTTTCTGAGTTTGGTACAAATCCAAATCCATCTGCACCAATAACAACGCCTGAATGAAGCGTACAATTTTGTCCAATTAAACAGTCACGATAAACAGAAACATTGGCAAATAACTTTGTTCCTGATCCTATTTTCACATTGTCACCAATAAATGAATTCGGATAAATGTGAACATTGTCACCAATTACTGCGTTATCACTAATGTATACAAACGCACCTATATATACATTTGCGCCGATTTTTGCGCTTGGAGAAACATAAGACTGTGGTTCAATTTTTGCTTGTTTCGCTGTTGCCTGATCATACATTTCAAGCAATTTGGCAAAACAGGAATAGGCTTCTTCAACCTTAATTAACGTGCAGCCTTCAAGCAATTCACGTTGCGGAATAAATGTATTATTAACGATTACGATTGATGCTTTCGTAGAATAAATATAATCTTCATATTTTGGATTTGCTAAAAATGACAACGTTCCGATTTTACCGTCCTCAATTTTAGAAAGACCGGTTACTGTAACGTTTGGATCACCAACTATTTGACCATTAATAAGACCTGCGATTTGCGTTGCTGAAAATTCCATGTTCTAACAAAATTAATAATAAATTCGTGAGGCTTTACAGTAGATAACGAAGTTTTCAACAATACGTTTGCAGAAAGGTTGTAATTTTTGTTAACAGCTAATTGATGTTAGCATAACAAAAACAAAACTTCTCCACCGGTTTTGTCAATGCAAGAATATTAAGATTGTCAGAAGCCTGAACAATATCCTGGGTTGAACCGGATTTAGAAAGAATCAAAATTTGCTTATCTTTTTCATCATAAGCACTATTTACGAGCTTTTCTGAAACTGCAAAATACCCAATATCTTCTTTTGAAATTCCTAATTTTTCACCGATCAGATTTTTTTGTTTTTCAATTTTGTCTTTGCTGAAATCTGTTTTTGAAATTTCTGTTTTAAAAAGCTTCCTGGTTAAGAGCATTGTGCAAAGCTTTGATAAAATTTTATCATCACAACTTTGCCATACTTTAACTGAAGTTATGATATCGTTATCGTCAATCATAGCAAAGCTCTCAAGCCATACTGGTTCCGATTTAAAATCGGCGAACGTAACCTCTTGTTTCAGAAAAACTTTTAAATTCGGACTTGCAAACAGATCTGTGCTTTGCTGGTATAAAAATTTTGCGCGGCGTAAAATACTGATCAACATATATTCTGACGAGACTACTGTTTTATGCATGTAAACCTGCCAATACATAATTCTTCGTGCACCAATAAAATTTTCAATGCTGTAAATTCCTTTTTCTTCAATTACAAGATTTTCATTTACAACGTCAAGCATTTTTATAATGCGTTCGCTGCCAATAATTCCTTCTTCTACGCCCGTAAAATAACTGTCGCGTTGCAGGTAATCAAGTCGGTCCATATCCAGCTGACCTGAGACCATTTGATGAAGAAATTTTTTCGGATATTCACCTTTAAAGATTGAAATGGCTGTTTCTAATTTTCCGCTGAACTGTCGATTCAGTTCTTCCATAAAAAGTAACGAAACCTCTTCGTGATGAACTTTATCTAACAGTGAATGTTCTAATGTATGCGAAAATGGACCATGACCAATATCATGCAAAAGAATGGCAATTATCGCACCCAGCCTTTCTTCTTCAGAAATTTCTATTTTTTTTGTGCGCAACACATCAATTGCTTTCACCATTAGGTGCATGGCTCCTAATGCATGATGAAAGCGCGTATGATTGGCTCCCGGGTAAACCAGGTGAGATAACCCGAGTTGTTTAATATGACGCAAACGTTGGAAAAACGGATGCTCGATCAAATCAAAAACAAGATCGTGCGGAATTGTAATAAAACCATGAACAGGATCGTTAATGATTTTTCTTTTATTGTGTATAGGCTGGTGCACGTTCAAAATGACTAATTTTAACAGACCAAAACTAATTAAAAAACAGCAGATGGAAGCAAGAATTTTATGGGCAGATGACGAAATTGATTTGCTTAAACCACATATTCTTTTCTTAGAACAGAAAGGATTTAAGATTGATACCGCTAATAACGGTGTGGATGCTGTTGATATGAGTGCCGCAACTCACTACGATATTATCTTCCTTGATGAAAATATGCCGGGCCTTACCGGGCTTGAAACATTGGCAAGAATAAAAGAGAAAAAACAGAATGTTCCAATCATCATGATCACGAAAAGTGAAGAAGAACATATAATGGAGGGTGCAATTGGCGGCCAGATTTCTGATTACCTGATTAAACCGGTCAACCCAAACCAGATTTTGCTTTCGCTAAAAAAACATTTGAAGACAAAAGATCTGATCGATCAAAAAAACACAAGTGATTATCAATCTGAATTCCGACAAATTTCAATGCGGCTGAACGATCGTTTAGATGCGGCGGAATGGGCTGAGATCTATGACAAACTTGTTGCATGGGAAATGAAACTGGAACAATCTTCGGATCCGGGAATGAAAGAAATTTTTGCGATGCAGAAAAAAGATGCAAATGCACAGTTCTGCCGTTTTATTGATAAAAATTACCGCGATTGGTTGAATGGAGATGAAGACGCGCCAATACTTTCTCACCAGCTTTTAGCAAAAAAAGTATTTCCGAGAATTGGAAAAGAACCTGTTTTTTTAATTGTGATTGACAACCTGCGTTATGATCAATGGAAAACTCTGCAGCCACTTATTTCAGAATATTTTAATATAGAAAAAGAGGAAACATATTACGCTATTTTGCCAACAGCAACGCAGTATGCACGTAACGCTCTTTTTGCAGGAATGATGCCGCTTGAAATTTCAAAAAAATATCCAAAACTCTGGATGAACGAAAATGATGAAGGTGGAAAAAATATGCACGAAGCCGAATTTCTTGAAGGCAATTTAAAACGAAATAACAAGAATATAAAAATGTCTTACAACAAAGTCATCAAGCTTGATTTTGCAAAACGACTCGTAGATAAATTCAATGAATTATTGCACAACGATCTCAACGTAATTGTTTATAATTTTGTTGATATGCTTTCACATGCCCGGACGGAGATGGAAGTAATTAAAGAGCTTGCGGATGATGAATCCGCCTATCGTTCGTTAACTGCATCCTGGTTTAATCATTCGCCGTTAAGAGAAATTCTGAAAAAAATTGCCGAGAAAAAAATCCGGACATTTATTACAACCGATCACGGAACAATCAGGGTTGACAATGCGGTTAAAGTTGTCGGCGATAAAGCGACTAACACAAATCTGCGTTATAAAGTCGGCCGGAATTTAGATTACAATGCAAAAGAAGTAATTGTTTCAAGTAATCCGGAAGACATTCATTTACCAAAAGAAAATGTGAGTTCGTCTTTCATTTTTGCAAAAGAAAATGATTTTTTCGCTTACCCGAATAATTTCAATCATTACGTAAATTATTACAATGATACGTTTCAGCATGGCGGTGTTTCGTTAGAAGAAATGATTATTCCTTTTATTGAGTTGACTGCTAAATAGTTTGGTAATTATTTCTTTGTGAAACTTAGTGTCTTAGTGCCTTTGTGGTAAAAAGTCTGCGATTATCCCTTTGTGAAACTTAGTGTTTTAGTGTCTTCGTGGCAAAAAAATCCTCGTCAATTTTTCTACACTTTAATTAGCTGTTTTAAAGGGTCACATTACCTGTAAAAGGGAATTCTCAAAATAGTTTACCTTTTCTTCTTTTTGCTTGATCAAAAAGAAGAAAAAAATCAAGGGCCGAAAAACGCGCCTGCGATTATACTCTCAAAGGCAAAGTTCGGCCGGGTGATCTCAGGTAACCGATTCCTTCAAATTTCTAGTTTTTCGACTGAGCTTCCCGGTCTCACTAAGCCTTTGCTTCGTCTAATCTTGTCACGTTTTGATGCCCGGCTGACGTCTATCAAACAATGAAAATAATTCGTTGTTAGTCTTTAAAAATATACACTAAAATATTTTTGGACGATGCGAAAAGAGCGTTAATTTATAAAGTGCTCCCTTTAAAATTTAGATGATCCATTTTAATCTGCGTAAGATATTAATTCTATTTTCTGCCATATCTTTGTTATAATCAAAATCAATCAATGACAAGCCTTGAATTAAAAATAAAATCATTAGCTGATATTCCGCCAGCGGCCAAAGAAATTTTTGATTTTTTGCAATTAAACAATCGCAAACAAATTGCCTTTTACGGTGAAATGGGAGCAGGCAAAACAACGTTAATTAATGCCATTTTAAGTCATTTCCGAATTGATGATCATGTTTCTTCACCAACATTTTCAATCATCAACGAATATTTTTCTGAAAAATATGGCAAAGTTTATCATTGCGATTTTTATCGAATCAATAGTCCAAAAGAAGCTTTAGAACTTGGAGTAGAGGAGCTATTCGCAGACGATACCTGGTGTTTTGTCGAATGGCCCGAAAAGCTTGGTAACCTTTTGCCTCAAAATTTCGTATCTTTAAAAATTACAGAAGAGAATGCGTGCAGATTAATTGAAATAAAATTATGATCACAGATCCGGAGACACTAAAGTCGTTGATGACAGAAGGAAGTTTATTGCCTAAAGAAGAAATGCTGGCAATTGGCAGAAAAAAGGGAAAACTCGTTATCGGAATTCCTAAAGAAACTACTTACCAGGAAAATCGTGTTGCTCTAAATCCTGAAGCGGTGCAGTTCCTTACAAGTAACGGTCATCAAATATTGATTGAAACAAACGCCGGTAAAAGTTCACGTTACAATGATCACGATTATTCCGAGGCAGGTGCTGAAATTGCATACGATGCCGCCGAAGTTTTCAAAGCAAATATTATTATAAAAGTTGCTCCGCCGTCAGACGAAGAAATTGAATTGATGCCCGGAAATCAAACATTGATATCTGCATTGCAACTCACGCTTCATCCAAAAAAAACATTGATGGCCCTGATGCAAAAAAAAATCACGGCTATTGCCTGGGATTATATCCAGGATGAACATCAAATATATCCCGTCGTTCGTGCAATGGGCGAAATTGCAGGAAATACATCAGTACTAATAGCTGCCGAATTATTGTCAAATTATAAAACCGGTAAAGGAATTATGATGGGCGGCGTTGCAGGCGTTCAGCCAACAGAAGTTGTAATTCTCGGCGCAGGCACAGTAGGCGAATATGCTTGCAGAACAGCAATGGGTTTAGGTGCGTCTGTAAAAGTTTTTGATAATTCCATTTCTAAATTGCGCCGACTTCAGAACGATATCGGGCAACGAATATTTACATCAGTCATTCAGCCAAAATTATTGGAAAAAGCAATGATGCGTGCCGATGTAGTTATAGGTGCAGTTCGCGCACCGTTTGGCAGAACACCATGCATTGTTACAGAAGAAATGGTGAAAGGAATGAAAGCCGGTTCAGTAATTGTTGATGTAAGCATTGACCAGGGCGGTTGTTTCGAAACATCACGCGTTACCAATCACACAAAACCAACTTTTGTTGAACATGATGTAATTCATTATTGTGTTCCAAATGTCGCATCAAGAGTTTGCAGAACAGCATCAATAGCACTCAGCAATATTTTTTCGCCGTTGTTATTAGACATGGGCGAAATGGGCGGCAGTAAAGAAATGATTAAAAAAGATCCCGGTTTCCGTAGTGGCGTTTATATCTACAAAGGCAAACTTACAAGTGAAATTTTAGGAAAAGTATTTGATTTGCCGTTTAAGAATATTGAGTTGTTGTTGGCGGCTTTGTAGGTTTTTGTTTTTTTGGCTGCCACCTTCCGCAAAAGCTACAGGTCGGGCTTTTCGCTTTAGTCGGTTCAAATTTTTTGCTTCAAATTTGCTCATACAATGTGCTTCCTTTGGTCGCAATTGTCTAAGCATTTTCAGTCAAAAAAAATTTCACCTCCTGTTCGCTACAATCCCTGGCAGAGTTTTACCACGCAAACAACGGCAAATCCTTCACCATCGCCATTACAGATTTTTTAACCTCAAGCAATTTAGTTTCATTGTCTTTGTTCATCAATGCCTGATCAATTAAATCTACAATCGTTGCAATTTGATTTTCTTTTATTCCGCGTGTTGTTATTGCAGCTGTTCCAACTCTGAATCCGGAAGTTACAAATGGAGATTTGTCATCAAATGGAACCATGTTTTTATTCACAGTAATGTCAGCTTTTACTAATGCGTTTTCAGCTTCTTTTCCATTTATATTTTTTGAGCGAAGATCAATTAACATACAATGATTATCTGTTCCGCCTGATACAATATTATAACCTCGATCAACAAATTCTTTTGCCATAGCGCGGGCATTTGTTTGCACTTGCAATTGATAAGTTTTAAATTCCGGACTTTGTGCTTCTGCAAATGCAACGGCTTTTGCGGCAATCACATGTTCCAATGGTCCGCCTTGGGTTCCCGGAAAAACTGCACCGTCTAATAAAGTGGTCATCATTTTTATTTCACCTTTTAGAGTTTTATGTCCCCACGGGTTTTCAAAATCATGACGCAACATAATAACACCGCCTCTTGGTCCTCTTAAAGTTTTGTGAGTTGTGGTAGTTACAATATGGCAATGATCAAACGGGTCGTTCAAAATTTTTGCGGCGATCATTCCTGCCGGGTGAGAAATATCTGCGAGAATAACTGCACCAATCATGTCAGCAATTTTTCTGATTCGCGCATAATCCCATTCGCGTGAATAAGCGGATGCGCCGCAAATAATCATTTTTGGTTTTTCTTCAAGCGCAATTTTTTCCATTGCGTCGTAATTAATGCGGCCCGATTCTTTATCAACACCATAAAAAGATGTTTTATATAGTCGTCCGGAAAAATTAACCGGGGATCCGTGTGTTAAATGTCCGCCATGCGAAAGATCAAATCCTAAAATTTTATCCCCGGCGTTTAAACAGGCAAGCATAACAGCAGCATTTGCCTGCGATCCGCTATGCGGCTGAACGTTGGCCCAAGTTGCACCAAAAAGTTTTTTTAATCGCTCAATCGCTAACTCTTCTATCAAATCCACAACCTGGCAACCGCCGTAATATCTTTTATTTGGCAATCCTTCAGCGTATTTATTTGTAAGGATTGATCCCATTGCATCCAACACTTGCTGACTGACAAAATTTTCTGATGCAATTAATTCTATGCCGTGTAACTGGCGATTTTTTTCTTGTTCAATTAAATCAAAAATGGCGGTATCTCTCAACATGGCAGGATTTTTAGATAAAAGTAAAATTTTCTCAGGATTGAACTTTATTTTGTTCAGGTAAAAATTTGAACAAAACATAAAGTATCATCAATGGCATAAAAGATTGGGCAAAACCCATTAAGGTTCTTATCACTCCATATAAACTGTCGGACATTTCAACAAAAAAACCCGGAATGTATAATAATGCCGAAATACCCATTAACCCGATAAAAGTAAAAAGGGTAATGCGGTTATAGATTCTGTTTTTAAACGCAACATGAATAATAGCAAATGTGAAAGCAAAAAATAATCCGGTAAATAAGAAAGTCAAAAACCATTTTAAAATATTAATTTCTTTCGGAGTCCAGTTTAATAAAAAATGAAATTCATCTAAAGCCTGGTTTGGGCGGCCAACAGTGAGGTTTAGATAGATCCAATTGATGTTTTCAAAGAAATAATCTCTTAGAAATCCAAGCAGGATAACACAAATTGTGAGAACAACGAGCTTAGATTTTTTTGACATTACTGTATTTTTTTGCCCACCACAACCACAAAAAGAATATGACGCTATATACAAAAACGGTAAATGTGTATTTGTGGTTGAAGTCCAATGCGGCCGGGTAGTTTTCGTAAATTAAAAGAAGTGACATTACGCGAATTACATTGGCTATTTGAATAAAGATAATTCCCATTGGAATAAACCATAATTTAGTTTTCCAATTTCCGGGAAATGCCAGAATAAAAATCGCAAAAATGGAGAAAAGTTTGAACCCGTTACAATCATCACCAACCCAAACGCCTATTTGATTTGTTCTATCCAACATCAGAACGACATGATCACTTTCAATATCAATCAAAGTTGTTATTCCGGCTAAACTGAATAATGAATGTGATATATAAACAATACTGTAATCAAGATAATAATCCCAATTAGTATATTCTTTAATAACAAAATAGTACAGGATAAGCCAGACGCAATAAGAAGTTGCGGCAATTAATAAAAATCTGGAAGCGGGGTGACTAAAAAGTTTCTTCATTCAAATAAGAACGAAAATTCTAACCTCGAGTAGCACGATATAGTTTACGTGCACCAACAAAAGCACCTGCTGCTAACAGAATACTAATACCACCGTCAATTGGAATACAAGGCGGACTCCAGCAAGGGGGACCTCCTGCTGGAGGCGAACCGGTTGGAGGTGCACCGGCAGGCGCAGCACCGGTGGGAGGTGCGCCACCAGCTGGCCCCGGCATGGAGCGACCCATAATAGTAATAGCCACAAGAATTGTGGCTATTACTATTTTATGTTTATTAAATCTTAATTTCATTTTAATATAAGTTCAAGAAGATGCTAAAGTACAACTTTTTTCGTTACTATCCTATCTCCGGTGGTAACGACCAAAATATGAACGCCACTAAATTCTTCTGGAATAGATATAAGATTACCACCTTCAATTAATTTAATTGACTGCATAAATACTTCTTGTTGTCCAAGAACATTAACAAGTTTTATTTGCGAATCTTCACCGTACTCAATTGTTGAAACAATATTAAATGTGTTTCCCATTTGAGTAATTGCCAAACCATTATCAATAATTTCACTTTCATTTATAGTAAGTGATTGCACGGTTGCCTCAGTTGAAATTTCAGCATTAGTAAGAATTAAAGTAAATCTGTGACCTTCAGTAATTTCACTGTAAAAAGTATAACTCTGTTCTGTTTTAAGATCAATGAAATCACCTGTCTGATTGTCGAAAAGGACAATTTTACGATAATTGGTGAAGTTTTCAAAATTCGAAGCTTCTATTGTGTAATAACCTGCATTATTAAACTTCGTTTCTAAATTAAACGATTTATTCCTTTTGTCATCCTGGATATAATTTTTTCGAACCAGATCTCCATTGGTACTTATCGAAATTCGCGGAGCTGCTTCGAAACCATTGTTCAGTTGCCTCATATCCATTAATGAATCCATATTGTCTGTTGCAAACAACGATTCTTCGATCAAGATTGAAGATTGATAAGTTGTACTATTTTCTTTAAGGATAAGTTTTAAAGAAACGTCCTGACCAGCTTCTTCAGACCTTAGGAAAGTGGCCGATGTAGTTTTATCTGTTTGATGAAAAGTGATTGTTCCAAGACTTGAGGCGTAAACCCATATCCCCTGGTAAGTATTCATAAGACCTCCTGCGAGTTCAGGAATACTTGAAGATGAAGTTGCCCCATCGTACCATTGATAATCACCAATTGACGCATCATATACATAGAAATAATTGCTAATCTGACTGGTTCGTGTTGTTAATGAATAAAGCATAGGCGAAACATAAGGGTTTCCTATAGTATGCCAGCCGGTATTAAGCGATTTCGGAATATCTGAACTTCCATTTACTGTTCCGGTAGAGGTTAGGGTAGTTCCGGAAAAATTAACCAGGTCATCACCCATAAAAACATTGTATCCGCGACCATTTGTAATTGGATCTGTGACATTGTAAACATTTACGCTTGTTCCATTCACAGTGTATCTAACAGATGCAAAACATCCGCCTAATCCGTAAGCGCATCCATCAGGAAAACCTGTTCCGCTCATTGCCAAATCCGGATCCCAGTTTGTAAAAGTTGCTCCGATAACAGGAGAGCAGATATCGCGCCAATCGGCAAGGCCGGCAGGAATAAAGCGTCGAACTGAAACATTTCCTGTTATTGCTGCCCCGACCGGGAGCGTTCCTATCCTTCCTTCAGTGTTTGCCGTTGTTGAGTTAATGATCAATCCGGTGCCTGAAGGAATAATCAGTGTTCCCACATTCACAGATAATGTGCCATTAAGAATATATTGGCTCGTCATAAACGTTACTCCGGCAGGATCAGTATTTGATATGAGTATATTATTCAGATCGACTGTGGCTCCGTTGGCATCAAAATATTGGCCTGAGGTTCCGACAAAAGAAATTTGGCCGGTTGATGCGGTTAAGGTTCCTAATAAATCAAATGATCCGTAAATATCAAGATTTGAACCGCTATTCATGGTTAATCCTCCTCCAGTTGCATCAACGAATAAATCTAAACATTCCCCGTCAACATCTACCTCTACAATATGGCCCGGGTTAATAAAGACCTTATTTAACTGCGATGGCACACAACCACAATCCCATGTACTCGGGTTACTCCAGTTTCCTGATGCAATGGAATAAATATCTCCGGGCATGTCACCGGCCAGAGTAAAGAAATCACCTGTGGCTAAATTGACATTGGTGAATGTTATGCTATTTGCACCAGCATTATACGTGCCCGAGATAGACTGGTTAACTGTGCTAAAGTCACCGTCTGCATCTACGAGCAGGCGATAATTAGATGAGTTGGCAGAAAAATCTGTTGATGCATCAAGGTCAAAAATTAACGTCACACTTCCCAAATCGCCGGTTTTTTGAACTTGCCATGTCCTTTTAAATCGGGTCTCAAGGGGTGCCGGAACATTTATAGAAAACGTTGAAAGATCTTTATCATCATGTCCAACAAAAAGGTATTCTCCATCACTTAAAGCA